>Ga0182005_1000570_pt1 | contig 18377 bp, 18 predicted proteins | sample Sormic07211103_1_FD_123021 | JGI IMG/M metagenome (GOLD analysis project Ga0182005, IMG submission 123021) | Rhizosphere microbial communities from Sorghum bicolor, Mead, Nebraska, USA - 072115-103_1 MetaG | ecosystem: Host-associated > Plants > Roots > Rhizosphere | place: USA: Nebraska...
AGACGATCCGAGCCGCCTTCAGCGACCACAGGTTGAGCAGAGGTTGCGGCAAAAGCGTTAACTGCAAAGACCGAGAAAGCGATAGCGAGGATAGTTTGGCGTTTCATGATGGTGTGCTCCGGGTGTTTATTGGTTGGTATGGAGCTGATGTTACGCCGTGGATTTTTTAAGAGAACTTCATTGGGTCAATGGTGACTATCGATGCCGGCAATGGTTGCAGCAACCCGGGCAATACCGGGTCATTGAGCCACGACACACAGCTCCCCGGTAGCGCGAATCAGCGCCTGGCCATGCAGTTGATCCTTGATCAGGCTGGCTCGCTCGGTCCCTAGCCAGTCCGGGCAGTTGGGGTCATTGCGATAGGGCGCGAAGTCGGCGTACTGCTGCAGCAAGCGGTTCTGCAGCTCATCCAGCCGTGGCCTGATTTGATTGACGAGGTCAGGCCGTGGAGTGTCCGGGGCCTTGTCCGCCGCGCGCCATTGAGCCAGCAGGCCGTACTGCACCAGCTTGTTGGCTTCGATCTGTGCGGCCGTCAGCTCGGCAACTTCGTCCGGGTCCAGTTTGCGGCTCACGGCCATCTTCCTGGCGTTGTCAATGACCTGGCTTTCCCGGGCCGTATCCTGAATCGGCTTGCCGCTGTCCCATTTGGTCAACGCCACCAGATCAGCAATGCTCAAGCGCTCGTTGATCGTCACCAGCAACGGCAACAAGCTGGCGGGTGCCGGGGCGGGCGTACCGGCCTGGGCGCCGCACGCGAATAAACCGAACAGGGCGCAGGTCAGCAGTTGTGGCAGGCGTGGCGAATGGAGCATGGGCAAACCTCATTGAGCGCAGAATTCACAATCAGGTCTTATGTACCACAGGTGCGGCAGAGGCTTTAAGTAAGGGCTGATTTATTTTATGCATGAAAAAGCCCGGCGGGTCAGGCCGGGCTTTTCGTTGAGTGCTGTGTGGAGGTTATTCATTCATGCAGCGCGATACTTGATCAGACGGTCAGCACCACCTTCGGCAACGCGGTTCTGCATCAGGCGGTCGGAGCCATCAGCGGCGACACGGTTTTCGATCAGACGGTCAGAGCCATCAGCAGCTACGCGGTTTTCGATCAGACGGTCAGAGCCATCAGCAGCGACACGGTTTTCGATCAGATGGTCAGAGCCATCAGCAGCTACGCGGTTTTCGATCAGACGGTCAGAGCCATCAGCGGCTACGCGGTTTTCGATCAGACGATCCGAACCATCTGCAGCCACACGATTCTCGATCAAACGATCCGAACCACCTTCAGCCACACGGCTTTCAATCAAACGATCCGAGCCGCCTTCAGCGACCACAGGTTGAGCAGAAGTCGCGGCAAAAGCGTTAACTGCGAAAACCGAGAAAGCGATAGCGAGGATAGTTTGGCGTTTCATGATGGTGTGCTCCGGGGTGCTTATGGGTGGGTATGGAGCTGATGTTACGCCGGGGATTTTTTATGAGAACTTCATTGAGTTGATGGTGACTATCGATGTCGGCAATGGGTCATCGCGCGCGGTGATATCACCGCGCGGAACAAGTTTCAGGCGTTTAGAATCAGGCTTTACTGGCCGCCAGATAAGCCCCGAGGCGCTGACCCATTTGCTCGCCCAAGGCTTGCAAACCGCTCAACGGACGGACCATCACCTCAAACTCGACGATTTTCCCGGCTTCGTTGAAGCGGATCATGTCGATGCCCTTCAACTGTTTTCCGCCAACGTTGGCGCTGAATTCCAGGACCACGTTCAAACCGTCTGCCGTTGCCAGTTCGCGGTGGTAGGCAAAGTCCTCGAAGACATTGACCACGGTGTTGAGAATCATCGAAACCACGGCCGCGCCCGGATAAGGCGTGTGGGCCATCGGCGAGCGGAACACGGCTTGCGGGTCCAGCAGACCGGGCAGGGCGCTCAAGTCCGCCGTGCGAATCATCTCGTGCCATTGTTGCAAGGAGGCCGCGGCGTTGGGATGCAGGTTCAGTTCAGACATTTTCTACTCCTGTATTTTTATTGTGGGTTGTTCAATGTCGAGGGGCGTATTTTTACGAAAGCGCTGACCGATGACCGCCGCCACATCATCGGCCCACTGACTGTATATCGCAGGACCCGGATGGAAGCCATCCCGTGCCATCGAACCGTTCACGGGGGCCAACCGGGTCGTCAGCAGCGTGCAGTGATCAATACGCTCAGCCAGTTCGGCAAGGCGCGTGTTGAAAGCGCTGGCCCTGAGCCCCAGGTACCAACGCAGCGGTTGTGGCAGCGCGGGAAACAGGTGCATGGGTGGAAGCGGGGACAGCACAATCTGCTTTACCGCAAACTTTTCGCGCAACACGCCAATCAATCGATGTTGTCGAGCGACCCACTCATCAGCCACCAATGTGCTGGTGACATCGTTGACGCCGATAGATACCAGCGCCACATCGAAAGGTTGTGAAGCGTTGTCGTCGAGCAACGCCAGCAGCGCTTGCGAATCAAGCCCGGACCTGGCCCAGAGTGTCCAGGACACCCGGTAATCATGGGCCAACTGGCTGACCAGTTGCCCGCTGAGGGCTTCGTCCTGAGTCGATGCACCAACGCCAGCGGCGGCGCTGTCGCCGACAATCAACAACCGCAGGTGTTCGCCACTGCCGGCCTTGCCCTGACGTTCGCCCTCGGCTTCCGGCAGCCTGGGCGTTACCTTCCGGGTGTAAATGCCCTGCATGAGCAGCAAGGGGCCAAGCAGGATTTTGGCGAGCGTTTCAGTGTGGTTCATGCGGGTGTGCCGAGTTGACCAAATGATTATCAGCGCTACATGTACAACGCCCGCGTGGCGAGTGCACTAAAAACAGCTCACGAAAAAGCCCGGCTGATAAGGCCGGGCTTTTCTTTGAGTACCGCGGTAAAGCCATGCATTTATGCAGCGCGGCTTTCGATCAGACGGTCGGAACCACCTTCGGCTACGCGGTTTTCCATCAGATGGTCAGAACCATCAGCGGCTACGCGGTTTTCCATCAGATGGTCAGAACCATCAGCGGCTACGCGGTTTTCCATCAGATGGTCAGAGCCATCAGCGGCTACGCGGTTTTCCATCAGATGGTCAGAGCCATCAGCGGCTACACGGTTTTCCATCAGATGGTCAGAACCATCAGCGGCTACGCGGTTTTCCATCAGATGGTCAGAACCGTCAGCGGCAACGCGGTTTTCGATCAGACGATCCGAGCCATCAGCAGCCACACGATTCTCGATCAAACGATCCGAACCCCCTTCAGCCACACGGCTTTCAATCAGGCGATCCGAGCCGCCTTCAGCGACCACAGGTTGAGCCGAGGTAGCGGCAAAAGCGTTAACTGCGAAAACCGAGAAAGCGATAGCGAGGATAGTTTGGCGTTTCATGATGGTGTGCTCCGGGGTGTTTATTGGTTGGTATGGAGCGGATGTTACGCCGAGGATTTTTTATGAGAACTTCATTGGGTCAATGGTGACTATCGATGCCAGCAATGATGCACCTGGCCCCCGTTTTAGACGCATTCACGCTTCACTGATCTTGCTGACACTGGTGATCTGCCCATTCCAGACCATCTCGTAATGAGCCGTTTGAACAATCGACGCAACCGGTCGCGGCGTCATCAGCGCCCAGCAGTCACTGCCTGGCAGACGCACCGAGTGGTAACGAATACCGGGACAACGCGTTTTTTTGATCAAGCTGCCGAGTTGGCGGGAATGCGTGTAGTCGTCGGGCGAATAGACAGGATCAGTCAGCGCAATGGACGTCGCGTCTTTCATCGCCACGTCGACAAAAGCACAGGACAGCCCACGGAACACAAAGCGCTCATAGTTCAGGTTACGGACATTCGACCAATACAGACTCTGGTGATGCCGCACTTCGGCGAGCGCCGTTTCCATGGTGTCCGCCAGGTACAACACCCCAAAGCTGCCATCGCTGAACCGCGAACCCGCCGGGTTAACGTGGGTAAACGGCGCGATCGCGTAAGAGCAGCCAGGAATGCCGAAGGGGATCTGATCCCGGGCAATCAACTCAAGACGACCGACTTCGTTATGCAGCCGGGGATTGGTCAGTGCCTGTATCTGATACAGCACATCAAATTCGTCCGCGTCCGCCACGTCATCAAACAGCGCAATGGGCGGGTACTTGGAATTGACCAGTCGGTAGGCTTTCAACCGCTCACCGGCACACTCCGCCAGTTCGCTCACCTTCACCATTGCGCGCCCCGCAGCACATCGATGCGCCGAAAGGTTTCGTACAGCGAAATCATATCGCCCTGGGCCATGATCTCGAGCGGGGTACGCCCGTTGAAAAATTCGTTGTCGTTGGCCATCGACACAAACCCGTAGACGTTTTCCGGATTGTCGAAAATCAGGCGCAACGTCGCGTGGATGTTGAGGACAAAACTGATGCGCTGCATCTGATCAGCGTCCAGTGCCACCGCCCATGCCGGGTCTTGCTGCCGGGCGCGGGTGTAAGTGCTGCGGGAAATGCGCAGGATGCGACAGGCCTGCTCGCTGGACGCAGACCATTTTTCGAGAATGCCCACGGCTGCACGCAAGCCCGTGACGCATTGGCTTTTGGTGAATGCTGGTTCCTGAAGGGGGACTGCCATGTGTCAAGCCTCAATTGATCTGCAGACTCAAAAATATATATATTGAATCTGCAGATCAATAGTGTATCGACCAGCGGCTATTGGATCTCCAAGGTCGGCATCGCTCTCCACGACGATGGGCTGCACTCAAACAGCCGACTGAACCAGCGTGAAAACGCGCTGAGCTCGGAAAACCCCAGCACACCGGCAATCTCGCTCAACGGATGATGGGGATTGGCCAGGTAACGTGTCGCCAGCTCCCGGCGAACCTGATCCAGCAGCGAAGAAAACGTCTCGCCCTCGCGCGTCAGTTGCCGATGCAATGTCCGTCGGTCACGACCCAAGTGGGCCGCCACCTGTTCCACCGAGCAACGCCCGGTCGGCAGCAGCATCCAGATCATCTGGTGCACCTGCTCCAGCAGGGCGGTGCGGGAGTTTTCGTGAATACTTTTCAGATATTGATGAACATGACGGGCCATTTCCGGATCGGCGCTGGGCAGGGCGCGGTCGAGATCGCTGGTGCGGCAGACGATGCCGTCCATCAAGCAGTTGAACTGTACCGACGTACCGAACACACGCTGATGGCGGCTATCGTCACGCGGATCGCAGTGACGGAAACACACCGCTGATGGGTGCCAATGGGCGCCGAGCAAAGCCTTGAGCATTCGGTGAGTCACCGCGACCGCCAGCTCCACCGACTGGCGCACAAACACATGGCTGACCGTCACCAGCTCAAGCCGCAACACCGCTACGCCGGCGTTTTCCTCGATGTCCAGGACCAAACCCTGATTGTGCAGATAGAGAAACTCCTGAAGCGCTTTCAACGCGGCACGCAGGGTCGGCTCGCGCCACAACAGCGCAAGGGGCCCGAGGTTGGAAGCTTTGCGGCTTTCTGCCAGGCGCAGGCCGAAATCCTCCACGCCGGCGGCCCGCGCTGAACTGTCCAGCAAGCGCGCCACGGCTTCGATGGAAATCTTCAGGTCCGGCTGCAGCAAGCAGCGCGGATCAAGACCGACCTGACGCAATTGCTGCATCGGCTCGACGTTCAACGAACGGGCGATTTCCGCGTAGTGAGTGAGGCTGGCACTTCGAACAAGACCTTTCATTGAGCATTTACCCATGCGTTTGGCGTGTCCCGATATGTCATCTTCGCGCCCCGTAGAGTCAATACAGGGGGCATCGGCACGCTTAGAGTTGAAAGCAACCACTCGACCCTGAGGAACTGCAAATGAATGAAGAACCGACTATCCCCGGCACCCCGACCTGCGATGGCATGCGTGAGGCCGGCCACTGGAATCCCGCCTGGGATTCGCTCGCCGCGCTGGACGCGCAGTGGATGGAAAAATTTCTCGGCATGGCCACCCACCCGCTACGCAAGGGGATTCTGGAGCCCAAGACCTTCGAGCTGATCGCCATCGCCGTCGATGTGTCCTGCACCCACCTGTACGCCCCCGGCGTGCGCCGCCACATCCGTAAGGCACTCGAAGTGGGGGCCACCGTCGAGGAAATCCTGGCGGTGTTGCAGCTGACGTCGATCCTGGGCATCCACAGCATGGCGTTGGGCGCCCCGATACTGATCGAGGAAGCGCAGAAACTGGCCGCCGAGGGCCCGGTTCAGGGCACCTACTGAATTCTCCCGCCAAGGCGAAGGCCATAACGGCCTTCGCATCCCACGCTGAACAATCCCCGATCAGATGATTCACTCTAGGCCGATGGCTGCCTGAGAACTTCTCATTTGATGCCAGCTACCTTTCATTTGACGCCAATTTCGGACCCGAAGCAGCGATGCTTAACTGACCGGGGACGATTCAGTCGACGCGCCCGAGATCGCCAGAGCCCGCAAGTCTTTACGCAAGATCTTGCCCACCGTGGACTTGGGTAGCGCCGCGAGGAACTGCACCTGACGCGGTATCTTGTAGGCCACAAGGTGTGCGCGGCAGTGTTCGATCAGCGTCGCTTCATCGAGTGCGGCATTGGCCGCCTTGACCACGTACAGGCACACGGATTCACCGCTGCGCTCATCCGGCAGACCGATCACCGCGCATTCGCTGACCCCGGCGCAGTTGGCGACAACAACTTCCACTTCGTTGGGGTACACGTTGAAGCCGGAGACGATGATCATGTCTTTCTTGCGGTCGACAATCTTGAGCAAACCATCGGCGGCAAAGTGGCCAATGTCGCCGGTGCGAAAGTAGCCATCCGCCGTAAACGCATTGGCGTTGGCCAGCGGTTTTTGCCAGTAACCGGCCATGATCTGCGGCCCCTTGGCGCAAATTTCCCCGATTTCGCCGAGCGCGGCCGGTTGATCATCGTCCTTGAGCAACACGATGTCGGTTGAAGGCAACGGCAAGCCCACGGCCGCAGAGAACTGGCGGCGCCCCATGACGTTCAGGCACAGGATGGCCGAGGTCTCGGAGAGGCCATAGCCTTCGAGGATTTCCTGGCCGGTGATGTGCTTCCACTGCGTCGAAGTGGCCGGCAACACGGCGGCGCCACCGCCAATGGCCAGTCGCAGGCGCGAGAAATCCACGTCGCCAATGCGCGGATGACGGACCAGTGCGCCGTACAGGGTGTTGACCCCGGTCAGCAGCGTTGGCCGGGCGGCGATTAGCGTGTCGACCAGGTCATCGGTATTGCGCGCATCGGGGATCAGCCAATTCTCGGCCCCGACTGAAAAGCAGATCAGCAAATTGATCGTCAAGGCAAACACGTGGAACAACGGGAGTGCGGTGACCACCACGTTGTCGCCGTCGGCGTCGAACATGTCCGGGAGAAACGCGCGCGCCTGCAGGATGTTGGCGATCAGGTTGCGGTGCGACAGGGCGGCGCCTTTCGACGGCCCGGTGGTGCCGCCGGTGTACTGCAAGAAGAGCAAGTCATCACCCGTCAGCTCGACCGGTGTCAGCTGCAACGTGCTGCCCTCGTGCAAGGCATCGACGAAACGCGTGAGTGGCATCGACGACTGGATATCCATTTCGCCGCCCGCCACTGGCCCGGCCAGGGTGTCGCAGAGGTTGACCACGATGACTTTGCGGATGGTGGTGCCGACCAGAATCGCTTCCAGGGTCGGCAGCGCACTGGCGACGATCACGATGGTCTGGACCCCGGCGTCGTTGAGCTGGTGCAAGAGTTCCTGCGGGGTGTACGTCGGATTGACATTCACCTGGGCGGCGCCGGCGCGGAGGATGCCGAACATCGCCACGGGAAAGGCCGGAATATTGGGCAGCATGACCGCGATCCGGTCCCCGCGTTGCACACCGTGGTGCTGCAAGTAAGCGGCAAATGCCCGGGACTGCTGGTCGACATCGGCATAAGTGAGTGAGTGCTTGAAACAGCGGAATGCGGTGTGACTGGCATAGCGTTGCATGGCATCTTCAGCCATGGCCACGATCGAAGGACAGGCGTCGGGATTGATGTCGGCCGGGACGCGGGCGTCGTAACTCTGTTGCCAATGACGGGCGGGAGAGAATGATGGGGTCATGATCAACCTGCTTTTGAAGTTATTGTGGGTCGGTGATTGGGGTGGGCAGAGTGATTCGAATACAGCCCTCGACGACGTCGACGGGGTAGGCGCGCACGTTCATCCCGCCACCGCGCATGCAGCCATTGGCCAGATCGAAACGCAGCCCGTGGGCGGGGCATTGCACCCAACGCCCGTCGAGTTTGCCGAACAACAGCGAGGCGCCGTTGTGCGGGCAGCTATCGTCGATGGCGTAGATCTGGCCATCGACATTGAACAACGCGATATCGATGCCGTTGGCCTGCACGCGAGCGCGTTTGCCAAGGCTCAGATCGACAGAGGCGGGCACCTCGATGGTGTGCTTCATGGCTGGGATCTCGTCTTTCTCAGGAGCATGGCTGAGCACAGACGCGCCCAAGATCGTTTTGATAATTACGCACCCCGACCATCAGCACCAACGCGGCGGCAACGCCGGCCAACGGCAACAATTGCAGGGCTGAGGCCAGGCCGATGCGATCGGCCAGCAAGCCGGTGACGAAGGGGCCAGGGGCCATGCCCAGCAAGTTGTTGGCAATCGCCAGGGTGGCCATTGCGGTGCTGTGAAGGGCTGGCGGCGTCAGGTCGGCGACCATGGTGCCGGAGGGGCCGACGATGCCACCGCCGACGAACATGGCCAGGCCGATCATGACCAGTTGCGCCATGCCCACCGGCAGCTGAAACGCCACGGTCAACAGCGCACTGCACAGCAGGCAATAACCCATGGTCAGGCGGATTTTGCGTGTTGGCGAACCGTTGCACAGCCGGTCGGCGATGGCCCCGCACAAAGGCATGCCGACCGCCGTGCAGAGCATGAAAATCGCCGCGATGGCCCCGGCGTTGGTGAGCGGCATGTCGTAGAAACGATTCAGGTAGCTGGGCAGCCAGGTCAGCAAGGCGCCGATGGTGAACAGTTGCAGGCCACTGCCGATGTAGACGCTCAATACCGAAGACGTTGAGAACAGGGTCTTGAGCGGAGGATAGGTTTTGGCCAGCCCCGCGGCCGTTTTCTGCCGAGGCGATTCGAGACGAGAAGGCCTGACGACCAGTGCATAAACCGCCGTCAATGCGATGCCATAAATGGCCATGCCAACGAAGGACGCACGCCAGCCGAAGTGCGTCGCGAGTACGCCGCCCAGGCCGATGCCCAGCACGGAACCGACCATGCTTCCGGCGAGGAACGCGCCGGTGATCGTCGACCGTTGCTGCGGTGGGAAAATGCTCAGCACCACGGCCAGGCCGACGCTGCCATAAGCCGCTTCGCCGACGCCAATGAAGAAGCGCGCGACGAACATTTCCGGGTAGTTGGAAGCGAAGCCACACATCAACGTGGCGAGGCTCCAGAGAGCGGCCATGAGGATGAGGCTGCGGATGCGCCCCCATCGATCGGCCACGACCGACAGCGGAAATGCCAGCACGCCGACAGCGACGGCCACCACGCCGGAGAGCGCACCCAGTTCGGAATCTGAAAGGCCCCATTCGGCCTTGAGCTGCGGGAACACGACGGTCAGTACCTGTCGGGACATGAAGTCTGACAGCAGCAGTCCGAAGGTCAGGGCGAACACTATCCAGGCGTAGGGCCGGGCGACACGTCGCCAGGTGTCATTGCGTATTTCCACGGGAGCATGCAAAGCCACGGTGATTTCCTCTGGTAACGGCCGCGTTCAATTCGCAGCTCTTGAAATGAGGTGTAGCGGGGGTTGCCGGGCGCACAGGTGCGTGCGCCCCGCGAGGACTGACTCAGCCGTACTGGGTGAAGCCTTTCTGGCCAGGCGTGCGGTTCGGCGCAAAGCCGTTTTCGGCCAGGGTTTCATCGGCGTCCTTGTAGAACGTGCCGATCTTGTAGATCTCGCGGGCTTCCTTGGCAGTGGCCACTTCGCGACCCATTTCCTTGGAGATGCGCACCAGTTGTTCGATCTGCTCGACCGTGCCCATCTTGCGATCACGGCTTTGCGTCCAGATGTTGTCCTCGGTGCCGCAGCGCACATGCAGGCCGAGGGCAATCGCCATCACGTTCAGTGGCAGCACATTGAGCACGGAAGATTCCAGTGTCAGCACGGAACCGTCCGGACAGGCGCGCACGAAATTCGCCAGGTTGTAGAGGTTAGGCGAGTCGGCGCCACCACCAATCGCGACCCAGGTCAGGATCAGCGGCACGTTGCAGACGCCGCGGCGCATCATGCGTTCAACGGTTTCGAAGGAGGGGATGTTGCCGATCTGGAACTGCGTCTGGATGCCGTTGGCCGACAGGCGCTTGATGTGTTCCTCGACCCATTCCGGACCTGCCGGAATCGTCATCTCGCGGTAGGCACGAAAGCCTTCGGGCGTGCCCATGCTGGTGCCTGCCAGGTCGGCCGGGAGCATCTGCTCGACCACGTTCATCTGGTTGCTGTTGATCGCGATGGTCACTTGATCAGGCTTGGGCGTGAGTTCGGCGAGCATGTGGCGGGTGTCGTCCGAGAGCCACTTGGCGACATCGCCGTCATCTTCCGGGGCGAAGGAAATCGAACCGCCGACCTGGATGATCATATCCGGTACGGCCTCGCGCACGCCGGCGATCAGTTCATTGAACATCGACAGGCGCTTGGAGCCTTTGCCGTCCAGTTCGCGCACATGCAAGTGCAGCACGGTGGCGCCGGCGTTGTAGCAGTCGACGGCGATCTGGACGTGCTCATCCATGGTTACCGGGATTTCTTCCGGGAAGTCCGCCGGAATCCATGAAGGTGCATACGGGGCGGCAGTGATGACCAGTTTTTGCTGATGTTCGGGGTACATGGATCCGTCGAGAAAATTCATGCATGTCTCCAGGCGTTGTTGTTTTTGTGAGTTCAAGGATGTTGATGACGCGTGTGTTCGTGGCTTTTACTTTGGGCTGGCAGGCCGTTGGAAACTTCTCATGTTGTGCCAAAAACCTTTCATTACGTGCCAGTGGTCGCGAACTACGAGGGACGCTGCAGACGTTGCGTGAGCTTTCAATCGGTGCCATATAATCGAGTGCCGGCCTCGCTGATTCAGCGGTCGACATCACTGGAGGAAGCGGGATGGGAGCGTTTGTAAGAGCGGCAACGCTCAAGCACTACATCGAGGTGGCGCAGGATCTTGGGCTCAATCCGGGCGAGATGCTGCGCAGCGTCGGCCTGACGCCAGCCATGCTCAGCGACCCGGAATTCATGCTGCCGGTCGATTCGGCGCTCACACTTCTGGAGCGTTCTGCGCAGCGTTCATCGTGCCAGGCGTTTGGCCTGCGCATGGCAGAAGCCCGGCGCATGTCGGACATCGGCGCCGTCAGTTTGCTGCTCAGTCACCAGCGCACGCTGCGCGATATGTTGCTCACCAGTATCGAGTACCGGCACCTGCTCAACCGGACGCTGGCCATGAACCTGGAAACGATGGGCAAGATGGTGGTGATCCGCGAGGAGATCATGGCGGAGGCGGGCGCGGCCAAGCGTCAAGGCACTGAATTGGCGGTCGGCATCCTGTTCCGTACCTGCAAATCGGTCATGGGTAGCCTCTGGAATCCGCTGAGTGTCCACTTCAGCCATGAGGCGCCGGAAAACCAAAAGGAACATGCGCGGTTCTTTCGGTGCCGGGTGGTGTTCGACGCCGAATTCGATGGCATCGTCTGCAGCAAGGAGGCCATCGATCAACTCAACCCACAGGCCGACCCGGCGATGGTGGGTTATGCGCGTCAGTTCATGGACTCGATGGCGGGCGACAATGAACGTTCGGTAATTTTCGATGTGCGCAAGGCGATCTATTTGTTGATGCCGGTCGGGCGCGCGACGATCCATCAAGTGGCCTATGCGCAATCCGTCAGCGTGCGCACCCTGCAACGTGAACTCGATGAAGTCGGCCTGACCTTCTCCGCAGTGCTCAACGCCGTGCGTCGGGAGCTGGCGTTGCGTTACATGGAAAACCGCAACTACTCCCTGCAGCGCGTGGGCATGATGATCGGCTATACGGTGCCGACGTCTTTCACGCGCTGGTTCAGCGCCGAGTTCGGTTGCTCGCCCCGTGAGTGGCGAAGCCGCAGCAAGCAGGTCGGTAGCGCCACGTCCGCTTGATAGATCGATGTCCCGCCAAGTCAAGGCTCAAGAACAAGGCAGGGTGATACTGCGTTTTCCATAAGACGGAGTGATCCCTATGAAATTGAAGGGTCGAGTGGCCTTGATTACCGGTGGCGCAGGTGGTTTGGGTCAGGCTATTGCTTTGCGCCTGGCCAGCGAAGGCGCAAGCGTGGTTGTTTGCGACATCAACGAAGCGGCGCTTGAAACCACGCGTGCCATGATCGAAGCGCTGGGTGCGCAGTGCCTGGCGCTGCGCTGCGATGTCTCGTCGAGCGCGCAAGTGAACGCCATGTTCGGCGAGATCGACGCGCGTTTCGGTACGCTACACATCCTGGTCAACAATGCCGCCCTGGTGCCGGATAAGCCGAATGATGACGAACGACGCAAGCGTCATTACGCGCTGGTGACCCAGCCGGTGCCCCGTCAGTCGCTGGAGATCACTCGCAACATGGACGATGCGGAGTGGAAGCGCTTCTGGGCGGTGAACGTCGACGGCGTGTTCTATTGCACCCGTGCAGCGTTGCAACGCATGGAGCCGCAGGGCTACGGCAAGATCATCAACATCGCCAGCATTGCCGGTATTTCCTCCATGGGGGCGCACAGCCCGCACTATTCCGCAGCCAAAGGCGCGGTCATTGCCTTCACCCGTGCGGTGGCCTATGAGGTGGCGGGCGCCAATGTGCAGGTCAATGCCATCTGCCCGGGTGGCGTACAGACGCCGGCTTTCGATCGCTACCTCGCCCAGCAAACGCCGGAGCAAATCAGCGTGTTTAAACAGGTCATGCCATTGGGACGTTTGGGCAAGGGCGAGGAATACGCCGCGCTGGTCTCTCACCTTGCGTCTGATGAGTGCTACCTGGTTGGCTCGATCATCAACGCCGGTGGCGGTACCTACATCTGAGGTTTTTCGGGACGCTTTGTCAGGCGTCCCGAAATGTCAAATCGATGCCCCCCAAAGTCAATCCGGATCAAAGCGCTGCCCTTAGAGTGAGTTCCGGGACTACCGCTTACCCATCCGTAGCATAAATCCCCATTACCCGTCGTTAGCCGCCATGTCTGACGTCAAGCCACAACAAAAACAATAAAGGTGTATCGCTCGATGAAGAGTCGCAACCTCCTGTCCGCACGACGCCAACTGCTTGCCACCGCTATCCTGGCCTCGAGCCTGCCGGCCGCCCACGCTGTCGAGCTGGACACTGGCAACGAAGACTGGGCCGTCCGTTTCGACAACACCGTCAAGTACAACTATGGCGTGCGCACTGAAAGTGCCGACAAGCGCATCTTGGGTTCGCCAAACAGTAACGACGGTGATTACAACTTCCGCAAGTCCGGCACCAACATCACCAACCGTGTCGACCTGCTGTCTGAACTGGATGTGGTCTACCAGAAAAACATGGGCTTTCGTGTCAGCACCGCCGCCTGGTACGACAAGGCGTATGAGAACACCGGCTCGAACTCCAACCCGTTCGTCAACGGCAACAGTGATTACTCGTCGATTTCCGGGTTTGGCGGGCGTCCGCCGGCACCGGCGATCTTCGGCAGTCCGCACCTGAGCAACTATGCCCAGCGTTACTACAGCGGCCCGTCCGGCGAAGTCCTCGATGCGTTCGTGTTCTACAACACCCAGGTGGGGGAGGAGTCCCAGCTCAATGTCAAGGCCGGCCAACACAACGTGTTCTGGGGCGAGACCATCCTCAACCCGGTGCACTCGATCAGCTATGGCCAGTCCGGCCTCGACCTCGCCAAACTGGCGGCGTCGCCCGGCACCGAAGCCAAGGAACTGTTCGTTCCGCGCAACCAGATTTCAACGACGTTCAACCTCAACCCCGAACTGACCTTCGGCGCGCAGTATTTCCTCGATTGGGACGGCGCGCGTTTGCCTGAAGCCGGTACCTATTACAGTGGGTCTGATGTGGTCGGCTTCGGCGCGCAGTCGTTCTTGCTGGGGCATACCGGCGGTGCAGGGCTGGCGGGGCCGAACGGCACACTGACCACCGTTCGCCGTGGCCATGACTACACCCCGGATGATCAGGGTGACTGGGGGCTGATGGTCAAATGGTCGCCCGAATGGCTGGACGGCACACTGGGCGCCTACTACCGCAAGACTTCGGACATTCTCCCGCAAGCGGTCCTCGACACCCGTGGCCTGACCAGTGTCGGCGGTGTCGCAGGGCTGCGTAACTCGATCAGCACTACCTCGTACGAGTTTGCCTATGGCGATGACATCGACATCTATGGTCTGAGTCTGTCCAAGGAAGTGGGTGGCGTCAGCGTCGGCAGCGACCTGAACATTCGCCACAACATGCCGCTCGCCAGCATTCCGGCGATCATCAGTGCCCCCGGCGCCGCGGGGTTGCAGGCCGGTCTTGGCTTGCTCCCGCCGCGCAGTCCAGGCACCGGCGTGATCACCGATGTGCCTCGCGACGGGGACAGCCTGGCGGCCACGGGCGATACGCTGCACTGGACCATCAACGGCCTGGTGTCGATTGCCGACACCCCGCTGTTCGATTCCGCCTCCCTGCTCGGCGAGCTGTACTACAGCAATCTGCTGAGCCTGGATAGCAAGAACAAGGCGCTCTACAAAGGTGAAAGCAGCTATCGCGGTATCGACAAACCGACCCGTGACAACTGGGGCATCGCCGTCAACTTCACGCCGACCTGGTACCAGGTATTCCCAGGCGTGGACCTGAGCGCGCCGCTGTCGGTCAACGTCGGCATCGACGGTGTGTCGCCGGTGGTAGCGGGCGGGGCGAAAGATGCCGGCAACTACGCCGTCGGCGTGAGCGCTGCCATCTACAACCAGTATTACGTCGACCTCAAATACGTCGACGCCTTCGGCAAAACCAGCGAATGCAACGATGGCGCCACCGACGGTTCAACCCCTAACGCCCTCGATGGCACGCAGCGTTACACCTGCTACGCGGGCAGCTATGCGTCGGCCTCCGGCTCCGGCGCTACCGAGGATCGGGGTGCGCTGTACCTGACCCTGAAAACCACCTTCTGATCCACCCTTTGCCACGTGCAAGCAGGAGAACAATAAGATGAAATTCGCCTATACCTTGATGGCCGCCTCCCTGGCCATGGCCCTCGCGGGCCCCTCACACGCCGCCGTCGATGCCGCCGAAGCGGCCAAGCTGGGCAATCAGTTGACCCAGATCGGCGCCGAGAAAGCCGGGAATGCCGACGGTTCGATTCCGGCGTATCAGGGTGGCCTGACCACCCCGCCCGCCAGCTTCAAGACCGGCGACAGAATGCGTCCGGATCCGTTTGCCAATGAAAAGCCGCTGCTGGTGATCGACGGCAAGAACGTCGACCAGTACAAGGGGCAACTGACCGCCGTCACCGCCGAATTGGCCAAGCGTTATCCGACGTTCAAAATCGAGGTTTACCCGACCCACCGCACGGCTTCCCTGCCTAAAGGCGTGCTGGATAACACGGTTAAAAATGCCACTGCGGCGCGTTCGACCGAAGGCGGCAACTCCATCGAAAACGCCCTGCCAGGCATTCCATTTCCGATTCCGAAGACAGGCGCCGAGGCCATCTGGAACCACTTGCTGCGCTACCAGGGCGTCAATCTCCAGGTCAAGTATGACAACTGGAACGTCGACTCCGCGGGTGTTGCCAGCCTGGCCACAACCGGTATTGCGCAGATCAACTACGCCGCCTATGACGACCTGGCCAAACCGCTGGCGGCCGCGGACACCTATTACCAGACCAAATTGACCTTCACCGGCCCGGCCCGTCGTGCCGGTGAGGCGGTGATGCTGCGCGACTCGGTCAACCCGCTGGTGCAACCGCGTCGTGGTTGGCAATACCTGCCGGGACAACGCCGCGTGAAGCTGGCGCCGAGCCTGGCCTACGACACGCCTAACCCGGGCGCCGCTGGTGCCTCGACGTGGGACGATTCCTTCGTCTTCAATGGTGCGCTGGACCGCTTTGACTGGAAACTGGTGGGCAAGCAGGAAGTGATCGTTCCGTACAACACTTACCGTGTGACTTATCAGAGCGACTTGAAGCCGGTAATGACCCCCAACCATTTGGCTCCCGATTTTGTACGCTGGGAAAAACATCGGGTGTGGGTGGTCGAGGCGACCCTCAAGCCGGGAGCACGGCACATTTACGCCAAGCGTCGCTTCTATCTGGATGAAGACACTTGGGTCGCTCTGGCGTCCGACCAATACGATGCCAACGGCAAACTGTACCGCGGCGTCTACAGCTTCCTCAGCCAAAGCTACGACCAACAGGTGCCGGATGCCTCGCCTTATCTGATTTACGACCTGGTCGGTGGCACCTACAGCGCCGTCGGTTTTCCAGGCCCTTACGGCGGCATCCGGTACAGCGAGGCGCTGAACAAGACCCAATGGTCGCCTGAATCACTGGCGGGTGCCGGTATCCGCTAACACCTTCTTCGCCGCTACTGCCGATGTGCATCGTGCAGTATTTTGCGCCGGCTTGTACTCGCGTATACACCGGCGCCTTTTTTTATCATGAGGGCGCAACATGGGCTCCCGTAAAAAGAAGATCGCGCTTCTGATGCTGCTGGCCGTGTTGCAGGGCGTTACGCAGGCCGCGACCTACGTTGATGTGCTCGATCTGCCGGCTCAATCGAGCGAGCTGGCCGTGCGCAGCCCCTTGTTGGGCATCGCCCATGCAGGCCAGCGTCTGGTCACCGTGGGGCAACGCGGGCACATTCTTTATTCTGATGATGGCGGGCAGAACTGGCAGCAGGCCGAAGTACCGGTCAGCTCCGACTTGACTGCCGTGTATTTTCCGACCGCCGCGCAGGGCTGGGCGGTGGGCAACGATGGCGTGATTTTGCACAGCAGCGATGCCGGCGCGACCTGGCGCAAGCAGCTCGATGGCCGCCAGATTGGCGAGTTGATGCTCAAGCATTACGCCGCCTTGGCGAATGCCGAGCCGGACAACGAACACTGGCCGCTGTGGGTCGCCGAAGGCCAGCGCCTGATGGAGCAGGGCGCGGACAAACCCTTGCTCGACGTCTGGTTCGCCAATGAAAAGCTTGGTTACGCAGTCGGTGTATTCAACCTGATTCTGCGCACTGAAGACGGCGGCCAGACCTGGACCCCGTTTCAGGACCGCACCGACAACCCGCAAGGCTTTCACCTGAACGCCATCGCCTCGACAGGCGACGCGTTGTACATCGCCGGCGAGCAAGGCCTTTTGCTCAAATGGGATGACGCCAGCCAGCGCTTCGCCGCCGTGCCGACGCCTTATCAGGGCAGCTTTTTCGGCGTGCTCGGCAAGCCCGGCGAAGTGCTGGTCTACGGTTTGCGCGGCAATGTGTTGCGCAGCACCGACGGTGGTCTCAACTGGACCCGGCTCGACAGTGGTCTGCAGGTCAGCATCACCGCTGCCACCCTGGACGCCGAGGGCCATTTCCGGCTGTTCACCCAGGCGGGGCACATGCTCATGAGCCGAGGAGACAATGCCCCGCTGCAATTGATGCCGCAGTCTCAACAGACGCCGGTAGCCGGTGCAGCATTGGCCGCCAATGGCGCGCTGGTGCTGGTAGGCGGCCGTGGTATGCGTACGCTGCCCGTCGAATAATTATAAGAATCAGAGTGAGTACCCAGACATGGGCAATTTGAAGCAAGACACCATGCCGGTGATCCGCGAACTGCTGGACTTCGACCGTCGCTCCGGCAACCTGCTGGAACGCCTGGTATTCAACTACCGCCCTGTATTCATGCTGCTGATGGCGCTCGCCACCGTGGTGCTGGGCTTCATGGCGGTCACCCGCCTGGAGCTGCGCCCCAGCTTCGAAAAAATGATTCCGCAGAGCCAGCCGTACATCCAGAATTTCCTGGAGAACCGCGCGTCGCTGCGTGGCCTGGGTAACTCGGTACGGGTGGTGGTGGAAAACACCCAGGGCGACATTTTCGACCCTGAATACCTCGACGTGCTCAAGCAGGTCAACGACCAGTTGTTCCTCACCGAAGGCGTTGATCGGGCGTGGATGAAGTCGTTGTGGAGCCCGTCGGTGCGCTGGACCGAGGTCACCGAGGAAGGCTTCCAGGGTGGCTCGGTGATGCCGGACACCTACGAGGGCAAGCCTGAACAAATCGAACAACTGCGCCAGAACATCTCTCGTGCCGGGATCGTCGGCAGCCTGGTCGCCAGCGACTTCAAGTCGAGCATGCTGATTGTGCCGCTGCTGGACAAAGCCACTGCCACCGGCCAGAGCATCAACTATCACGAATTCTCGCAGATG
>Ga0182005_1000571_pt1 | contig 18332 bp, 15 predicted proteins | sample Sormic07211103_1_FD_123021 | JGI IMG/M metagenome (GOLD analysis project Ga0182005, IMG submission 123021) | Rhizosphere microbial communities from Sorghum bicolor, Mead, Nebraska, USA - 072115-103_1 MetaG | ecosystem: Host-associated > Plants > Roots > Rhizosphere | place: USA: Nebraska...
GCGGCGGACATCGAGCGAATCCTTTTGGATAAATTGCACGTCCCTTTCTGCCAGCTCCTGGTGGATGTGCCGGGCAACCACATCATTGGGCAACGTGCCGTAGAACTGGTCGTAGTCCAGCTCGTTATTGCGAAAGGCGGCGAAGAACTGATAGGGACCATTACTGGCCAGCTCATGTTGATAGGTATTGCCGCCCTTGCCCCGCGGAGTGTCCTGGTCAACAACCAACAGAACACCCAGGCTCAGCCCAACAATCACCCCGATACTCAGCAAGCGCTGGCGCCAGGACGGTAACGGGGCGCCGATCACCCGCTGCAGCGGTTTGTGCAGAGCGATGCACATGACAATGGCGATCGCCGCCAGTGCCCCCAGCAATTTACCGATGGGGTATGACTCCAGGATGTTGTTCAACACCTCGTCGGAATACACCAGGTAGTCCACGGCAATGAAGTTGAAGCGCACGCCGAATTCGTCCCAGAACAGCCATTCGGCAACGGCTGTGAACAACATGACGAAAACGCTGAGCGTCAGGAGCCCCTGCAAAAACCAGCGGTGCCCACGCGAACGCCATAGCGCCGGGGGGCACAACAGCACATACAGGCTCATCGGCAATGCGGCGTACAGCAAAAAGCTCAGGTCGTATAAGAGGCCCACCCCAAAGATCGACGCAAAAGCAGTACCCGACTCTGAAAGATGAGTGACCAGCAACACCAGGCGGGTGAGGAAAAAAATCACCAGCCACAGGCCTGTGATCATCAATAGGAAACGCAGAGGGGCTGAAGCGGGCAAACGCATTGATAACTCCTTGTTGTGCTCCCCTTCCGATTGGGAATTGCAGTGCCGATCAGGGCGACGAGTCATCAGCATTCGGACATTCCTGTCTTCAAATGCACGGCGTTATGACTCTCTTTGGAGGGGACGGTAAATCTACCGGATGATTTGGCAAAATTTCGTCAAAACGATAGGACGCGCGGGTGATCGTCAGGATCGGTCGTCGACGTAACGCTGAACCAGTTGCATGCCGGCAATCGGCAACCCTATCCCCGTGACGCACAGGGTCAGGATCAGGCTGTCAATGCCAAACGCAATCAACGCTCCACCCACGAATGTGACAGGCAGCAGGGGGAAAAACACAATGCAGATGACCAGCGCGTGGGCACCCAGGATACGTTTCAATCGGCCCTTGGCGTTGAAAATGCAGACCATCCAAAACAACGCCCAGAATGCAATGGTCATCAAGTAAAGGGCCAAGTGGAACAGATCCCCTATCATTCCATAACCGTGCATGTGCATAAATCCTTGTTGTTTCTATTATTTTTGCTCTCACCCACTAGCGTAGCGGATTATGCGCAGTGTCGCTTCGCCAGCTATCGCAACCGCTGAAAAGCCCCCGGCAATCGTTCCAATGTCGGTGCGCTGGGCGATGACGACATCGCCAGCGCCAATGCGTACCTTGGGCCGAAGTTGTCGTTTTGAATGGATTGCCTCTGTCACGCGTACTGATGACCTTATTGCCCAGACGTCCCGACAACAGGTTTCGCCCGTCAAACATGTTCCTGGCAAAGGGTGTCCCGCGGCAGCCGGCGTCGTCAGCTTCGTGGTACTGACCGCTAACGTCGCTGGCGCAGAAACTCCTCCAGCTCTCTGATGGGCAGCGGCCGACTGAACAGGTAGCCCTGCGCTTGATCGCAGCCGTTTGCCGTGAGGAATGCCAGTTGTTCAGGTGTCTCCACGCCTTCGGCTATCACCTGCAGGTTGAGGCTGTGTGCCAATTCAATGATGGTTTTGGCGATGGCCGCGTCCTGAGGGTTGCTGGTCACTTCGCGAATGAAGGCGATATCAATTTTGAGCTTGTCGATCGCAAATCGTCGCAGGTACGCAAGGCTCGAATAACCGGTGCCGAAGTCGTCGATGGACACCTTGACCCCCATTTGTCGCAGGGTTTTCAAGCTGGCAATGGTGTGCGCCGTGTTCTCCATCAGCGAGCCTTCGGTCAGTTCAATCTCCAGCCAGTGCGGATCGATCTGATGCTCGATGAGCGCCTGCTGCATCGTGGCAATCAGATCGCCCTCGATGATCTGCTCTCCAGCGACGTTGACCGCTACCTGGCAGGGTTGCTGCCCTGAGCGCTGCCATTCGGCGATTTGCCGGCACACTTGGGTGATCACCCATTCGCCGACAAGAGTGATCAGCCCCAGGCTTTCCAGCATTGGGACGAAGACAGCGGGAGAGACGTTGGCCTGACCGGGCCGAGGCCAGCGCAACAGGGCTTCGAGTCCACACACTCGACCGTCCGCCAGGCTGATCTTGGGCTGGTAGAACAACTCGAATGCCTGCTGTTTCACGGCATCGCGCAAGGCGGTTTCCATGGCTTGACGCGCCGACACTTCCTCATTCATTTGCGCCGTGTAAAAACAATAGGTATCCCGACCTTTCTTTTTCGCCCGGTGCATGGCGGTGTTCGCGTGTTTGATCAATGCGTGTGCGTCGCTGCCGTCACTGGGGTACAGAGCAATGCCGATACTGGCGGTCATCGCGGTTGAGTGAGTACCCAGTTCAAAAGGCTCGCGCAGCTTTTCACGTATGCGCTCCACGGTTTGCAGAGGATTGGCCTGCCCCTGGCGAATCATCAGGATCAGTGCAAATTCATCACCGTCCATGCGCCCCAATGTGTCACTGACGTTGAGGCAGCCAGCCAATCGCAGGCCCAGTTCGGTCAGCATCTGATCGCCCATCAGATGCCCCCATGTCTCATTGACGTTATTGAAACCATCCAGATCAACGGTCACCACCGCCAGTTGCCAGTGACTGAGCAATGCCTGGGTCAGCCCCATTTGCAGTGTCGTGAAAAACAGATTGCGATTGGGCAGGCCGGTCAACGTGTCGTAATGGGCCATCTTCAGCAGGCGCTGATCGGTTTCCTTGCGAAGGGAAATGTCCCGCGCGATGCCGACGATAATCCACTCGTCACCGGCCTTGTACGCCTCGCGGTGCACTTCGACCGGGATGTAACTGCCATCCTTGCAACGGATGCGTGTTTCCGTCGGGTCGCTTGGGCCGCTGCCGGCGATGATCTGGTCATACATGAGTTCCAACTGCTCGATGGACTCGTCGCTGAGCTCGGCGGGGGATTTGTTCATCAGTTCTTCGGCGGTATAGCCCATCACCTGGCTGGCGCGCCGGTTGAACTCGATCAGTCGCATGCTTTTGCGGTTTACCAGAAATATCGCATCGCTGGAGGCATCCATGGCCAAGCGAAATCGCTCGAGGTCAATGGTGCGTTGTTGCAGTTGCTCTTCCAGCACCAGGCTGTGGCTTTTCAGATAATCGCCAAAGGCCTTGAGCCTCAGCAGATTGCGCACGCGCAACCACAATTCGGCGCTTTCCACCGGTTTGTTGAGGAAATCCTCGGCACCCGCCTCCAGCCCCGAAATGCGGGCGCTGTGCTCACCCAGGGCGGAAAGCATGATGATCGGGATGTTCGCCAGGCTTTTGTCGGACTTGAGCAGACGGGCAACTTCATACCCGTCCATGCCGGGCATCATGATGTCGAGCAGAATCAAGTCTGGCGGTTGTTGCTCGACGATTTCGAGCGCCTCCTCTCCCGAACTCGCAGTCAACGTGCGATACCCCTGATCTTCCAGGAGCACTGTCAACAGTTTGCGCACGAGGGGATCGTCGTCGACTATCAGCAGCATTGCGGGGGTGATGGACATACGCAGAACTCAAGTAGAGGGCTGTTGAGGCAGATCGTTTTGCAGCAATGTGTCGATGACCCGATAGAGTTCCTTGTAGCGCAGCGGTTTGATGATGTAGGCGTTGCAGCCGGCCAGACGTGTTTTCTCTTCGTCTTCCTTCATGGCCATGGCAGTGAGCGCAATCACCGGAATCGTCGCTGTCAGCGCATCACTCTTGAGCAACGAGGTGGCCTTCAGACCATCCATTCCCGGCAACTGGATATCCATCAGGATCAACGCAGGCTGAAGCTCGCGAGCAAGCTTCAGGCCGGTTTCCGCATCAGCCGCGCAAATGACGCTGTGACCGACACTGGTGAGCAACAGCCGGGCCAGACGCATATTGGCAGCGTTATCTTCGACGATCAGGATTTCAGCCACGGCGCCTCCACAAGGGTCGAATGACGGATGGGCAACCACGCCACGAATCGAGCGCCCGCGCCCTCAAGGCTGGCTACCGCGACGCTGCCGCCATGGAGTTCGGTCAACTGCTTGACCATCGCCAGGCCCAGGCCGGTGCCCTCGAATTTGCGCGCCAGGCTGCTGTCGATCTGACTGAATGCCTTGAACAACTTGTCCATGCTGTTTTCGGCAATGCCGATGCCGGTGTCACTGACACTCAACTCCAGAAACTGCTCGAAGTCGCTCTGCGGCACCGGGAAACCCTGCACCGGCCAGTCCCCCGCCAGCGTCCCGACTTCGTCACGCGACACCTGACGCACCGCAAGCGTCACCACGCCGCCCGGTGCGCTGAACTTCACGGCGTTGGCGAGCAGGTTGTAGACGATCTGTTTAGTCTTGCGCAGATCGAGCTCAAAGCTGCCCAGATCAGCCTCTGCGTCGAGTTTCAACTGAATGTGTTGCAGTGCGGCTTTCTCACGCACGATCAACAAACTGTTGCTCAGCAAGCTTTGCAGTTCGACGGGCTCCAGCTCCAGCTCCATCATCCCCGCCTCGACTTTTGACAGGTCGAGGATGTCGTTGATGAGTGAGAGCAAGTGTTGGCCACTGTTGAAAATATCGCTGATGTACTCGCGCTGGGTGTCGGTCATGTCACCCACCATGCCGTCCTTGAGCGCTTCGGAAAAACCGATCACCGCATTGAGCGGCGTGCGCAATTCATGGGACATGGTGGCGAGAAACTCGGACTTCATGTGGCTGGCATGTTCGAGCTCGATATTCTTCTCTTCCAGGGTCCGCTCGAAGCGCTTGCGCTCGGTCACATCCCGAGCGGCGGCGAACACACCTTGCAGCTTGCGATCACGGTCGTGAAAGGTTGCCGCGTTATAGGACACGACGGTTTCGGTGCCGTTGTAGGCGCGCACGGTGAGTTCGTAATCGCTGACTTTGTTTTCACTGAGCACACGCTTGATGGCCGCGTCGGCGCGGGCCGGGTCGGTGAAGAAATTCTTGCACGGCGCACCGATCAACTCGTCCCGCGTGCGCCCGGTGAGCGCCATCATCTGTTTGTTGACGTCGGAAATGATCCCTTGCGGATCCGTCATCATCAGCGCGTCGATGTTCGACTCGATCAATGAGCGGGTATAGAACTGCTGATCGCGCAGACGCTGATCCAGCAAGGCCTGCGCCGCTTCTTCCTGCTTGCGGGCGGTGTTGTCCGTGCCGATCAGCAGATAGCCGATGATGATTTCGCTGCTGTCGCGCAACGAGGTCACCGACACCATCGCCGACAGCCGGCTGCCATCCTTGCGGATGTAGGTCAGTTCATAGATATCTTCAATACCCCGGGAGGCTTTGAATACCAGGGCCTCGAACCCCGGCGTGATCGGCGTCTTGAGCTCCTGGCTCAGTGCGGCTGCGCGGGTGATCAATTCAGCGGAGTCGGAAATGTCCGCCGGGGTGATTTTGTTGATCACGTCTTCAGACAGGTACCCGAGCATGCGCTCTGCACCGACATTGAAGATCTGGATAACGCCTTTTTCGTCGGTAGCGATACTGGAAAAGTACGCACTGTTGAAAATTGCATCCTGGAGGGCACCGGTCTTGAGCATCGATTGCTGCCGGCGAAACTCGACAAGCTTCTCGGCACGAGACTGGGGCTTGCTGAACGGAGGGCCTGTAGACGGAGTATCCATATATTCGTTTCCCGTTAACTCGCGAACCTGACCGTGATGACGGTGCCGTAAAGCGTGCTTACGGAAATCGCCCGAATGGGCGACTAGAGGTAGTTACACCATAGCAGAGTGCTTTGCATTGAAGGGGATTGCGAGGCATCCCCGCTTCTTCACCCCCTTGATCGAACCCCTCCCCAAGCTACAGGTCTGCTTCTTTATAGTTTCTGAGGGGATACACCCAATGTCCACGCAACACACGCTTGTCGTTCTCGCCCGCTGCGGCTATGCCGCTCGGGGTGTTCTGTACCTGATCATCGGGATCTTCGCCCTGCTGGCCGCCCAAGACTCGACCAAACCCAAGGACAGCCACAAAAGCCTTGAGGCGCTGTTGAGCCAGCCTTTCGGTCATGTCCTGGTCGGGCTGGTGGTGGCGGGTCTGCTCGCCTTCGCCGGGTGGCGAATATTGCAAGCGACTCGGGATGTCGACCATCACGGCACGACACTCAAGGGGGTGGTGATTCGTGCCGGTTTGCTGGCAGGCGGGTTGGTCAATGGCGCTCTGGCGTTCTTCGCTTTGGGCCTGCTCATCAGTGGCGTCAGAAGCTCGGGTCATTCCTCAGGCGGGCAAACGAAGGATCTGCTGGCGGATCTTTTATCCTGGGAGCACTCGAACTTGTTGATCTATCTGGTGGCGCTGGTCCCGTTCGGTGTGGGTCTGGCTCACATCATCAAAGGCTGGCGGGCCTCGTTCGAGAAGTACCTGGAGGCTGACGAAGAAGTGATGCGCTACATACGCCCGGTGTCACGGTTTGGCCTGATCGCCCGCGGCGTGGTGTTTATCGAGATCGCGATATTGCTGACGTTGAGTGGTTCGCGCTACCAGGCCGCCGATCCGCCCGGCATGAAAGAAGCCCTCGATGCGCTGCAGAACCTGCCCGCCGGCGCCTTGATCCTGATGGTCATGGCCCTGGGGTTGATCGCCTTTGCAACTTACAGCTTTTGCGAAGCGGCCTGGCGCAAGATCAACATGGATGTGCCGGGCGTAGCAAGTTCGTATTAACGCCCACTCGCCTGCAAATTTCCTGAACTGTTGCACGCCGACAGCTTCTACCGTGTGACCGATTTGGTCCGCCACGGGGTGAACACATCCCTCATCTTCTCCGGAGTGCCTGATCATGATCGATCAACCAACGAGCGATACCGCATCGAGCCAGGATCGTCCCGCCAGCCGCCTCAACGAAGGCCTGCCTTATCCATTGGGCGCCACATGGGATGGCTCGGGGGTCAATTTCGCGATTTTTTCTGCCAACGCCACCAAAGTGGAGTTGTGCCTGTTCGACGCCGACGGCAAGGAAGAAATCGAGCGCATTGCCCTGCCCGAATTCACCAATGAAATCTGGCACGGTTACCTGCCCGATGCACGGCCTGGCACCCTGTACGGTTACAGGGTGCACGGCCCGTACGATCCGGCCAACGGCCATCGCTTCAATCCCAACAAGTTGCTCATCGACCCCTACGCCAAGCAGATTTCCGGTGAGTTGCAATGGGACGACGCGCTGTTTGGCTATACCGTCGGCCATGAGGACGGCGACCTCTCGTTCGATGAACGCGACAGTGCGCCGTTCATGCCGCGCTGCCGGGTCATCGACCCGGCGTTCACCTGGGGCGACACGGCCAAGCCGAACGTGCCCTGGGAAAACACGGTGTTCTACGAGACCCATGTGCGCGGTTTCACCATGCGCCATCCCTCGGTACGAGAGTCTGAACGCGGCACCTACGCCGCTTTCCATCAGAACGACGTGGTCGAATACATCCGCTCGCTGGGGGTGACGTCCGTCGAGTTCATGCCGGTGCATTACTTCCTCGATGACAACCATCTGCTGGAAAAAGGGCTGCGCAACTACTGGGGCTACAACACCCTGGGGTTTTTCGCGCCGCATGCGCGCTACATGGCCGGGCAGTCCATCGGCGAGTTCAAGATCATGGTCTCGCGCTTTCACAAGGCCGGGCTCGAGGTGATCCTGGACGTGGTGTACAACCACACCGCCGAAGGCAACGAGATGGGCCCTACCCTGTCGCTCAAAGGCATCGACAACGCCAGTTATTACCGCCTGATGCCGGACAATGCGCGCTATTACATCAATGATACGGGTACGGGCAACACGCTCAACATGAGCCATCCGTGCGTCTTGCAAATGGTGACCGACTCCCTGCGTTACTGGAGTTCGGAGATGGGCGTGGACGGCTTCCGGTTCGACCTGGCGACCATCCTGGGCCGCGAGCCTGAGGGGTTCAGCGAGGGCGGCGGTTTCCTCGATGCCTGTCGTCAAGACCCGGTGCTGGCCAAGGTCAAGCTCATCGCCGAACCATGGGACTGCGGCCCCGGCGGTTATCAGGTCGGCAATTTCCCGCCGGGCTGGATGGAATGGAACGACAAGTTCAGGGACATTTCCCGTGCCTTCTGGAAAGGTGATGACGAGATGCTCGGCGACTTCGCCAAGATATTCTTGGGGTCCGGTGAGCAGTTCAATCGCCGGGGCCGCAAACCGGCGTCATCGGTCAACTTCATCACCGCCCATGATGGCTTCACCCTGAACGACCTGGTGTCCTACAACGAGAAACACAACGAGGCCAATGGCGAAGACAATCGGGACGGCCACTCTGACAATCGGTCCTGGAACTGCGGTGTCGAAGGGCCCACCGAGGACCCGGCGATCATCGACCTGCGCTATCGGCAGATGCGCAATCTGTTGGCCACGCTGTTCCTGTCCCAAGGCACGCCCATGCTGCTGGCGGGCGACGAGTTCGCCCGCACCCAGGGCGGCAGCAACAATGCCTACTGCCAGGACAGTGAGATCGGCTGGGTCGACTGGAACATCAGTGAGAAAAGCGCTGAGCTGCAGGAGTTTGTCCGCTACCTGATCGAAGTGCGCAACCGCCACCCGCTGCTTCGTCGCAACCGTTTCTTCACCGGAGAGTACGACGAATCCCTGGGCGCCAAGGACGTCAGCTGGCTTCAGCCTGGCGGCGGCGAAATGTCCACCGAACAGTGGCAGGACGGCAACAGTCGCTGCATGGGCATCCTGCTGGACGGCCGAACCCAGACCAGCGGCATCCGCCGCGAAGGGGTCGATCATTCACTGCTCATCATCGTCAACGCCCACCACGACGTCGTCGGCTTCAAACTGCCCGAAGTACCGCAGGGCCGACACTGGATACTGCAGCTGGACACCAACCAAACCGACATCGAACCCGGCGAGACCTTCGCCTTCGGTGACGAGTACCAGGTCACCGGCCGTTCGATGCTGATGTTCGAGTTGAAAAAGCCGTCTGATAAAAAGCGTAAGTGAGGGGTGTCGGCACCGCAGGCAATCTGCGGTGCTGCCAGCATCGGCCTTCGACACAGATCCCCTGTAGGAGCGAGCATGCTCGCGATGGACGTCAACGATAACGCGGGCAACCTGATTGAACGCGTTGCCCCGGCATTCATCGCGAGCAGAGCTCGCTCCTACAGGGGATTTGTGGTGTACACCGCATCGGCGTTCGACCCAGATCAACTGTAGGAGCGAGCTTGCTCGCGATGGAGGTCAACGATAACGCGGGCTGCCTGATTGAACGCGTTGTCTGGGCATTCATCGCGAGCAAGCTCGCTCCTACAGGGGATGTGTGGTGTACACAGCATCGCGTTCGACCCAGATCAACTGTAGGAGCGAGCTTGCTCGCGATGGACGTCAACGATAACGCTGGCTGCTTGAATAAACGCGTCGCTCGGGCATTCATCGCGAGCATGCTCGCTCCTACAGGGGATGTGTGGTGTACACAGCATCGGCGTTCGACCCAGATCAATTGTAGGAGCGAGCTTGCTCGCGATGGAGGCCAACGATAACGCGGGCGGCCTGAATAAACGCGTCGCTCGGACCAGGCCGATCGCATATTCCGTTGGGAGATATCGCGATTGAAGGTACTCGAGGGGTTCGGTGTAAGATCCAATGGCCCGCAAACCGGGGCGACTACCCGATAACAAGAGGACTGGCCCGGTGCACAGGCTTGCTGCCGAGCACGTCACATGAATGCAGTCGAGGAGCGGTGACGATGGCGAAACTCCAGGGGGCGAAAGCCGCTGCGGGACGTTCGGTGAAAGAGCAGCGGCCGGTGAAGACCGTCGGCTTTCTGGTCATCCCCAACTTTACGACCATCGGTTTCGCCTCGGCGGTGGAAACCCTGCGCATGGCCAATATGGCGGCGCGCGAGCCAATGTTCCGCACAGTGATCATCGGCACCAGCCTGGACCCGGTCACCGCCAGCAATGGCATGCGCATTCTGCCGGATCACACCATCGACGATGCGCCCCGGCTCGACATGCTGTTCGTCGTCGGCTCCAACCCGATCGTCTCCAATCACGGCAGCCGTCCGCTGCTCAACTGGTTGCGCAAGTTGGCCCACGACCAGGTGCCGCTGGGTGGTATCTGCACCGGCAGCCACCTGTTGGCCCGTGCCGATTTGCTCAAGGGTTACCGCTGTACGATTCACTGGGAGGACATCGAGGCGTTGAAGGAGCGTTTCCCCGGTATCATCATTTCCAACCAACTGTTCGAACTCGACCGCGATCGCTACACCTGCTCCGGTGGCGTGGCATCGATGGACATGACCCTGCAACTGATCGCCCGCGAGCCCGGTGGACGGGACATCGCTGCCCATGCGGCCGAGTTGTTGCTGTGTGATCGTGCCCGGGGTGCTCAGGAGCAACAGCGGGTGCCCTTGCGGCAAAAGCTGGGCACTTCGCAGCCCAAACTCAGCCAGATGGTGGCAATCATGGAAGCCAACCTCGAGGAGCCCATAGGACTGGAAGAACTCGCCCGATTGAACGAGGTGTCGGTGCGCCACCTTGAACGGCTGTTCCATAAACACCTGCAACGCACACCGAGCCAGTACTACCTGGAACTGCGCCTGTCCCGGGCGCGGCAACTGTTGTTGAGCAGCGAATCGCAAGTACGCGACGTCGCCCTCGCCTGCGGCTTTGTCTCCGCGGCGCACTTCTCCAAATGCTACAGCCGGTTTTTCGGTGTATCGCCCATTGGCGAGCGCAGGCAGGTGGCGGCTGCGCATTGAGCGGGTGGGAACGGGTGATGGTGAGTGGCATTCAGTATTGAGAGTGGCTGTGATGGCCTCTTCGCGAGCAAGCCCGCTCCCACATTGGGTGCAGGTGAACACGAAATGGGTGTCCACCGAAGACCCAGTGTGGGAGCGGGCTTGCTCGCGAAGGCGTCCTCAAGTACGCCTTGATCCGTCAGTCCTGCAACGCCTTATGCGCCGTTTCCCGACTCGCCAGCATGGCAACCAGTGCCACCGCCGCTGCCGCCAACAGATACCAGGCCGGGGCCATCTTGTTGCCCGTCAGTTGAATCAGCCAGGTGGCGATAAAGGGCGCCGTACCGCCGAACACCGCGTTGGCGATGTTGAAACTGAAGGCAAAGCCACTGAAGCGCACGCGGGTGGGGAATATCTCGGCGAGGAAACACGGCAATGTCCCGTCGTTCATCGCCAGGATGGCGCCGAAGGCGATCTGGATCATCAGAATCACGATCAGCGGCTGGTTCTCCAACCACCCGAACAACGGGAAGGTCAGCGCGAGAAACAGCAGTGACGCGGTCAGCAGCATCGTCTTGCGCCCGAACCGGTCCGACAGCGTGCCCATCAGGAAAATCAGGCCGATGTAGGTGGCCAGCGACACCGTCGACGCCAGGAACGAATCGCTCTCGCTCATGCCCATCTCGGTGGACAGGTAGGTCGGCATGTAGCTGAGCAACAGGTAGAACGCCACCGCATTCAGGCACGTGGCACCGATCCCGATCATCACACTGCGCCGGTGTACCGTCAGCAATTCGCGAACCGGGGCATGAGTGGCGCATTCCTTGGCTTCGAGGCGTTTTTCCATCTCCAGGAATTTGGGGGTGTCCTGAAGACTCATGCGGATATAGCGCCCCACCAGCCCGAACGGCGCTGCGAGCAGAAATGGCAGGCGCCAGCCCCAACTGTGCAGGTCCTCGACGCTCATCCACGCATGCAGACCGGCGACAAATACCGCACCGAACAGCAAACCGGCAGCGGTGCTCGCCGGCACGATGCTGGTGTACAGGCCGCGTTTGCCCTCAGGGGCATACTCGGCGAGAAAAGCCGATGCCCCGGCGTACTCACCTGATGCAGAAAACCCCTGGAACAAGCGGATCATCAACAACAGCGCCGGTGCCCAGAGACCGATATGGTTGTAGGTCGGCAGGATGCCGATGCAGAAGGTCGAGATCGACATGATCAGGATCGACCAGGACAACGCACTGCGCCGCCCGTATTTATCGCCGAAATGCCCCCAGACCAATCCTCCCAGCGGGCGGACGATGAAGGACAGCGCGAACACCGCGAAGGTCGCCAGCAACGCGGTGGCCTTGTCGGTCTGCGGAAAAAACGTCAGGGCGATCACCGTGGCCAGATAGCCGTAGGCGGCATAGTCGAACCACTCGACGAAGTTACCCATGAAACTGGCACTGGCCGCGCGGCGCAAGGCCTTGCGTTCGGCGCTCTGTTCAAGGGGTTGCGCCTGGGTCGGTGTCAGGCTTGCGCTTTGGGTGCTCATTGGGCACCTCCGTTGTGAGAGGTGCGGTTATCGAGGTAAAGAGACGGGACGTGGCACATGACAAAACCCTCTATTGTTGTACTTGGCAGGGTTAAGGTTCAGTAGAGGCTGCGCGCTTTTTAGCGTGCATGCGTTGTTTTTTTGCAACGGGTGGAACAAGCGCCGCACAGGCTGGCTGCACGGCGCGGGCGCTTACTTTTTGATGATGTTGTGTTCCGGGCCGTACGGGAATCGGGTGATGTTTTCACCGCCCTGCTCGTTGACGATCAGAATGTCGTGCTCACGGTAACCGCCAGCGCCGGGGAGCCCCTCGGGCAGCATGATCATCGGTTCGATGGACACCACCATCCCCGGCTCGAGCACTGTGTCGATGTCCTCACGCAACTCCAGGCCGGCTTCACGACCGTAGTAATGACTGAGCGTACCGAAGGAGTGACCGTAGCCGAAGGTGCGGTATTGCAGCAGGTCGTGCTCCAGGAAAATCTCGTTCAATTGCAGCGCGATGTCGCAGCAGCGCACGCCCGGCTTGATCAGCTTCAGGCCAGCCTCGTGCACTTTGACGTTCACCTCCCACAGGCGCAGATGCTCATCGGAGCAGTGGTCCAGGAACAGGGTCCGTTCCAGCGCCGTGTAATAGCCGGCGATCATCGGGAAGCAGTTGAGGCTCAGAATGTCGCCCTTGTTGACCATGCGCGACGTCACCGGGTTATGGGCCCCATCGGTGTTGATGCCGGACTGGAACCAGGTCCAGGTGTCCATCAGTTCGGAGTCGGGAAAGGTGCGGGCAATTTCTCGCACCATCGCCTGCGTGGCGTGCAGGGCCACTTCGTACTCAGGCACTTGGTCACGCAGCGCTTCAACGATGGCCGCCCCACCGATGTCGGCGATACGCGCACCCTGACGAATGATCGCGTGCTCTTCAGCGGACTTGATCATGCGCATGCGCATGCACGGTGCGCCGATATCCACCAGCTCAGCCTGCGGATAGCGGCTGGCGAGTTTGTCGCGATTGAGCAAGTTCAGGTGATCGAACTCGACACCGATGCGGCCGGCCTTGGGCAAGGCTTGCTGGATCGCGACGAAATAGTTGTCGCGCTGCCAGTCGGTGTAGACGATGTTTTCCGTGCCGACCGTGCGGCGCCATGGCTGGCCGCCATCGATGTTGGCGCTGATGGTGACGGCGCTGTCCTGGGTCACCACCAGTGCGTATTGACGACCGAAGGAACAGTACAGAAAGTCACTGTAGTAATTGATGTTGTGATAGGAGGTGAAGACGGCCGCGTCGATATTGTTTTGCGCCAGATAAGCCCGCAGTCTGGCCTGACGGTTGGCGTATTCCTGGGCCGAGAACGTCGGGCCTGCTTTTTCGCCGTTCTTGATCCGGATGGTTTTCGGCATTTGCATGTCATTTACCCCTGTCATTGTTTGAGCTGCAGATGAACCCGATGTGGCGGGCCGCTGGAGATCATTCGAACAGATGCAAACCAGGGTTTTTTGTGCAAATCCGACCTGTAGTTGACCAGATCCGCTGTTTGCGGTCCGGTCTTGATCTGACAGAAAGACGTTCATTCACGAAAAAGCGCATTTTCTCGACAAAAAAAAGGCCCACATGAATGCGGGCCAAAAAAAACCAAACCAAAGCAAGCGGGAGCAAGCCAAACACCGGAATATGCGCACCGACATTCAGCCTTCGCTTGCCGTCATTCTACCCGAGCGTCGGTTCATGAATAATCACCACGACCGATAATGACTATTGAAATCAATGGCCTGGACACCGGTTATGGCTGATTGAAACAGTCGGCTGTCGGTGAGACAGACAGACTGAAGTTGGATCCCTTCTGCGCGCCGGAACAGGCGGCTTTTATTTTTGTTCGAATGCGTATTTAATTGCACTCACGGACGGTCATGCACCGAACGCGGGCGCAGGCCCTTCTCACTTTCTGTTGATAGGTCAGGAGTCATCATGATTCTCAAGCGCGTAGGCTCACAGCCATCGATCAAGGCCCCCGAAGCGTATTTCACCGGCACCGTGCGTATGGACCCGCTCAACAATCCGCCTGAGCCCGCCCGGGTGTCGGTCGTCAGCGTGACGTTCGAGCCTGGTGCACGCAGTGCCTGGCATACCCATCCGTTGGGTCAGACGCTGATCGTCACCGCGGGCTGCGGCTGGACCCAGTGCGAAGGCGAGCCCATCGTGGAGATCCGCGCCGGCGACGTCATCTGGTGCCCGCCCGGCCACAAGCATTGGCACGGTGCGTCGGCGACCACGTCCATGACCCACATCGGGGTTCAGGAGGCGCTGGACGGGGTCAGTGTGGTGTGGATGGAAAAGGTCACCGACGAGCAGTACAACGTCGGGCCCACGGCGCAGTAGGCCGGTGGAGATAGCTCAACAGGCGCAGCGCCTTCGATAGTACGATTGCGGGCATTGTTGCACCGAAAGGTCGAACCCCATCACGCGAAGGCAGCGAACCCGATTGAACATCGATACCCGCATCAAATTCCGTCATCTGCTGTGTTTTCTGGAAGTGGCGCGCCAGGGCAGCCTGGCCCAGGCCTGCGACAAGTTGGCCATCAGCCAGCCTGCCCTGTCCAAGACCCTCAAGGAACTGGAAACTTTGCTCGATGCCAAGCTGTTCGAGCGCAGCAAGAAGGGCTCGACGCTGACGGAAGCCGGCGTGGCCTTTCTGCGCTATGCGGGGCCGAGCGTGCAATCGCTGCGTGATGGGGTCAACAGCTTGCGCTCCGGCGAACATGAACCGGTCGCCGTGCGGTTGGGCGTGCTGTCTACCGTCGAAGGCCTGCTGATTCCGGAGGTGGTCTGCCGCCTGCACGAGCGGCATCCTGCGCTGGCGGTCAGTGTGGTGACCGGGCCCAGTGCCTTTTTGCTGTCGCAACTGCGTGTCGGTGAACTGGACCTGGTGGTCGGCCGAATGACCGACAGTCCATTGATACAAGGGCTGGCGTTCGAACACCTGTACAGCGAATCCATGACGCTGGTGGTCCGCGAAGGCCATCCGCTGCTGGCTGATCCGATGAGAAACAGCCACTTCCAGGACTATCCGGTGGTGCTGCCGCTGGCGGGCACGACCATCCGCAAATTCGCCGATGGCCTGTTTGTGCAGCACGGCATCACCCCTTCGCGGCAATCCCTGGAAACCCTGTCCATCGCCCTGAGTCGGCGTTACGTTCAATGCAGCCAGGCCGTTTGGGTGGCGCCCCTGGACGCGGTCCGCCAGGACTTGAAGCGCGGTGAGCTGGTGGAACTGGAGCTGGGCATGCGTGAACCCGGCGGCTCCGTGGGGCTGTGCACCAACCCGGTGTTGCCGCTGACACCCGGCGCGCAGTGGTGTGTGCAGGCGTTGCGTGAGATCGGGCAAGAGTATCGCGAAGGCAACTATCCATAACCATTTGGATATGCATCAGGCACGTTTTTTCATTTTTTACCTGGCTCGAACAAGAGGACACTGCGTTGCAAGTAGTAGCCTACGCGGCGCTTGTCTCTGACCCACCATAAAAACAGGAAAATCGACATGCCTGATGCGCACAACAGCCGCTTCGTCATTCGTGACCGTAATTGGCATCCAAAAGCCCTGACACCTGACTACAAGACCTCCATCCTGCGCTCCCCGCGCCAGGCGCTGGTGAGTATTCCTCAGTCCGTGTCGGAAACCAGCGGCCCGGATTTTTCCCATCTGAGAATGGGCCAGTACGACAACGACCTGCTGCTGAACTACAACAACGGTGGCTTGCCGATCGGCGAGCGCATCATTCTGGCCGGTCGCGTGTGCGATCAGTACGGCAAGCCGATCCCCAACACCCTGGTGGAAATGTGGCAGGCCAATGCCGGCGGCCGCTACCGGCACAAGAAGGACAGCTACCTGGCCCCGCTCGACCCGAATTTCGGCGGCGTCGGCCGGACCTTGACCGACAGTGACGGCAACTACAGCTTCCGCACCGTCAAGCCAGGCCCGTACCCATGGCGCAACGGCCCCAACGACTGGCGCCCGGCCCACATTCACGTGTCCATCAGCGGCCCGTCGATTGCCACCCGATTGATTACCCAGCTGTATTTCGAAGGTGACCCGTTGATCCCGATGTGCCCGATCGTCAAGTCGATCGCCAATCAGGACGCGGTGCAGAGCCTGATCGCCCGGCTCGACATGAGCATGGCCAATCCGATGGATTGCCTGGCTTATCGCTTTGATATCGTCCTGCGCGGCCAGCGCAAGACTCACTTCGAAAACTGCTGAGGAGGCTTGCACATGCCCGTTCAACTTCTGCCTGAAACCCCGTCGCAAACCGCCGGCCCTTATGTGCACATCGGCCTAGCGCTGGAAGCGGCCGGCAATGAGCCGCGCGAAGAAGAAATCTGGAACCTGATGGCCAAGCCCGGCGCACCGGGCGAGCACATTGTGTTGAAGGGTCAGGTCTATGACGGCAATGGCCAACTGATTCGCGATGCGTTCCTGGAGCTGTGGCAGGCCAATCACCAAGGCGTCTACGATACCGATTACGACCTGCAAAAGCCTTTCAACAGCTTTGGCCGCACGGCCACCACCGATGGCGGTGAATGGACGGTCAACACGGTCAAGCCAGGCGTGGTGAAAAACGCTGGCGGCGTGCCCATGGCGGCCCACATCAACGTGTCGTTGTTTGCCCGTGGCATCAACATCCACTTGCAGACCCGGTTGTATTTCGACGACGAGCAGGAAGCGAACGCGATTGACCCCGTGTTGAACCTGATCGAACAACCCCATCGCCGCGAATCGCTGATTGCCAAGCGCTGCACGATTGACGGCAAACCAGGCTACCGGTTCGACATCCACCTGCAGGGCGCAGCCGAGACCGTGTTCTTCGATTTCTGACACTTGCGCCGAGCCACGATTGCGCGGTGCACCGTCACCGCAAAATCCAGCACATTCATGCAATCGCGGCGTGGAACAATGCGCGACCATGCCCTCGATTTCGAGGGGGTCAATCCATGGTCGCGTCTGATGCGCTTACTGCCGTTCAAAAACAGCGAACAGTCACTGGCTGTCTGCTTGTGTTGATGTGCGCGCCCGGCGCACCCGCCCTGGCGGCCGACGCCGAACAAGCCGTGCAAGGGTTGCGTGACGGGGCGAGCCTTGAGTTGCTGAGCCGCAATTTTTTCCTCAGCAATGACTTTCGCTCCCCCTCGCCTTCGGGCAAGCACTACACCCAGGAATGGGCGCAAGGCTTCATCACACACCTTGAGTCGGGCTTTACCCCCGGCACCCTTGGTGTCGGCTTTGATGCCCATGGTTTTCTGGGTTTGAAGCTGGACGGTGGCAAAGGGCATTCCGGCACGGGATTGTTGCCCCTGGATCAGGACGGGCGCAGCCAGAGCAATTATTCCAGCGCTGGCGGCGCCCTGAAATTGAGAACATCGCGCACGACCCTGGCCTTTGGCGAGATGATGGTGCAAACGCCGGTATTCGACACCGCGGACAAACGCCTGCAACCGGAGTACGCCACCGGCCTGCTGCTCGATAGCCGCGAGATCGAAGATGTGCAGGTACTGGCCGGCCACTTCACGGCATTCAAGAACCAGAATGGCTCGACCGGCAAAGGCGACTTCGACGGCTACGGCGTCAGCACCCGAACCGGTGGTATCGATTTCATTGGCGCCAACCTGTTTGAAAATCGCCCCGTCGGCGGCGCCCTTTATGCCTCGCAACTGAGCGACACCTGGCATCAGTACTACGCCAACCTGCACCTGCAGCAGTCCGGGGTGTCGCTGGACAGCAATGCCTATCACACCCGCGATTATGGCAGCGCAGTGGCGGGCGCCATCGATAACACCGCCTACAGCCTGGCGGGCAAGTACACCGCCGGCGCGCACGGCTTGACCCTCGCCTATCAGAAGATCAA
>Ga0182005_1000572_pt1 | contig 18298 bp, 24 predicted proteins | sample Sormic07211103_1_FD_123021 | JGI IMG/M metagenome (GOLD analysis project Ga0182005, IMG submission 123021) | Rhizosphere microbial communities from Sorghum bicolor, Mead, Nebraska, USA - 072115-103_1 MetaG | ecosystem: Host-associated > Plants > Roots > Rhizosphere | place: USA: Nebraska...
CCAAAGGCCCTCTCCCGGACACCAAAAGCTCGTAAATGCTCCACCGCAACCGTCAACAAGGGCGTCTTGCTCGCGCCATCGGCCTAAGATGATTCCGTCAAGACGTGTCTACCGGACGGTTACTATTGGTCAACCGGTACACCTGCTTAGCCCTCTGGTGGCCTCTACTTACCTTCTGTGTGGATTACTCGACTTGGACTATGGCGATAACCAACGCGTCTCCATGAAATGGATGATTGGTACCTGCGTTGTAATGTTTATTGCGGCTCTGCTCTTTGGCTCGATTTCCATCATAGCGAAGGCATAGAGCTGACCTCTGTCGCTGAGGCAAAGACTGTAACAGTGTGCGGATTGAGGAGTGGCGACTGATACTTGAAGTGGTACAGAGGAATCTTTACCACCTCAAGTGCTGAAAAAATGGCCCTCGCGGGCCCTTTTGTACTCAAACCAAAATCATTTGGTCAGCCAGGACTCGACTGTGTCGGAGCCGTATTCAGCTTTCCACTCTTTCAGCGTTTTGTGATTGCCGCCTTTGGTTTCGACGACTTCGCCGGTGTTTGGATTTTTGTAGATTTTGACTTGGCGCGGCTTACGTGTGCCGGATTTTGATTCGGCTACGGGGGCACGACGACCAGCTTGTGGATCAAGTAGATTGATCACGTTTTTCAAGCTGTAGCCGTACTCACCAAGCAAAGCGCGCAGTTGGCTCTCAAACTCCATTTCCTTCTTAAGGCCGGAATCGCTTTTCATGGACTCAAGCTCCGCCAGTTGGGCGGCCAGTTGCTGTTCAAGCTTGCGGTATTCAGCCAGACGAGACATCGGTAATTTCCCTCAATTTGGATAACACATGGTGTAAGGACGCATGATAGATCGTTTTACAGCCCCAAATCTCTGTGGAGTTGGTCTTCTTGGATCACTTCAGTTGCGTGCCCACCCTTCACCAGATACCACTGGAGCTGTGAGCGTAGGTGATCTTTGAGTCGAGACCGCAGTTCAAGGTAACCAGGAACATCAATACAGGATTCAGGATGAAGCCCTCGTTGCCGCAGAACTGCACGCAGTACCTGAACACCTAGCGGGCCAATGTCGGAGGCATGCAATCGCACTAGAGGATCAAATCCCGGATGCCTCTTGAAGCTATCCACAATTCGCTGAATTAATGCTTCAAACGTTTTGGCATCGCATGTTTGCTGAACCGATAGCCACACTTCAGATTCGAGTTCACTATGCATTCACACCTCTCTCCTCGCCCACCAGGAGCTCCCATCCAGATGTTGTACGACATGGGTATTTTTTCAAAAAATTGGATCGTTGTTTGAAATCAAACCTGAAAGCAGCGGCTTACGCCGCGAAGGTGGCGATTTTGCTATGCCCATATAGCAGTCACACATCAGCGCCAGCGGGATAAATCGCAAGAAAAGGCCAGAAGCAGAAGCACTGCAAAAAGCAAAAAACAACATCATGGCTTCTGCAGGATCGGCGGAAGGTGAAGCGCCGAGATCGCTGCTTTTTTGTTGCTCTCAAATATAAAGATCCGTCGCTCAAAATTTTTTTCAAGGGGCCTTCTGAAAAAATATTTTTGTTGACACTGCCCAGCAAGAATTAACGACGACCCCATACTCGTTTTGCTTGAAGAGTGTTCGATGAGCACATTAGATCTAAACGTCCAACAGCGTACAATTACGCTTCCTGTAGAAACGCCTGAGTCGTCTAGGAAGGTGGTGGCTCAAATTGAATCCCCTCCTGCCGATACGCGCTAGCGCAGAATGTTAATGTATTAAGGAAACCTTGATGGCGGTCGATTTGAAAAGCCTGTGGCAGCGTGAGTGTGCAAGGCGGGCGGCTCTATGGGATCTGGAGGAATTGCGACCCGGCGATGACCGCGCAAAACCTCACCTGATAATTCTCGATGAAATTGATAGGCAAGATCTCGAACAACCTCATGGGGAAGCTCAGTTTATGACGATTGAGGAGTTGAGAGATTCTGTGCCGGAAACGCCGTACGAAAGCAGCGATGGCCACCATTTCGTGATCGTTCTAGACCAGCACATTCCGGAAGTTTGGCGAACGAGATTTGAAGCATCCAACGCACTCGCCGAACGTTTTTCGGAAGGAAGCTATGTCCAGGACTGGCGTCGATTTCTGAGGAACTGGATTCGAGACATGGAGCATTTAGCGGCTCACCGTCTCTCATAATTTCCCCTGGTTCGCGACGGCAACTAACCCTCTTCGCCAGCAGCCTGTCGCACACAAAAAAAATCAGTCCTGAAAGCTGACCTGATTTGATAAAGCAAGACTGCTGTACCCGAGCCTCAAGGTGCGGGCTGAAGTAAATGACACGCATGAAAAGGTTTGGCTCGAAGATACGGCGACGCGTCAGCAAGTGGCCCGGTTACAGACCTAAATCTATGCCTAATTGATCCTCCTTCATTTCATCAGAGGCCAGGTCATTGACCACCAGATACCATTGCAGCTGATGAGACAGATGATTTGTTAAACGCGATCCGATCTCGATGTAGTCCTCTGAGACGCTGGCATATAAACCTCGACTGCTCACTACGTTTTGCAATACCTGAACGCACGGTAAACCGAGTTCGGATACGTGAACTCGAGTCGGCCAATCATATATAGGTACACGCTTGAAGCTGTTGAGCGCCTCTCCAACCAGCCGCACAAACTCAGTGACACCGCATGTCTCATACACTGAACACCAAATGGCTAAATCACGTTCCCTATACATCACTTTCCTTTTATTACGAGGCTTTGCGTGGCATGAGCCGGTGAAACCCGAATTGGACGGAGATCAGAAAGCTAGCCTGCATCATTCATCATCGAACACGAGCGGCACGTTCAGATCAACGTCTACATCACCGACTAGCGAGGTGATGCGTGCGATCAACCCTCAGTGCAACGGCTGCAACCGTTCGGGCCGGTGAAAAATGTCAGCGCTCAACAAAGTCAGCATCTGGACTACTGCCCAATACTCTTTCAAGAAGCTCCCCGTTCGGCGTCGTGTTTGTCAGCGCGTAAAAAAGGAGACCATTCAGGTGAGCACGCCGTGTTCGAGCTGTCCGATCAGATCGATCACGGCGCTCGCGCCCTCATCGGTAATGAGCATTTCCAAAGGTGCCTTTGAGTTAAAACAACGCAGCGGCGAGAGTAAGAAAGCCCTGGCTGCCTGGACATCGCCTTCGAACAGTTCGCAGGACGCTTGTAGAGCAACAATCAATCCATACAGACGTTGGCTCTCGCACAAAGAAAAAAAACTACAGTCGTCGCGTTCAACAAGAGTTCGGAAGAAATACCCATGTGCTTACCAAGCAGCTCTTCATCGATACACAACATCTCGGCTAGAGATTGAAATGAGGGAAAAGGCATGCGGCGCCTAACGACATCGTGAAGTTCAATGCTTGGCGAAGGCAAATTCACAGTGACCCAAATGTCTGTTTTCATGGATTCAACAAGGTGCTTTCCGTGAGCTCATGCGCAGTCGCCTGAGGGTGACCAGTTGACGTGATCGAGGCATCGTACGCTGAGCCAACGTTCCCCTCCCAAAATCCCAGCTTGCCCACAAACCTCGCAGATCGACATCGATCTCTCTTCTGAGCAAGCGACCAACTCACGGCACGTCCTATCACCACCAGAATAGTAAAACCGCAACCCCCCGAATTTTTCCTTGACCTGGCGGACTTGGATTGGCGGCAGCTCCGGGTGAGCATCCATGCGAGTTTTCAGGGTGCGACACAACTCATCAATCAAATCCAGCCAGCCCGGCAAACACGCGATTTCGCGAAGAGGCGCGCTTGAAAAAAACTCCGGATAGCGATCACGCAAGATCGGTAACAGATTTTCAACCATAGGTTTTCTCTACTCGCTTTATGTCAGCGGCTATTGCCTCAACAGCGGGCAAGCTCACATGCTTGCGCGCGCCTCGGCCGGCCAAGATGAAGATCGTATGTTTGCTTTCAAAAATGCAGCCATCAAATTCCCGTTGAAAATCACTGAGGATGCTGTCGCCAGGCTGGAGTTTGCTCTGGCTATCGAAAACCGCTGCTTGGGCATACAAGAGAGTTGCCTCAAGGCCTTGCGTTTTGACTTCACGCTCTTGAGATTCCGGGAGCATGACATCCAACAACATCCAACGTCGGACGATGCAAAAAGACTTTTCTCTGAAGGTATCAGCGGCCAGTTCGATTAGCTCATCGTCACCAAGTTTTGAGCCACCTAGGGAGCGTGCTGAGCCAAACAGTAAATCGCCCAGCAGGTCTATATCCGTAACTCTTGTATTCATAATCTCGCTTTAACCTACTCTTGCCGCGAGAACCCAGCCAAGAATCATTTTCCCGATCCCCGTTACCACCTAGATAACCCGAAAGCTTTTTAGCGCCGCGTATCCGTATTCGCAGATCGCTCAGTGATAAATCCGATTCATGTAAATATTGTTACCGCCAAACGCCCAACTGACCACGAGATACCGACTCCCTGCCACGGTTTGAAATAATGAATAACCGTCGATGAACAACACGTTCTTTATCGTGGACGTCCGCATGCTTGCTCCCTCCCGAAACCGCCCCGTGCTGTCGCCATAGATCGTTCCCATCAATACGGGTGGACTGTCGACGGCTGCGAACAAAAACGCGGTGATGGGCATACCGAAATCCTTTTCCATTGCCTCGGCGACCACTGCCGGAATGGATGGTGCATGCTGTTGCTCAGTCATCAAGCAACACGCCTGCAAAGTCAGCCGGGGTATGTGTTTCGTTGTCTACTACACATATCATTCGTATCCCCTATCTTTTCAACATAGAACTGAGCCGAGCCCGCTTACGGCCCATGGGTAGGCGCGCACTCAGGAAAGATCAATCACAAAGCCGTGATCGAAACCCGTCCGCTCACCTGGGTAACCTCTAGGGTTCGAGACCACACGACAGCCATCCAGCGTGATATCAACCGCGCGGTGGGTATGTCCAAAAATCCAAAGATCCGCTTTATCCCGAAGCTCGTGCCAACGGTTTGAGTAAGCAGCACTCAAATGCCCTTCATGTTTATCACCCATTACTTCAGGGATGGGTGCGTGATGCGTCACGACGAAAGTTTTGCCATCGAATGGCTCATCAAGCTCCTTGGAGAGCCAAGCGAACGACGCGTGGTTCCGACTGATGAGGTCGGACGGGCACAGCCGGCGATAGTTTTCTCCAACCCGAATGACTCGAAAATCATTCATCCAACTCCATGCTGTTTGGGTCGCCGCAACCACGTTTCCGGTCGACGAAAAATCAGTCCACCCACTGGCGCAAAGGAACCTTGTTTGATTCCAAATAAAGGTCTCGTTTTCCAGGACATGGACGTGCGGTAAGGCGGCTTCCTTCATCTTGCGCAGCGTGTCATCGATGTGCCCGCCGTAATATTCGTGGTTGCCGCTGACGTAGATCACGGGACACTCAAAAGCTTCATTTGCCCACTTCACCCCTCTCGCTTTGACATCAATGTCGCCAGCCAGCACGACCAGGTCGAAGTCTCCTGCTACAGGCTCGAACGGAGAAAATTCGTTGTGCAGATCTGAAAGCACATAAAGCTTCATCTGTATTCCGATCTCGATTTACAGCTAAATTGAAATACCTGATGACAGGCACGATACCGAGCTCTCGTAGATTGTTAACGCACAAATGAGCCGATAGATCCACTCATATGAATATATACATTTGAGTGGATCATGGCAATCACGGCATACAACTCTGTTTTTACGGAACGGAAAAATGTCTGTCCGCACCGCATTTGCCGTAGCGCTGAAAACTTTGCGAATAAAGCGTGGCCTCACGCAGGATGACCTGAGCAAAAAGGTCGATCAATCGCATGTAAGCCGCATCGAAAATGAGAAGACCTCCCCTAGCCTGGAAGCCATCATTGAGCTCGCTCGAGTTTTGGAGCTGAGTCCCGTTGCGCTCATGGCACTGGTGTGTGGAGCACAGGACGCACTGAGCGCTGGCGATGTCCTGAAGATCGCTGAAAAGGATCTCCAGGATATGGCGCTGCTGCAGGCTTCGATTCCGCTGGAAATTGAAGAGACGCCTCACCCTCGCGTTACCGCTGCGGCAAAAATGCGAGAGGAAGTTCAAGCGCTCAAAGAACAAGGCCTTTCGCAGGCTGAAATCGCGAGGGAGCTGGGGATGGCAAAGACTACGGTTCAGCGTCATTGGCATCGCTCTGGCTAAGCTCGTTCCACTTTCCGGGTAGACCGGTGCTTACGCGTTCACCCACTTGCCTCCCTTGGCCATCATCGAACCACTGCTATGTTTTGCTCTCCATCCGAACGGAGTCGAGTCATGGCCGAGCAATATTCCCTTCCCGACGTACTGGCAAGAATGTACGAAAACCAACTGGCGATCGAAGCTGCGCTGATGGAACTTGTCCTGTTGGAGGAGCAGCGCGGCCCATCTGAGACTTGTGAGAATGCACGTGCCGCACTTGAAAGGATTGGTGAGAACGCCGGGCATATCAAACAGGGGATTGCGAGGTTGGGGGGAAGTGCGGGCACTGCCGAATGAAGACTTTTCGCTGAAGGATGGAAACGCGGTGCAGTGGCGCCCGAATGATGCAGCACTAACTACCAGATGAAGTGTGAGTTACGGCCGAAGCCCTGTAGAAACTGATGATATTGAATCGTACCGTCACATTGAAGACATCGTAACGGTGCCGAATGAAACGAGTTTGCTTAGGTGCGCTTCGTGCCTCATATGGTAGACCGCGCCGCTTCCAAATCTCTCAGCAGGTAGGTTTACAGCACCGGAGGCTCCCAACCATTGAAGTGTTTCAACGCGTCCAAATCCCCAATCAACTCCTTCGCTTTAGCCAATCGTTCCAAAACGACCTCCCGCGCCTCACTGTCGAGTGTCCCGGCAGATCGCTCAATGTCGTCAAAGAAAGCCTGAATGCTGTTCGCTTTCGCCCAGGTCTGAATCACCGCTTCTAGTTGATTGCAGCTATCCTGGATCACCTTCAGTCGGCGCTTTTCGATTTCCTTTCTTTGCCACTCAGCTACCTCCAATTGGTGTTTCTGCCACTCAAGCTCCCTCCTCTCCCGCTCTGCTTCAACTTTGTTGGCAAGCGAGGGCGCCTCTGCAATCAGGAGCATTATGATGCTCGGAATTTTACTGGCCAAATCGCCCGGCTTATCTTCAATCCAGCGGCTAACCCATTTCGCGCCGTAGTAGGGAGAATAAACCTGCAGACACAGCCGACCTGTGGGCATGTCCTCACTCATTACCCATCCATCGTGAAAGGGAGAGCGGCGCTGGCTGGCTGGAAGTGAACTCAACCGCACGTATTCCTTATCAACATGCTTCACCTGCACGTACTCACTGACTTCGTAAATCGACAAACCAAAAGCTATGGTGCCGACGTAAACCACCGTAGGTCGTTGCGGCTGCCAAAGTGAGGGGTAAATATGCCTCGTTGAGGCCTTCTCCCGATGATCAACTGATTCGCGACTCATATGCGTGGAGGGGTCGCAGAGCGCTACAGCAAGACCTTCTTTCATCAACGCCAAATATAACTGGTTGGCAAAAGCCACGGCGTGGGTGATACCCGTACGACTCACAATCAAGTCTGCCATGGAGCGCTTTGAAGGTCGTAAATAGCCATTCTCGCTTTCACGAACCTTTTTGAAATGTTCTTCAATACCCAACAACAATGGATGTTTGCGAGGCAGTGTCGCAGGGATGTTTCCCGCTTTACGCCCTATCTTTTTCAGTGCTTTAGGTAATGTCTGTGAAACCTTTAAAGGGGCACCATTGCGGCTCCAGGCAATGACTGCGCCGGGTAAAGCCGCTGGCAAAGGTGGACGAGCTTTTCCTTTTCCCGCTGCTACTTGAGCCCAATACCCCACCGGAGGACGCGGTATATTCAAGCTGGTAAAAATTCTAGCGAGGTAACTTGAGGAAACCCCATATCGCTCCCCGATTTTCGTCATTGGGGTTGACCAGGCTTGCTCGTACAGAGACTCCCTGGTCACGGTGTCCTCGGGCGATTCAGCGTCGGAATCGGGAGTGGCTGGATTGCCTTCCATAGGGCTAGCGCTTCGAGAGGATTGATCGTTAAGTGAGTCGATGCCTAGGTAATCCTAGCCCACCTTCTGTGACGATCCAGGGATGAGATCCCAGGCTAAACAAGGCTCGAAGCGCGGCAAAAAAAACCGCTGATTAAAAGTGGTCGACCATGACGTTGCAGCGTTGTGAACTATGGTACGTCGGTGAATAGTACAAATCGTATCCATGACACGAGGGAATCCAATGCCATCAATGCTTAGACGTTACAACGAGCTGTCAGCGCATCTTGATCACCTGTTGAATACCGATCCTGCGCTCGCAGTGACACAAGCTCGGGAGATCAGTCTTGATACCCCTGATCGACCCAATTGGATGAATCTGCAGGCAAGCATACTGGTCGATGGAGGCGCATTGACTCAGCAACAGGATGCTATTGAAGATGGTCTTGCTTTATTTCGTGAGCTTTATAGTTCGTTCCCAACCTCAGGTGTCACCTACAACCTCGCGAACGGCCTTGTCGCTGCCACAGGGCATCCGCCCAGCGATCGAAGCTGGCTGGATCATCAAGAGCGCACTCGGGAGTATCGCTCGCAAGCGCGTCATTGTTTCTGGACGGTCGCTCAAGACATGGATGCCGACCCATCACTGAGAACACAAGCCTGGACGAATCTCGCGAATCAGTTCAGTAACAGTCTACGGCTTGGAGAAGCCCATGATGCAAAGCTCGCGGCGCTTGAAATCGACCCAGCGAATGGAGTTGCCGCAGCTTGCGCAGCTAGAGATCTGTTATGGCTTTTAGACCAAGGGGGATGCTCAGACCTTACCCGCACAGAAGCAATCATGCTGGCTAAAATCGCGCACGGATCGAGTTGTCGAGTACGCTGGTGCGCGCGCAGCAAAAGAAATATCAGCTTTCGCTAACGAGCTCGTAGATCCTGCACCTCGATCGCCACACACCGATCCTTTTATCTTATGGGTGGAAACTGAACGACTAACGCTCGCGCCTGCCGTTGAGCTCGTCGATCCAACCCTGGGGAAGCTGGACTGGCTAATGCTTCCCGGCATCTTTGAACGTGAGTTCGGCGCAGCTTCAACACCACCGCCCGTGTTCGCCATGTTCAACATGCTCAAAAGCGACTTTATTCTTGCCCGTGATCTGGCATGGCGGGCTGTCGACGAAAGTGTTTGGCCGAAGACAGGTCGATTCTCAGACACGCTCGACTTTGCCACCTATGGCCCGGATATCTCTGCACTCATGCTTGCGCATCGAACGGCCCTTGATCTTCTCGACAAGGTGGCTGTTACGGCGAATCACTAATTCGAGTTAGGACAGCCTTGCGACAAGATTTACTTCGGCACGTTATGGCGAGGAGCCCCTAACAAATTAACCAACGTACGTCCACTCACCGACAAAGTTGAAGCGGTAATTCGTGGAGGTGCCAGTGCTTTGTACGGCCTTGTGGAACTCGCTGAAGACTATGCCGGCAAATCTGGCATCCTTCGCCACCAAAAGGCTTTGCGTAACTCAGGCACGCACCGCTTCGTGGTTCTTCATGATCTTGGTGATCCCGCTTCCAGCAGACAGGCACCTGAAGTCGAGCACCATCATCGTGAGCAGTTCAACCAAGAAGTATTGAGCGCCTTGCGGGTAGCCAGGTCAGCTATTCAGATGCTCGCCCTCGCTATTACTCAACACGAACAAGGATTGGAACGGCGAGAAGGTGGCTTGGTCGGGTCGCTGATTGTCCCTGATCACGACTGGATTCGAGGGCGTAACGAGGACGTATAGATCCGGCTGGATCGACCAACTCGCTCGCGCTATCAGCCCATCATTTTTTCGTAGTGCTCCCCAAAACCTGTTTTGACGAACACCTGCTTGAATCGCTCAATAAAGTGCTCAGGATCGACCTCACCGAAGTCAGTAAGGTTGATAGCGTCAGAGTGAGACTCCCGGTTCACGTATCGGTACAGGGCTCTGAATTCTGTGTCCTCGTCGGCCAGTTCCAGCAGGGCGTTCTGCAGCTCATCTTGTCGGTGGACGAACGTGAAATAATACTCAAGGATGTTGCGCATCATGTTCGGAATCACAGACGCAGAGGTACGCCCTTCCCGCGCATCCTTGATGGTTTGCCAGAAAGACTGATAGTCGTTTTGAACGTCTGTATGTTTCATCGGCGTAATCGTGCTGTGTATTGCCTTGGTAATCCTGAACAGGGAAAACTCGTCTGCTTTCCTCAGGTGTTTGAGCATTTCGTGGAAGAAAAACAGGTTGTGGGTGAGGATGAAGACTTGCTTGAAACGATCCTTGGGATTGAGTACACGACGATAAATCATTGACGCAATGTCATAGATGTAATTGTGAGACAGGCTCGATATCGGGTCGTCGATCACAATGATGCGGTTGCTTTTGAGTTTGCTCCCCTTGCCATCGAGTTCGCCATTACAGACCTCTAGAAAGTAGAGGAACGAGATCAGGGTTTTCTCACCCTCGCTGAGCGTCTTGAAAACACCCGCTTGCTGGTCGGGTCGTTGGAGCCGGTATCGAGGAAGTTCGCCCTCCTCCCGCATCACCGTGAAACCCTTAAGACCCAGCATGTTGAGGGACGCGTTGATGCTGTCGATGGACTGATCGATATTGGTAATTTTTGATTTGCTGTTAGTGATGATGTCCTTCTGTTCCTGTGCCTTTGCGCGGATGGTTTCCATAGCAGTACGCTTTTCTTCCCGCTGCAGCGCGTGGTCGTTGTGAACCTTCTTGGCCGAAGTTATCAGTGCATCACAGCTCAATCGAAAGCAGTTCCAGAAGCGGTTTTTTATGCTCTCCAGATGGGTTTTCTTGTCCCTTACCTTGAGGTTGATCGCATCGATTTTGCTTTGCTCGACTCTGACCAATGCATTGAGGTCGGCCAGGATATCTGTCGTTGATGTGAGCATAATCGGCACTGATGGGCTCGCCACTTTGGCTGAGAGGCTCTGAATATTTAGAAGCAATTTTGCTTCCAGGCTAGCGATGAGCGCTTGGAATGCAGGCAACTGATATTCGGTGCGACGATAGTGGGACTGCAGGCGGGCTACGCCAGCGTCGTATCGGCCTTTCAGTGAAGCCAGTTGGCCAATTCGTTGCTCATACGTCTTATCGAATACCTTCCTGATTTCATCATAAAACTGGGCAGGTAGTGGCTGCTGGCAAAATGGGCAGCGCTCCTCCTCTTTGGGGACAAAACTGAAGGCTTGTTTGACCCAGTCGGAGTTGCCTAACTCCCTAATCAGGGCCGACAAATACGAATCACCCGATCCGGTGATGGTCTCTTGGAGTAAAGCGTGACTTTCGATCTCGCCCTCAGCAAAGCTCAATGCGGGTATTCCCGGCAGCACAGCATCACTTGCCTGCAGCAACTGCTCTGCCTCTGCCGTCAGCCCCTCAAAGGTGTCGGAGGTCGATACCAACTTCAACGCAACAGCCTTTTCTGCCACTTTTTCTTTGGTGTTCAGAGATGCAAAACAGTATTTCAAAGGCACATTGTCGAACGTTTTTTTCAATGCCCAGAGGCGTTCTTGTAGCTCAGTCTTGTTGGCCTTCTGAGCCTCACCCAGTGCATTCCCTGACGCCACAAAGTCCTGGTGTTCTTCGGTAAGCTTCTTGAGTGCAGACTCAGCCGCCTCAAGGGTCTTCTCAGCTTCGATATTGCCTTCGTTTAGAGTAAAAACGCCCGGCTGAGAACTAGGGTGAAAATTGCTCTCCATAAAGATGTGGTTGTATACCAACACCTCACGCTCAGCATCTGCGGGTAACGCGCTGCAACGGTGGTACACCAGGTCTGCGGGGTCTTGGAGGTAGTTACCAATAGTGGTTTTACCCGTGCCATTGTGTCCGTAGAACACATTCACTTTGCTCAGCGGGCCAATCGTGGAGTTTTTGTCGGGGGAATAGCTCGACACGCCTCGTAGGATGATATTTTTTATCACGACGCTGTCCTTGGCTGTGGGATGTCCAAAGGCCATCCTATTCCCGCCGCCAGCCGTTGGAAAGCACCGTCACCTATCCTAGTCGGGGGCTCACTCCTCGCCTCTGATCACACCCACGGACGCTGAACCATATGGATGCTCAACCGCTTGACCGACAAGTCCCCCACTTCCGTGGCTTTCTGTTTTTTATCCCCGTGTCCACCCTGATCAGACTGGTGTACGGGCCTACGGCACTTGAAAGCGCTTATGAAAACGCAGACCTAAAAAAGCCTGAATGGCCCAGCTGGAAGAGCCTGAGCAAATGGTTTCTCTCCTCGGACGCACAGTCTCCCGTGAGACCTTCAAGCATTGCGTCTATCAATGCGATGGTAGAGGACACTGCGGCGCTTGGTCTCCCGGCTGACCCGGACGCTTTTTGGCAATCAGAGCATGAGTGGAAAGGTCTTCTTCATGCACAATTTCTACGGGATCCACGATCAATTGCTTTTTGGAGGACTTGGATAGAGCTCGATAGAAAATTTGGATGCGAACTACTTCCGGCCTGCGTTACCACTGGTGAGAAGGTGCGCACCGTGGTTTTCTCCACGTTGACCCGGGAGTTGGGATGCTCGGGTAGCGTATCAAGGATGGCGGCCTACGATTGGAGCAACAACGAGCTGGGTCAACTCGATTCGCTATTGTTTGAGCACAATAGAATCGCTGACACGTTGGCTGTCGTTATCCGGTTCTGTGCTTGGGTTGTCGCAGAAATCAGCGTGCGGGACTGGGAGGCCCTCGTTGGCTTCGGACTAGCAAACGAAACTCTACTGAAAAATTTGATCCCCCAATTCGATGAACAATCAGGTCATTGGAGTCGCCCAATTGCCGAGCAGTTACGTGGTTTGGCGGCGGACAGCGGCTATCACGGTGATGGCCGCGCAAGTACCTTTTTAGGAGGAGTTCTAGCCGGCGACTATTCAGATGTTTCCGACAAGCAGCGAACGCTGAGACGCTGGGAAGAGCCTTATCCTGGTAAACCTCGGGACTCCGTGATCACCAGCCTTCTGGAGGCTCTGCAACCCTTGCTCAGTCAACATGGCGGCTTATGGAGTAGTACCTCAGCACAGAACAATAAATTCAGGTTTGCTTGGCTGAATGTGGTGCTGTTGCAGGAAATGGAGAAAAGGAGCTTGCCTTGGTGGCACATTCAGGAGGTCTTTGACGCCTATGAGGAGGAGTTTCGAAAAGCACGGGCCCTCCTTGGAAAGCCCCTTTCATAACGGCGGGCAGTTTGTGCCCGCCTTACCCATCGCCTATTTTTTTCCGTTGCGATTGTCAGTCAGTTGCTTGTTGCGATTACTTTGATTTTTGTCCCAAGTGATATTCGTGCCGGGCGTGTGCTTGTTGCGATTGCTGATGTCGGCTTCGTGGTTGCTACGTTTGGGCGATTGCTTGGTGTCCATGTATGGCTCCATGCTGCTTGTTTGAGGGTGTCGCAGGCTGCGACGCCTCAAATAATGGGTGGTAGCCTCGCGGGAGCACAGGACACAAAAAATAAAAAAGTATTCTCGTCACACTGGTAACCCCAGACGTATGTGACCTTGGGATCAGCCATGACTACCATAGTTTTTTATAACCACCTGCAACTACAAACTGAACATGCAGAGCAATCCACCTCTAGCTTTGCCTCATAGCTTTCCGCCACAACGCCATCCCGAGTGTCACGGCCCATCACCTTTAACGGCCCATCCACTGGGCGATAAATCTCACCCTCTGGAGTCCATTTACTGGCTCGGCGCTGCCCCAAACCAAGAGTTTTTGCAACGGCGCTGTACTGGGCGACAAGTTGAGATCCCAGTCTTTTCAGGCCGGCTGGATTGCTAAATTAGACCGATCGCCACTGGTCGTGACGATCGGCCTCCCCTCAGAAGATATTGAAAAATCGGCGCGCTAGACGAAGGATTCGCGCAAACAGATCGAGCTTCGCATAGGTACTCTCCTGTTCAACCAGATACCCCAGCCTCGCATAAATTTCCTTCCTCTCACCATCCACTGCCTGCAAATCTGCGGGGGTGGCGACTCCATTCGACAACATGCGATTTCGAATGAGGGACAACGAATTGAACCGGGCAACCTCCGGCTCATGGCGAAGGTGAAAGCGAAGGTTGATGTACCGCATTTTGCCCAATGCAAAGCCGTAGATCCCAATCCCTCCCCAAAATACCTGAGATTTGGTGATGCTCAGACCACTGGAATTCAGGAGCTCAGCTAATTGTGGAGTCTCAAAGCATACTTTCCAGAACACGTAGACGCAAAGCACGCAGGTAGCCAGGTACTGCCATTTTGAAGGATACGCACCCAACAAAATTTTGATTCGGCGGATTTTATCCATGAAGCCCTCACTGAAATCGTTGACGTAGGTGTAGCAACGAAGATCATCGAGGCCTCCTAAGGTGCTCGCAAGCCAAAATCTACCCTCCTTTTCCCGGCGTTCGAGGCTCTCCCTCCCCCGCCTCAGAAATGTCTCAGGCTTGCTTATCACCAGGCTCCCATTCGGCCTTTCTCCTATCTTGCGGATGCCAATGACATTGACAATTTACAAAATTAGACTTAATGTAAATCGTCAATCACATAAGGAGGCGCACCATGAGCCCCACGAAATCGACCAACCAGCCCCTCGAAAGCGCCGAGTCCCGCCTAGAGGCCCTTGATAAAATCGCCGGCGCAAGTGGAATTCCCGTGCGCCTCCTCAAGCTCATCAGCTTGGTGGTAGATCATTGGAAAGAAGAAAAGACAATCGAGGACATACATTCACTTACCGATGCAGAACTACTTCGCTCATTAGCTATTAGCGGCGGATTATTTGCATCACTGAACACAAGAGAAACTAGAAAAATTAGTCGTAGAGCCGTGTCAAAAATTGAGTTCTTTGAAAGGCTCAAAGAGTTTGGAGGGGTGCTTAAAAGCAAGGGTGTTACCGATGCGCTTGGAATCAGCCGGCAGAGCGTAAGCAATCACCTATCCAAGAAAAAAATCATCGCATTTCAGGTGGGCCACGATAATTATTTCCCGGCATTTCAGTTTTTAGACAATGACAAGCTACCTCATTTAGAAGAAATTCTAGGGCTATTAAACGCAACAGGCGCAGAAACTATTTGTACTTTCTTCCTCAACCCTATTGCGGTGGAGAACGGAAGATATGAGCTGCCGTACGTTCTTTTAAAAAATGGAGCGACTGAGAAGCAGCTAGAGGCCATTAGACGCGAGGCTGCACTCTTTTTGACTGGCACGCCAAGCTAAAAAACAGCGCACCCAAAGTCGGGGCGCTGCCTGAATATTTGAAGCTTATGGAGCAACCACCTTATATCCCAACATTTCTGTCAGGATTTCTTCGGTATCCATCACGTCCCCATCAAAGTAGTCCGGAGTTTCGCCGTGATGCTCGAATTCCGAAAGCCCTGTCATGCTCACCGTCGAAACCGTAGGTTCCTGACCCGGTGCCACCCAAAGCGCGTAACACATGCGCCCGTCCGAGTAATGCCGTGATTCGTACGCAATACCGTCAAAAGCGTTCGGTTCCAAACGAGCCACGATGCCCACAATTGCTTGCGTGAGATCGTAATTTTCGCCAGTCACCTCATCCAGAGTGCGGTTCAGCTTTGAAAGGCAGGCTTTAAGATCCAAGAGCCGCAGATCTCTCACCATCTCTACTTTGCACATATTGCGCGTTTCGAGATCCTCCAAACTGATAAAAGTGCCAAGCCCTTTATGCCCGGGCAAGCGCAACCGCCCAAAGGTCTCAGCCAACGCACCGCTGGGATGCTCCGCTCCGTACCACACCCGAAAAACCTTCCAGGGGTCGTTGAAGCGCCCTAACTCTTCAGGTTCCGTGGGGCATCCAAAATAATGCGCATTTGGATATTTCTGGTGTTGTCCTCGATAAGCCTCGGAACCACCAGAAACTACCTTCACAGGAAGCGTTTTAGCCTCGTGAAACCCGTGAATCAGTTGTTTGAGTTGGTCAAGTTCGTAATCGTTCATGCTCACCGTGTTGTACTCCGTTCAAGAAAGTTTTTTCCATAAGATCACCATTTAGGTTTTGCTTACTTCATAGATACACTGACTAAACTATTAGCCAGCGGCCCCTGACCTAACTGCCAGGGCGCGAACGGAGCTTATCAAACTTAAAAGGAAAAGTGGCGACCTGGCGCCACTTTAATTGCAACTATTTCAGGCAATAGAAACCACAACCCATTGCAAGACACAATTAATTCTGCTAGGCGAAGTTCGCAAGTTCTGTGAGAGCACCCAATAAATAGACGCATCTCCATGTGTGCTCATGGAGTTTTTCTATACCCCAGTATTTGCATCAAAACCAATAGTTCGTTTTGCATCAAAAATAGAGCGTATTTTGTTCCGTCCCTTTCTGTTTTTTTCCTTCTATTTTTTGTCTTTTCTCTATTCTTTTCTTTCTCCTATTTTGTCTTCCCTCCGCTGCGCCTCTGCTTGCATCCCCGCTCGCTCCTTAAGAAAACTGTAGTCATCAATCAATGTACGATGGAATCGAAAATGAAGCAGATAAAGCCACATCCCCAGCTGCCATTTATCAAGATAGGGAGACTTCTCGATGATGCTGATGATTGGGATCACTTGACTTGCATGCACCACGGAGAGCCGGCAGATCGACAGAACTACAAGCGCCGCGAGGACGAGTGGGTGTACACTCTCGATGGGCTTCCAGGCTTTGCAGCCCACAGAAGCGAAACTGATGCGATTCTCGCCGCGGAGAAGGAGCTATTCCAACAACACGGCAAGATCGCGCAGAAGCAATTAGATAAAGCACTGGAGGAAAACGATATTAAGCTCGCCCTTGCGCTCGCTGAACGCAGGGGATACTGGCTTGGTATTACCGATCAACGAAGACAAGTCTCTGCGATCGTCAATGGAGCATTATCACTGCTGACCTCATTGGTACGAACCTAATATATCACGCGCTCTCTTTAGCGGCAGTGAAATAACTATTCGAGAGGTATCGATACCAATCGTTGGTACGCTCATCTTCTTGGCGGACTTTCGTAGCCTTCCCATTTTTATACGGTAGTCCATTTAACATATAATGAGACACGCGCAGGGTTAGCAAACCTTGTTCACGCCGAACATTATTGAGTTTCCCGGCACGATAACCTTCAGCAATGAAATAAAAAACGATCATCGTATTTGCTAGCGACAATTCATACAGCCGCCTAAACGTGTTCTCGTCAGGTGCGTGCGTCCGAACAACCTCAATAATAATATTTGGACAACTCGCTCTTGGAAAAAAACGCCTGACGTCTCGACCGGCCAGATCAGGTTGAATGTATGTCTGATCATCGAAAGCGACTCGTGCTTCCGACTCAAGAAACCAACAATATTCGCTAGTAGGCAGTGTGGAAAAAATAACCTGCTCCTCCCGACTCCGATCCTCCGCAAAAATATAGCTTGAAATTGAAACCCTAGTATTCATAGGGTTAGCCAATTCTTCGTGCAGATACCTCACACATTCATTGTGAGTTGGATTATTCTCGGATATTCCAATTCGAGTTCCAAACGATGCTTTACCGATGCGCCGAAAGTGTGGATGATCCTTCATCCTTACGGGTATAACCAGTTCATCCTGATCATTTAACAAAGGCTCATCTTTCATTCTAGGATAGAGGTGGCCAAGAATATCCGCTTCCGTATAGGTTCTACCAGTAATGCCGCCTGTTGCCGCCATTATTTCACCTCTCTGCGATCCACTACGATCCACTGCAGTCGTAAAAATACTTAATTAGCAAAAAGCCTAACTATAAAACTTATTTATCCTGGGATGCAGCAGACACCGTGCGTTTTATCAAAAAATAACACAATGTACTTGTTTATTTTTTGCTCAACTTCTGTTCAAAGGAATGAATGTCTGAGCGCCTGGCGGGTGTAGACCATGGAAGAGAATACGTTCTTGGAGGCAGGCTTTCGGATGTCTGCTGAGCTCAGATATGCGCTATGCGAAGACTGCATGCTTGGATGGATGCTTGGATGGATGCTTGGTTTTTCCGGCCACGGCAATGAGCATCTGGACGTCGAAAATCAGATGGTTCGGAAGCACCGATTGTTCATTTTTGAGAAATTTATAGGGCTTAAATATGTGCGAAATTACGCCGTGCTACTGAGTTCTGAACATTGTCTGTCCATACGTGTGACGAGAAAATGGACAACATAGAAAAAAATTTTGTCCCGGATTCATTGAGCAAGGACTGTCTGTCCATAGGTTTTCAATGGGGGTGCCTATC
>Ga0182005_1000573_pt1 | contig 18172 bp, 17 predicted proteins | sample Sormic07211103_1_FD_123021 | JGI IMG/M metagenome (GOLD analysis project Ga0182005, IMG submission 123021) | Rhizosphere microbial communities from Sorghum bicolor, Mead, Nebraska, USA - 072115-103_1 MetaG | ecosystem: Host-associated > Plants > Roots > Rhizosphere | place: USA: Nebraska...
CAGGCCAGCCACAAGCAGGTGATCCTGGTGTTCGGCGCCAACTGGTGCACCGATTGCCGCGAACTGGACAAGGCGATCCATGGCAAAAGCGCGTCGCTGATCGACGGCAAATTTGTTCTGGTGAAAATCGACGTCGGCAATTTCGACAAGAACCTCGACGTTGCCCAGTCTTACGGCAACCCGATCAAGAAGGGGATTCCAGCCGCCGTCCTGCTCAGCCCGGACAACAAGATCCTGTACTCGACCAAGGCCGGCGAGCTGGCCGATGCCCGCCGCATGGGCGAGAACGGCATCTATGACTTCTTCAATAAAGAAATCGTCAAACGGCAAGGCAGCTAAGCTCACGCCCAGCTGCCCGCATTTCCTGCAAACCGCGCTGCGCCGTTATTTCGGCGCCAGCCGGATGCCGCCGTCGAGGCGGATCACTTCGCCGTTCAGGTAGACCGTCTCGACGATGGTCTTCACCAGCGCCGAGAATTCGGCCGGCTTGCCCAGCCGCGGCGGGAATGGCACCATTTTTCCGAGCGCCTCCTGCACCTCTTCCGGCATCCCGAGCAGCATCGGGGTTTCCATGATGCCGGGCGCAATCGTCATCACACGGATGCCGTGGCGCGACAGTTCGCGCGCCGCCGGCAAGGTCAAGGCCACCACCCCGCCCTTGGACGAAGCATAGGCAGCCTGGCCGATCTGGCCGTCAAACGCCGCGACCGAAGCCGTATTGATGATCACGCCGCGTTCGCCGTCGGCATTCGGCTCGCCCTTGCTCATCGCATCCGCGGCCAGCCGCATCATGTTGAACGTGCCGATCAGGTTGATCTGGATCACCCGCGCAAAATCTTCCAGGGCATGCGGCCCTTCCTTGCCGACGATGCGCTTGGCCGGCGCCACGCCTGCGCAGCTGACCAAGCCGTGCAAGCCGCCGAACACGGTGAGCGCCGTGTTGACAGCTTCCGCGGCGCTGGCCTCGCTGCACACATCGGTCGCCACGAAACGGGCGTTGGCGCCCAGATGCGTCGCCAGCGCGGCGCCGGCTTCCTGGTTGATGTCGGCGATCACCACCTTGGCGCCGCCCTGCACCAGCATGGCGGCGGTAGCCGCACCCAGGCCGGAACCGCCGCCGCTGATCAGGAATACATTATTTTCGATTTGCATGGTTTTCTCTTCTTTTCTTCTTTAGGTTTTAGCCTTGGCGATTTCCTGGTTGCGCAAGATGAAGCGCTGCAGTTTGCCGCTCGGCGTTTTGGGCAGTTCAGTTAAAAATTCGATTTCGCGCGGATAGGAATGCGCCGCCAGCCGGTGCTTGACGTATTGCTGCAGCTCGGCCACCAGTTCCGCGCTGGCCTGGCAGTCCTTGCTTAAGACGACAAACGCCTTGACCAGTTCAGTGCGCTCGGGATCGGGCTTGCCGACCACCGCCGCTTCCACTACCGCCGCGTGCTCCAGCAATGCGCTTTCGACATCGAAAGGTCCGATGCGGTAACCGGAAGAGGTAATGATATCGTCGCCGCGCCCGATAAAGCTGATGCTGCCATCCTGGTTTTTCTCGACCGTATCGCCGGTGACGTAATAGCGGCCCTCGTTATCGGCGGCATCCTGCTGCCAATAACCCTGGAACCAGTACACCGGGGAATGCTGGCGGTCCACCGCCAGCACGCCTGGCTGGCCCACTCCCAGTTCGTTTTCGTCATCGTCCAGCACCGCCAGCCGGTACCCGGGCATGGCGAGGCCGGCGGAACCCGTGCGCACCTCGTGCCGCAAGCCATGGTGGTTGCACAGCACCATGCCGGTTTCGGTCTGGCCGTAGTGGTCGTTGATCGGGCAGGCAAGGTGTTCGCCGAACCAGCGGATCACTTCGGGATTCAGCGGTTCGCCGGCGCTGCTGACAACCCGCAGCCGGCCCTTGACCGGCGCCGCCGGCGATCAGCAGCCGGTACGCGGTAGGCGACCCGGCGAGATTGGTGATCTTGTATTTGTCGATGAGGCGATAGGTGCTTTCTACCGTGAACGAACCCTCATAGAAGGTAATCGCGTGCCCCATCAGCATCGGCCCCGTCACGCAGTAGTACAAGCCGTAGGCCCAGCCGGGATCGGCGATATTCCAGAAAGCGTCTTCCGGCCGCACATCCATCGCGTAGCGCGTATAGACGTAGAACGCCAGCATCGCCCGCAACGGCACCGCGACGCCTTTGGCCGGCCCCGTGGTGCCGGAGGTGAACAGCATGATGAAAGCGTCGTCAGCCTTGCGCATCACCGGCGCAAACTCGGCCGGCTGGCGCGCCATCTCTGCCCGGAAATTGAAATCGCCGGCCGCCGTTTCATCGGCTACGGTCATGATCGGCGGGCAATCCGGCACTTCCTCCAGCTTGTGGCGGTTATCGGCGTCGGTAACGATCAGCTTGGCTTCGCTGGCGGCCACCCGGTATTCAATCGATTTCGAGCCGAAAGCGGTAAACAGGGGCTGGTACACCGCGCCGGCGCGCCAGGTGCCGAGGATCGCGACCAGCAGTTCCGGCGTACGCGGCAGCAATCCGGCCACACGGTCGCCGGGCTGCACGCCTCGTTCTTTCAGGAAATTGGCAAAACGGCCCGACAACTCCTTGAGCTGGGCGAAGGTATAACTGGCGCTGCGGCCATCCTTGCCTTCCCAAAGCAACGCGATGCGGCCGGGCGTGGCATGGCGGTCGCAACATTCGACACAGGCGTTGATGCCGTTTTGCAGGCTGCCGGACAGCTCGGCGGCAATGCTGTCGACATTGAAATCCGCATAAAACTTGGCATATTCAGGAATGCTGGCGTGCGCAGTTGCAGCATCGCCTGGAAAAGCAGATGGCATGAGTGTTCTCCTCTAACCTAAAATGGCAGGCTTAATCGGCTCTTGTTGTTGTCAGAAATAGAATTGCTGCAATCAAGTCTAGAATATTTAGTGGCTGGCAGCCATGTCAAAAGCGATCAGCGGGTTTGATCGGAATTGCAATACTGAGGCAAATGGACTTATGGAAGAGTGGGAAAAGGGGACGATCGCCATCAGCTTCGTCGATGAAGCGCTGCACAGCATGCGCCAGCGCGGCATGGATACCGAATCGCTGCTGCTCCAGGCCGGCATCGCGCCGCGCTGGCTGCACGAACCGCACGCCCGGGTCGCCGCCGCCAACTACGGCCGGCTGTGGTACCTGATCGCGCATGCCATGGACGACGAATTCTTCGGCATGGACAGCCATCCGATGCGGGTCGGCAGCTTCAACATGCTGTGCCGCAGCGCCCTGCACAGCGCCAATCTCGGCAAGGCCCTGGAACGCATGCTGGTTTTCCTGCGGCTGGTGCTGGACGACATGTCGGCCACCCTCACTGAACAAGACGGCCTGGCGCGCATCGCCATCAGCGACAGCGGCCGTCCGCGCCGCATGTTCGCCTACGGCGCCTTCCTGATGATCGTGCACGGCATCGGCAGCTGGCTGATCGGACGCCGCATCCAGCTGTTGTCGGCAGACTTCCGCTGCGAGGAACCGCTGGCCAGCCTGGACTACAAGATCCGCTTTTGCGACCAGGCGCGTTTCAGCCAGCCGCAAACCAGCATCACCTTTGACGCCGCCTGCCTGGCGTTGCCGATCGTGCAGAACCAGCGCACGCTGCAGCCTTTCCTGCGCGAAGCCCCCGGCAACCTGCTGGTGAAATACAGCAACCACGACAGCCTGGCGGCGACCATCCGCCGCCGGCTGCGCCAGCTGCCGCTGACGGAATGGTCGGATTTCGGCAGCCTGTCGCAACAGCTCAACACGCCGGCTTCGACCCTGCGCCGCAAGCTCAGCCAGGAGGGGCAATCCTACCAGGCGATCAAGGACAACCTGCGGCGCGACCTGGCGATCAATTACCTGAGCGGCTCCGCCAAGAGCATAGAAGATATCGCCATCAGCCTCGGTTTTGCCGATTCCAGCGCCTTCCACCGGGCCTTCAAGAAATGGACGGGGAGCAGCCCCGGCGAGCACCGGCGCGCATTGTCGGGGGACTAACTCATTTGCGCTTGGCCGGGGTGAACACCCTGCCGTGTATCGCCGACAGGATCGCCTCCACCGCCGGATGCTTGATCTTGCGCTCATTCGACACCGCATAGAACTGCTCATGCACCTGGTCCAGCTCGCCGATCAGCACCGCGCCGAACTGCTCCTCGACGTCCGCGGCCAGCGCCGACGGCGCCGGGAACAGGCCGAGGCCGTTGCGGCCGAACGTATTCAGCAGCGCATTGTCATCGAATTCGCCGACCACATCCGGCCGCAGTTCATGCGTCTCGAACCAATGATCGATGCGGCCGCGGATCACGTTGTTGCGGGTCGGCAGCAGCAAGGGCGCGCCGCCCAGGCTGGCCGGGAATCCTGCGCGGTAGCGCTTGGCCAGCTCCTTGCTGCCGAACAGCGCGATATCGCTTTCGCCGAGCAGATGACTGAACACGCGCAATGCCGCACCGGACGGCGCCGGCCGGTCAGTCAGCACCACATCCAGCTTGTGCATGGTCAGGTCGCCCAGCAGCGATTCGAACTTGTCCTCGAAACACACCAGCTTGACCCGCTGCGGCAGGCGCAGCGCGGCTTCCAGCAGGCGCGACGAGATCAGTTTCGGCAGCGAATCCGAAATGCCGACCGCCAGCCGCAAGGTAGGTTCGTCTTCGACGGCGGCAAGCGCCTCCTGCATCTGTTCGCCCAGCAGGAAGATCTGGTCGGCGTAACCCAGCGCCAGGCGTCCCGCTTCAGTCAGTACCAGCCGCCGCCCCTGCGGCGCCAGCAGCGACTTTCCTATCGCCTGCTCCAGCAGCGACAGCTGGGCGCTGACGGTTTGCACCGCCAGTCCCAGCCTTTCGGCGGCGCGCGTGACGCTGCCCTCCTTGGCCACCACCCAGAAATAATGCAGGTGGCGGAAATTCAGTCCCGATGTCTTCATTGTTCTGTTTTTCCGAAGTAATTCTTCGATTATCTTCGCTTTTTAAGTTTATGTCGCGGCGCTATGATGATTTCTCCTGAAACGAACCGGAGTCTTTGATGAAACCGACTATCGCCATCGTCGCTACCAAAGGTGTAAAACTCAGCCGCAGGCTGCGCGAGTACGTTATCCATCGCTTGAGCCTGGCGCTCGACAGGAGGCAATACAGCATCCAGGCAATGAAAGTGCGCATCAGCGACCAGAACGGCCCCAAGGGCGGCATCGACAAGCATTGCCAGATCCAGCTGACCTTGCCCGGCCTGCCGATCGTGGTGATCACCGAAAAAGGAAACGATGTCGTGGCCATGGTCGACCAGGCCGCGCATCGCGCCGCACAAGCCATCGACCGCCTGCTGTCGCGCGCCAAATCGATCCGGCACACCAGATACACGGTGCCGACCAGCGAACCAGCCCTTATCTAATGTTACGAAAGACCATCATGAACAACCGTTACAACACTCTTAGAAACAGCAGCGCCAGGCATGCCGCCACCACGGTGATGGACGGCGCTGCGCGCAAGGTCCTGCGCAACACCTACCTGCTGCTGTCGCTGTGCCTGGGCTTCAGCGCCATCGTCGCCGGCGCCTCGATAGCGTTCAGCCTGCCCGCGCCCGGCATCATCATTACCCTGGTCGGCTATTTCGGCTTGCTGTTCCTGGTCACAAAGTATCGTGACCAAGGGCTCGGCGTGGGACTGGTGTTCGCCCTGACCGGCTTCATGGGCTACACCCTGGGACCGATCGTCAGCCATTACCTGAGCCTGCCTAACGGCGGCTTGACGGTGATGACGGCGCTGGCCGGCACCGCCATCATTTTCCTGGGAATGTCCGCTTATGCGCTGGTCACCAAGCGCGACCTGTCCTTCATGGGCGGCATGCTGACGGTTGGCGTGCTGGTGGCTTTCGTGGCCGCACTGGCAGCGATCTTCTTCAGCATCCCGGCCTTGTCGCTGACCGTATCCGCGGTGTTCGTGCTGCTGATGTCGGGCATGATCCTGTTTGAAACCAACAATATCGTGCGCGGCGGCGAGACCAATTATGTGATGGCTACCGTCAGCCTGTTCGTCTCGATTTTCAACCTGTTCACCAGCCTGCTGCAGCTGCTGGGATTCGTCAACAAAGAGTAAATCCTGCGGCAGGGCCTGCACGGCCTGCCAGGGTTACGTTTGAATATCATGGAGAGTGACTATGCATTGCCCCGTATGTAAAGACAAGGAGCTCGTCATGAGCGAGCGCCAGGGCATCGAAATCGATTATTGCCCCGGCTGCCGCGGCGTCTGGCTGGACCGCGGCGAACTGGACAAGATCGTCCAGCAATCGGCGCATGAACTGGCAAGCGCCAGGGCGCAGCCCGCAGCTCCGGTCCGGCATCAGCCCGGATACCGTCAGGAGCAGCAGGGATCGCAGTACGGCGATTACCGCCGGCCGAAGAAGAAAGAGAGTTTCTGGCAAGAGCTGTTCGACTGACAGCATTGCATTGTATTGAATTGAATTGAATTGAGCGGGGGACAGGATCAGGCATCCTGTCCCCCGCTGGCTTATGCTCCCTGCTTGGCAGAGATCGCGTTCGCCACCACCAGCGCGGTCATGTTGACTACCCGCCGCACAGTCGCCGACGGATTCAGGATGTGCACCGGCGCCGCCGCGCCCAGCAATACCGGCCCCACCGTCACGCCCTGGCCGCCGGTCATCTTCAGCACATTGAACAGGATATTGGCGGCGTCCAGGTTCGGCGTCACCAGCACGTTGGCTTCGCCGCTGAGCGTGGATTTCGGCAGGAACTGCGCCCTCACCTCTGCACTCAAGGCAGCGTCGCCGTGCATCTCGCCATCGGCTTCGACATCCGGCATGCGCTTGACGAACAGGTCGCGCGCGGCGCGCATTTTCTTGGCCGACGGCCGCGTGCTGGAACCGAACATCGAATGCGACAGGAACGCCACCTTGGGCGGCACGCCGAAACGCCGTACCTCTTCCACCGCCATCGCCGCGATATCGGCCAGCTGCTCGGCGTCCGGATCGTCGTTGACGAAAGTGTCGGCAATGAACAAGGTATGCTTGTCGAGCACCAGGCCGTTCATGGTGGCGAAGCACTTGGCGCCGTCACGCAGGCCGATGATGTCGCTCACGTGTTCCAGGTGGTTGTCGAAACGCCCGACCAGGCCGCACAGCATGCCGTCGGCGTCGCCCAGCTTGACCAGCAGCGAGGCGATGGTGGTGTTCGAACGGCGCAGCGTCGATTTCGCCATCTCCGGCGTAACGCCGTCGCGCGCCTTGATCTCGTGGTAGGTTTCCCAGTATTGGCGGAAACGCACATCGTCTTCCGGATTGATCAGCTCGAAATCGCGCCCTGCCTGCAAACGCAAGCCGGCGCGCTTGATGCGCGCTTCGATCACCGCCGGACGGCCGATCAGGATCGGCCGCACCAGCTTTTCTTCGAGCGCGATCTGCACCGCGCGCAATACGCGCTCGTCCTCGCCCTCGGCGTAGACGATACGCTGCGGTTCGCCGCGCGCCGCGACGAACACCGGACGCATGAACATGCCGGTATGGCTGACGAAACGCATCAGCGACTGGCGATAAGCCTCCATGTCCTTGATCGGACGCGTCGCCACGCCCGACTCTTCGGCGGCGCGGGCGACCGCGGGCGCGATGCGCAGGATCAGGCGTGAATCGAACGGCTTCGGGATCAGGTATTCAGGACCGAAACGCAGCTCCTGGCCGGCATAGGCGGAAGCCACTTCTTCGCTGATCTCGGCCTTGGTCAGGTCGGCGATCTCGCGCACGCATGCGACCTTCATCGCTTCCGTGATGCTGGTGGCGCCGCAATCGAGCGCGCCGCGGAAAATATAAGGGAAGCACAAAACGTTGTTGACCTGGTTCGGATAGTCCGAACGGCCGGTGGCGATGATGCAGTCCGGCCGCGCTTCCAGCGCCAGCTCCGGGCGGATTTCCGGTTCCGGGTTGGCCAATGCCAGGATGATGGGCTGTGAACCCATGGCCTTGACCATGTCCTGGGTCAGCACGCCGGGCGCCGAGCAGCCGAGGAATACATCGGCGCCGACAATCGCGTCGGCCAGGGTGCGGGCGGCAGTGGTTTGCTGATAGCGTTGCTTGGACACGTCCAGCTTGTCTTCGCGCTTGTCATGGATCACGCCGCGCGAATCGCAGACGAAAATGTTTTCACGCTTGACGCCCAGCTCGACCATCAGGTCGAGGCAGGCAATCGCGGCAGCGCCGGCGCCGGAAGCCACCAGCTTGACTTCGCCGATCTTCTTGTTGACCAGCTCCAGGCCGTTCAGCAAGGCTGCCGAGGAAATGATCGCGGTGCCGTGCTGGTCGTCGTGGAAGACCGGGATCTTCATGCGTTCGCGCAGCTTCTTCTCGATATAGAAACATTCCGGCGCCTTGATGTCTTCCAGGTTGATGCCGCCCAGCGTCGGCTCCAGCGCGGCGATGATCTCGACCAGCTTGTCCGGGTCGCGCTCGGCCAGTTCGATGTCGAACACGTCGATGCCGGCGAAATTGTGGAACAGGCAGCCCTTGCCTTCCATGACCGGCTTGCCGGCCAGCGGCCCGATGTCGCCCAGGCCCAGCACCGCGGTGCCGTTGGTGACCACGCCCACCAGGTTGGCGCGCGAGGTGTATTCCACCGCCATCTCTGGATCTTCGTGGATCGCCAGGCAGGCATAGGCCACGCCGGGCGAATACGCCAGCGACAGGTCGCGCTGGTTCGACAGGGGCTTGGTCGGCACCACGGCGATCTTGCCGCGCGTCGGGCTGCGATGGTACTCGAGCGCAGCGTCGCGCAGGGCCTGCTCGGCCGCAGAAAGAGTGGTAGGGGTGCTCATTGATGGTCTCCTGGGTACGCTAATGAAAATTCGGTGGCAGCGACATTATCACAATGTCTATCGACGCGGTTTGCCGGCGACCGATATCTCTGCTGGGGAAGATGCTTTTTGGAAAGGGAAATTATCCCGTGGGATCGTGGTTTGAATTGTGCGGCTCATGACAAATGGTAGACGAATCCGGGGCAACTTGCAGCGTTACCGCGAAAAATACCAGTCTAATTTATTCCGCAGTGCCGCATAAAAAAAGCCCGCGCATGCGGGCTTGCCATCGGAAGATTACTGCCATCATGCCAATGTCAGGCTGCGACGCTGCTTTCCAGCGGCTGCTGTATCAGCAGCGTCTCATAACTCCAGCGCGTCCAGCTCGAAGCCACGCCCAGCCGCGCGGTATTGGGACGAATCTTCGGCTTGTGGATCGCAACCCGGATTTCGTCCAGCATCGGAAATTCGCGGAACGACAGGCTGGCGACTTCCGACGCCAGTGTCTCCAGCAGGCGGGTGTGCGGCTTGGCCTGCAGGAAAGCGGTAACCACGCCGCAGTAATGATCGTAGTCGATCACCGAAGCGGCGTCGTCATCGTGCTGGCCGCCGCCGGTGCGGTAGGACAGCTCGATATCCAGCTCCACCGGCTGCGGCTTTTCATGCTCATGCGGATGCAGGCCGATGCGCGTGATCGTCGACAAGGCTTCGACGAAGATCTGCCAGCGGACGCCGCTAGCGATGTTTTCATTCTTCATCGGAGATACTCCTGGCAAGCGTCGAGCAGGATACGGCCGAAATAGTCAGCGAAGCTGCGCCGGATGACCAGTTCATACGCATCGTCGGCCAGCGGCCGCAGCAAGACGCCGGCCTTGAAGAAATGACTCTGGGCGCATTGGCCAAGCGTGAACACAGTCGGATGAAAATCCAGCGGACACCCCTTCTGCAGCACCTCGCGCGCCTTCGTTCCGCTGAGCACCAGGCTGGTGTTGCCGCTGCTGACATCCACCACGGAAGCAAACTCTCCCGCCAGCGCGCCGGCCAGGTCGGTGCACAGCGCCGGCAGGCGCGGCTGCTTCGACTGGATCAGCCATTCGTTGGGCGCCAGCCAGTAGATGGTGAACTGTTCGCTGTCGCTTACCGTGTTCGGCTGCAGCGGCAAAGCCGCGCCTGTGAGGCTTTTGACAGCTTTCTGCAATACCGCGGAATCCGCTCCGCCCTTGAGGTTGATCAATTCAAGGAAGGGTTTCTCCTCCATGCTGACGGCTGCGTTGGCGCCCGCCGCAAGCGGCGCCAGCATTTGCGTCAGTTCGGTGAACGGCGATTCTTGCTGCACCTGGAAAAGCTGGGTTTCATTCAACATGTTGACGGACTCCTTCTGCATCGTAAAACACCAGGCTGCTGATCTTGGCCGCGAGATTGCGTCCGTTCGCCAGCGGAATGCTGACTTCCTGCCCCATCTTGCCGAGGCCGCCCTTGATCAGCGCGAATGCAATCGAGCGCTGCAGGATCGGGCTGAAATAGCTGGACGTCACGTGGCCTATCATGGCGGCCACCGGTTCATTGCTCGGCTCCGCCAGGATCTGGCTGCCTTCCGGCAAGACGAAATCCTTGTCCTCGCTCAGCAGTCCGACCAGCTGCTTGCGGTCGCTGCGCGCAGTGTCGGAACGGATCAGCGAACGCTTGCCGAGGAAATCCTTGGACTTGGCGACCAGGCCGCCCATGCCGAGGTCGAATGGCGTCACCGAGCCATCGGTATCCTGGCCGACGATGATGTAGCCCCTCTCTGCCCGCAGCACATGCATGGTCTCGGTGCCGTATGGCGTGATGTCGAATTCCTGGCCGGCTTCGATGATCGCGTCCCAGATGGCGCGTCCCATGTTGGCCGGCACGTTGACCTCATACGACAGTTCGCCGGAAAAGCTGATGCGCATGATGCGGGTGAACACGCTGTTGATGCTGCCTTCGCGGAACGACATGAACGGGAATTTCTCGTTCGAGAAATCGATGTCCTTGCACACTTTCTGCAGCACGCGCCGGGCATTCGGCCCCACCACTGCAAACGTCGCGAAGTGGTCGGTCACGGAAGTCAGGTTGACCTTCAGGTGCGGCCATTCGGTCTGCAGCCAGCGCTCCATCCAGTCCAGCACGCGCGCCGCGCCGCCGGTGGTGGTGCTCATCAGGAAATGCTGTTCGCCCAGGCGCACCGTGACGCCGTCGTCGAACACCATGCCGTTTTCATCCAGCATCAGGCCGTAGCGGCATTTGCCGACTTCCAGCTTGTTCCACGGATTGGTATAGATCCAGTTCAGCAAGGTCACCGCATCCGGCCCCTGCACATCGATCTTGCCCAGGGTCGAGGCATCCAGGATGCCGACGCTGTTGCGCGCCGCCAGGCATTCGCGCGCCACCGCGGCATGCAGGTCTTCCTTGCCGCGCGGGTAATACCAAGGCCGTTTCCAGTTGCCCACATCTTCAAACAAGGCGCCCTGCTCCTGGTGCCAAGGATGGATGCAGGTCTTGCGGATCGGCGTCAGGAACTCGCCCAGCTCGCGCCCGGCCACGGTGCCGAAGGTCACCGGCGTGTAGTTCGGGCGGAAGGTGGTGGTGCCGGTTTCCGGGATGGTCTTGCCCAGCACTTCGGCCAGGATCGCCATGCCGTTGATATTGCCGAGCTTGCCCTGGTCGGTGCCGAAGCCAAGCGCGGTATACCGCTTGACGTGCTCCACCGAGTGGTAACCCTCGCGCGCCGCCAGGTAGATGTCCGCCGCCGAAACGTCGTTCTGGTAATCGACGAACTGCTTGGGGCCGCGTCCCACCTGCTTGCGGTCGCCCACCAGCCACAAAGGCATGATGGCGGCTTCGGACAGCTCCGCCACTTTCCAGCTGGGCAGCGCTACCGGCTTCAGCCCGGCTGCAAGGATCGCTTGCCGGGCCGCCAAAGCGCCGTCGCGCAAGGCGCCGCCCAGGCTGAAATCGCCGTTGGCGGCGCCCGTGCTGGTTTCCTTTTGCATCGCCGAGCCCGGCACAAAACAGGCTTTTTCGTTGCTCCAGTGGGCCTTGCCGCCGGACTGGGCAAACAGGTGGATCACCGGATTCCAGCCGCCCGACACGCCCAGCAGGTCGCAGGAAACCGAGGTGATGAACTGTCCCGGCACGCCATCCTGGTGACACGCCACCTCCACCATCTTGACATGGCGGCGGCCGCTGGCGGTCACTACCACGGCGTCGTTGATGATGCTGACGCCCTGCCGCCTGGCGGCAGCCGGCAAGCTGCTGTTGCCGGCCGGGCGCGGGTCGACCACGGTCACTTCAGCGCCGTTGGCCTTCAGGTCCAGCGCGGCCTGGTAAGCATCGTCATTATTGGTGAAGATCACCGCCTTGCGCCCCGGCAGCACGCCGTAGCGGTGGATATAGGTCGACACCGCCGACGCCAGCATGATGCCGGGCAGGTCGTTGTTGCCGAACACGATCGGCCGCTCATGGGCGCCGGTAGCCAGTATCACGTGCTTGGCGCGTACCTTCCACAGGCGCTCGCGCACCAGGCCGCGCGCCGCCAGCGGCAAATGCTCGCTCAGGCGCTGGGTCACGGTCAGCAGGTTATGGTCCTGGTAGCCGAATACCGTGCTGCGCGACAAGATCGTCACTTCCGGCAAACGCCTCAGGTCGGCGCTGATCCTTGCCACCCACTCGGCGGCGGGCAAGCCGTCGATCACCGCCGGCCCGGACAGCAGGCTGCCGCCCAGTTCCGACTGGTCGTCGACCAGCACCACCCGCGCGCCCGAGCTGGCGGCCACCCAGGCCGCCGCCAGGCCGGCCGGGCCCGCTCCCGCAACCAGCACATCGCAATGCGCATAGGTCTTTTCGTAGCGGTCGGGATCGAGCGCGGTCGGCGCCTTGCCGAAGCCGGCCGCTTCCCGTATCACTTCTTCGTACTTGCCCCACCAGCTGCGCGGCCACTTGAATGTCTTGTAATAGAAACCGGCCGGGATGAAGCGGGCAAACAGCTGGTTCACCGCCATCCGGTCGTTCTCGATGCTGGGGCTGGCGTTGACGCTGGCCGCGCTCAAGCCCTGGTACAGCTCGATTTCGGTGGCGCGGGCGTTGGGCACCGTGTAAGCGCCGGTTTCCAGCTGCACCAGCGCATTCGGTTCTTCCACGCCAGCGGTGACGATGCCGCGCGGACGATGGTATTTCCAGCTGCGCGCCACAAAATGCACGCCGTTCGCCAGCAGCGCCGAGGCCAGCGTATCGCCCTGGTAACCCTGGTAACTCTTGCCGTTGAAGGTAAAGCTGAGCGGCGCGCCGCGGTCTATGCGGCCGCCGCTCTGCAGTCGATGCGTTTGGCGGTTGCTCATGTTGCGCTCCCTGCTTCGGTTTTCTCGCCGAACTTGCTGTAACCGAGGAACTCGTAAGTGACGGTGTCGCGCTCGGCCATGAACCAGCGCCGGCAGCCATGGCTGTGCAGCCACTGCTCGCGGTGCACGCCGCGCGGATTCTTGCGCATGAAGAGATAGTCGCCCCAGGCTTCGTCGCTGATGTTTTCGGTGTCCAGCGGACGTGCGATGTCGGCTTCGCCGCCGCAATGGAATTCACTCTCGGCGCGCGGCCCGCACCAAGGGCAGGTAATCAATAACATGATGGATCTCCAGGCAGATGGCGGAAATTAGTGGGCGACGGCGGCGGCGCCGTGTTCGTCGATCAGGTGGCCGCTGTAGAAACGGTCCAGCGCAAACGGCGCGTTCAGGGGGTGCGGATTATCGTTGGCAATCGTGTGGGCGAACACCCAGCCCGAACCCGGCGTCGCCTTGAAGCCGCCGGTGCCCCAGCCGCAGTTGAAGTACAAACCCTTGACCGGGGTCTTGGAAATGATCGGGCAGGCATCCGGCGAAACGTCGACGATGCCGCCCCACTGCCGGTTCATGCGGACCCGGCTCAGCACCGGGAACATTTCGACGATCGCCTGCAGCGTGCCTTCGATCACGTGGTAGCTGCCGCGCTGGCCGTAGCCGGTGTACTGGTCGACGCCGGCGCCGATCACCAGGTCGCCCTTGTCGGACTGGCTGATGTAGGCATGCACCGCATTCGACATCACCACCGTATCGATGATCGGCTTGATCGGTTCCGACACCAGCGCCTGCAAGGGATGGCTTTCCAGCGGCAGGCGGATGCCCGCCATCGCCGCCAGCACGCTGGAATGGCCGGCGGCGACTACCGCTACTTTCTTCGCCTTGATGAAACCTTTGACGGTATCCACCCCGGTCACCGCGCCATTCTCGCGCCGGATCCCGGTGACGCCGCAATTCTGCAAGATATCCACGCCGCGCTCATCGGCGCCGCGCGCAAAGCCCCACGCCACCGCATCGTGCCGCGCCACCCCGCCGCGCCGCTGGAACGAAGCGCCCAGCACCGGGTAGTGGCTGTTCAGGTTAATGATCGGCACGATTTCCTTGACCTGCGCCGGCGTCAGCCATTCGGCGTCGACGCCGTTGAGGCGGTTGGCGTTGATGCGGCGGTCGGTGTCGCGCACGTCCTGCAGGGTATGCGCCAGGTTCATCACGCCGCGCTGGCTGAACATGACGTTGTAGTTCAGGTCTTGCGAAAGACCTTCCCACAGCTGCATGGCTTTTTCATACAGCATGGCCGACTCGTCCCACAGGTAGTTCGAGCGCACGATGGTGGTGTTGCGGGCAGTGTTGCCGCCGCCTATCCAGCCCTTTTCGATCACCGCGATATTGCGCAAGCCGTGCACCTTGGCCAGGTAGTAGGCAGTAGCCAGGCCATGGCCGCCGCCGCCGACGATGACAATGTCGTATTCCTTTTTCGGTTCCGGACTTTTCCATGCCCGCTGCCAGTTCTCATGGTAGGAGAGCCCGTTGCGGATCAGGCTGAATATCGAATAATTGCTCATACACTCCTCAAGGTTCCGGAACCGCCGTTACAGTCCACTATTAGTCAGCACTCAATGACATTTACCGCCAAACCGCCGCGTGATGTTTCCTTGTATTTGGTCTTCATGTCGGCGCCGGTCTGCATCATGGTCTTGATCACATTGTCCAGCGACACATAATGTTTACCGTTGCCGCGCAACGCCATGCGGGCGGCGTTGATTGCCTTCACCGCGCCCATCGCATTGCGTTCTATGCAGGGAATCTGCACCAGTCCGCCGACCGGGTCGCAAGTCATGCCGAGGTTGTGTTCCATGCCGATTTCGGCAGCGTTCTCGATCTGCTCGGGCGTGCCGCCCTGGACCGCCGCCAATGCTCCTGCCGCCATCGAACAAGCAACGCCGACCTCGCCCTGGCAGCCGACTTCGGCGCCGGAGATGGAAGCGTTTTTCTTGTAGATCAGGCCGATCGCAGCGGCAGTCAGCATGAAGGTCATGATCCCGTCTTTATTCGAACCGGGAATGAACTTGGTGTAGTAATGCAGCACCGCCGGCAACACGCCCGCCGCGCCGTTGGTGGGCGCGGTGACGATCCGCCCGCCTGCGGCGTTTTCTTCATTCACCGCCATCGCATACAGGTTGACCCAGTCCAGCATGGACAAAGGATCCGTGAACGATTCCTCGGAACGCTCCTTCAGTTGCCGGTACAGTTCGGAAGCACGGCGCTTGACCCGCATCGGGCCCGGCAATTCGCCGTCTATCGAGCAGCCGCGCTTGACCGCCGCCGCCATCACGTCCCAGATGCCGAGCAGCTTGCTCCGCACTTCTTCCGCCGAACGCCAGTGCTTTTCGTTTTCCATCATCAGCGCGGCAATCGTCAGGCCGCTTTCAGCGCACATGCGCAACAGCTCGTCGCCGGAATGGAAGGGATACGGCAGCTCGCCTTCGCTTTGCACGCTGCCCGCCTGCACCAGGTTGACGCGCTGGCCTTCCTTGCTGACCACGAAACCGCCGCCGACCGAGTAGTATTCTTTTTCCGCGATCACGCTGCCGGCAGCATCCAGGGCGACAAAACGCATGCCGTTCGGATGTTGCGGCAAGGCTTCGCGGCGGAAAAACAGTACATGCTCTTTTTCCACGCAGCCAATCGGATGGCTGCCGTTCAACAGCAGTTTCCTGGTGCTGCGGATTTCCGCCAGGCGCGGCTCGACATGGTCCGGGTCGATGTTGTCCGGCAGGTTGCCTTCCAGTCCAAGCAGCACTGCCTTGTCGCTGCCGTGGCCCTTGCCGGTCGCGCCGAGCGAACCGTATAGCTCGACCCTGACCGCATGCACCGCATCGAGCAGGCCGCTATCGTGCAAATGCGCAGCAAACCGATTGGCGGCAATCATCGGTCCCACCGTATGCGAACTGGAGGGGCCGATGCCGACCTTGAATAAATCGAATGTGCTGATGTTCATAGGGAACCCGATTGGAAACACTGGCAAACCATGGTGCTAACGTTCATGACAACTCCTGGGTGGGTTGAAGTATTTTTCCCGGCAAACGGCAAGCAGCGCACGAGACACGACAACGCCAGGGTACAGCGCAACAGCCCCGATCCGGGCTTCGTTTCAAGCCACAATTCAAGCCACAATTCAAGCCTCAATCGGCAATCGGTTGCAGTGCTATTCCTTGGCATCATTTTGTCCTTGCACAGGCTGGCCTATTTTCCGTAGCTGACAAGTGTTTGTCCTTTTCCGACAAGCACGACAATATTTAATTTTACGGCCAAGTCACGGATGGGACGCGATGACATTCTCTTGTAGAGCATAAGCCGAATCCCGGAATATTACCAATTAGACATGTTCAGCCGGAATGCCGAATCCGGGTAAGATGGCAATCCCCTTCCTAACCCTGGCCCACGGGCTTGAGCCGCACGCCATGTCAAACGCCGATCTGCGCAATCAATGCCATACCTTCTTTTCCGGCGCCGCGCCGCGTCCTGCCGCCCAGGATTTTGCCGATATGGCCGCCTGGTGCCAGGCGCACGGCATCCAGCACGACAGCTACGGCGAAGGCGCCCTGCTCCAGGATTTCGAAAACAAGGTCGCCGCGCTGCTGGGCTTCGAGGCAGCCCGCTTCGTGGTTACCGGGACGCTTGCCCAGGCCGTCGCGCTTCGCATCGCCTGCCAGGACAGGAACAATCCGCTGGCGGCGCTGCATCCCACCGCGCATGTCTTGCTGCACGAAAGCAGCAATTACCAGCTGCTCGACCATTTCACCGCGCTCAATGTCGGCAATCCGCACCGGCCATGGACGGTCGATGACCTGAAAGCCATCCCTGACCGCCTGGGAGCCGCGCTCTACGAGCTGCCCATGCGTGAAATCGGCGGCCAGCTGCCGGCATGGGAAGAACTGGAGGCGGTCAAGCGATATTGCCGCGAACAACACATCCACCTGCACCTGGACGGCGCCCGCCTGTGGGAAGCAGCTGCCGGCTACGGCAAACCGCTGGACAGCGTGGCGGCCGGCTTCGACAGCGCTTACGTTTCGTTCTACAAGGGCATCGGCGGCCTGGGCGGCGCCATGCTGCTGGGCAGCCGCGATTTCATCGGCCGCACCTCGGCATGGATGAAACGGCTGGGCGGCAACGTCTACCAGCGCTCACCCTATGTAGTGGCGGCGGCAATGCGCTTCGATGAAAAACTGGCGCGCATGCCGGCCTACCTGCAGCGCACCCGGGAGCTGTACCAGCTGCTGGCGCGCTATCCGCTGTGGCAGGTCAATCCGCGGCAGCCGCATTGCAACATGCTGCATCTCTACCTGCCGGTCGACCGCGAGGCAGCGAATGCCGCGCGTGACCAGCTGGCCAGGGAGCACGGCGTCTGGCTGTTCGGCGAAGCCAGGCATGCGGCCTTGCCGCAGCAGAGCCATGTCGAGTGGTATGTGGGAGAGGCGCTGCTGTCTTTGTCCGACGACAGGATTGCCGCGATCCTGGACCAGTTCCAGGCGCTGCTGGCGCCTGCGTGAGCGGCCCCTGACGGCGTAAAAAACAGCCGTCAGCAGGCCATCAAGCCGACATAACTCAGGCGGCTTTTTGCAGCAAGCGATGCGGATCGATGACAAACTTCTTCGGCGCGCCGGCATCGAACTGCTGGTAACCGGCAGGCGCCTGGTCCAAGGTGATGACTTCAACACCGACGATCTCGGCGATCTTGATGCGGTCCCACAGGATCGCCTGCATCAGCTGCCGGTTGTATTTCATCACCGGCGTCTGCCCGGTATGGAAGCTGTGCGACTTGGCCCAGCCCAGCCCAAGGCGGATGCTCAGGCTGCCGCGCTTGGCGGCGCTGTCGACGGCGCCCGGATCGTCGGTCACGTACAGCCCCGGAATGCCGATCTTGCCGGCCACGCGGGTCACCTCCATCAGCGAATTGAGCACGGTCGCCGGCGCTTCCGACTGCGCCCCGGCGTGGCCGTGGCCGCGCGCCTCGAAGCCGACGCAGTCG
>Ga0182005_1000578_pt1 | contig 18044 bp, 13 predicted proteins | sample Sormic07211103_1_FD_123021 | JGI IMG/M metagenome (GOLD analysis project Ga0182005, IMG submission 123021) | Rhizosphere microbial communities from Sorghum bicolor, Mead, Nebraska, USA - 072115-103_1 MetaG | ecosystem: Host-associated > Plants > Roots > Rhizosphere | place: USA: Nebraska...
CACCATGCGATTCATGATCCTTGTCAAAGCCAGCGCCGACTCCGAAGCCGGCATCATGCCCAGTGAAGAGCTGATCACTGCCATGGGCAACTTCAACGAAGAACTGGTCAAGGCCGGCGTTCTCATCGACGGCAATGGCCTGCACCCGAGCAGCAAAGGCACCCGCGTGCATTTCTCCGGCGACAAGCGCACCGTCATCGATGGCCCTTTCATCGAGACCAAGGAGCTGGTGGCCGGCTACTGGATCTGGGAAGTGAAGTCCAAGGAAGAGGCGATCGAATGGGTCAAGCGCTGTCCGAACCCGATGCCCGGCGACTCTGACATCGAGATCCGCCAGATCTTCTCGGCAGAGGATTTCGGTGCCGAGTTCACGCCTGAGGCGCGGGCGCAGGAAGAGCGTGTTCGCGAGCTGGCGAAGAAAAATCTGTAATCCCCGCCCCCTGTAGGAGCTGCCGCAGGCTGCGATCTTTTGATCTGGCTTTTAAAAAATCAAAGTCAAAAGATCGCAGCCTGCGGCAGCTCCTACAGGGGCGTAAAAATTCAGCGCCCACCTTTAGTGTGACTCTGTAGACAAAACCAAAGAATTAATCCCTTCGACTGGCTAACTCCCCATTAGCTGCTAGCGTCATTCAGACGTGTCCTACAGGCTTGATAAGAAAGGAAATACGTCCAACGGCCGGGAAGCGCCGGGACGTCCATGCAGTAGCCACCAGGGAAACGGGGATCATGTCGAAGAAAATGGGGAGTCGCGCCTTGCTGCTGGCAAGTTGGCTGGCGCCTGTGGTGTGTGCCTTGGCGAATAACGCCGAAGAGGCCAACAAAAGCAACAACCCGCTGAACCTGGCGCCCGGCGCCAACCTGCAGGATTACTACACGCCGAAGCTGTTCGACAGCAACCTGCACACCAACGACGCTCTGCTGCGCGGCACTTTGCCGATTGCGCCCAACGATTTCATCGGCGTACCGCAACTGCTGCGCGCAACGATGCCGATCAGCACCCGACCCGATCCGCACGGCGGCTACAGCACCGGCATCGGCGATCTCAATCTGTTCGACATCTTCCTGCTCAAGACCGACGGCGTGCAGTTGGGCATCGGCCCGCAAATCACCGCACCGACCGCTGCCGAAGATGAGCTGGGCACCGGCAAGTGGCAGGCCGGCCTCTCGGCGGTGGCGATTGATTCGTCGCCGCGTGGCCTGCTCGGAGCGCTGGTGCAGTACCAGAGTTCGTTCGCCGGCGACCACGACCGTGCACACGTCGAAAGCGCAACCCTGCAGCCCTTCATCATCCGCAACCTCGACAAGGGCTGGTACCTGCGCTCCACCGGCATCTGGACGTTCGACCTGAAGAACAACACCCACTACATCCCGATCGGCCTGGGTGCGGGCAAGGTCTGGAAGTCCGGCAGCAACATTCTCAACGCCTTCCTCGAACCGCAGTGGACCGTCGAACGCAAAGGCGATGGTGTGCCGCAGTTCACCCTGTTCGCGGGGATCAACGTGACATTCGGAAAATAAGGACATGGCCATGCACATCGCTTTACGCGCCGCCGGTTTCAGCCTGATGACCCTGTTCGCCAGCTGCGGCGTCGGTGCTCAGGATCTGGACACCCGTATCGGCAAGATCGCCATGGAAGGCGAACTGCCGGCCCATGAGTCGATTGCCAGACTCTACGCCGAACTGGATTTCCAGCAGGCCACCCAGAGTTACCTGTGGGCCTTGCCACTGGTGTCCTACGCGCAGTGGCAGGAAGAGTTTCGCGACAAGCTCGGCGCGCGCAGCGGCGATCTGATGGTGCTCAACAGCTACGAAGACAAGCTCGGCGTGATCACCGCCAACGCCACCACGCCGTACATTCTCGGCTTCGTCGACCTGAGCGAAACCGGGCCGCTGGTGATTGAACTGCCACCGGGACCGACCGCCGGCGGCATTGGCGATTTCTGGCAGCGAGCAATCATCGACATGGGCCAGACCGGCCCGGACAAAGGCCAGGGCGGCCAATACCTGGTGCTGCCACCGGGCGTGGAACCACCCGCCGACGCCGACAAGTACTACCTGGCCAAATCGGAAACCATGAACGTACTGGTGGGCTTCCGTGTGCTGGATCCGGATCCGGCCAAGGGCAAGGCACTGGTAGAAAAATTCAAGATGTACCCGTACGCCAAACGTGCCGAGCCGAGCAAGACCCGCCTGCTGTCGCCTGACGGTAAAAAGTGGTCGGGTACCCAGCCACGCGGCATCGCTTACTGGCAGCGGCTGCACCAGATCATTCAGAAAGAGCCGGTCAATGAACGTGACCGCTTCTACATGGCGATGCTCGCCAGTCTCGGCATCGAGAAGGACAAACCCTTCAACCCCAACACTCAGCAGCGCCAGGCTCTGGAGTCCGGCGCGCAGGTCGGTGAGCTGATCGCCAAGGCCAACACCTTTGCCAAGCGCTTTCCTCAGGCGCAGTACTGGCCCGACCGGCATTGGGACACGGTGCTGAACATCGCCGAACCGTCGCAACGCGTGGCCTATTACGACCAGTTGTGGGAACGCAGCGCCTGGTTCTATGAAGCGGTAACCAACACCAAAGGCATGGTCTCCAAAACCCCGGGCCTCGGCCAGACCTACCTCGGTGCCTACACCGATGCCAAGGGTGACTGGCTCGACGGCGGCAAGACCTATCGCCTGCATGTCGGTGCCAACCCGCCGGCCAAGCAGTTCTGGTCGATGACCGTGTACGACATCGACAGCCGTTGCCTGATCGACAATCCACAGCGCAAGGCCGATCTGTCTTCGCGTCAGGATCTGAAGAAAAACCCCGATGGCTCGGTGGACCTGTACTTCGGCCCGAGTGCGCCCAAAGGCTTCGAAAACAACTGGGTGCAAACTGTGCCCGGCAAGCACTGGTTCAGCTATTTCCGCCTGTACGCGCCAACCGAAGCCTATTTCGACAAGAGCTGGAAACTTGACGACATCACGGTCGTGCAATGAATAAGGACGCCGCATGAACGCACGCAATCTATGGCTGGCCGCTCTGACCCTCGCCCTGAGCAGCAGCGCCTGGGCCGATTTCAGCGCCAGCCCCGAAGAAGCCCGAAGCATCGCCAAGGACGCCTACTTGTATGGCTTCCCGGTAGTGGAAATGTACAAGACCCTGTACACCCAGGCCGTGGACCGCAAGAGCCCGAACTTCAAGGCACCGTTCAACCAGATCGGCAACACCGCCAAGGCCTTCACCGCCAAGGACACCGCGTTCGTCACACCGAACGCCGACACGCCCTACTCGTTTGTCTGGATGGACCTGCGCAGCGAGCCATTGATCCTGACCTTGCCGCCGATCGAAGAGCACCGTTACTACTCGGTGCAACTGATCGACGCCTACACGCAGAACTTCGCTTACCTGGGCACCCGCAGCACCGGTAACAACGGTGGTCATTTCATGATCGCCGGGCCTGACTGGCAGGGTCAGCAACCGATCAACATCGACCGCCTGGTGCGCAGCGAAAGCAACATCGCCTACGCCCTGTACCGCACGCAGCTGTTCGATGAAAAAGATCTGGACAAGGTCAAGCAGATCCAGAAAGGCTACAAGGTCGAACCGCTGAGCCACTACGTAAAACAGAAAACCCCGGCGCCGGCAGCGAAAATCAGTTGGCCGAAACCGACGCCGGCCATGAGCGAAACCCCGGATCTGTTCCGCTACCTGAACTTCATGCTCGCCTTCACCCCGCCGCAGGACGTTGAAAAAGACCTGCTAGCACGCTTTGCCAAAATCGGCATCGGTGCCGGTCAGCCATTCGACCTGAAACAGCTCAGCCCAGAGCAACGCAAGGCTCTCGAAGACGGCATCAGTGACGCCAAGGCTGAATTCGCCGCGTTCAAGAAAGACAAGGTCGACACGCACGAACTCAGCAGCGGTGACCTGTTCGGCACCCGCGATCACCTCAAGGGCAATTACCTGTATCGCTACGCCGGCGCCAACATGGGCATTTTCGGCAACTCTGCCGAAGAGGCGAACTACATCGGTTATTTCGTCGACAAGGACGGCCAACCGGCCGACGCGGCGAAACACGACTACACCCTGCATTTCGCCAAGGGCGCCCTGCCCCCGGCCGACGCCTTCTGGTCGCTGACCCTGTACGACGGCAAGAGCAAATTGCTGGTGGCCAACCCGCTCAATCGCTACCTGATCAACTCGCGCATGCTGCCCGACTTGAAGCGCGATGCCGACGGCGGCCTGCCCCTCTACGTGCAGCACAAAAATCCCGGCAAGGACAAGCAGGCCAACTGGCTGCCGGCACCGGACGGGCCGTTCTACGGTGTGTTGCGCCTGTACCTGCCGAAACCGGAAGTGGCCAGCGGCGAGTGGAAGATGCCGCAGCTCGACCCGGTCAACTCAAAACAATAAACGGAGCCAGTGATGGTCAAGCCTTACGTTGTGCGTCCGCTGCTGGCGCTGTGCATGATCGGCAGTCCTCAACTCTATGCAGCCGAAGGGGGCGTAGGCCGGCCAATCACCGGGCAACAGGTGTATTCCAACGCCGGGATCATCCCGCCCGAACCGGGCTGGGTGGTCTCGGTGACCAGCATCTGGTACGACGGATCGCTCAAGGGCAGTCGCGGCGCGCCGATTTCCGGTGAAGTCAGTGCCGGGATCGACATGAAAGTCTCCTACACCATGACCAACCTGACGCACATCTGGGACACCGGCAAAGGCCCATGGAACTTCGCCTCGGCAATCGGCATACCGCTGCAATACACCGACATCGACGCGGCCATCACCGGCCCGCGCGGGCGCACCCTCGGCACCAGCGATTCCGGCACCCAGTTCGCCGACGCGCTGATCACCCCGATTGCCGCCGGCTACCACTTCGACGAGCTGAACCACATCGCGTTGTCCCTGCCGATCTATGTGCCGACCGGCGCCTACAACGACAATCGCCTGGCCAACCCGGGACAGAACAACTACACGTTCATGCCCACCGTGGCCTTCACCCATCTGGACGGCAAGGGGGGCGAGTTCACCCTGTCCAGTGGCCTGGAGTTCTATACCGAAAACACCGCCACCGATTACCGCAACGGCAACATCTTCACCCTCGAAGCCCTGTGGACTCACGGCTTCGGCAGTGGCTGGAGCGCAGGCCTCGCGGCCGGTTATGTCCAGCAAGTCACCGACGACAAGGGCCAGACCGCCGACAGCCTCAATGGCTTCCGTGGCCGCTCCGTCGGCGCCGGGCCGGTGGTGGTCTGGACTGGCAAATTCGCAGACGCCCAGGCCAGCTTCAGTGCGCGCTGGGTGCCGGAGTTCGACACCAAGAACCGCCCTGAAGGTAACGGCATTGCCGCCAACATGACCCTGGCGTTTTTCTAGACCGGCCACCAAGGACTGTCCCATGACCGCACTCACCGACCTCAACGCCCTGCAAGCAAGCATCGCCGAAGCCGTGCTCGGCCAGGATCAAGTCATTCGGCAGCTCCTTCTCGGCCTGCTCGCCAACGGGCATTTGCTGCTGGAAAGCCTGCCAGGGCTGGCCAAGACGCGCACGGTCAAGGCGCTGGCCACCCATCTGGACGCGAAGATGAGCCGCATCCAGTTCACCCCCGACTTGCTGCCCTCGGACATCACCGGTGCCGAAGTGCTGCACCAGGTCGCCGGGCAGAACGAGATCCGCTTCCAGCCCGGCCCGCTGTTCGGCAATCTGATCCTCGCCGACGAGATCAACCGCGCCCCGGCCAAGGTGCAGGCGGCGCTGCTGGAGGCCATGGAAGAACGGCAGATTACCGTGGCCGGCACCAGCCACGTGCTGCCGGAGCTGTTCATTGTGGTCGCCACACAAAACCCGATCGAGCAGGAAGGCACTTATCCGTTGCCGGAAGCGCAGATGGACCGGTTCCTGATGAAGGTGTTGCTGGATTACCCCAGCGCCGATAACGAAAGCCAGGTGCTGCGCCTGTTGCGCGCCGAAGAGTTTGCCCAGGGTGCGAACACCGCGCCGGGCAAGGGCTTCACATTGCCGCAGGAGGTGATCTTCGCTGCGCGCAAGGAGGTCAGCGCGGTGCACGTATCACCGGCCATCGACCGCTACCTGATCGACCTGATCAACGCCACTCGCCACCCGGCCAATTACGACGAAGACCTCGGACGCTGGATCAGCATTGGCGCCAGTCCCCGTGGCGGCATCGGCCTGGATCGTTGCGCGCGGGCCGACGCGTGGTTGCAGGGCCAGGATTTCGTCTCGCCGGATAACGTGCGCGCGGTGGTGCATCCGGTGCTGCGTCACCGCCTGCAATTGAGCTACGACGCAGTCGCGGATGGCGTGACAGCCGATCAGGTGCTCGACCGGTTGCTGGATAAAGTGGCGATTCCGGCATGAACACGGAGGGACTGGTCTACGTCTCTCTGGCGCAATTGATGGCGCTGGAGTTCAAGGCCCGTGACCTGAGTTTTCTGGCGCGCCAGCCCCAGGGCAGCATTCTTGCTGGCAACCATGCCTCGCGCTTGCGTGGCCGTGGCTTGAACTTCGATGAGCTGCGCCGCTACCAGCCCGGTGATGATTTACGTCACCTCGACTGGCGCGCTTCGCTGCGCACCGGCAAACCGGTGGTACGCACTTTTACTGAAGAGCGCGATCGCCCGGCGCTGATCGTGGTCGATCAGCGCATGTCGATGTTCTTCGGCTCGCAACGCAGTTTCAAATCGGCCCTCGCCGCTGAACTCGGCGCACTGGCGGCGTGGATGGTGTTCAACGCCGGTGACCGGGTCGGCGGTCTGGTGTTCAACGATCAACGCATCGACAGCATCGCACCGCTACGCAGCCGCAAACGGGTCGAAGCCTTGCTCAGCTGCGTGGTGCAACAGAATCAGGCGCTGAACGCCGCCAATCCCGACGCCGAGGACGAAGACCAACTGGACAAGGCCTTGCAGCGTTGCCTGGCGCTGGCCGGTCACGACCATTTGATCTGCATCGTCAGCGACTTCGCCGGAGCGGGTGAACGTACCTTGCAATTGATGCGGCAACTGCGCGCGCACAACGACGTGATCGCCCTGCAAGTCTACGACCCGCTGGCTCTGAAGTTGCCGAGTGATGGCCGGCTGCTGATCACACAGGGCCAATTGCAGGTGGAACTGGCTGTCGATAAGCGCAGCGTGCATCAGCCATTGGGTGATTATCTCGGTGGCCGCCTTAAGGACGTCGCCACCCTGCTGCGCCGCAGTCAGGTGCCGCTGATGATGTTCAGCACCGCCGAAGAGGCCCACGCGCAATTGCGCGCCGAGCTTGGCAAGTCTGCCGGCCCACGGCGATGAACCCGAATATCCCCGACATCAGCCAGCTCAAGGAGCTGAGCCTGCCGGCGCCGGTGAGTTATGCGCCGCAGACTTGGGGCTGGTGGCTGTTACTGGCGCTGTTGGTTGTGCTGGCACTGGTGGTTGGCGTGCGGCGCTATTGGCAATGGCGACGGGATCGATATCGGCGCGAAGCGTTGGTGCGGCTGGCACAGCTGCGTGAGCGCAGTGATGATTTGAATGCCCTGCGCGAACTGCCCGAGTTGCTCAAGCGCGTGGCCCTTTCGATGCCCATACCCAGCGCTCGCTGGTGGAACACAATAGCTGTGGGAGCTGGCTTGCCAGCGATGAGGCCATCTCCTGCAACATCCGAGCTGACTGACACGACGCCATCGCTGGCAAGCCAGCTCCCACAGGATCCTGCGGCGTTGGGGGGATCGGATTGGCAGGCGTTTCTGCAGCAGCACAGTAAAAACAAGCTGCCCGACGACTTCAGCGCCCAGCTCGCCCAACTCGCCTACGCCCCCGACGCCACCCTGCGCGCGCTCCCGGCCGAACAGCGCCAGGCGCTGTTTGACACCTGTCAATACTGGATGGAGCAGCACCATGTGGCAGCTTGATTACCCGTGGTTGTTGCTGCTGTTGCCGCTGCCGTGGCTGACCTTGCGTTATCTGCCGGCGTATCAGGAAGCCCGCAGCGCCGTGCGCGTGCCGTTTTTCGGCGCCATGAGCCGTGCCGTCGGGGAAGCGCCGAGCCGGGTTGGCAATCGTCAGAACCCTTGGCAACGGTTGCTGAATCTGTTGGTGTGGATGTTGATCCTGCTCGCCGCTGCGCGCCCGGTGTTCGTTGAAAAACCCATCGAGCGCCAGCAACCGGTGCGCGACCTGATGCTCGCCATCGACATCTCGCAATCGATGGAAACCGAAGATTTCAGCAATGCCGACGGCCAGAAAATCAATCGCCTCGCCGCCGTCAAACAGGTGGTGCAAGGGTTCATCGACAAGCGCAAGGACGACCGCATCGGCCTGATCGTGTTCGGCAGCGGCGCCTATCCGCAGGCGCCGCTGACCCTTGATCACGCCAGCCTGTCGCTGTTGCTGGCCGATACCGGCATCGGCATGGCCGGGCCGAACACTGCCATCGGTGACGCCATCGGCTTGAGTCTGAAACTGCTCGACCAGGCCCACGAGCAGCAGAAAGTGCTGATCCTGCTCACCGACGGCAACGACACCAGCAGTGCGATCACTCCTGACCACGCCGCCGAAATGGCCGCCAACAAAGGAGTGGTCATTCATACCATCGGCATCGGCGACCCGACGGCTTCCGGCGAGGCGCAGGTCAATCTGCGCGGGCTGCAACAGATCGCCCAGACCACAGGCGGGCAGTTTTTCCGCGCCGAAGACCGCGCAGCACTGGATCAGGTCTACACCACCCTCGACCGCCTCACGCCACATCAGGTGAAAACCCTCAGCCATCAGCCGCAACGTGAGCTGTTCCAATGGCCGTTGGGCGCGGCACTGGGGTTGTTGGCGCTGTATCACCTCGGTGCCCTGCTACGCCCGCGCCTGGCGCTTGCCCGCCAGCGGCAGGAGGCCTGAATGGAGATCAATCTCGGTGACTTCCACTTCCTGCGCCCGCTGTGGTTGCTGCTCGCGCTGTTCGCCGCGCTGCTGCCGCTGCTCTGGCGCCGCAGCCGCGACTTGCAGCGCCGGCTACGCAACAACATCGCCGAACATTTGCTGCCGCACCTGCTGGTCACGCCAAAGGATCAGCAGCACCTGCGCCCGGTGCACTGGCTATGCGCGATGCTGCTCATCGGCGCCATTGCCGCCGCCGGGCCGACATGGGAGCAGGATCGCCCGGACTTTCTGGAGAATCGTGCGCCGCTGATCGTCGCCATGGACCTGTCGCCGTCGATGGACGCCAACGACGTTCAGCCGACGCGGCTGGAAGCGGCCAAGCACAAACTGCACGACCTGATTCAGCGTCGCGCCAGCGCCCGCACCGCGCTGATCGCCTATGCCGGCAGCGCGCATCTGGTGTTGCCGCCAACCGACGATCCGGCGTTGCTCGACACCTTCATTCAGGCGCTGGGCACTGGCCTCATCGACAAACCCGGCAAGGACGTCAGCGCGGTCATCGAGCAGGCCAAACGCCTGCTCCGTGCCGAGAAAACCCCGGGCAGCCTGCTGCTGATCACCGACGGTGCCGACACCGCGCAACTCGATGGCCTCGACAAACAACTCGATGACAGCCAGTTGCAGGTGCTGGTACTGGCGGTCGGCAATGAGGACGGCGGCATGATTCAGGGAGCCGGCGGACAGCCGAAAGTCGACAGCAACGGGCGCCCGGTAGTCGGCCGCTTCGATATGGCGGCGCTCAAGCAACTGGCCGCCGCTGCCGACGCGCCGCTGGGCAGCCTCACCCTCGACGACGATGATCTGGACTGGATCGAGTTGCACGCGCAACAACACTTCCAGAGTGCCAGCGCCGAACAACAGCAATTGCACTGGAAAGACGCCGGTTACTGGCTGTGCTGGCCCCTTCTATTGTTGGCGCTGCTCGGTGTGCGCAAGGGCTGGAGCGTCAACTGGGTACCGGCGCTGCTGTTGGCCACAAGCCTTGGCTGGCCCGCCGCGCCCGCTCAGGCCAGTGCACTGACCGATGCATTCTTCACCCGCGATCAACAAGGGCGCTGGGCCGCCGAGCATGAGCATTGGCCGCAAGCGGCGGCGCTGTTTGTCGATCCGTACTGGAAAGGCGTGGCGGCCTATCACGCGGCGGACTACGACCTCGCGCTGGCAACCTTTGCACGCCTGGACACAGCGCAAGCATGGTTTTATCTGGGCAACATTTACGTGCGGCGTTTCAAGTTCGATCAGGCGATTGCCGCTTACACCCAGGCCCTGCAAAGACAACCGCAATTTCCCGAAGCCACGGCCAATCTGGCGCTGGCGCAGGCGTTGCTCAAGGACACCGACAGCGCCGAAAAAAATGCCCCCGAGACCAAACCGGATGAAGTGAAATTCGACAAGACGCCGGGCAAGGGTCAGAGCAAAAAAGTCGAGACCGAGCAGGCAGCGTCCGACGCGTTGTGGCTGCAGAACCTGAGCACCTCGCCAGCGAAGTTTCTCAAGCAGAAATTCAGTTTGCAGGATCAAACGGGGGCGAAACCATGAACCGGGTTGGCTTCATCGCTGGCAAGCCAGCTCCCACAAGGTTTTGCGCTGTTAACTCGATTGGCGATAACACAGACACCCCCTGTGGGAGCTGGCTTGCCAGCGATGAGGCCAGATCTGCCGGCAAAAAAATCTGCACCTTGCTCATAACCAGCTTGCTCAGCCTGAATGCCTCTGCCGCCGAACCCCAACTGAAAATCCACGCCCACCTGCAACCCGCCGAAGGCGTGATGGTCGGCGGACTGATCGAGCTGCAAGTCGACGTGCTCACCGACACCTGGTTCACCAGCGCCGCGACTCTGCCCGAACTGAAACTCGACGGCGCCTTGGTGACGCCGCCCGATGGCCGCGCCCAGCACCTGAATCAGACGATCGACGGACAATCCTTCAGCGGCTTGCGCTACAGCTACCTGATCACCCCGAATGTCGCCCGCCGCTTCGACATCCCGCCGTTGACGGTCTCTGCGACACCGGGTCAGGCCAGCAATGCAATCAATGCACACAGCCAACCCTTGCACTTCAGTGCCGCCCAGCCGCCAGGCTTTCAACCCGGAGAAACGCCGTTGGTGGCCAGCGATGTGCGCCTGAGCCAAAGCCTGATCAACTCGGCAACCCCGTTGAAAACCGGCGACAGCGTGACCCGCCAACTGACCCTGCAGGCCGATGACGCACTGGCGATGGCGCTGCCGATTCCGCCACTGGGTGAGGTAGCCGGTCTGAGTCGTTATCCGCAGACCCCACAAGTCAGCCGTCTGGATGATGGCCGCGGCAACGTGCTCGGTGGTCAGCGGATCGACGCTGTCACCTACCGCATCGACAAGGCTGGCGCCTACACCCTGCCGGACATCGCGGTGAAATGGTGGGACGTCAAAACGCAGCAGAGCCGCATTGCGCAAGTGCCCGCCGTGACCTTCGAAGCCGCAGCCAACAGCGCCTACAAACCGGTGTTTTCGATCACCGATGATCTCAGGCAGCTTGGCCGCGACAATGTGCACGTCTCCGCACGCTGGCTGCTGTGGCTGGCGCTCCTCAGTGTCTTCGTCGGTGCTGGTTATTGGCTGCACCCTGTTGTGCTGCGCGCCCGGCGCCAATGGCTGGCACGCAAGCACGCGCGGCAATTGGCCCGAGAGCAATCGGCGGATTACGCCTGGCAGCAGATCAACCCGCAACTGCAGGCTCGGCCGGCGCAATTGAGCGCGGTGTATGTGTGGCTGCGCCGCCGTCGCCTCGGGCTGCGACTGGTGAATGCCGGCCCGCGCTTGCAGGGCCTGTTGCGCGGACTTTACGGGCGTGATCCGCAGACCGAACAAACACTTGTTCAACTGCGCCAATCGTTGACTACGCTTCACAGTCAGGTCGAACAACAGCCGCACAAACCAGCGTCGGCCCTGCGCCCACTCAACCCTGTTCAGGAAAGGGAATTCCCATGACCACCCCGCCGCCGCAGCGTCAACGTTTCAGCCTGGCATTGTTGTTTGCGCTGGCATTGCCATTGCTGGCCCAGGCCAGCGAACCTTTGCCGTCATGGAATGACGGACCTGCGAAAAACAACATCATTGCGTTCGTGCAAGCGGTTACCGACCAGAGCAGCAAGGACTTCGTCAAACCCGCCGAGCGTATCGCGGTGTTCGACAACGACGGCACCCTGTGGAGCGAGCAGCCGATGTATTTCGAGTTGCTGTTCGCCCTCGACGAGGTCAAGCGCAATGCGTCACAGCATCCGGAATGGAAAACCACTCAGCCATTCAAAGCGGTGCTGGAAAATGACCACAAGGCACTCGCCGCCGCTGGCATGGACGGCATCCTCAAGATCTTCGCCGCCACCCACACCGGCATGACCACCGAGGCTTTCGACGATTACGCCAAGACCTGGCTGAGCCAGGCGCGGCATCCGAAGACCGGCAAGCCCTACACCGAAATGATCTTCCAGCCGATGCTGGAAATGCTCGACTACCTGCGCAGCCAGGACTTCAAGACCTACATTGTTTCCGGCGGCGACACAGGGTTCATGCGCGCCTTCGCCGAGAAGGTCTATGGCATCCCGCCGGAACAGGTGATCGGCACCACGTTCGTCACCGCATTCCAGTTCAAGGACGGCCAGGCCTCGATCCTGCGCACCCGAAAACTGGCACACAACGACGACGGCCCGGGCAAACCGGAGAGCATTGATGCGGTGATCGGCAAACGGCCGATTCTCGCGTTCGGCAATTCCGACGGCGACCTGCAAATGCTGCAGTGGACCGCCGCTGGCCCCGGCAAACGCTTCATGGGGCTGGTGCATCACACCGACGCCAGACGCGAGTGGGCCTATGACCGAAAATCCGATATCGGGCGACTCGACAAAGCCCTCGACGAAGCAAATTCCCGTGGCTGGACCGTGGTCGACATGGCGTCCGAATGGCGCCGGATCTACCCGTACGATCCACCGGCAAACGAGCAGGTGCAATAAGAAAAAGCGTGACGCAGGACTGCAGTAAACGTAAGTCGCAGCAAGCGACACCCCCGCGCAAAAGGAGCAAGTCAGATGACTCGCATACGCAAGTGGCTACCGAAACTCGCCCTGGTGGCAACCTCGGTGATGGCGCTGTCGGCAACCGCCACAGCGGCTGAGAAACCCAACATTCTGGTGATCTTCGGCGACGATATCGGCCAGACCAACATCAGCGCCTATTCCATGGGCGTGGTGGGCTACAAGACCCCGAACATCGACCGGATTGCCAAAGAAGGCATGATGTTCACCGACTACTATGCGGAGAACAGCTGCACCGCCGGACGATCGTCGTTCATCACCGGCCAGACGCCACTGCGTACAGGTCTGTCGAAGGTCGGGATTCCCGGCGCTCCGGTCGGCCTGCAAAAACGTGACATCACCATCGCCCAGGCGCTCAAGGGTCTGGGTTATGCCACCGGGCAGTTCGGCAAGAACCACCTGGGTGATCGCGATGAGTACCTGCCGACCAACCACGGTTTCGACGAATTCTTCGGTAATCTGTATCACCTCAACGCCGAGGAAGAGCCAGAGCGTCCGTACTGGCCCAAGGACGATGCCGAATTCGTCAAGGCCAATACCCCGCGAGGGGTGATCCACAGTTTTGCCGATGGCAAGATCGAGGACACCGGCGCCTTGACCACCAAGCGCATGGAAACCATCGACGATGAAACCACTGCCGCCGCACAAGCGTTCATCGAGAAACAGGCCAAGGCCGACAAGCCGTTCTTCGTCTGGATGAACACCACGCGCATGCACGTGTTCACCCATGTACGTGATTCGATGAAGGGCCAGAGCGGCATGCCCGGCAACGAATATGCGGACGGCATGCTCGAGCACGATGCCGATGTCGGCAAACTGCTGAAAACCATCGATGACCTGAAAATCGCCGACAACACGATCGTGGTCTACACCACCGACAACGGCCCGAACCAGTTCTCCTGGCCGGACGCGGCGACCACGCCGTTCCGCAACGAGAAGAACTCCAACTGGGAAGGCGCGTACCGGGTGCCGGCGATTGTCCGCTGGCCCGGCAAGATCAAGGCCGGCGAAGTCTCCAACGAGATGTTCTCGGGGATGGACTGGTTCCCGACCCTGCTCGCTGCTGCGGGCGATGCCGACGTGAAAGACAAACTGCTAAAGGGCTGGGCGCCGACTTCCGGTGGTACCAGCTTCAAAGTGCATCTGGACGGCTACAACCAGTTGCCCTACCTGACCGGCCAGCAGCCCAAAGGCGAGCGTAACGAGTTCTACTACTTCAACGACGACGGCATGCTGGTCTCGATGCGCTTCGACAACTGGAAAGTGGTGTTCTGCGAACAGCGCCAACCGGGCGGTTTCCGGGTCTGGAGCGAGCCGTTCGTGTGCCTGCGCGTGCCGAAAATCCTCAACCTGCGGATGGATCCGTATGAGCGGGCGGATGTGGTGTCTGACCAGTTCTATGACTGGAACACCAAGAACGTCTATCTGGCCGGCGTAGCGGTGACCAAGTCTGCGAAGTTCCTGCAGACCTTCATCGAGTACCCGCCAAGCCAGAAACCGGCCAGCTTCAGCATCGACCAGATCCGTGCTGCGGTTGACGCCAAGATCGCAGAAAAAATCAAAGCGGCTCCGGCTGCTCAGTAACACCGTAGAACCGCCGCCCGCCCTCATCGGCGGGCGGCCCTGATTTTCACCTGAGACCGTGCGGGACCCAATCGCTGGCAAGCCAGCTCCCACAGGTATTTCTGTCGACCACAACATGAGTGTTCACTGAAGATCCCTGTGGGAGCTGGCTTGCCAGCGATGAGGCCCGCACCGTCACAGATATTGTGTGATTTGAACAAGGCCCCCCGCATGTCCTCACGTATCGCCAGCAAGCCGTCGGCCATACCCACCGCCCGAGCCGCCACCCCGGCGCTGCTGATCCCCGCCCTGCTGTTGTGCATCTCTGGCGCCGCCGCGCTGGTATATCAGGTGCTGTGGATCAAGCAGTTGTCGCTGGTGGTCGGCGTCGAGGTCTATGCCATCACCACCGGCATCAGCGCGTTTTTCGCCGGGCTGGCCATTGGCGGCTGGCTGTTCGGGCGCTGGGCTGATCGCTTGCAGCAACCGGTGCTGCTCTACGCCGGGCTGGAAGTGCTGGTGGCGATACTTGGTGTCGGCGCCACGGTTGCGATGAGCCTGGCGGCAAGCCCGTTTGCCTGGTTGCAAAGCCATGTCGGCCTGCTGGCCTGGCTGTTGCCATTCGCGCTGGTGGGGATTCCTGCGGTATTGATGGGCGGCACGCTTCCGGTATTGGTGCGCTCGCTGGCGGCTGACCCGGACAAGGCCGGCGGTCAGCTGTATGCGGCCAACACCCTCGGCGCAATTGTCGGCACCCTGCTCGCCGCGTTCGTGCTGATCGCCACCCTCGGTGTGCGTGGCAGTGCGCTGTTTGCCGCAATGCTCAATCTGCTGGCCGCAACCGCTGCGCTGTGGCTGCAACGTCAGCGTCCGACGCCAGTTGCAGCGCCCGTCAAACCTCATACCGGGAAAGCCGCAGACCGCACCGCACTGTGGCTGTACGCCATCGCCGGCGGCGTGGCGCTGGGGTATGAAGTGGTCTGGTCACAGTCGATCGTGCAGTTCATGAGCACCCGCACCTACGCGTTTGCCGTGGTGCTCGCCACGTACCTGACCGGGCTGTTCATCGGCAGCGCCGTGCTCGCTCGTCGCGTCGAGCGCATTCGCGATCCGTGGGGCGTGTTCGGTCTGCTGATAGCCGGTGCCGGGCTGATCGCTTTGCTGGAAATTGCCCTGCTGGGGCGCTGGCTGGTGTTGGCGCAAAGTCAGGCCGAGCAGTGGGTGCTGGCGTTTGGCGCCAGCGAACTGGCCGGCATGAGCGCACGTTTTGCAGTGGCGGCGCTGAGCATCGTGTTCGTGCCGACGCTGTTGCTCGGCGCAGCGTTTCCGCTGGCGCTGCGGCTGAGCGTGGGTCTCGAACGAATCGGTCGTGACGTGGGTGCCGTGGTCGCGTTCAACACGCTGGGCGGGATTGTCGGGGTGATGCTCTGCGGTTTTCTGCTGATTCCGCTGCTGGGGCTGGTGCGCACGCTAGGCCTGCTGGCAATCATCGCGGCCGGCACTGGCTACTTGGCTGTGCGCAAGGGTCACCACGTCAAAAAAGGCCGACGTCAGGCAGTGGTCGCGTTGGGCCTGGTATCGGTGGTATTGGCCGTACTGACGCCGGTCGACAAACTCGCCAGTCTGCTGCCCGGTGCGCGCAACGGCACGCTGGCGTTCTACGAGGAAGGCCGAGGCGGCACCGTGGCGGTGGTCGCTCAGGGCCGCGGTGAGAACAGCTTTCATCGCTTGTACATTCAAGGCGTGTCCAACACCGGCGATGCCATGCCGTCGCTGCGCTACATGCGCATCCAGGCCCTGCTGCCGTTGCTGATCCACAACGGCGAGCCACGCTCGACACTGGTGATCGGTTTCGGCACCGGGATCACCGCCGGCGCCCTGCTGCGCTATCCGGGCCTGGAACATCGGGTGGTTGCCGAGTTGTTACCGTCGGTGGTCAAGGCTGCGCCCCTGTTCAAGGGCAACTTCAATGCCGCCAGCGATCCGGGAATCGATGTGCGCCTTCGCGACGGTCGCCAGGAACTGCTGCGCAGCCCGCAGACCTACGACCTGATTACCCTCGAACCGCCACCGCCGTCGGCAGCCAGCGTGGTCAATCTGTACTCGCGAGACTTCTATCAGTTGGCGGCCAGTCGGCTGGAGCAACACGGCATCGTCGCGCAGTGGTTACCGTTGCCGACCCAGAACATCGACGACTCGCGCGCACTGGTACGCAGCTTCCTCGACGTGTTCCCGTATGCCTCGCTGTGGACCAGCGAGTTCCACGAGATGCTGCTGGTCGGTTCGCTGCAGCCGATGCAACTGGACGCGGCGAAAATCACCGAGCGCTTCCAGCAGGCCAGCGTGCGCAGCACTTTGCAGGATGTCGGGATTGGCTCGGCGGCCGCGTTGCTCGCGACCTGGGTCACCGACCGCGCAGGCCTTGAACGTTTCGCAGCCAATGCTCCGGCGGTCACGGACGATCAGCCCCGGATCGAATACGCGCCATGGGTACGCAGCAAGGAAATCACTCGGGTGTTGCCGGCACTGCTGGACTTGTATCAGCCACCGCCGCTAGTAAATGCCGATGCCGGGTTCACTGAGCGACTGGAGACACACCGTCAGCGCCTGATGCAGTTCTACCGCGCCAGCCTGCATGCGTATGACGGGGATCGGGATGCGTGGGGATGGGATATGCGTGAGGTGATGCGTTGGGATGGCGGGAATCCGTATTTCCGCTGGTTTACCGGGCAATGATGTAGCGCCTGACCGAATGCCATCGCGGGCAAGCCCGCTCCCACTTGGACCGATGTGAATCAATAATCGCATTCACAGCACAGAACCCTGTGGGAGCGGGCTTGCCCGCGATAAGGCCATCAGCCCCGCTGCATTATTTAGCCTCTGCCTTGAGCTTCACATACATCTGATGCATGTCATTGGCCCAGCCATCAATCACCGGTTTGACGTCAGTGGCCTTCATGGCTTGCGTGTCGTTCTCCAACGGTTTGCCGGTGCCTTTGCGCACCACCTGCGCCACGACCTTGTTGCTCGCACCGTCAAGGAACACCGCTTCGGTGGCCAGCGTGGTTTCCTGATCGCGGATACCGCTGGCAGTGCTGACGGCTGCCGCCACCAGGGCCACCGGGATCACTTCATAAGCGTGCAGGCCTTCGGTCTTGCTGCTCACAGCAGTGATGGCCGCACGCACCACAATCACGCCTGGGCCAGGACCGTTGGCCAACGGCAGATCCTTGCTGATTTCACGCTTGAGCGCCTGATCGTAATAGGAGGTGATGCCGTTGAGGGTCTGTTGGGAAATCTTCGCGGTCGGTTGCGGCTTTGGATAGAGCTGGGTCGGCTCGATGTACACGCTGGTGAACTTGCTGATATCCACTTTCGGATCAATCCAGCGCATCACCTCGGCACCGGACGGCGACTTGGCCTCCTTGAGCTGGCTGTAGTCCTTGAGAAAGCCGGAATACTCATCGGGAGCGACGGTTTTGCTGGAGCAACCCACC
>Ga0182005_1000579_pt1 | contig 18027 bp, 16 predicted proteins | sample Sormic07211103_1_FD_123021 | JGI IMG/M metagenome (GOLD analysis project Ga0182005, IMG submission 123021) | Rhizosphere microbial communities from Sorghum bicolor, Mead, Nebraska, USA - 072115-103_1 MetaG | ecosystem: Host-associated > Plants > Roots > Rhizosphere | place: USA: Nebraska...
AGCCATCTGATACCTGGCCAGCAACTGGATGAAGTTGGTGCGCTACACCGAAGCCGGTTACTTGCCGATCGACAACAATGCGGCCGAGCGGGCCATCCGGCCCTTCGTTATCGGGCGCAAGAACTGGCTGTTCAGCGACACGCCCAAAGGCGCGACGGCCAGCGCTCAACTTTACAGCCTGGTCGAGACGGCCAAAGCCAACGGCCAAGAGCCCTATGCGTGGCTGCGCCACGCACTTGAACGCCTGCCACAGGTAATCTCGGTTGAGATTTGCGAAGCCTTGATCCCTCGGAGCTGCTCGCTTACATCGCCTCGCTAAGCGCGCCGCCTATTTTGAATGGGTGGGATCATGGAGCGCTTACGAAGCATCATGGTGGTGGGCTCCTGATGGAAATCGGGAGCACGGCGTCAGCCGTCAATTATTCACTTGGAATGTGGAGTTCATGGAGCGGATGCCTTCAATGGTATGTACGCGAGGTATGTCAACGATAGCTATGTGAATTCTAGAGATTAGTTTGTTTAAGGGTTGAAAGTTAAGCCCGCCGATTAGCGGGCTTAACTTGGTTTAATTCCTAAATCAGAGTTATTAATTGTTGTTGTGTTGCTCGGCTCGATATGCCGCCATGCTTCTGTGGTATCTAGCTTTCATGATTTCGGTTACTGAAATTAGCCCTCCTAACAAACATAGAGTTGTTGTGTAGAAAAGCAATCGAGCATCTGCTGCATTTCCAAACATTACAAGTCCAGCAAAATATAGTGCTGCCGACATGTAGAGTATTGTTGTTTCGATTGTTGTTCTACCAGCTAGCGATACACCGATAAATACCGAAATGGCTGATAGGTACAAAAACCAAGGTCTAAAAAAAATCCAAGCGGATGTATTGTTTATGTAACCCACCACTTGATCTCGTAATTGTGACTTGGGGAGACTGTATCCATATTTGTTTGTGTCGATTTGAGGGCTTATTATCAAAAACTGCTCCCCTTTATTGGCTCCTACTAGAAATTTAGCAAGCATGACCTTGTTATAAAAAAAACAGATTGTATGGTTTTTTGCAGTGCTTATCCAAAGATCATCAAGATTGTTATTGAAGGTTATCTTGTGAAAGAAGCCGGCTGACAGGTTTACGTGTCTTGGGTCATACCTTTCTTTAATTTCGGAAAGAGTCAAGCTTGGCGATGTCTCCGAAAATAAATTATCGTTCTCGCAAACACTCGCTCCAGCAATGTCCATTACTCGTGTCAATTGCATTAAAGCTGTTGTACCGCTCAGCTTTCGAAGCTCTGGCAGTGAATAGTTATCAATTTGTATTTTGGAATAATATATTACACCGGTTAGCGAGGCGCCTAATGCTGCCGTGGCTATAATTGCTGTCCTCCATTTTTTTGGGGGGCGAGATGTTGTGATCCATGCTAAGTAAAATATTAGAGGTATAGCTGCGGTAATTGCATTATGTCTAGAGCATGTTCCAAGTAGAATAAGTAGTGTAGATAGAGTAAACAAGCCCCAGAAACTCGTTCGGCTATTTACTGATTTAAGTACAAGCATTATTGCAAAGCTGGCAACAAAAAATGATGTCATCAGGACATCCTTCCAAATGGCTGCCATAGTGCCAAGTATTGCAGGGACGCTTAGGTAGAACAAAAGAAAAGCTATGGATATAGAAGCTCTTTTTGTGAAGTGATATACTATATAAAATATTGAGGATATTAGAAGTAATAGTTGTGTAAAGAGCATTATTGCAGGGTTGGGTGAAATTAAATCGATCAAGCGCCAAACATAGCTGACGACAGGAGGCCACATAGAATCTGTAACTCCATTTCTTGCTCCGTATAGTGCATGAAAGGAGTCATATGTCATAAAGCCAGGGTAAAATATCGCCGTTACTAATAGCGAGGAAATTGTCGGTACAGTAATCAGAGTAAAAGCTCTGCCAAGCTTTTTGATGTTATTGTTGGTAATCGTTAATAATGTCACGAACGCAGCAAGTGATAGAATAATACTTATTGCTATTAGCTTGATGATATTGCGTGTATCTGAAGGTTTGTATATTGCTAAATCGAACTGAGGATCGTCTGATGTTGTCTTTATCAAAAGACCATTCGGAGTGATCTCGATTTTATCGATGCCTTGGATTGGAGTTATACGCTCAAGTAGATCTGTTGGTGAGAGCGTAATCGTGACAAACAAATATCGTAACTCAACGCTTTTTACCAATATTGTCAACGCTTCATCCGAAGGGTCAACCCTAATGCTTTTAAGGGCTCCATTTGGCAGCGTGAGCCCTATCCCATCGCCAGGTTTTCCTTCAAATGCCAATCTTTCGCTAGCCTCCTCCGAGTATTCTGCTCCTGTCGGAAAAAAAAGCTGCATAAATTCTGGTTTATTCGATTCCGCGAAAAAAACTATAGTGTCTTTGTGGGTAAAACCGACTCCGAAAACTAAAATTACAGAAAAAATTAATGCTGCTAAATAGTATACTAATATTTCTATTAAGCGCTTCGATGTTGGTAGTTGCATGTTTTCATTGCCTGGGTTGTTTATGTCGGTTGAATGCAAGGTAAGTGTGAATTATTTAACTGTGTACGGTTTATGGTTTTGGTTTTTAGGGTGGAATCCTATTTTTGATATGCCCCGTTTCTAATAAGGATCCGTATTCTGTCTGGCGAGTCCTTCATCTTCAATGGGCTGAAGTTTTTGTCTATGTCCACCCCAAGCCATGCTTCCATTGGAGAATAGATACAATTCCAAATAGAAAAATTGCAGCGCCGATAGTACTCAATGAGTGCCATGTTTGTTGTTGACCTTATTGCGTCAGCTCTTGTGGACATTTCTTCTACTTGCATAATCTATTGCCCAAATTGCGCTTAATGAGTGGCTTGTGTCGCGCGCAACCGAATATAGGTAGTCCGATTGAGAGTTCGTCTATGTTAACCCGGCAAGGCGTGTGGGGTAAGGCAAAAATGGACGGTGAAAAAAAAACGATTGGGCCCGACGCCGATAGGTCTCGAAAAGCACAAGCTTGCCCACGCGCTGCGGGCGCGGGCCATAGACGACGGGCTGGCGCTGGGCCTGTAATTTGAGGTGGCGTCGAATGGTATTTCGTGAGCAGCCCATCTGCCTGGCGATGGGCCATGCAAGCCAGTGGCCGACTACGAAGCGCTACTGCCGTGGAACTGCAAACCGGAAATGCCAAGGTAAACCAGTACCCCATCCTGAAGTAGGTGGGGTTTATGGATCGCGTAGTACGCCAGCCAAGCTGTCAGTTGATAAGGGTAAAAGTCCTTACGAGAGAAGTTATGGCGAAACACCTCGACCCCGAGTCATGCGTTGTAATATCTACCTGCACTACGTGATTTATTTATGGGGCAGGCAATGGCGTCGGCGTGCAGCCAAGGGGGGGATGATTGCCGTGCGGTAAGCAGACGACTGTGTGCTGGGATCCTAAGGCGGGCTTACCGATAAAGCGTCCAATGCATCGTGTTGCCCTCTACCAGGGCGACAAGCGCTGGTGCTTGGTTTGCCATGGCAGCGGGTTGGTTCTAACGGCGCAATTACACTGTTTTAGCCTTACCTTTCAGCTGTCGCAGGTGGGCTGCTTTGGTAAAGTCCACGGCATGACGCCTGAACAACTGCGCGCCCTCGCTGCGCAGTGCAGCTTGCTGGATGGCTTGCTCAACACCGACCTCGAAGCCGTCGACGCCGAGTTGAATGCACTTCTGGCGTTATTGAAGAGCCATCCTTTTCAAGCGCTTTTTGCCATTCAGGCAGAGAAAGACTATCGCACATGGTGTGAGTACGGGTAAGAAACATCGGGCCATAATCCTCCCAGCCAGCGAGTACGCAAAGTACTTGCGAGAAAGAAGGATTTCACATCCCACTCGAAAGTGCTAACTCTCAATTTTCCATTAGTAATACATGCAGTGATTTCAGTGACGATTCCGAATTTAAAAAAGCTTTTTCAAATGGTGCACTTTTTGATGTCACGATTGCCGGTTATCCATAAATTTAATCAAAGTTTACACGCTCAGACTCAACCACCAACGGCATGTTGCGCATCTGGGTATGCACCGAGCCTAGGTATTCCCCCAGCATGCCTAAAAACAATATCTGTACGGAGCTGAAGAAGAACAGAGAAATCAGCATTGGGGCGATGCCCACTTGGAACGAGTTCCAGAACATCAGTTTGGCCACCAGAAACCCGAATGCGATCAACAGACTGAGTCCTGCCAGCAGCCCCCCCCCCATGACCATCAGCCGCAATGGCACCTTCGAGTGATTAGTGATGCCAAGCATGGCGATGTCGTACAGTGTGTAAAAGTTGTTTTTGGTGATTCCTCGTTGGCGCCGTGGTTGCTTGAACGGCACTGTGGCGATTGGGAAACCGATTTCACAGAGTAGGCCGCGGAAATACGGATAGGGGTCGTCGATTTGCTTCAGGATATCCAGCACAACCCGGTCAAATAGGCCGGCACCGGTAGCATTCTGCACCAGCGGCACTTCGGAAATACGGGTGACGAAGCGATAGTAGGCGCGGCGTACTAGGAACATCAGGCGCGACTCTTCGCTTTCCGGTTTCACCGCCATCACGGTCTTAAAACCTTCTTCCCACTTCTTGACGAACTCTTCGATCATCTCTGGCGGGTCTTGCAAGTCGGAAGCGATCAGTACCGCGGCGTCGCCATTTGACTGCAGTAGCGCGTGATAAGGTGAGCGGATATGGCCAAAATTGCGCGCATTGAATATCAGCTTTACGCGCTTGTCCTGCGCAGCCAGGGCACGCAATTTGGCGTGGGAGCCATCGGTCGAGCAGTTGTCGATGAAAATGTGTTCGTAGTCATAGTCAAGGCGTGACATCACCTCAACGATGCGCTGGTACAGCTCATCAATGTTGGCTTCTTCGTTGTAGCAGGGTGTAACTATGCTGATAAGCTTACGCATAATTGAAAACGAACCTGTTATTAATGACGAATGAAAGTAAGGCCATTGGCACGATCAAGGCCATGCCAGCCAAGTAAGGGTCGATACCCAGTAATTTGAGCGCCGCAATGCCTGCCACGTTAGCGCCATAAACTACGCCATAGCCGGCAATGAACCGGAAAATCAACTTGTTGTTTTTCGAGCCGAATACAAGGGCACCGGTACTTTTGAAATTGAAGGCTATGCCTAATATCGTGGCGAGCAGCAACGCCGCACTGTAGTGCAGCCCAAGGTAAAGAAAACCGGCGAAACATCCATAGCCAAACGCTGCATTCATTACCCCCACCAACAGAAATCTGAACAGTTTTACTTGTAGAAGCCTGCGTAGCATGGACGGCGCCTTTTTAGTCTCTTGCATTCAGATGCTGCCTGATTTCACGCATGACACCACTTAACGAAGAGTCGCTGGGCACATAGCCGAACAGTTGCTCGGCCTTGCGATTTTGCGAATAGTAATGGGCCTTGGGGCCAGTGGCATTGACCCTTGCCTGGTCACCCGCAATTGTGAATTGCAGGCCGAACTGTTCGCTCAAGGCCGTCAGAAGTTCGAACTTGCCGATGGGGGCTTGGCTGTAGCAGTCGACCACGTCGTTGCGCGCTGGCGAGTGCAGAATCCGGTCAATCAGTTGCAGGAAATCAGTGGGGGTGAGGTAGTCCCGAAGCATGTCATCGGGGGCTGCCTCGAGCACGGTGCCCGCTTGCAGTGCACGCAGAATGTCGCTGAGGAAGAAGCGAGCCTCTACCGCTTGGCGATGGCTGAAGTAACTGAACACCCTCACATCGACAATTGCGGCCTCAGGCAGTGCTCGATGACGGCATTCGGCCTGAAATTTGGCCGCGCCGTACCAGTCCTGCGGTTTTAACCCATTGATTGCGAATATCGCCTTCGATGCTTCGGTTACAGGTGTTTCGAAGTTGGTACCGTACGCAGCGCCGCTGCTCAGGTAGATGTATCTGCACTGAGGATGGTTTTGCAGGTAATCCAGGGCGAGATTGTCGTACTGCTCGGTGACTGTGAAGATATCCTTGCCCATCTGTACGGCCCGGGCGGGGTCACCAACGCCAACAAAGTTAATTATCGCATCGAACTGGCAATTGACATCGAAGCCTGAGTAGTCGAGCACGGCAAATGCCTTGCGGTCGGCAATGGTCCGCAGTTCGGCATCGAGCGAGCCCGGTGCGCGCACGAACAGGCTGCATTCATGAGATGTATGTTCAGCGATGCTGGCTACAAGGTCTTTGGCGATATGACTACTTGCCCCAAGAATGGCAAGCTTCATTTTCCCAGATCCAGTGGTGGCGACTGCTCATTGATTGGGCGGCCAAACTCCAGGCGCGGCCGGCATTCCCGCGCATCTGGCATCATGACTTCGATGAGCATGGGTTTGCTGTTGGCAAGAAATTCGGCTACAGCAGACTTGAATGCCGCCAAATTGACAACGCTTAGTGAATGTAAGCCATACGCGGCGCCGAGGGCTTGGAACTGCGAGGTATAGCCGTCCCAGAAAGTCGACGAGTTACGTCCCTCGAAGTACATTTCCTGGAAGCCGCGGACCATTCCCAGCGAGTGGTTATTCAGTACGATAGTCAGGATCGGCAGCTGGTCACGGACAATTATGTCCAGCTCCTGGATATTGAGCTGCGCACCGCCGTCACCGGTGATGACGATAACCGGTTTGTTACCTGCGATGCTGGTGCCCACGGCGGCAGGAATGGCAAAGCCCATGGTACCCAGGCCGCCAGAGTGGTGCATGGCTTGGTCAGGGCTCAGGCGCAAGGTATGCGCGGCCCACATCTGGTTGTTACCAACGTCGGCAACATAGTCCAGGGCACGGTCGGCGGTCAGATCATTGAGGTTGTTGAACAGCTCGAACGGGCTGATGTTCCACGTTGTGTACTCATCGACGAATGATTGCCTGAAGACCTGCGCAAGGTGAGAGCGCCAGGCTGCTGGAGCGGGTTGCATCCTGGCTGCATGCGCGATGAAGTCGGCAAACACTGCATCCAGGTTGGCATGGATCGACTCTTGGGCCTTGACTCTGTTGTCCAGCTGCGCCGCATCCAGATCGAACTGGATGATGTGCGCATTCGCACCGAACGTTTCGGTTTTGGCTCCTGTTTGGCGCACGTCCATGCGGCTACCGAACACCACCAGCAGATCGCAATGTTGCACAGCATGGTTGGCCGCGCGGGTGCCATAGGCACCGAGCATGCCGAGGTAATGTTCGCTCGCCGTGATTTTTTCAGCGCCTTTCAGGCTGGCGACATGGGGGATGCCCAATTTGCCGACCAAGCTCAGCCATTGGCTAAACGCAGGGCTGTTTACTGCGCCACCGCCGATAAGGAATACCGGTTGTTGAGCCTTGGACAGTGCTGCCCAGACATCGCTGAACGACGCGTGCTGCCCGGTTGCTGGCGACGTTTCATGGGTCCAGGCCTTCAATAATTGGTTCAGCACCGCCTCATCGATTTCGGCGCGCTGGATGTCCATGGGGATGTCCAGAAGGACAGGCCCCGGACGACCTTCCCGAGCGATGCGGATTGCTTTGAGAAGGCAGGGGATCAGTTCATCGACATGGGTGACCTGATGAGCATACTTGGTGATGCTACTCACCAGAGCAACACTGTCGAGCTCTTGGAAACCCTGCTGACGTATGGGTCTGTCGCCCTTGAGCTCTTGGGTGTTGACTTGGCCAGTCAGGAACAGACAGGGGTGACTATCGAGCCAGCAGTCTGCAATTCCAGTGATCAGGTTGGTGGCACCAGGTCCGCTTGTACCAAGTGCCACACCCATGACCTTGTGATGGGTCGCACGTGCGACAGCAGATGCAGCAAAGGCAGCGCCTTGCTCATGGTGCATTGATACCAACTTGGTCTTTCCGAGCAAGTTAATACTGTCCACCAGATGGGCAATCATTCCACCGATGAGCTCAAAACCATACAGGACGTTATTGTCTGCAAGTACTTTTGCTACTGCATCTGACGCTTTCATAAGTTAGAAACCGATCCCGAAGAACTCTTCCAGTTTTTCACCAACGTAATCGAAATGTTCTTGGCCCAGGGAGGGTTGGACGCCCAGCCAGAAGGTCTGGTTCATCGTTCGATCAGTGTTGGTCAGTTCGCCCACGACGCGGTACTCGACATTATGGAAGTACGGTTGGCGGGTCAGGTTGCCGGCAAACAGCAGACGGGTACCGATCTTGTTTTGATCCAGGAACTTGAGCAGATCGACACGCTTGACTCCAGCGCTTTCCTTCAGGGTGACCGGGAAGCCAAACCAGGATGGGTCGCTGTTAGGGGTCGGTTCGGCGATTTCAAGGAAATCGCTCAGGGACGACAGACGCTCCTTGAGCAGCTTGAAGTTGCGCTTGCGGGTTTCGATGAACTCCGGTGCGCGGTCGAGTTGTGCCAGTCCGCAGGCCGCTTGCATGTCGGTGATCTTCAAGTTGTAGCCCAAATGGGCATACACATACTTGTGATCGTAACCTTGTGGGAGACTGCCGAATTGCTGGCCGAAACGGTTGCCGCAGGTGTCATCGCAACCGGGCGCGCAATAACAATCGCGTCCCCAATCACGGAACGATTCGGCGATCAGTTTGAGCTGAGCGTTATTGGTAAATACCGCGCCACCTTCACCCATGGTGATGTGGTGAGCCGGGTAGAAACTCAGGGTGGCGATGTCGCCAAATGTCCCAACCAGCTTGCCGTCATAGGTCGCACCGAGCGCATCGCAGCAATCTTCGACCAACCACAGATTGTACTTTTCGCACAGGGCTTTGACTTTACCCAGGTTGAAGGGGTTACCCAGGGTGTGGGCGAGCATGATCGCCTTGGTCTTGGGCGTGATCGCCGCTTCGATCAGCTCAGGGTCAATGTTGTGGGTCGCCATGTCGACGTCGACGAAGACCGGAATTGCGCCGAACTGCACGATTGGGTTGACCGTGGTGGGGAAGCCGGCAGCCACGCCAATGACTTCGTCACCTTTCTTGATGGCACGGTCACCCAGCTTGGGAGAAGTTAATGTGCTGAACGCAACCAGGTTGGCCGAGGAGCCCGAGTTGACCGTAATGAGGTAATTGACGCCGATAAATTCGGCCAGTTTCTTTTCGAATTCGGCATTGAAGCGACCGGTAGTCAGCCAGCCATCAAGGGATGCTTCGACCATCAGTTGTAGTTCGCGAGCGCCAATCACCTTGCCGGAAGGAGGGATAACGGTTTCGCCCCCAACAAAAGGTTTGGCAGCCAAGGCAAGCTCGGCGTAACGCTCAACGAGCTGGCTGATTTCCTGACGGAGCATATCGGGGGTCATAATAGTTCCTGCTTAAAGCTCTTAGTTGGTTAGGCGCCGGATGCCATGGCTGCCATGTAACTGTTGATTTCGTTGACGCAATGGGCGTGCATATCCTCGCCTCGCAACCAAGCGCGATGCCAGGTGACAATGCGGGTTAGTGTGGCTTCCAGGCTCCAGGTGGGTTCCCACTTCAAGTGGGTTCGGGCTTTGGAAATATCCAGCTTCAAGTAACGCGCCTCGTGGGGCTGGGGGTCCCTGTCAAGTTGCCAGCTCGCACCGCTACCCCATGCTCTGACCATTTGATCGAGTATCCATTCGACAGGACGTGCATCTTCGTCCCGGGGACCGAAGTTCCAGCCTTGCGCGAATGCCTGGCCATGCTCCCACAGGTGTTGAGCGAGGACAAGGTAACCACTGAGTGGTTCCAGAGCATGTTGCCACGGGCGCGTCGCTTTCGGGTTGCGAACTATCACCGGCTGACCTTTTTCGACGGCGTGCAGAATATCGGGAATGAGGCGATCGTCTGCCCAGTCACCGCCACCGATCACGTTACCGGCACGTGCCGAGGCCAAGGCTGGCGCGCCATCAGTGTTAAAGAATGAATTGCGGTAGGCGGAAGTGACCAGCTCTACACAGCCTTTGCTGTTGCTGTAAGGGTCATGGCCGCCCATGGGTTCGTTTTCACGATAGCCCCACTCCCATTCCTTGTTTTCATAGCACTTATCAGTCGTGACATTGACGATTGCGCGCAGGTTTGGGCATTTGCGAGCCGCCTCCAGCACATGAATAGTGCCCATGACATTGGTGGCATAGGTTTCAACAGGCTCTCGGTAGGACAACCTGACCAAGGGTTGGGCGGCCATGTGAATCAGAATATCCGGATCAAAAGCCGTCATGCTTTCAGTAACGGCTTGTAGGTCGCGGATATCGCCAATCTGCGATGCAGCCATGCCTTGCTCGACGCGCGCCTGTTCAAATAGCGACGGTGTCGTAGGTGGTGCCAGTGCGAAACCTTTTACGTGCGCTCCCATGTCTTGTAGCCACAGGGACAACCAGCTGCCTTTGAATCCGGTATGACCTGTGAGGAATACCTTCTTACCCTTCCAGAACGCGGCTGAGACGGTAGCTTTCATATTATTCCCAGGATTTCCAAGGTGCCTTGCCATTCTGCCAAAGTTTTTCCAGCAGGTTTTTATCGTGCAGGGTATCCATTGGCTGCCAGAAGCCCTGGTGCTCGTGTGCCATCAACTGCCCGTCTGCTGCTAGCCCCATCAGCGGCTCTTGCTCCCAGACAGTGCTGTCATCGATCAAGTATTCGAGGACTCGAGGGGACAATACAAAAAAACCGCCATTGATCATGGCTCCGTCGCCTTTAGGCTTCTCTTTGAAATTGAGTACCTGTTGTTGCTTGATGTCCAGTGCGCCAAAGCGACCTGGGGGATAGGTTGCGGTGAGTGTTGCAGCCTTACCATGCTGTTTGTGGAAGGCAATGCTTGCACTGATGTCTATATCACCCACGCCATCACCGTAGGTGAAGCAGAACGCTTCTTCATTTCGAACGTAATCTGCCACGCGGCGCAAACGACCGCCGGTCATCGAAGAGTCACCAGTGTCAACTAGTGTAACATTCCAATCCTCGGCGCGTTTATCGTGCACTTCCATGGTGTTTTCACGCATGTTGAAAGTTACGTCCGACGAGTGCAGAAAGTAATTGGCGAAGTATTCCTTGATCAGATAGCCCTTGTATCCACAGCAAATAATGAAGTCATTGATGCCGTGCGCGGAATACATCTTCATGATGTGCCAGAGAATTGGTTTTCCACCTATTTCGACCATAGGCTTTGGACGTACACTGGTTTCTTCGCTCAGGCGTGTACCCAAGCCGCCTGCCAAAATGACCGCTTTCATGATTGCTCCCTATCAGTTTGAGCTTACAAATGCATCTGAATAAAAGTTTTTTACGGGCAGTCCCGAAGTTATCAGTGCATCCCGTGCGGAATGAATCATGTCTTCCGAGCCGCAGGCATAGACGACCGTTTGTGTGAGATCGATGGCGTCCTTGATTAGCGCTGATTGTACATAGCCGGTACGTCCTGTCCACTGAGCGTCCGCTCGCGAAAGCACTGGTATGAAGGTGGCGTCCATTCCCTGAAGTTGCGGATTCCAATAGATGTCGTTAAGTGTACGGCCTCCCCAATAGATGAAGACCTTCTTCCCAGCGGTAAGTGAGGGGTTGTCAAGCAAATGCTCAAGCATGGCCTTGACGGGAGCGATACCGGTACCGGTAGCCAGGAAAACGATGTTCCTAGCGTCTTTTTCACGCAGACTGAAGGTGCCTAGCGGGCCTTCCAGTCGCAAGAGATCGTTGGCCTTTGCACGGGCGAACCAATACTGCGACATCATGCCTAGCTCGACCTCTCGGATCTGTAATTCCAGTTTTCCGTCGGAGCGCTGTGCATTGGCAATGGAATAGCTGCGCCGCAGGCCGGCTTCACCGATGATGTCGAGGTACTGTCCGGGCAAATAAGTGAGTTTGCTATTGGGCGGTACTCTAAGGATGACTTCCACAACATTGTCGGCGAGCTTGTTGATCGTGTCGATTCTGCAGGGGAGTGTCTTTACGACAATGTTTCCGAGCGCTCCAAGATCTTCGGCATCGATCTCCACATCGGTCACGGCATGGCGGCAGCACGTCAAGATCAGTCCTGCGGCGCGCTCGTCGGATGTCAGAGACGTCTCACCCTTGAATGCTTCAGTTTCACCGGAGAGAACTTTGGTTTTGCATACGCCGCAGCGCCCGGTCCTGCAGCTGTATTCGAGAATGATCCCCTCAGCCCTGGCGCTGTCGAGCATTGATGTGCCGGTCTCGGAGCTGAACGATTTCCCGTTGTGAAGTTTTACTGAAGCCATATTGGTTACCGGATTTGAAAATTCTGTGCGGGCTACAATGCTACCGTCAGCTTGCTCCAGAAACGAAGAAACGACGCCTATGAAAAATAGAGATTTTATTTTACGGGTTTGAATGAAGGTGAACGGACGGCCGACGCGGAAAAATCAACGTTGCTTCAGAAAGTGCTTCTGGCGATATTCGTGATCACTGTGGTTCTGTTGGTACTGCATATGTCAATGAGCCCTTCTAATCGGGAACTTCAACACTGCCGCCGCACGAACAGTCACCAAATTATTCTCATGAGATCCATCATCATGCTGAAAGCCTTCGTCCATGTCGGGTATGAAGCCGCGCCGCCTACCTAAGGGTTCAGTCTTATGCCTTAAAATTGGCGAATAATACCCTAGATGTGAGTTGCATGCACCAATAGTTGGAGGGGCGTCTGCTTTGGTTGCGCGGGCGGCCTGCCCCATCGCTGTCGCCTTGCAGATGAACAATGTCGGCTTGCTTGATTTCCTTGCGATAACGCTGGGTGATCTGATTGCGTCGCGCATTATCTTCGGCCAGATGCGGCAGGAACTCGGAGTCGATGACGACTTGCATTTCGCCCAGGCGGCTGTTTCTGGCGGCCATTTCCACGCAATACTTCGATGACCAGCCGTACTGGTGCCATTGCGCAATCTGCTGCGCAATGGCAGCCGAGTTGGTGACGATAGCGCCACCGTCCCCAAGGCGCCGAGGTTTTTGGTCGGGTAAACGCTAAAGCTGACGGCGTCACCGAAGGTCCCCGCGCGCATGCCAACAACGGTAGCGCCCTGGGCTTGTGCGCAATCTTCCAGCAGAAAAATGCCTTTGTCTGCGAAGAGCATAGCGATTTCCTGTTTTTTGGGATGGTCAAACCATACAGGTGCGTAGCGACGACGGCATTGGCGCCCGCTTCCACGGCAAGTTTGACTCCGGTCAGCATTGCTACATGGTATCGTAGGCTGCATCCATGAAAGCTGGGTCGCCGCCGATGGCCTGAACGGAAGTAGTGGTGTACATGCCGGCGTTGGGTGCCGTCGCTATCACGTCGCCTTTTTTTCAATGCCCAGTGCTTTGAGGGTTTGTTCGATCGCGTCGGTGCAATTGGCAAAGGTAATGCAGTGAGCGGGGGCCAAGGTATTCGGAAACAATGTTCCAGAGCATTTGACCTCTGAATCCAGGAGCACCCATCTGCTGGGCACCACAACACGCAGAATGAAAGCATCAATATGGTCACGGAATTTTGCAGTTTTCGCGTTGAGGTTGTTGATTTGTTGCCTCGAGACGCTCCCCTCGAGGCATAACTCGCTAAGTGTGGTGTTATTGCTTTGACTCGAAATGTTCTGGTCACCGGGTCAGGCAAGGAGCCCCAGGGGCTTACCGGGCGAGCTTTTAGTAAAAATAACGGGCGACCCTATCATTCCTATGGCCTCGCACGAACAACTCTGATGGCAAATCGTCCAAAATAATAGAGAAGGGCACGTCTGCAGCAACGGATTCAAGGCCTTGAGCGGCGAAGGGAAGGCAAAAATCAGCGCTCAAAATGAGGGCTTTTCGTGATAGATTATCCTTTGCTATCTATTTCCTGAATCGGTTTGAAATGTCGAAAAGAATACTGGTGACCGGAGGAACGGGGTTTTTAGGGAATGCCTTAATACAGCGTTTTTGTACTATTCCCAATACATCGGTTGTAGCTCCGCTGAGAAATATCAATATTAAGTTACCCGATTCAGTAGAAAAGATTTATGTATCCAATATCGATGAAGCAACCGACTGGGGCACATCCCTCTTTGGTGTTGATATTGTTGTGCATGCGGCGGCGCGGGTGCATGTCATGCACGAAAACCCTGAGCAGTCGCTCGAGAAATTTCGAACCGTAAATGTCAAAGGCACGCTTCAGCTTGCCAATCAGGCTTTAATGGCCGAGGTGAAGAGATTTATTTTTATCAGTTCCATTAAGGTCAACGGGGAAGTTACACCGTTTGGACGACCTTTTACAGCAGATGATACTCCGGCACCATTGGATGCTTACGGGATATCAAAGTACGAAGCTGAGCAAGCACTGTCGAAGCTTGCTGAAAATTCACTAATGGAAGTAGTCATTATCCGTCCGGTCCTTATATACGGTCCGGGTGTAGGCGCTAACTTTCGTCAAATGATGCGCTGGCTTTCAACAGGTTTTCCTCTGCCATTTGGTGCGGTGACCAACCAGCGAAGTTTTGTATCTCTGGAAAATATCGCCGATCTGGTTGTTACCTGTGTCGATCATCCTCGTGCAGCAAATCAGGTTTTTCTAGTTAGCGACGGTGAGGATGTTTCAACGACCGAGTTGATGCGACGCCTTGTCACTCACCTGGGTGGAAAAACCTGGTTGTTGCCCATTCCGGGAGCGCTATTGGTTTCTCTGGCCAGGCTGCTGGGGCGGGGTGCGATAGCTCAGCGGCTGTTCGGCTCGTTACAGGTCGATATCGGGAAAAACCGGGAGTTACTGGGCTGGCAACCGCCATACAGTATGGATGATGGATTGAAGTCGACGGTAGTACGTTTTCTGGAGTCTCGCAAACAATGAGTTACGCCTGGTTCATTCCGCTGGCTTTCGGTATTTCGTTTGGGCTGACGGCAGCGATGCGCAGGTATGCAATTTCTCGCAGTCTGATCGATGTTCCCAGCTCACGCAGCTCTCACGCGGTTGCAACGCCGCGTGGTGGTGGTGTTGCAATTGTCGTTGCGTTTGTCCTCTCGTTGGGGTTTTTATATGGCGTTGGATTGATGTCCACAGCTGGTTTTATTGCGGGCGCGGGCGCCGGTGTTGCTATAGCGTTGATCGGTTTTCTGGACGATCACGGCCATATTGCTGCGCGTTGGCGATTGCTGGGTCACTTTGCTGCCGCTGCCTGGTTCTTGGCCTGGGTCGGTGGGTTGCCTCCAATGGAGTTGTTTGGCTTTTCCGTTTACCTTAGCTGGGCTGGTTATGTGTTGGCTGCTTTTTATCTGGTATGGCTGCTCAATCTTTACAATTTCATGGACGGCATCGATGGTATCGCCAGTATCGAAGCCATCTGCGTTTGTCTAGGGGCCTGCCTGCTCTATTGGTTGTCAGGCCTGGACAGTCTTATTTGGGCCCCACTATTTCTCGCTGCCTCAGTAGCCGGCTTTCTGTGCTGGAACTTCCCTCCCGCACGCATATTCATGGGGGACGCCGGCAGTGGATTTCTCGGCATTGTGTTGGGTGGGCTTTCGCTACAGGCAGCCTGGGTAAGTGCGCCGATGCTCTGGGCGTGGTTGATCTTGCTAGGAGTTTTCATCGTCGATGCGACATTCACGTTGTTTCGCCGTCTACTGCGGGGCGACAAGGTTTATGAAGCACATCGCAGTCATGCCTATCAGTTTGCCTCTCGTCGGTTTGGCAGTCATCTGACGGTTACAGCGGTGGTGGCGGGGATCAATTTGCTTTGGTTGTTGCCTATAGCACTAGGTGTTACTCAATACGGCTTAAGCTCAGGGCTTGGGTTGATTCTGGCCTATGCTCCACTAGTCGCGCTGGCCATTAAATTTCATGCAGGTGAGCTTGAAGCACCACAGAAAAAAACTGTGTAACAGTTCTGTCCTTTTGGTTTCAATGTGGATGAGATACGCCTATACGGTTCCACTACGGTGATATGGCAGTTGAAGGGAGAAAACTGAGGTGTTTGAGGAGCTAATGGACAAAGTCAGAGCACGCCTTTTAGGGCTGCCCAGGCGTCGCAAACGACTGCTTCAGGTTGCAACAGACATAGTTTTGGTCTGGGGGGCTTTGTGGTTGGCGTTCATCGTCCGTCTGGGTATCGATGACATGTACAACCCATTCAGGGTCCACTTCTGGCTATTCGTTAGCGCTCCAGTCGTTGCCATACCTCTGTTTATTCGGTTCGGCATGTACCGGGCCGTTATGCGTTATTTCGGTAATGATGCGCTCATCGCCATCATCAAAGCCGTTAGCCTCTCATCACTTATCCTGGCGGTCGTGGTTTATTGGTACAGCAATCACGAAACTGTCGTACCGCGCTCCATCGTTTTTAACTATTGGTGGCTGAGCCTGGTCATTATCGGTGGTTTGCGCCTGTGCATGCGCCAGTACTTCATGGGGGACTGGTTCTCAGGGGCCCATCATGTGCCGTTCACCAACCGTGATGACAGTCTGACCAAGGTGGCGATCTACGGCGCTGGTGTCGCTGGCAATCAGTTGGTCGCCGCGCTTCGAATGGGCCGGGTCATGCGCCCTGTGGCGTTTATCGATGATGACGCAAGCATCGTGGATCGGTCGATTGCAGGTCTGCAGGTTTATAAACCCAAGCATATTCAACAGATGATCGATGAGACGGGCGCTCAAGAAATTCTACTGGCGCTACCGTCATCCACCCGCGCACGTCGCCGCGAAATCCTGACTTTTCTAGAGCGTTTTCCATTGCACATACGAAGTGTCCCGAACTTCGCTGACTTGGCCAGTGGCCGAGTAAAGGTCGAAGACATCCAGGAAGTGGACATCGCCGACTTGCTCGGACGTGATTCGGTACCGGCACAGCCGGATTTGCTGGAGCGTTGCATCAAAGGCAAGACAGTCATGGTGACAGGTGCCGGTGGGTCGATTGGTGCGGAGCTGTGCCGTCAGATCTTTGCTCTTGGGCCGACTGCGCTTTTGCTGTTTGACCACAGTGAGTTCAACCTCTACAGCATTCTGACGGAACTGGAGCGGCGCGGCTGTCGCGAGTCGCTTCCTGTCCAATTGTTGCCGATCCTCGGTTCCATTCGTCATCAGGACAAACTGCTGGATGTCATGAAGACTTGGGGCGTGGACACGGTCTATCACGCTGCAGCGTACAAGCATGTGCCGATGGTCGAGCACAACATCGCCGAGGGCGTGTTGAACAACGTTATTGGCACCCTCAACACAGCCCAGGCTGCGTTGCAGTCGGGTGTTTCCAACTTCGTGCTGGTCTCCACCGACAAGGCGGTACGTCCGACCAATGTGATGGGTAGCACCAAGCGCTTGGCAGAACTGACGCTGCAAGCCTTGAGTCGTGAGATCGCCCCGGTGTTGTTCGGCGACAAGGCTAATGTGTCGCGGGTCAACAAGACCCGTTTCACCATGGTTCGATTTGGCAATGTGCTGGGATCTTCTGGCTCGGTGATCCCGCTATTCCACAGTCAGATCAAGTCAGGTGGGCCGCTGACGGTGACTCACCCGAAAATCACCCGCTACTTCATGACCGTTCCCGAAGCTGCGCAGTTGGTGATCCAGGCCGGCTCAATGGGGCAGGGCGGCGATGTGTTCGTTCTCGATATGGGCGAGCCGGTGAAGATCGTCGAACTGGCAGAAAAAATGATTCACCTGTCCGGTTTGAGCGTTCGTTCCGAAAGAAATCTGCAAGGCGACATTTCAATTGAGTTCACCGGTCTTCGTCCTGGCGAGAAGCTGTACGAGGAGCTGCTGATTGGCGACAACGTTTCGGCGACTCAACATCCAATGATTATGAGCGCCAACGAAGATCATCTGCCGTGGGATGTGCTCAAGGGCCGTTTGCGAGAGTTGTTGACAGCGGTCGATGAGGATGACTATTCGCGAGTGCGCCAATTGCTCCGCGACACTGTCAGCGGCTACACCCCCGATGGTGAGATCGTCGACTGGATTTACCAGCAGCGTCGTCTCGAACCCTGATTGTTTCACATCCCGTAACGGATACATTTTTGACAGGCTCCAGACATCGCCTAAGTTTGGGAGGCAGCTTCGGAAAAGCTGCTTTCTCAATCGATGTCATGGAGCTTCATTTATGCGTACTGGCTATTTCTACTCCCTGGTTTTTG
>Ga0182005_1000581_pt1 | contig 17999 bp, 8 predicted proteins | sample Sormic07211103_1_FD_123021 | JGI IMG/M metagenome (GOLD analysis project Ga0182005, IMG submission 123021) | Rhizosphere microbial communities from Sorghum bicolor, Mead, Nebraska, USA - 072115-103_1 MetaG | ecosystem: Host-associated > Plants > Roots > Rhizosphere | place: USA: Nebraska...
ATCGGCCAGCGGTTCTTCAGGGGTAAACGACCAGTTGCCGTCGGAGTCGACGTCGACGCGGCCGATTTCTTCTTCGCCATCGCGAATGATGATGGTGTCACCTGGTTCACCGGTACCGTTGAAAGTCGGGGTGGTGTCGTCGATGACGCCGCCTTCGGCGATTGGACCTTGGATCGGGCCTTGATCGTCGATGGCTTCGCTGATGTCGGTGCTCGAGCCTTCGCTGCCTGGTTTGACCGGTGCGGTGGTGTCGATCACCACGTCCCATGGCTGGGAAGGTTCGGACAGGTTGCCCGCAGCGTCCTTAGCCCGCACGGTGAAGCTGTGGCCGCCGCGGGCTAATGCTTCCAGAGGGGTAAAGGACCAGTTGCCGTTCTCGTCAGCCCGGACTTCGCCCAGCTTGGTGTCATTGTCGTAGATCGAGACCACAGTACCGGGTTCGCTTTTACCGGTAAAAGTCGGGCGGGTGTCATCGGTGACTGCGCCGGAGTGTAGGGCGCCTTGTACAGGGCCGACATCATCGGTGACCTGATCGATGCTCGGGGTCGCAGGCGGGAGGGTGTCGACGGTGAACTTGTAGCTGGTCGACGACAGGCCGGCGTTGCCGGAGAAGTCCATGGCAGAGGCGCTGAGGGTGTATTCGCCGTCGGGCATGATGAACAACGAGGAAAACGCCCAGTTGCCTGAGGCATCGGTAAGGGCAGTGCCCATCGGGTTCTTGCCAGCGTAGAGAACAACCACGCTGAACGGCTCGGCGCGGCCCTTGATTACTGGGGTGTTGTCCGAGGTATGGCCATTGCGCTCGATGAGTTGGCCGCCGGCACGGTCGTCACTGATGCTGTCGATGAACGCGCGCGAAGGCGCGATGGTGTCGACTACCAGCACGAAGGGTGCGGATGATTCGCCACTGCCTTGCTCTCGTACAGTCAGAACGTGCCCGGCTTCGCTGTAGGCCTGGTCCGGCTCGAAACTCCAGCGGCCGTCGCTGCCGACGCGGACTTCACCGATGACTTCGCCATTGTCGAGGATTTCAAGATCCACGCCTGCTGTACCGGTGCCCTCGATCGTCGCGTAGCGGTCGTCAGTGACGTTGCCGGAGGCCAACGAGCCTTGGCGGGCACCCACTTGATCGAGAGCATTGGTGATCTGTGGCGGTTCGGCGAGCAGCTGTGCGATGCTTGGCGCCGCGAGTTGCAAAGGTGCCGACATCGGAGAGGCCTGAGGTGCAGGCTCTACGGTCACGCTGCTTTGTGGGGTGACTTCAGCAGCAGGGAACATGACCTCTTGGAGCAAATTGAGTACGGGATCGACCATCTGCTGTTCTGAGGCGCTCGATGCTTGCAGAGCGAAAGCGATCGGCCCCTGCTGCGAATTATCCTCAGCCATAACGGCGCGCAACACCTCGCCATCCTGCTTGAGTACATGCAGGCGGCCATTGTTGGTGAAGAACTGTTGGAACGTCAGTGCCGGGTGCGCCTGCTCGTGGGAGCGGAAGGCCAGCAACAGGTCTTCCCCGGAACGCTCGGCAACCAGTGCGTCGTTGACGGCTGTGGATGGGTATTCCTGGAGTACGTACAGAACGCTAGTCTGGGTCGTCAGGACCTGTTGGATCCCGGCTTGGCTTGCATCCAGGGTATATGCCTGCACAAGGGCGTCTTCGGTGATGACCGAGAAACCTACTTTACTATCGATTAGATTTTTCATTTATATACAAATAGTTAGAGATGATTGATTGGGTCAACGCTCTTCCAACATCCTGAAATGGGCGAAAATCCTAGAAGAAGATGGCGCGTTTACGGTGGGAAGGTTAGGGCCGGACGGGTAGTGTTGGTATCTGACGGGTTCTAAAAGGCCTGTCTTTAGCGTCTTACTTTTTATCGAGTCGTTGCGTAGTGAGTTGCTTGGTCGTACTCATCTGTACCCGTTGCAAATGGATTTGCCTTTGGATGGGGGCATGACGGGATATTTGTTAGATTGGGATCCACATGGTGAGAATCGCAGCGGGTTGAACGTGAGATATCTGTATTACCCCGCAATCCTTGGCAGGGTAATGTCCACAGCAGGCAGGGCGTTTACAGGACAGTGACGTGGATGGGCTGTTCGACCAGCAGCTCGGTGGAGCCGGAGATGTAGGTGTGGTAGATCACTCCACCCACTTCGCTCTGGCCCGCGTCCGTCCAACTCTCCGACGGGGTTTCCTTGAGTTGGATGGAGTTGGAGGCATCGCCGTTGATGACGAATGGGTTCTTGCCATCGGTTTGCACCATGTTCGGCATGCCCATATGGTCGAGCGCATCTGCGCTCAGGCTCAGGTTGTTGGCGTTGCCGCGGCCCATGTCAATCTTCTCGATGCCGTTGATGCGGGCAACCAGTGCGTCGATGTCCAGTGACAGGTGGCGCCCATCGATCAGCAGAGTGTCGATGCCTTCGCCGCCATTGATCGACGCGAACGATGTGCCGCGAATGCCGATGACATCGTTGCCACTACCACCCCGGACGCTGGACAGCGAAGCGCCACTGAGCAGTAAGCCTGTGCTGGAGTCATCGTCCAGGAGCATCCATAAGCCGCTGTGACCTTGCGGTTCGGCGAGGTTCACCATGTTCGACGGCGCGGCGGAATTGTGCGGTTCCAGGTTTAGACTTGTGTCCAGGTCGATGATACGACCCTTGACAGCGGAGCCGCTGCCATCACCGACACCACTGTCGGTCCAGGTCACCACCAAGCGACCATCGCTCAGAAAGGCGATGTCGGGATCGGTCTGCTGGCCTGCCACCAATTGGTTGATGCGCATTTCTGGGCCCACTCGATTACCCGCGTCATCGAAGCACTGCAGGTAAATGCCGAACGTGCCGTTACCCGGCATCGTATCTGCTGCCGACTGGTAAGCTGCTACGAAGCCACCATTCGGATTAGCCGCCAGAACAGGCTTCTGCTGGTTTCCTGGGGTGAAGGAGTTGACTAGGAACTCATTGCCTTGCGGCTGTCCCTGTGGTGAGAACACCCGCGCCCAAACACCGCTCCCAGACTGATCTGGACCACTGACGTTGGTGGAGTCCCAGGAAACGACGAAGTTACCGTTGGCCAAGGAGACGATGCTCGGAGCTCCCTGGTTACCTGGCAATGTCTGGTTGGCCACGAAAATCGCCCCATATTCATGGGAGATGGGATCGTAGAGGCGGACGTAGATGTCCTTGTCCTTGCCTGGACCGCTGTAGGCCGTCACCACTTGGCCATTGGCTAAGGTCGTCAGCACCGGTCCGGAAACGTTTTGTTTGAGGGTGCCGATGACGATTTCGCCGGTCTCCGGATGGCCGTTGGCATCATATTGGCGCGAGACTGCAGTCCAGCCTGGGCTGCTCTTGTCCCAACTGATCAGGTAGCCGCCATCCTCCAGTGGGGTTACGAAAGGCAGGTAGGTGATAACCCCGTTCGGGGTGGTGTTGACGATTTGCTCGTCACCGATCCGTTGTGTGCCCGTGACATGACCCTGGTCGTCGTAGGTATAGCTGTAACGGGCTGAGCGGATGGTGTTGACGCCTTCGGCACTTTGCCACACGGCAATGAAGCTGCCATCGAGTAGTGTGGTGATGTTCGGCAACTGTTGATGGTATTTGCTCATGTCAGTGCTGATCAGGAACTCTTGGCCGACCGGCATGCCTTGTGAGTTGAAGAGTTGCGCCTTGATATCCAGATTACCGCTGTCTTTGGATTGCCAGACCACGACGAAGTTGCCATCGGCCAGTGCAGTGGTGGCTGACATCGATTGCTCGTACTTGCTAACGGTGTTGACCTGGAACTCCGAGTAGAAGCCTGCGTCGATATCAACCACCACGCCTTCTATACCGTAGCCATTACCATCGATATTGTCGCTTTGCCAGGTAACGAACACATGGCCGTTTTCCATCACGGTAGCGTCTAGCATGTGGGTCATGTCGAGGTTGTCACAGCCGACACCCTGGTTACCCTGAGTGATGGGGTTGACCAAGAATTCGTGCCCAACTTTGTTGCTTCCTGCATCGAAGCGCTGGCCATAGATAGCGGATCCGCTGCCGTCGCCGCCGTACGAGCCCCAGAACAGCATGTAGCCGCCGTCCTCCAGAGGCACGCCCACGGGTTTGTACTGTTTACCGGCGAGGTAGGCGTTGACGATGAAATCCCCGCTGCCAATCAGGCTGGTCGCGCCCGTAGTGGGGTCGAGGTGGTAATGGACGGCGCGAACATCCGAGCCGATTGCCTGTTTGTCGTACGACTCCCAGAACACCACGAAGCTGCCATCTTTGAGAGTGATTGCATCCGGGTAGTATTGTTGATTATCCCGAGTGGTGTTCATGTTCATGATCGGGCCGGTGACGGACCCATCGATTTTGCGTAACTGGCCGAAGATGTCGTTGCTGTTGCTGCCACCGCCAGCACCGGTCCAAACTGTGACGTACCAACCTGCATGCTCGGCATTGTAGAACGACACCATTTCTGGGCCGCCCCAGCCATTGTTCGCGCCTCCTGCGTGGATGACCACTTCGTTGCCTATCGGTTGGTCGTTGCTATCGTAGGTCCGTTGCATGATCGAGCCTTTAGCCTGGTCGCTGAACCAGGAAATGATGTAACCACCATCGGGCAAGCTCAGAGCTCCAGGCGCGCGTTGGGCGCCTACGATCGTTTGGTTTACCAGGAACTCACCGGCCTGGGGGGTGCCGTCGGGACCGTAGCGGCGAGCAAAGACGCCATCACTGCTATTGTCCAGCGGGCTGGCGGCATATGACTCCCAGACTATTAGGTAGCCGCCATCGACCAAGGCCACCACTTGCGGGCTGTCCTGGTTGTTGTTGCTGATCTGGTTGACCAACTGCTCTGGACCGAGCTTTTGCGTACCGGTCGGGTCCATCAACTGCATCATGACGTCGTAGCCGCTGGCCGCGCTCACGGTGTACTGCTGCCAGACGACGATCAGATTACCGTTGGCCAGCTTCGTCACTTGGGGATTGCTTTGGTTGCCCAGCGTGGTCGTGTTGATCTGCGTGGACGAGTTCGTGCTCGAATTGAGGTCGAAGCCGCCGACTACATCGTCGCCGATGATGATGCTGTACGACACGCTGGGCGGTGTGCTGTTGCCTGCGAGATCGATTTCCACCGCAGTGAAGGTGTTTTTGCCATAGGGCAGCGTTTGCGCAACTTCCAGCGACCACTTGCCATCTTCGCCGACTTGGACGCGGCCGACTTCGCGTTGGCCGGAAGCCTCCTGCACATAGAGGATTATGGTATCGCCTGCGGTGCCGGTACCATTGACGCGCGGGTTCTGGTCGTCGGTTCGGCCATTGTGTGCCACGTTGCCGATGACGCTGCCCACATCGTCGTAGATGCTCGTGATGCTTAGGCGCGACGCGTCGGGCGGAGTGAGGTCGATCACCAAATCGAACGCCGGCGAGCGCTCGCTGGGCGAGTGGGTGCCGTTGATGGCCTGTACCTGGAAGGCATGCGGGCCTTCGGCCAGCGCGCGCTCTGGGGCGAAGTTCCACTTGCCTTGGGTATCGGCCTGAGCTTCGCCGATCAGCACGTCGTTGTCGTAAATGAGCACGGTGTCGCCGCCCTGTGCATTGCCGTGCAGGGTCGGGGTCGCATCGTCGGTGTGGCTACCGTTGAGCAACTCACCGGTTATGGCACCCACGTTGTCGATCACCCTGTCGATGGTCGGGATCTGGGTGACGTCCGGGCCGAGCAGCAGGCTGAACGCTGTGCTTGGCGGGCTTAGGTTGCCGGCCAAGTCGCGGGCGACAGCAGTGAAGTTATGCGCACCGTCATTCAGTGCCGAGAAAGGAGTGAATGACCAATTGCCGTTGGCGTCGGCGAGGGTCATGCCGGCCAGGTGGCCGTTGTCGTAGACTAATACTGTGGCACCGTTTTCGGCTTTGCCGGACAGGGTAGGGGTAGGGTCATCGGTCATGGTGCCGGAAGCGAGTAGCCCCTGCAGGATGCCCACATTATCCATTGCATGCTGGATAGTTGGCGATGTCGGCGGGAGTGTGTCGATGGTGATCTGGTAGATGGCCGAGGAGAGGCTGGTGTTGCCGGAGAAGTCCATGGCCGTCGCACTGATGGCGTATTCGCCGTCGGGCATGATAAAGGGAGAGGAGAACGTCCAATTACCCGCGTCGTCGACAAGGCTGGTACCTAGCATGGTCGTGCCGGAGTAAATGGCCACCATGCTGAGCGGTTCGCCCCGGCCTTTGATGATGGGTGTGTTGTCCGAGGTGTGGCCGTTGTGCCCGATGACTTGGCCACCGGCGCGGTCGTCGCTGATATTGTCTATGATCGCGCGTGAGGGCGCGATGGTGTCGACGAAAAGTGAGAAGGCTGCGGAGCTTTCGCCGCTGCCCTGCACACGTACGGTCAGCAAGTGCCCACCTTCGTCGAAGGCCCGATTCGGCTCAAAGCGCCAGTGTCCGTTGCTCTGGACTTGGACTGCACCGATGAGGGAGCCGTTGTCGAAGACCTCAAGGTGAGCACCTGAGGTACCGGTACCCTCGAGTGTCGCATACTGGTCATCGGTGACGTTGCCGGAAGCCAGTGAACCTTGCCGAATGCCAATCTGATCTATTGCATGGGTAATCTGTGGAGGCTCGGTGATGTCCTGCGCGGTCGGCTGCACGGGGGCCGACATCTTGGTAGCAGGGAGTAGGGCCTGCTGAAGCACATCGAGGACGGGCTGGGCCATATGCTGCTCAGCGATGCTTGCGGGTTGAAGGTCGAAGTCCACTGGGCCTTGCCATGAGGTGTCTTGGCCGAGGACGGCGCGTAGCAATTCATCATCCTGCTTGAGGACATGCAGCCCGCCGTCATTGGCGAAGAGCTGGTCGAGCTTCAGGGCGGGATAAGCCTGTGCCTGCTCTTTGGAGCGGAAAGCCAGTAGTAGGTCCTTTCCCGAACGTTCGGCGATCAGATCCTCATCCAGCGACTTTTGCGCAGGCTCTTGCAACATGTACTGACTGCTGGGGCGGGTCACTTGATCGAGTTCGACCTGACTTGATTCGAGGGCGTATTCCTGTTTGACAGTTTCTTCGATCACGACCGAGAAGTTTACGCGACTATCGATAAATTTTTTCATTAATTATAGGTACGGATAATCAGATAGTTACAGGGAGAGCACAATTCAGCGTCTTTTCCTGATGAAAGGCGCAGTGCTATTCTGTTTAGAGAAACAGCATCGTTCTCTTAAACGCTAGAAGCATAGAGTTTTCCCTGCGCACATATATATCTGACAAATTCAAAAGTTCCTGATTGGCTGCGAAATATTGCTAGTCACTGAGGTTTTTAGGTTGTGTGCAGTCGACTAGGGCGATCTGGAGCTTCATTGGCTGTTTCTGCCTCTCGGACTTAGATGGAATATCTCGGACAATGCGTGGTGTTGACTTAAAAAAATAAGACTCCATCGCATAGTAGCAGCCAAGTTAATCTGCTTATCATGGTAACCGGCGTTGGTTGTGAATATAGAAGGCTGCTAATGCCTTGATGTGGATCAAGGCCTTTGTAGTTGAACTAGTGCCCGTATTGAAAGGATTGTGTGAATGAAATTGAGAAACACCCTAGGCTCCGTCTTCGGTGCCATGATCGCCTTCACCGCGGCGGATGGCTTCGCTCAAGGCCAGAATTCGGTCGAGGTGGAGGCTTTTGCGAAGCGCTATTTCACCGATAGTGCCCGGGATATCAAAAACGGGAACTTGTATGGTGGTTCGATTGGCTACTTCCTGTCTAACGATGTCGAGTTGGCATTGTCTTATGGTGAGTACCACGATATCCGTGGTACCTACGAACGCGGCAATACCAAAGTGCATGGCAGCCTTGCCTCTCTGGATGCGCTGTACCACTTCGGTACTCCAAGCTTAGGTCTGCGTCCTTACATTTCTGCCGGCGTCGGCCATCAGAGCCTGACTAATGTTCATGACGACGACAAGCGCCAGAGTTTGACCATGGCCAACATTGGTGCTGGCCTGAAGTACTACTTCACCGAAAGCTTCTATGCGAAGACCAGCCTGGACGGCCAATACAGCATGGAAAAGCGTGACAATGGTCAGCAGGGCGAATGGATGGCGGGCCTGGGTCTGGGTATGAACTTCGGGGGCGGCAAAGCGGCGCCGGTTGTTACGCTTGAGCCCGTTGCCGAGCTGTGTATGAACGCCGACAACGATGGCGTCTGCGACAACATCGACAAGTGTCCTGGCACCCCGGCCAACGTCACTGTCGACGGCAACGGTTGCAATGTCGTCGCCGAAGTCGTGCGGGTCGAGCTGGACGTCAAGTTCGACTTCGACAAGGCCCAAGTGAAGCAGAACAGCTACGCCGACATTAAGAGCCTTGCCGATTTCATGAAACAGTATCCGTCCACCCGTACTACCGTTGAAGGTCACACTGACTCCGTTGGCCCAGAAGCATACAACCAGAAGCTATCCGAGCGTCGCGCCAGCGCAGTTCGGGAGGTTTTGGTCAGCGAGTATGGCGTGGAAGGCGGTCGCATCGATGCGGTGGGCTATGGCGAGACACGTCCGATCGCCGACAACGGCAGCGCCGATGGCCGCGCCATCAACCGTCGGGTGGAGGCTCAAGTCGAATCCCATGCTCAATAATCGTATTCGAGTTGAGCCCTTTAATTCATCGTCAGCAACTGCCCTCTTGGTTCCGTTGCTGACGGCGAGTGGCGCTCCGGTCAAGAAAATGAAGTCTATCCTCAACTACCACTGAAGCGGGCAGTCGCTTCATCGGCAGAATGCCAGAAGTGTGGCTATGCTGTGGCGACTTGCAGAGAAGGGGAAAAAAGTACGCCAATGCCACATTACGATTGGGGCGTACATCCGTTATGACGATGTCATGCATGGAGGTCGTGTATGCGCTGGCTCTTTCCCAATGCCACGAGTACTGTTTCGAGCGAAACCCTTGGTCCACTTTCAATCCCGCCCACATCCACGTTGCCGGCGTACGGCAAATGCCACCAAACGTTTTCCTTTCGGCACTTGGTCTTGTTGCCTTGCGAAGCACTTGTGTGCTCACTCTTCCTTGTAGGAGAAACCCAGGCCGCCTGTACTCCCGCGAGCCGCTCGTTGCCCAGCGATACGGCCGTGACTTGCAGCGGAGCTGACATGGTGGGAAGCCGTGCCGGCACTGGCACGACGAATGTCAGCATCACAGTCGAAAGTAATGCCAGTATCATCCGCAATCAGGGTGACTCCGGTCGCGTGTTGTCGATCTACAGCAATAGCCAGATAACCAATAATGGTTTCTTATCGAGCAACGGCAATACCGCGATAGGTATAGAGGCGCGTTCGGGTGGTAACACGTTGACCAGCAATGGCGCCATCACGACCTCAGGCCAATTTGGCATCGGGTTATCCATAGAGGGCGGGGACGGCAGTAGGGTCTTCAACAACGGCACCATCACGACCACTGGGGGAAGCGCTTACGGCCTTAACATCACATCAGGCAGCGGTAACTCGGCGACCAACAACGAAACGATCAACACCAGCGGTCAGGACGCCGATGGTTTTCACATATTCGGCACTGGCAATAGTGGGATCAACAACGGTGCGATCAATCTTGTCGGCATCGAGTCCGACGGCATGGATGCAGTCGGGTCGGGGCATCGACTAGTCAATACCGGGTCCATCACCACAAATCCGCCACCCGCCGCCAATCAGGACAGTGATGGCATGGCGGTGGAGGGAGTCGACAATGTCCTTGTCAATTCGGGCACCATCACCGTCAATGGCCTCGATTCGAACGCCTTCGACATCCGGGGCAGCGGCAACCAAGCCATGAACACCGGTACATTGACGGCGCTCGGTCCGAATGGCGCGGCGATATACATCAATGGGGCCGACAATTCGGTTACCAACGGTGGTCGAGCCGAGGCACAAGGTCCCACTGGGGTCGCCGCCCTGATCAACTCGGGAGCCAGTGAGAACAACACGCTCGTCAACACGGCGAACGGCACACTTTCAAGCCAACAGAACATTGCTGTTTTTGGCTCTGACGGTAATGAAACGGTGGATAACTCTGGGTCAATCATTAGCAGCGCAGGCCCGGCCATCGCACTGGGGGCCGGGAATGACCGACTGATCATGCGGGGTGGGTCGATCAAGGGCGTCGGCGCAGTTGTGAGCCTTGGCGCAGGAGATGACACGACAGATATTCAGGGAGGCGTTATCGCAGGTGCTGTGGATCAGGGTGACGGCGCGGATCGTTTCAATATCAGTGCTGGCAATGTGAACGGTGCGGTACAGCAAGGCAATGGTATCGATGATTTCGTCATAAGCGGCGGGCAGATTCAGTCGCTCGCGCAGGGCGACGGTCGCGACACCTTCTTGATGACCGGTGGCACTATTGTTGGTGCATTCGAAGACGGCGACGTCGCCACCATGACTGGCGGTACTATCGGCCGCGTCGACATGAAGCTGGACAACAACATCTTCGACATGTCAGCCGGCAGCATCCTTGGTAACCTGGTCGCTGGGTTCGGCACTGATACCATTACTATTTCTGGCGGGAGCGTCGGCGGTAACATTAGCGTTAGCGGCGGTGACGACAACATCACGGTCAGCGGTGGAGTGATCGCTGGTGAGATACGCGCCAGTGTTGGCAGCGATGTGTTCAACTGGCTCAAGGGTGGCCAGATCCACTCGGCAGTGCTGATGGGTGATGGTGATGACCGCGCTCGGCTTGTTGGCCTCGATGAAGACCTGTTGTCGCTCACACCCTCCCTCGATGGGGGCCTGGGTTATGACCAACTGACCTTCGACAACACCACTTCGGCTAACGCCGCCCGTTACATCGGGTGGGAAAGCGTCAGCCTCAGCAACGCCTCCCAGCTTGCGCTTTCCGGTAATCTGTTCCTGGGTGACAGCGTCAGCGGCACCGGGAGCATGTCCATCGACGGCAGTAGTGTATTGAGGGTGGGCCAAGGACACATTCGACCGTATACGGCAGGCCAGCAGGCCACACTCAGCAATGCCGGCACCATCGACATGAGGGGGGGGAGCAACAGCGTCGGCGACTCATTGACAGTCCATGGCAACTACATTGGCAACAACGGCAGGTTGCTGCTGCAAACCGCGTTGGGCTTGGACAACTCAGCCAGCGACAAGTTGGTCGTATCTCAAGGTGCGATCAGTGGCAATACTCAACTGAGTGTTACTAATCTGGGAGGGCTGGGTGGTCTGACCCGCAACAATGGCATCGAGGTTGTACAGGCGAGCAATGGGTCTATCAGCAGCAGTAATGCCTTCGCCCTGAATGGATCAGTCTCCGCAGGGGCTTATGAGTACTATCTGTTCAAAGGCGGTGTGACGGCGGGTACGGAGAACAATTGGTACATGCGTTCTTCCGTGGTGGCCGTTGTTCCACCCACCACCCCATCCGAGCCGCCCGTTACCCCCCCAGTAGCCCCGGTTGACCCCATACCCGTCACTCCTCCGGGCGTGGACCCAGACGAGCCGCCTGTCGAACCACCAACCGCGCGACCTGTCGCGCCGGTAGAGGCTCCAGCACCTCCTCAAGGCCAGGGACCGGCAACGAATTCACCGGTGCCAAGCGGCACTACGCCGCCGGTGCCGAACGCAGCTCCAGGTGCCGAGCCAATCCCTCTGTTTCGCCAGGAAGTGCCCGTTTATTCGGTGGCGATCCCATCGGCGCAGGTTATGAGCATGGCAGCGTTGGGGACCTTCCATGATCGCCAAGGTGAGCAGAGCCTGTTGACCGAGAGCGGCGCCGTCGGGGCGGGTTGGGGGCGGGTGTATGGGAGTGACTTCGATAGAAGCTGGCCTGGCACCGTGTCACCGAGCTTCGAGGGTTCGCTGCAAGGATTCCAGGTCGGGAACGATCTGTATGCAACCGAAACCAGTGCTGGATTGTATCAGCGCTTTGGGCTGTTCATTGGCCAAAGCAAGCTCAATGGTGATGTCAAAGGCTTCGCTGAAGGTTTTCAGGATCGAGGGGCGGGCCGGGTGAAGCTGGACGGCGATAGCTTTGGCGCCTATTGGACACTCAGTGCCCCGGCTGGCTGGTATGTGGATCTGGTGGCGATGGGGACGCGCCTGGACGGCAACAGCCATTCTTATCGAGGCGTGAAACTGGACACCCAAGGCTATGCCCTGGCGTTGTCGGCGGAAGCCGGCTACCCCGTTGCTGTCGCGGACAACTGGGTAATCGAGCCGCAAGTGCAAGTGATACATCAGCAGGTTGAGCTCGACAGCCAGAACGATGGCATTTCGCATGTGTCCTTCGACTCCCAGGATTATTGGACAGGACGCCTCGGTACCCGACTCAAAGGTCGCTATCTAGTAGGCGGTATACCGGTGGAACCCTACCTGCGCGCCAATACGTGGCGCACTTTCAGCGGCAGCGATACGGTTACTTACAACCATATCGACCGTATAAAAAGCGAGCACAAATCGTCCACGGCGGACATTGGCGCGGGGGTGGTCGCCCAAGTGTCGTCGACAGTCAGTGTGTATTTGTCCGTGGATTACAGCAGCAACTTGGACGCCAATGAATTAGACAGTATTGGTGGCAACCTTGGGGTGAGAATGAGCTGGTGACCAGCTCGCATGGGACATCCAGTCAGGGTTTTATAAGGGGTATCTGGACGTGGACTAGCTTATAACTCTCGGAAATAGTACGGGTACTAGAGCTGATGGTCGGGGAGGGATTCTAGACTACGGCCCCGAATAAATTTCCCCGAGTGGTAAGAAGGTGTACCTCCCTGTCGCTGCTTTTTCTATTGTTGTATTGGGTTTTATTGCAAATGACAGCAAGGCCGATGATTTCGAATCATCCACTTGGCTGCGCTTGAATAGTGATGTGACGGCTGGTCGTAAATCATTTGTTTCCTGGACAGTAGGGACAACAAGTGACGACACGTCAGGCGTTCAGCTTAGCGGCAGGAAGTCTTCCGCTACGCACGCGCCCGAGGAGTCCAGGCAACGCATCATCAAGAGAGCCTATGAACTCATCGGGACACCCTATAAGTGGGGCGAAATGTCACTGAGTAAAGGGTTCGACTGTAGCGGACTGCTGGTTTATCTCTTCCGCAGTGAAGTTGGCCTTGTATTACCCCGCACCACGGTAGGCATGGTACGCGAGGATTATCTAAGTGTATCCCGGCAGCAATTGCGACCCGGTGATGCTGTGTTTTTCGCAATTAATGAACCCGGGCGGGTAAGCCATGTTGGCCTGTATGTCGGGAATAATCAGTTCATCCATGCGCCGCGCACCGGTAAAAACATACGTGTCGATACGCTGAAAAACAATTATTGGAGCGATCGATATTATGGGGCTAGGCGATTCGACCGTCAGTCGTAGGGGGATTGGCGTATTGCGCGAGGCGCCTGAGGGCGCCCCTGTTCGTTGTTCTCGAGAATCAGTCCTCGTCTACTTCACGCTCGTTAACCGGCTGCGCAGGTCGGTGATTGTCGGAGAATAGTTTACGAAACTGATGAATTTGGGATTTCGATAACCCAATGGATTGCTCGAACAAAACCCATTGAACCCCTTCTGTGCAGGGTGGCGTGGTAAGTGAGCCATTGTAGAACAAATGATGACTGGCGCTAGGGAGCAGCGTAGCGACGTTCGGGGCGGTATTTTTGTCCAAAGCCACTTCCTTTCCTTGTGTGGCAGGAAGATGATTCCATAGCGATGCGATGGCTTGGTTCCCTTCACCTTCTTTGATCATGATGCCAAGTACCAACAAGCGACCGTCCTTGTCCTGGTTTACCAAGTGCATTTCCATCGGATAAGACTGATGATTGATCATGTGCTCGCTCGGTGTATGAAAATGGAACTGCACTAGCCGGTATTCGTTTCCTTTGAATATCACCGTGGCGTCACCGATTACGTCGACTTGAATGGTGTGGCCGTTGTTTTTCAAGTGTAACGCAGAATCTCCGTAGTTAATTTGCAACTCTGATGCGTCACTCTTGATTAGATGAACGCGCTTCATCTCCACGTTGATGGGAGACTGCATGTTGCCCGCTGCACATAATCCGCTAGAAAACTCACCCCAGTGCGAGGGACCATGGTTGCCCCTATAAGCCCAATGAGTGTCGGTGGCGTATGCGATTGATAGAGGTGTTCCTAGCGATGCCAATAGAAGAAGAGAGCGAGTTAATGTCTTCATGGGGTTCCAGTAAAAGAAGTTTCACGATTAGCTGTAAACGTATTTTATCCAGCGACAATGGATCATGTATTCTGCTGTCACTAATGGTTTTCTAGGACGGGCAAGATGGGTCGGGCGGACAAAAAACTGGGGCGCATGCGGAAAATACTGTGGTTCTCACAGGCGAAACTTTAAGTTAGGGCAAGCGGGGTTGAAATCGGACTGGTCTGAAATTTATAGCACTCGCCGGCGCTGAGAAGTCGAAGAAAGGTGGGAGCGTTACACGTTAAGTTCATTGCGAAATATGCTGTCGAGGGTAGTACGAGATTGCTCGTGGCAAACCAGAGTTGAACACATCATCGGTTACAAACAATCGCAGACTATTTCCCGACAGAAGACAACGCCTACGGCTTGAGGAGATATCACGTGCGGAATTTTTTTACGGTGCAAGCCATTGCCGCAGAGCATCAACTGACATCGGGGGGGCGTAGAGATAGCCCTGACCGATTCTAACACCCTTCTGTATCAGGCAATGTCGCTGTTCTTCGGTTTCAATGCCTTCCACAACCAGACGCGTGCCCAATTCTCTAGCCAGCATAACCGTCGTACGCGCGATGCTTCGATACTGTGAGGAAGGCAAGAGCTCCTTAGTAAATTCGCCGGCCAGTTTGATTTCATCGAACGGCAGCTGGCTCAGGCGAAACAGTGAGGAATGGCCCGTCCCGTAATCATCGAGTGACAGGTGTACGCCAAGCTGGCGAAGGTGGATCGCATTCTGCACACACATCTTACTTGCGACCGCCGGACCTTCCTCGGTGATTTCAAATGTTATCGAAGATAGAGGCAAAGGATGTTTTCTCAGGCGCATCATCAGACGGTTGACTAGCTCTGAATTAGCCAATTGCAACAGACTGAGATTCAGGGCGACTCCTAACTCATGCCCTTCATCATACAACTGCATCTGCCCCGCCAAACCTTGATCAAGAAGCTCGCACAACAAGTCATCGAGCAACTTTCCGCGGGACATCGTCGGGATAAACGATGCTGGCGTGAGCAACCCCAGTTCGGGATGCCGCCAACGGGCAAGAACCTCGAGGGAGTCAACGACATTACTGCTCAGTTCAAATTTTGGTTGAACGTATGCCTGGAACTCACCTCGTAAAAGCCCGGTACGTATCTCTGAGGCGTCGACTTTATATTCTTTCGGCAGCGCAGCTTGACGTTGCTCGCTGCTGACGGCGCTTTGGGAAAAAGGTACAGTATGCATGGCACAAAACCTGGTTCGAATAATGTGCAAAGAGTAAGCGAATGATGCTACTGCATCCTTTAAGACAAATCTGAAATTATACAGAAAACCTCTCGAACAGATCTGCAATGCTTCCGAGCGCTATTGCGTATTGTATGCAGCATCTTGCTGGTGCTATCCGAGCGCCGGAATGTTCTCGAAAATTTAATTTTCTGGACGGGTAGACTTCGTCATTTCTGATTTTCGCACATCAGGGATTGATGGTTTCTGGACGTGGTCTGCAACCTGATTTAATCGGCCGCGGTGGATCTGATATAAAATTTATTACGGGCGTAAGCGTTTGTAAAAAGTTGTCTTCTGTATGGCGGTAGAGTGATTCTGAACGCCTGTTTAATCTGGTTTGGCGCCCACCCGAGGAAATCGAACGGTGCGTGAAGTCATGTGTAAGATGCAGATCAAAGCGAATGGTTGGTTTAGATTGATATCTATATCGATTTATAGCAAAAAAAGTATGGTGGACGAGTATTCGAACCCAATGATCCACAATGTCGGTCGGCAGGTCATTAATAGGTAAGAAGGTAAAGCCTCCCAAAAAGTTAAGTCCATGGCATTGCTGCTAATTGGGCTGACGGCATAGAGCGTTCCCAATTTCCCTACGGCACAACCTACTGCTTTGACCATTGAATTTAGCACCTTGCTAGGAGTGCAGGTGCTTGAGTTGCAGGCTGAGTACTTGCTTACAATAACCGGGATGTTGACGAATAGGGCGCCGGCGCATAAAGCTGCAGTTGGGAGATACATTTCATGTCGACGATTTACAGAGAAGGATGAAGTGTAATTTCAGGCCAGTGTAGTCGCTCGTTAGGCGATCTAAGTTCTGAGTCATAAGATTAAAAGTAATTCGATTGTGTTTGTAGGGAGGGTATAAAAGCGTACGGCTAATTTGCAGTGCCGGGGCGTGCCGAGTAGGGGGGTACAGCATCCGATGGTCCTTTGCATTGCTATTATGTGCGGCTTATATCTTTGATGCGTACCCACGCAGATCATGAATATCCTCTGGATAACATTCATTTTGCTCCGAACGAATAATCAGGACGTGTTTCGGGGCCGTGATTTCTAGAGACACGGTGCGGCCTTCGATATCGATCAGTTTTATTTTTATTTCTTCGCCAATATAAATTTTTTTCTAGGGATTCTGGTGAGTACTAGCAATGAATATCCTTTATAGCTACTGGCTAATTCCTGTTTGATTAAAGAAGAGCCGTGCTGGTTGTGGTGATCTAGCTGGAAATGAATATCTATTGTCAGGAATTTATCTAGCGGACATCACCGTATGCTTAATTCGTGAAGCATGCACAAAAAATTAGTCTTCGAAAAATGTGTAATTCAGCCATGGAGTGTCGATCATGGGGCTATTTATATTTGCTCTGGGTCTATAGTCAGGAAACCAGCTTCGACCTATCGTTTATTGCGAGACTCAATACAGTAACATGCGACTGCGACCAAACAGAAGATTACAATCAGCATTCCAAAAAAATCGTGCATAGAGAAACTCGCTAATTAATTAAAAGATAGTTTTCGGTCTTGAAGCTATTCAGTTAAATTCCAAAAGTGGCATGCTAGGTAAGATCGATAGGTTACGCTGCTTGCAGCAGCTCCGTATGTAGGATAAGTCTGAAATCAGGATGGAAATGTCTGTGCAATGTAGAGAGGTTTATTCATTTGTTAAGACGGTAACCTATCAACTCATGCCATGAGATAGTTTGCTCCTTGCCGAGGTGGCGCAGATCTTCGGAGTACCGGTGCGATCTCTGGAGGGTATGGGGTGGCCGTAGCATAAGAAAAGGACGCGCTGTGAGGTTCCCGATTGCCTACATCACTCAGATGATCCCATTCAAAGACTAACCATTATTTCTATATAGGAACTTGAGGGCTGCCAGGCAGCGAGTCTACCGAATTGATTGGCTAAGGTCTCGAAATCGATTTTTTTGTTTTAGCAACTAATTAGAGAGCTAATGACGTCGTTTTTCTAATAAGGATGGAAGAGAAGGTAAGCATAAATTTCAATAGGGTGTCCGAAGCTATATTTATGATAGTTCTGGAACCTTCAGGAGTATCGAATGAGTTGTGTGGTGTGGGGGCGGTAGCTTCGCAGAAGCCGTTTGATGCTAGAGCAATACTAGGTTTGGGGGCTCGTTCGCCAATATGACGATTTACCTTCGGATGTGGCTTCTCACTTCAGCACCGCGAAAATCCTCTTAACAATGTACCTGTATCATGGGGTGAAAGATTTCTCACTCGTTGCCTACACGGTTCTTTAACGTTCAAGCCAGACGGCAAGCTATTGCTGCCTGATTCCATTCTTAATGAAAAAAATTTCAATCGAAGTGAAAACTCATGGGGTGTGGCGACTAGGGTAGGGCGCATGCCTGCGCTTGCCAAGGGGCGCTGCGCATTTGGATCAATAAGTTGTCAGTTTCGGTCATTGAGTGACAGCAGTGCGACTCTTAGTCTGTCGAACATGACTGACGGGGGACGCAGAGCTCCCGCAATTTCCGTGATCGCTCGTTGTGGAGTTACCGATGACCGCCGCTCATTACCCGCACCTGTTGGCCCCG
>Ga0182005_1000582_pt1 | contig 17962 bp, 15 predicted proteins | sample Sormic07211103_1_FD_123021 | JGI IMG/M metagenome (GOLD analysis project Ga0182005, IMG submission 123021) | Rhizosphere microbial communities from Sorghum bicolor, Mead, Nebraska, USA - 072115-103_1 MetaG | ecosystem: Host-associated > Plants > Roots > Rhizosphere | place: USA: Nebraska...
ATCATGCCAGAGGGGGGTATAGTTCAGTTCAAAAATGCGGCCGTCGGAAAAAAGGAGTTCCTGCCCGAAATAAGGATTTTTTTGTTTTAAAAGCTCCTCCACGGTGGTAAGAAAGGCTTCCGGATTGCGGGTGTCGCGGGCCATGTGCCGGGCAATGGTGGCAAAGGGCAGGGCGGGCACCAGATCGATGTCATCTCCCGTATATTGTTGAAACACAGCATTTACCCATACCAACTTTTGCTCCGCATCGAGGACGAGGATACCGGCATTGGTGTGCTGGAAATAGACGCTTATTGGCAGTGAAAATATGTCCGGCGGCGAAATGCTTCGGGTAATGGGATGTTTTCTCGTACCTTTGATCCGGGCCATTGGTTATGAATGCAGGTGTACAGTGATGGGATTTTATACAGCACGAATATAATAATTAAATAATTGGTTTTCACTAATCTAACTGTTCAATCCTGATATTCGAGCTATTGTGAAAAGGCTAATGTAGGAAATTTTTGCTTTTGCAAATATTTGGTTACCTTTGCATCCCTCTAAAAGTGAGGATTTTATTATGAAACAACTCCGTCAATTTGAAATTGCCTTTGTGGGACTCAAACCCGGAGAGCATACCTTTGAATACCAAGTTACGGATAGTTTTTTTGAAAACTACGGACCGCAGGATTTCAGCGACTGTAAAGCTACAGTAAAGCTGACCTTGGACAAGAAAAGTGATTTTTTCCTGTTAAAGTTTGAAATTGGCGGATCTGTGAGCGTAATTTGTGACCGTTGTGGGCAACCATTAAATCTTCAGCTCTGGGATGATTTTACTCAGGTGGTGAAGATGGTGGAGAATCCTGAGGAGATGGAAGGCGATGAGGATCCGGAAGTATCTTATATTTCAAGGACGGAATCGCACCTGAATGTCGGTGAATGGATTTATGAATTCATCAACCTGAGCATTCCTATGCAGAAGATACACCCGGATGTGGATGGCAAGAGCACATGTGATCCGAAGGTATTGGAGATGCTGGACCAGATGAACAAACAAACTGACGCTCAGGACAATCCAATTTGGAAAGACCTGGACAAATTCCGGAGTAATTAAGCCGGAGATTTGAGGAAAAGATACTTATTGAAACATTAAACTAGGACAATTAAAAACTAAATACGATGCCAAATCCGAAACGCAGACATTCTCAGCAAAGATCAGCTAAGAGAAGGACGCATTACAAGGCCTTTGCGGATACTTTAAGCACAGATAGCGCAACTGGTGAAGTGCACCTGAGACATCGTGCTCACTGGGTAGAAAACAAACTGTACTACAGAGGAAAAGTTGTATTGGAAAAACAAAGCAGCGCTAAATAATTTTACTATTTTTACCCCGAGCAAAGACAAATTTAAACGTTCATGAGAATCGGGCTAGATATGATGGGCGGTGATTATGCCCCCGTCGAAGCAGTAAAAGGAGTAAAATTATTTTTAGAAACTGTTGCAGCAGATGCACATCTGGTGCTGATTGGTGATGAGGTGGCCCTGGCTCCCTTATTATCTGAGGCGCAGTTGGACCAATCAAAATATTCAGTTGTTCATTCATCTCAGGTAATTGGGATGAATGAACATCCTACCAAAGCGCTGAAGGAAAAGCAACATTCTTCTATCAGTATCGGGTTTCACCTGTTACAGAGCGGGAAGATAGATGCCTTCATCAGTGCAGGTAATACTGGAGCTATGATGGTGGGTACCTTCTATTCTATCAAAGCAATCGAAGGGGTTCAGCGACCAACAATATCTACACCGGTGCCAAGATTGGACGGCTCTCTCGGGCTGTTACTCGACGTTGGTATCAATGCCGATTGTAAGGCTGAGAATCTGCTCCAATTTGCAATACTTGGGTCTCTCTATTCCAAACATATCCTGAATGTTAGTAATCCTACTGTAGGTCTGCTCAATATCGGAGAAGAGGAAGGTAAGGGTAATCTGCTGGCGCAAGCCACTTATCCATTGCTGAAAGAACACCCGGAATTGAATTTCATTGGCAATGTGGAAGGTCGTGATGTACTGACCGGCAAGGCTGATGTCATTGTTTGTGAAGGTTTTACAGGAAATGTTGTACTCAAGATGGCTGAGTCACTGCACGATATCGCAGTACAGCGGAATATAAATGATGAGTACATGGACCGGTTCAACTTCCAGAGCTATGGCGGTACACCTGTATTAGGCGTATCAAAGCCGGTGATTATTGGTCATGGTATATCGAAAGATACTGCCTTTAAGAACATGATCGTGCTGGCACAACAAATGATCGAAACGAAACTGCTGGAGAAAATCCGGGAGAGTTTTGTGAAATAATTTACATCCTATTAGAACTAAAAATTATTGATACCGGTCAACAGGCCGGTATTTTTTTATGGTATTTAAAAAGGGCTGTCCCAAAAGTAATTTTTATCCGATTTTATTCGGGTACCTGATGGAGAGAATTTTCGCTTACATAATTCTCGGTGCCTTCAGATTACTTTTGATACAGCCCCTTTTATTTTAAGATAAAGGTGGATTATTTTCCAGCGGTAGCTTCACATAAAATGTAGTCCCAAACGTCAATTGCGTCTCAAACCAGATCTCGCCCCTTGCCTGCTCCACTATATTCTTACACATCGCTAATCCTAACCCGGTCCCTGAATTCTTCGTCGTAAAGTTCGGTACAAAGATCTTAGACTGAATTTCCGGCGGAATACCATCCCCATTATCCGATATACTCACCGTTACCCAACCCGGATCTACCTCTTCCATGTTAATAGTGATCAACCCCTCTCTATCTTCCGGTATTGCCTGTATCGCATTCTGCAACAGGTTAGTAAACAACCGGTTCATCTGCGTCTTATCGGCAAATACATAAAATGCATGACCCGGATGATTGAAGACGATCTGGCTATGCTCGTGGCTTTGATAAAGCTCCCTTAATGAATGTAGTACCTCGTTCAGCATCAGGACCTCACTATTCGCCTCCCCTATCCTGGCAAATGCAGAGAAGTCGGAAGCAATATTTGCCAGGTGCTCTATCTGCTCTACCAGCGTACGCGCTACATTATGAGACAACTGTTTTACATTCGGCGCATCATTATCAATCGCTCTTTGCAGGTATTGGATACTCAGCTTCATCGGTGTAAGTGGGTTCTTGATCTCATGCGCCACCTGTCTCGCCATCTCCCTCCACGCACCTTCACGCTCACTCTTTGCCAGTCTGGCCGCACTCACCTCCAGCTTTCGCACCATCTTATTATATTCCTTTACCACCGCGCCAATTTCATCATCCTTCTCCCACACTATCTCATCATTCTGCTGCCCTAAACTTACATGTCGCAAACGCTCGGTCACCAATGAGAATGATTTCGTAATAGAATTCGTGATCAGCAACGCCAGCAAACCTGCTATCAGGAAAATAAAGGCATTGAAATTGATCAGCGCTACGAGGAAGTTCGAAATCTGTTGATTCAACTCCGTCTGCGTGGCAAAATAAGGCACGTTCAGATAGGCGAAGATCTCACCGTTATTACGCAAAGGCGCATATCCGGACAGATACCCCATAGAACCGATCTTCTCCTTCTGGATCCACTGGATCTTTTGCTGACGACCCAGTTGCATATAAGCATCCGGATTGATCTTCCTTGACAACAACCCTTTCTCCGTGATCAATGGCTGTGTGGTCACCTGCAGGTTCCCATCCCTGTCATAAATATTGATATCCAGCGCCCGCTCATCTGCAATCTCTCCGATCGATTCGGACAAACTGGATTGGAATATGGGATCATACAAATCCTCCACGTCATCAAACATGCGCTGGTTGGCAAAGACCTTCTCTACATCATGTGTCACCTCATTGATCGTACGACTCAGGCGTTCCTTATTTTCTCTTTCCGAACGATCAATAAAGAATAACACCGTCGTCAAACCGAGAATCACAAATGCAAATACGACAATGAAGATGATGGTACCTGTTACCTTTCTCCTGATATTTATATTGACCAGTGATTTCAGGTTTCCTATCCGCATACGAGCCTTTACCAACAGATCCAGCACCCTGTAGATCGCAATAATCAGCAGGAACAGACAGAACATGTAAGCGAAGAGTGTGATAAATTCTATAAAGCTCCGGTTCTCCCTGGCCACAATCACCACTTTCTCCTTGCTTGCCTTGTAGTACATCAGGGAATACCCATTCACCTTCTTCACCGTCACTTCCTCCGCTGGCAGATCCGAGTCATACAACCTGACAGGGAAAGCGTAATCATTGTTATTATTTACCAACTGCCCCTTGTCGTAAATTGCATAAGAATACGCCGCATTTGATTCTTTTTCAGGATCATAAATTTCTCCCGACACGAGCAGTTCAGGATACAACCGTTGTGAATTAATTACGGCCGGCGTTAGCTCATATACAAGGTATCCTGCCTTTTCACCGTTGCGGTAAAAATCCTTTTGCCCGATATAACTGTAATCATTGAATCCTTTTGAATTATAATAGAGATCATTCCCGATCAATTCTGACTCCACCAGCATCTTCCTGCTCAGGCCATAGAATGAACTGGTATCGCCACCATAAATGGGCATCCCGTTCTCATCGAAAGCATAGATATCCACTTTGAATCGTCCCAGGTAACCCTTGAAATACTTTTGTTTCAACTCATTCTCCAGTGTACTTCTCGGCATGTTACCACCATTGTTCTGCTGGAAAAAGTATTGCAACAATTCATCCTGCTCCATCTGCTTGGTGACATCTGTGAGCAGCATTTCCAGGTAGGGATCCTTCTGTTTCGATAATTCTCTCGCCATGCGTTCACGCTGGCTCTGCTCCTTCTGGTCATTGTAATAAACCAGCACAGCAGATGTGGTGATGGTGAGCAAAAATAACCAGAACAGGAACGGCACCGTCGCCAGACTATTCTCAAACTTCACCGCCAGTACATCCAGCAATATTACATAGATCACCAGCCAGATCACCAGTGCAATAGAGTAATGGAGCTCCGGATTATGGATCCGGAACACTAACCATATGACACCGACCACCGCCAGGAATACATATTTGGTGCGATGCCTGAAACTGGTCAGCTCATTGAGCAGGGAATTGACGATCTGTGAAAAGAAGAGAAAACTAAACGCGATGAAACCCAATATGATCGCACCAATGATGCTATATTCATTCAGACTGAACGGGTTGGCCACGTCAAAGGAGATGCGGGAGTCAATCACCAGGCTCTGTATAAGTTCAGAGAGAAATTGTCCCACTACATACATCACATAACTACTCAGAATGATCACCAGTCTTTGCTGCCATACATTCTTCACCGGTGGCGCCTTAATAGACTTCACATGTTGTCTGAAAAACAGCAACAACCAAAATGTAAGCGATACGTTGAGCAACAGGTCACCCAGCGAGCGGAAGATCTCATCTTTTGCGTAGATCAGCGGCGTAAAGATATTGAGGGTGCGCAGGTTGAAAGGAAATGGATATATGTAGCTCAATAACCTGAATATAATGACCACTGCCGTCAGGAAGAGGAAGCCATTCAGCGCACTCTTTTGCCTTGCCATGGTAGCGGCAAACAGGTTAATAAAGATCAATACACATATGCAGCCCATAACACGGAGTATGACACTCAGCAGGTTAGGCGGCTTGGTATCCATGGCCCGGTCATAGTCCAGGTAAAAGAGGATCAGATTCTTGCCATTGAGCACGGGTATGCCTGGTGCTTTGAGTTTGATGCTGTATTCCCTTCCCAGTGCCGGCTTATCGTAGAAGTGATTGACGAGGTAATTGTTCGAAAAACTGTATTCCATCATGACCGGGATTACGCCGACCATAAAGCGTTCATGCCCCGCCTCCGGACTAAACACCCGGCGGCACAGCACTTCATAATACCCGTTCTTCAATTGCACAAAGCGGTTCCCGTCGACCAGTGGCACCTGCCATTCTTCCGGCAGCACGCTATTGGTGCTCCAGAATACCAGCCAGCGGCCCGCCTCACTGCTATCGTAAGCAAATACATAAAAGTCCTTTGTATCCAGACTTTTTATTTCCTTCTCATTATAATTTCTTGAAAAGAGATGGTTGAGCAGGAACTGATCTTTGATCATTTTCTCAAATGACGCTTCCCGCTGGGCAATACTTTTTTCCAGGCTGCGCTTCACTCCCATAGGGGAGGAATAGTAAGACCAATAGTTACTAAACAGGAAGGAAAAGGTAAACAGCCAGGCTGCTACGATCAGTAAATATCCGTGACGGATGAAGAAAAGCCTTATTTCTTTAATGTCTAACATTTTTTCGCTTCGTTCCAGAGTTCATCCATTTCTCCCAGCGTCATTTCATCCAAAGTTTTGCCTTTTTCGGCCGCTTTCTTTTCAATATACTGGAAGCGGCGAATGAATTTTTTATTGGTACGTTCCAGTGCATTTTCAGCATCGATCTTCAGGAAACGGGAGTAGTTGACCAATGAAAAAAGTACATCTCCAAATTCCCCTTCTATCTCATCGGCATTGCCAGTCCCCACTACTTCTTCCAGTTCCTGTACTTCTTCCTTTACTTTCTCCCATACCTGTTCGGTGGTATCCCACTCAAAACCTACGGTTTTAGCTTTGGATTGCAGGCGCATGGCCTTTACAAGTGCAGGAAGAGATTGCGGAACACCACTGAGTACAGAGGTCTTGCCTTCTTTCAGTTTCAGTTTTTCCCAGTTCTGTTTCACGGCCTCTTCATCCTCCGCTTTCACATCGCCATAGATATGTGGGTGGCGGGAAATGAGTTTTTCACAAATGCCGTTGATGACGTCTGTGATGGTAAACTGGCCTTGTTCCGCCCCTATTTTGGCATAAAAAACGATATGGAGCAGCAGGTCACCCAATTCTTCCTTTATGGATTTCCAGTCGGAAGTGGTGATGGCATCTGCCAGTTCATATAATTCTTCAATAGATTGCTGACGCAGGGTGTGGATGGTTTGCTTTCTATCCCAGGGGCATTTTTCCCTGAGATCATCCATGATACTGAGTAGCCGTTCGAAGGCTGCGTTATTTTCCATTTGTCAAATATAAGGAATATGTCTCCGCTGCTAAATTCGGGCCGAAATTTGAGGGTAGGCGGCCGGCCCTCATATGTTAATTTCTTTTTGTTGATGACAAAGGCATTTTAGTTACATTTGTCGGCCGGTTTAATAACCGTAAAAAGACTAATTTTCGTTTCATGAATACCAAACACATTGCACTTATTTCGTCTGAATTGGGCATTCCAGCCCGTTCAGCTGAGAATACCATGAATTTGCTGGCAGAAGGGTCTACCGTGCCCTTTATCAGTCGCTACCGTAAGGAAGTGACAGGCAGCCTTGATGAGGTGCAGATAGGCCGTATCGAAGACCTGCAGAAACGTTATAAGGAAATCGATGAACGTCGTGCGTTCATTATCAAAACGATAACAGATCAGGAGAAAATGACTCCGGAACTGCAGGACAAACTGGAAAATACCTGGGTACTGACAGAACTGGAAGATATCTATCTGCCATATAAGCCCAAACGTAAGACCAGGGCTACACAGGCAATCGAAAAAGGCCTGGAACCATTGGCGAAAATGCTGTTTGAACAACAGGATGGTGTACCACAATCCCTTGCAGAACAGTTCCTTAACGAGCAGGTAGCCTCTACGGAAGAAGCGCTGAAAGGTGCCCGTGATATCATGGCAGAGTGGATCAACGAAAATGCTGAGCTGCGTGACAAAATGCGTAAGCTCTTCACCCATACTTCTGTTTTAACCTCAAAAGTGATCGAAGGCAAGGAAGAAGAAGGTAATAAATACAAAGATTACTTCGACTTCAGTGAAGACTTCAGCAAGATTCCTTCTCACCGCGTACTGGCTATCCTGCGTGGAGAAGCTGAAGGTTTCCTGTACGGCACTATTGCGCCTAACGAGGAAGAGGCGATTGACATCATGGATAAACAATTCATTACCACCAGAAATGCAGCTGCAGAGCAGGTAGGAAAGGCCATCACCGATTCTTACAAACGGTTGCTGCGTCCATCTCTGGAAAATGAATTCCGTGCACTGGCAAAGGAAAGAGCGGATCAGGAAGCGATTGAAGTATTTGCAGAAAACCTGCGACAGCTGTTGCTCGCTGCACCGCTGGGTCCTAAGGCAGTGATTGCTATTGACCCGGGTTACAGAACCGGTTGTAAAGTGGTGGCACTGGACAACCAGGGTAATATGCTGGATAATGATGTGATCTACCCCCTGGAAAAGAACTATAAACGTGATGATGCGGAAGCCCTGCTGAAGAAATGGGCAGATCGCTATGATACTTCCGCTATCGCAGTAGGTAATGGTACCGCTGGTAGGGAGACAGAAGAATTTGTGAAGAAGATTGATTTCGGTAAGAAGATCAATGTATTCATGGTAAATGAAAGTGGTGCTTCTGTGTATTCTGCATCAGAAGTGGCGCGTGAGGAATTCCCTGAATTTGATGTAACCGTACGTGGTGCTGTTTCTATTGGTCGCCGACTGATTGATCCGCTGGCTGAGCTGGTGAAGATCGATCCAAAAGCGATTGGTGTAGGTCAGTACCAGCACGACGTGAACCAGTCTCAGTTGAAACAGAGCCTGGACAGAGTGGTTGTAAGTTGCGTGAACAATGTAGGGGTGAACCTGAATACTGCGTCTAAGCATTTGCTGGCTTATGTATCTGGTTTAGGCCCATCACTGGCAGAAAATATTGTAAAATACCGTAAGGAGAATGGTGCGTTCAGCAACCGTTCGCAACTGAAGAAAGTAACCCGTCTGGGTGAAAAGGCATTTGAACAGTGTGCGGGCTTCCTGCGTATTGAGAATGGCGATAACCCACTGGATAATTCAGCAGTGCACCCTGAGCGTTACAAGCTGATTGAGACCATGGCTAGCAAGCAGAATTGTACTGTACAGGACCTGATGGTGAAGGAAGATCTGCGTAAGCAAATCAATCCTAAAGAGTATGTAAGTGAAGAAGTAGGTCTGCTTACTCTGGAAGACATCCTGAAAGAGTTGGATAAACCTAGCCGTGACCCACGCGATGAGATTGCCATTTTTGAATATGCAGAAGGGATTAAAAGCATGGAGGACCTGCGCGTAGGGATGACATTGCCGGGTGTGGTCACCAATATTACTAATTTCGGTGCATTTGTGGATGTAGGGGTGAAACAGGATGGTCTGGTGCATATTTCTCACCTGAGCAATAAGTATATCAGCAATCCGAATGAGGCAGTAAAGCTGAACCAGAAGGTAACGGTGACAGTATTGGAAGTGGATCCGGGCCGTAAGCGGATATCATTGTCTATGAAGACCAATGAGCCTGCGCAGCAAAGTGGTGGTAGTGGTCAGAGGAGAGAGCGTGTTGGTGGCGGTGGCGGAAGCAGGCCGGATAATAATAACAAGAAGGCAGCACCTGCGCCATTGAATGATTTCCAGGCTAAGCTGGCGGAATTGAAGAAGAAGTTTAATTAAATTTCTGGCATAGAAAACGCCCATTCTTTAACAGGATGGGCGTTTTTTTATTTGTTGAGTTTGGGTGTGTCTGGATCTATCCGGCTTGTTTGTGTGTTTGGCTCTTTTAGGTTTGATGGTGTTTTCTGCCCTTTGGTTCTTTCAGGCTTTTTTGCGTCTTATATTTATTTCTTTCAAACCTTTTTATTTCTTTTAAACCTGGTTACGTCTTATAGACTTTTTGTTTCTTTAAACCTACTCGCCAAATTTCTCTTTCCACTTCATGAGTTTTTCAGGGTATACCGAATCTTCATCTTCAGTATACAGCTTTACAACCCCATTTACCGCAACTCCTGCGTACACGACATCATGCTTCATGTCAATTGCAATCGCGGCTTCATCAGCCCCGCAATAGTGTTTACGGCAGCCCTGGTTGTACAGCACATCATTTTCAACCTCAATAGGAGGTGCGACGTCAAAACGTTGTTGCAGGATATTGTTCTCATTCCCCAGCAAAATTTTGAGTCGCGATTTGAGCGGTTCACGTTGCAATATATCCGTCTCCGTAATATACTTTCCGTCGTATTGTTCAAAATGCTTCCAGGAGGTGATTTTCACTGGTTCAATCGCATCGTTAATGGTTATCATCGTGTCGGTCTCCGGCGCTGCAATGTTGTCTTTCTTTTCCCTTGCATTGTTCGTTGAGGGTTCTTTACATCCTAGGATGCACGCAGCCAACACGGTTATGGCTGTCACAGTTTTGGTAAATGTCATGATTTCATTGTTCACGGCCTTTCTATGGCCGCTATCATTTTCCTTTAAATACAGGTGTACGTTTTTCTACAAAAGCCTGCATGCCTTCTTTCTGATCTTCGGAGGCAAACAGCAGGTAGAAGTTTTTTCTTTCAAAATGCAATCCTTCTTCCAGCGAGCTGTCAAAGGCTTTCAGTACAGATTCTTTCGCCATGCGAACAGCGAGAGGACTCAGTCCTGCAATTTCTGTTGCTAACTGGAATGCTTCCTGCAAATATAATTCAACCGGAACGATACGGTTAATTAGTCCTGCATTTAATGCCTCTGTTGCGGTAATAAATTTTCCTGTCAGCACCATTTCCATGGCAAGGGCTTTGCCTACGGCCCTGGTGAGGCGCTGGGTCCCTCCTGCTCCGGGCATCACACCGATCTTGATTTCAGGCTGTCCGAAACGGGCGGTTTCGCTGGCTACGATCATGTCGCAAAGCATAACGAGTTCACAACCACCGCCTAAAGCGAAACCGCTTACTGCTGCAATCAACGGCTTCTTCGTTTTCTTTATTGTATCCCAGGTGCTGAACTGATCGATATTATACATATCCATGGCAGTTTTGCCTGCCATCTGTTTAATATCAGCACCGGCTGCAAATGCTTTGTCATTACCACTGATCACGATCACGCGCACACTATCATCTGCGTCCAGTGTTTTCAATGCCTCTTTCAGCTCTGTCATTAACTGCAGGTTAAGGGCATTCAGTTCTTTGGGGCGGTTCAATTGGATGTGCGCGACATAGGGCGCCACTTGCTGGTGTATGATTATAAATTCTGGTTGCATCACCTAATTTACATCAAAAAGCTGATGATTATTGAAAACCCGATATACACCAGCAGCAAGGTGAAACTATATAATAACACCAGCCAGAAAGCCTTCCAGAATGATGTACCACCATAGATCCTTTTGAGGGAGCGCATGAGGTAAATAAAAATAACAATGAGACCAGCCAGGGAGATGAAGTCGACATTGAATAGCCAATCCAGTATGGTGGTGAACAGGTAAAAAATAAAAAAGAAGGTATGGAAGTGCAGGGAAAAAATGGCATGATCTGCATAGAACCATTTCTTTCTGCGGCGGTAAAACCATTTGAGATAAAGGGCAAATAGCGGCAGCAGCACGAACATCATTTTGGGATAGTTGTGCTGAAAGCGTTCATCGAGCCCCTCCTCCCCATTTTCCTTCCGTTCCTTTTGTTTGAAGTACTGCCGGGCCGCCTGTCTGCTAAGGAACCCATCCCGCTGGTTTTCCGGCAGGGCTTTCTGGGCGTTTAAGTAGGCCTTTTCGTCCTTGTATTTGCTTAGTTTCTGATCCCAGGCTTTGGCGATACTATCGCTTTTATCCTGCTCGCCTATCTGGTAACTTTCGGCAACGGCGACCCTGGGTTTATCGCCTTCTTCTTTCTGCGTGAAGGCGAAATAGCTGAAGAAAAAGACAAAAGAGGTGAAGATGTAGAACTTGATCGGGTTCACGTACCGGACCCTTTTGCCGGCAATATATTCCTGGGTCAGAAACCCGGGCCGGAACAGGAGATACTTGAGCGTGATCAGCGTCTTTGAATCATAATGAATGACATCAGTGAAAAAGTGGTGGAACAGGTGGCCAAAAGATTCATGGGGAACGGTATTTTCCTGACCGCAATGGGTACAGTAGCGTTCCGGGACTTCGGTGCCGCAGTTAAGGCAATTTTTCTCTGCCCTGATAGGTTGCGTTTTCAAATGGTTAAAGTGTTAGTACCATAAATATAATTTTTTTAATCTGTTTTACGTTTTAGGGGAAATAAATTGGGTTGGTACTGGATTTCAACAATTTACAAATCCTTCATACGTAACATCCCCTAAATCATTATTTTTGCATTTAATATGTACACGAGAAAAACTTTATTTGCCATAACCATATTTCTGGGACTTTACACGGGGGCTCATGGCCAGTTTTACTACCTGGATATCCTCAATACCAAGCAGACAGAAGAAAACCAGGCGAACTATAAAAAGGCCAAGGTTGTGTCTCAGATTGTATTTAGCCTTGATGCAGAGGGGCATAAGACGGAGTACGATTTCAGGAGTGAGCGGGATTTCTCTGACAATTACCGGCAGCTGGTGACGGTCACCGCTTCGGCAGCTACAGGTCGCTCTATTATGCGGACGTACTTCAATACCAAGGGGCAGTTGACCAAGATTATTGATAGTACCCGTAGTATTATTACCACTACAATTTACTCATACGATAAGTACGATTCATCACATAATATCAAGGAAATTTACGTTAAAACAGAGGATCCGAAGAATAAGTACGCTGTATCGGAGACCAGGCGGTATGTGTATGACTCTCTGAACAGGCCGTTGAGAATGATCCATTTCCGTGGGGAAAAGCTGGAGGACTCAACAACGGTGAAGTTTGTACAGGACAGTGTAGGACGTATTGTAGAGGAGCAGGAAACGGGCAAGGGCAAGATTTATTATAAGTACAATGACCAGGGATTGCTGACGGATATTTACCGCTACTACCCTTCCAAACAGAAGATGTTGCCGGATTATGTGTTTGATTATGATGCGAAGAACAGGATTGGTGCGACGACGACGGTCAATGTAGAAACGGGCGATTATCTCATTTACAGGAATACCTACAATGAGATGGATTTGCTGGAGGGACAGGATGTGTATGGCAGGCAAAAAGTACAGGTAGGTGTGGTCAGGTATAAATATAAATTTTAAAGATTTTTAGAAAAGGCTGCGGAATCGCAGTCTTTTTTATTTACTTTATATCTTTGCTGGGCGTGGGTTTGGGGGGATGAGTGACAAATTTTAAAAAATAAGGATAAGATTATTTTGTTTTTATAAAACAATCCCTATCTTTGCAATCCCAACGAAAAAACAGCGGGTTATTTCTGAGGGAAATGAAGTTCTTAACATAAGCGGAAGTAGCTCATTTGGTAGAGCACGACCTTGCCAAGGTCGGGGTGGCCGGTTCGAGCCCGGTCTTCCGCTCCCGAACAGACTTCCAAATTGCTTGCAGTTTGGATTTTTTGTTTTGAGGATACCCGGGTGGTGGAATTGGTAGACACGCGGGACTTAAAATCCCGTTCCCAGCAATGGGAGTGTGGGTTCAACTCCCATCCCGGGTACAGATGAAGCTGGCGCTTCGAAATAGTTGATAGAAAAGGCATCGCAGTAGCGATGCCTTTTTTGTTTGTAATTTACTTCTTCCATCTTTTTAAAAAGAATTATAGTAACAGCCCGATTTAGAATCAACCAATATTAACTTGGCGTTCACTAAGTATCTCTAAAATTCTATGTATAATTGCCTCCAATATTTAAAATAAATAATTCTAAATCTTAAAACACTAAAGACATTCACTTCTCCTAGTCTCTTTATATTGAAACCATCTTGCTATCAAATTTTGAATCTGGCAAGGGTATACTTTTAAGGGCCGGATAAACTAATATACTAGAATAAAAAAAACAAACCTATTTTCCGAACAAGTTCCACAATCATTATTTACTATCAAATCTATTATTGGCGGCAAATTTTAAGCATCAGTGTAATATTGTTATTAATGCTCAAACAAGCGCAATCCAGTTAATTTTAAGACTTTTTACGAATTAAATTTAGAGACAAAGGTTATAGTGGGTTTATATATACTAATTGATGCAAAATAAAGTTGAAATATTTGACAAAGAATCAGTTCTATATTTGATTGGCTTTGGCGCGATTCAAAGTACGCGTTACTCAAAAGAAATTATTTCGACCTACTGGTTACTTATGCCAATCCATGGCTCAACGAGAACAAATTGTTTAACTTCAAATAATACTAAATGAGAAAATTATTTTATGAGATCAAAAGTAATTTTGAACCTACTCATTTCCTTATCATGGGACGCAATCGTGAAGAAGATTTTCAACCATTAACATTTAACGGTGTAGAAGGGTCTTTCTTTTATTCTTATCCATCAGAAAATTCTTTGTATTCTGATGAAGCAGCAGAAATCTATGATAAAGACACCGCTATTAAACTATTAGGGCACCATACTATTAATCGGTCCAATGGTTTCAAGGATATAAAACTTTTTCCTGTCTATCTAGAATCACAACCTAAATTGCATATGATTTTTGGCACCAATGAAAATGATGAAGATGATATACCGACGCCATTATCTTGTTTGGAAAATGGGCTTTTAAGTTGGTCAAAATTTTTTGAAGATTCAAACTTGCCAGCTCCTGAGTTATTTGATCTCCACACTGCTCGGGAAATTGTAAAAAGACAAATTGAGTTTCAAAATGGGTTGTCACCTGAGAATCCTTCGGTTAGATTTTCTATGACTATTATTCCTGTAAATATTTCCCCTTCATTGTCTTCGTACAATAATGTTTATCTAAATCCAACAGGATCTTTAGATGACTTAATTATAGATATAAAGGAAACTTGTAAATATTGTAGAAGTACTGATCCTATTGGACCACACAACGCATGGAACCTACCATATTCCCTAGGTGCAAATGAAATTGTTCCAGCAACTAAAGAAGAATAGGTAGCTGATTAAGATGCCTATAAAAAACAGCAAGACGTTATAAGATATACCCTGAAAAGTGTATATAAAGCATTTAGGAATTATTACTATGATATTTGAAGTCTTATTTTTTATAATTTATTTTCAGCTAAGTTTATTTTATAAGCTTAATACTCAAAAAAAACATTATGCGTAAACCTACAGATATCTGTTTGCTTTGTCAGGCAGCACCAGCTGACAAGACTAACTCCCACATTTTACCCCGATTTATTTCTACCAATTTTCTTCAAGAACCCGGAAAAGGAAGACGGGGGTACGAAATTGGGGCAGATCAAGTTCAGGGCAGAAAAGCAAAAGTTATTCAAGATTCACCTAAAGAAAATTATATACTTTGCTCTAGTTGTGAGTCATTTCTTTCAATAATTGAAGGTTTAGCAGCAGATACGTTCAAAAATTGGCGCTTTCATCTGACAAATGGTGATTTTAGCGAAAAAAAAATTCTTCCACCTCATTTATCATTAATAAACTGTGGTATAAATAATGCACTACCTTCTAGAATTCTTATATACTCTATGTTTTGGAGAGCAAGTATTTCTTCTCATCCACTTTTCGATGGATATAATCTAAATAAACAGTTACAAGAGTCGCTACGAACTAGCATTCTTTCTATAAAAGGCGAAAACCGAGCAGAGGTTATCGAAAAGATTAATACAATCAAGGTTATATTACATCCCTATACTGCGTTAACAAGCTTCAATTTCATAGACAGTACGGCCAATAGCTTAGCTGCAATAAGTGATAATATCCCAGCATCATTGAACGTGGACGAATTTGGTTTTTTATTATTTCCTGATATAGCCTCTATTACACCAGAAATTATTTCACCATTGTCTAATATTAAGGAATTAGATCATTATTTTGTTGTATTGGATAAGGATTTATGGCATTCGATAATGGTAAAAAGACTTATAGATGAAGTCGTAACGCGAAATAAATAGATTGTCTTTGCAAATACTGACGTGGCTTCTACAAATTATCCCAATATATTTCTAATGCAATACCAATTAACTTCAATCAGGTAGTTGGCTAAAATTCAGTAAATCTTTTATAAATGGGTTAGATAATTTGCCTATCCCCCGTACATATGAAGCTGGCGCTTCGAAATAGTTGATAGAAAAGGCATCGCTCTCCGCGATGCCTTTTCTGTTTTTATAAATTTTTGATACATCTCTTCTTCAAAATTATTATTTCAAGGGTCAGGTTGGCATAAAAACGGCACTGAATTTTTTTGTATCTTTTTATTGTTTGTAAAATCCTTTGTTATGCCCATAAAACTGAATGTTCCATTTATTCAAAAAGATGATGCAAAAAAATTAGGCGCGAAATGGGTGCCTGATGTTAGTACATGGGTTATTCCTGAAAATATTGAAGATATTAATCCATTTAAACAATTGAGCGTTTCACATTGCGCAAAAACTAACAATCTATTTTCCCCTGTGCTTGAGTAGATCAAAAGCAAACTTTCTGCGATTATAAGGAGGTATTATTCGGAAATGCACTTTTCATTTTGTACCCCAGGCCTATAATGGTTAATCCTTACCTTCGGATTCTCACCAACAAACCAACAATAAAATGAAAACAACAGCCAGACAACTAGTGGTAATCATGGTCGCGGCCTTATTCATTTTTGCGCCCTTCCTTCAAAGTAATGCCCAAAGCAACCCCAAAACCAGCGCAGCAGCACTCTACACAACTCTTGCCGTCAAGGACAGTCTTGTTTATGATGATATTCTCAACTCCTGCAACTTCAATGAACTGTCTTCCATATTGGCACCAGACTTTCAATTTCTACAAAATAACGGCGGTCCGAAATATACCGGCGTCGTCGACCGGGACAGGTTTATCAATGACTTCAAAAGTTATTGTACCAGAAATAATGACCCCACTTCTTTAAAAAAGGTAAGAAGAGTTGTACCCGGCACCTTGCAGGCCTATGCTACCGGGGACAACACCGCTATACAAATGGGTGTTCAAACCTATTACCTCACCAAAGCCGGACAACCCGACCGCCTGGTAGACGTTTCCCACTTCATCAATACGTGGACATTAAAAAACGGAGAGTGGAAAATGACCAAACAGTTCATATCGCTGGAAAACTTCCATGCCCCGCCAACAGATAGCCTGTACACCACCATTGAACAGATGGACACTAAGCTATTCGATGCCATCAATCACAAGGATCTGGCCACCCTGAAAAATATGTACGATGAATCGCTTGAGTTCTATCACGACAAAAGTGGTCTGATGGATTATAAAACGAGCATGGAAATCAATGCACGGCACTTTATGGATACCACCGCAAAATATGTTGAACGGAGAGAACTTGACAAAAGCACCCTTGAGGTTTTTCCTATACCTGGCTTTGGTGCCATTGAGACCGGGATGCACCGTTTCTATACCAGCTTTAACGGTGGTCCGGAGGAAGTAACGGCATCACCGCGATTCGTCATGATCTGGCAGCAAAAAGGCAATCAATGGAAAGTAGTGAAAGTAGTCAGTTATGGACATTAGCATTACAATATGCTAATGTTTTGACAATTTATATCGTTCTGCTCCTTGCTTAATAAACAACGGCACGGCTATAACTATCAATAAATAATCATGGACAAAGATCTTTATTATTCGCCCAAAATAACAGCGGAAATCGACATCCACTGACCGATGAGGGAACAAACAAGGCATCGCGCAGAGCGATGCCTTGTTTCGTTAAAAGAAGAATGCTGTATCAATAATATTATCCATTATAATTGGCTACCCATACAAACCTTAATTTTACCTTACCAGTTTAAAACAACACCGCAGATCCACTCACCCGTTCAAGAATAAACCTAAGGTTATCCACCACTTCCCCATCATTACTAACCCGGATATTTACCGGTATCCCTGCCGGTTTTGACTCTAACCCCAGCGTCCTTAACTGACCAGGATCTATCCGGACAGTATAATCCCCCGGGACTAACCCCATATAACTAAAGAACCCATCAGATTCTGTCATAGTCGTAGCCGCCAGACTCTCATCCTCCCTATAAAAGTTTACTTTGATTCGTCCCAGGCCCTGTGTTTCACCATCATTCTTGAACAACACATGCCCGGAAGCTTCGCCAACCACTGATA
>Ga0182005_1000584_pt1 | contig 17948 bp, 12 predicted proteins | sample Sormic07211103_1_FD_123021 | JGI IMG/M metagenome (GOLD analysis project Ga0182005, IMG submission 123021) | Rhizosphere microbial communities from Sorghum bicolor, Mead, Nebraska, USA - 072115-103_1 MetaG | ecosystem: Host-associated > Plants > Roots > Rhizosphere | place: USA: Nebraska...
CATCGGCGGCACAGGCGGGCGCGAGCCGGCCGCCGAGCGGGCCGGCCAATCCGGCGACGAGGAGGGCGCGGCGCATGGAGGAGGCGGGCATCTGCATGTCAGGATCCTTCCTGCATCCAGTATTCGCCTTGAAGCGGAACGGGCTGGAAGCGTCGCACCATCGTGTCGAACGTGGTGCGCGGATCGAGATCGGTGAACAGTGCCGGATGCAGCCACTTGGCCATCACCTGCACGGCGACGACGTTGAACGGTGAATTGTAGAAGTGATGCCAGATCGCATACGCACGCCGCTCACGGACCGCGCGCAGCCGCGTGATCTGCGGCCGCTTCAGCGACCGGTCGAGCGAGCGGACGGCGGCGTCGTGCGGCACGCCGGCGCCGAGCGCGATGCGTTGCGGCGCGCTTTGCAGCGTCTGGAGCGAGCCAATCGCGGTGCCGATGTAGAAATCGGGCTGGCGGCTCAGCAGGTATTCGGGGTTCAGCGTGCCGTGCTCGCCGGGCACGCGGCCTTTCGCGACGTTGTTGCCGCCGGCGGCGTCGAGGAGGCGGCCCATCATGCCGGTCATCGTGTCGCAGCAGTCGCTCGACAGGCCGACGCGGCTTTCGAGGAACACGCTCGGCGCGGCCGGGTGCGCGGTCGCGAGCCGCGTGCGGACGAGGTCGAGCTGCTGTTGCCAGTACGCGTTGAATTCCGCCGCGCGCTGCGGCGAGCCGAGTACCTGGCCCAGCAGGGCGATGCTGCGCGGCGTGTTGACGAGCGGGTCGTGCCGGAAGTCGACGAACACGATTGCGACGCCGGCCGCCTCGAGCCGCGCGAGCGTTTCGCGATCGCGCTCGCCGGGGCCGTGGCCGCCGCCGAGCCCGAAGATCGCAACCTGAGGACGCAGCGCGAGCGCGCGCTCGTCGCTGAAGCTGCCGGTCTGCGAGCGTCCGATGCGCGGCACGTCCTTCAGGCGCGGGAAGCGCGCGAGCCATTGCGCGTAGCTCGCGGGATCGAGTTGCTCGAAGTCACCCATCATGCCAACGAGGCGGCGCGTCGGATCGTCGCCGTCGACCACCGCCAGCGCCGGCAGCAGGCGGCCCTCGCCGAGCAGCACGCGCTCGACGCGCGCGGGAATCCGGACCTGCCGCCCGGCCAGGTCGGTGACGGTCGTCGTGTCCGCCCGCGCGGTATGCACCACGAGCCATCCGCACAGCCATACGCCCAGCATGGCCCACATTCCGCTTGTCTTTTTCACGTGACTCCCGATACGATATAAATGAGAATAATTCTCATTTAATTGTAGCCGAGCCGAGGCCGTGGGGATGGGCGTCGGATGTTTGATTGAACGCGAAAATAGTTTGTGCAGGCGCACGACGCCTGCGCGCGGGGGTATGACGACATGACAGCGCTGACGCCAGCCGCTTTCCATTCCGATCGGAACCGACACGACGCGCACGTCGCGCGGATCCGCGAGGTGCGGCCCGGGCTGCGGATCCATTCGGACGATGCAACGGACGAATTCGACGCCGTGATGTCGGGGCAGTGTTCGCCGGGCCTGCATCTCGTGCTGCTGCTCGAGGGCGCACTCGACGTGTCGTACGGCAGCCGGCGCGTGGTGTTGACGACCGACGGGCGCCGCACCGGTCGCGCGGATCGTGACGCCGTGCGGCCCGCGGTGCGGATGCAGTCGTTCCTGCTCAACGCCGTCGAGCCGGACACGTTCCGCAGGCGGCTCAGCAAGGGCGGTTACGCGCGGCGGCTGAGCCTCGCGATGTCGGGCGAATGGCTCGGCCATCTGCAGGCAGCCAGCCGCGGTGTCCTGCCGGAACAGCTCGGCACGATGCTGTCCGCCCATCTCGCGATCCGCTTCTGGCAGCCGACGCCGCGTGCGACGGCGCTCGCCGAACAGATCGTGCGGCCACCCGCGTATCAGCCGATGCTGCAGGCGATCTATCTGGAGAGCCGCGTGCTCGAACTGCTCGCCGAGGCGTTCACGCCGCTCGAGACCGACGCGGCACAGGCGGCGGACGCGTCGCTCGGCTCGCGCGACTATCGACGGATGGCCGAACTGCGCGCGTTCCTCGCGAGCGACGCGGCGCAGGCACTGTCGATCGACGACATCGCACGGCACGCCGGGATGAGCGCGAACGCGATGCAGCGCCAGTTTCGTGCGGCCTACGGCACGACCGTGTTCGACTTCGTCCGCGAACATCATCTGCAACGCGCGCGGCTCGCGCTCGAACGCGACGCGGTGAGCGTCAAGCAGGCCGCAGCGCTGGCCGGCTACACGAGCGCCGCGAACTTCGCGACAGCCTACAAGCGCCGCTTCGGCGTCACGCCGACGCTCGCGCGACGCAGCGACAAGCGCTGACGACGGCCGGCGACGGCGCTCAAACGACTTCGATGCTTACGCAAAGATTTCGGTGGATTACATGTTTCATAATGCAAATGAGAATCAATCACATTACGAAACGTCGAAAGCGCCACCATGTCGAGTCAAGCCGCAAGCTTTGTATTGAAGCCGGTCGTCGTCGCCGGTCTGTATCTGATGAGTGCGCCGTGCGCGTGGGCGCAGACGCCTGACGCAACGGCGGAACCCGCCGCCGCATCCGCCGTCGCCACACCGGCCAAGCCGGCCAAGCCGGCCAAGCCGGCCAAGCCGGACAAATCCGCGTCGCCGGAGGCCGCCGCCGACCCGGCCGCGATGAAGGAGATCGTCGTCACGGCGAGCCGCCGCGAGCAGGCGATCCGCGAGGCGCCCGCGAGCATTTCGGTGATCACCCGGGAAGAGATCGAGGCGAAGCCGTATACGTCGGTCGCCGAGATCGTCGCCAACGTCGAGGGCGTGAGCGTCGTCGGTGCATCGCCGAACGATCAGGACATCTCGATTCGCGGGATGCCGGGCGAGTACACGCTGATTCTCGTCGACGGCCGTCGCCAGAACACGCGCGAAACGATGAACCGCGGCACGGCGGGCGTGCAGTCGAACCTGATGCCGCCGCTGTCCGCGATCGAGCGGATCGAGGTCGTGCGCGGGCCGATGTCGTCGCTGTACGGCGCCGACGCGATGGGCGGCGTGATCAACGTGATCACGCGCAAGGTGCCGAAGCGCTGGGGCGGCACGATCACGGCCGGCAGTGTGTGGCAGCTCGAATCGAACCAGGGCGACACGCAGAGCGTCGACTTCTGGCTCGGCGGCCCGCTGAAATCCGACGTGCTCGGGCTGCAGGCATCGGGGCGTCTCCTGCATCGCGGCGAAGACGACATCTACTACCCGAACAGCGGAACGGGCGGGGCGAACGGGCAACGGATCGGCAGCTTCGACGTGAAGTTGTCCGCGAAACCCGTGAGCAACCAGGACGTGAGCGTGAACGTCGGGCGCGAGCAGCTCACCTATCTCAGCACGCCGGGCAAGAGCGCCGCGCCGCTCACGCCGCGCACGGCGGCCACCGCGCTCACGGAGACGCGTCATGTCCGCGATTACTGGGGCATCACGCACGACGGCCGCTGGGGCTTCGGCGACACGACGGTGTCGCTGTACGGCGAGCGCGGCGTGCAGGACCAGTGGACGCCGGCCGGGCGTTCGCCGGTCAAGCCCGCGCTGACCGACACGATCCTGGAAGCCAAGACCGCGGTGCCGTGGTGGGGCGAGCGCAACATCATGACCGTGGGCGGCCAGCACATCTGGTCGAGGCTGTCGGGCGTGAGCGTGCAGGACGCGGTGCCGAAAGGGCATGGGGCCAATGCGGATCGCGTCGCACGCAACGCGTGGGCGCTGTTCGGCGAGAACGACTACTTCTTCAACGCCCGCCTCACGCTGACGACCGGCGTGCGACTCGATCACGACGATCGCTACGGCAGCCACGTGAGCCCGCGCGTCTACGGCGTGTACCAGCTCGGCAACGCATGGACGGTGCGCGGCGGCGTATCGACCGGTTTCCGTCCGCCCTCGCTGCGCCAGAGCACGGCCGGCTACTGCATGACGTCGGGCGGCGCGGCGGGCGCGGTCCCCGGCACGCTGTGCGGCAATCCGGATCTCAAGCCGGAGACGAGCCTGACCGAGGAACTCGGCGTGCGCTACGACCTTGGCGACACGTACGCGGGCCTGACGCTGTTCAACAACCTGTTCAAGAACAAGGTGGCGAGCTACGACACGGGCAACGCCGATCCGCGCTCGCCGGGCCGCAACATTTACGTGTACGACAACATCGACCGGGTCAAGCTGTACGGGCTCGAGATCGGCGCGGGCACGCGCCTGTCGCGCACGCTGAAGATGTCGGGTGGATACACGCTGACCGAATCGCGCCGCGAGGGCAGCGGCGAGAAGGCGTTCAACGGCAGTTCGCTCGACGGCTATCCGCTCGACAAGACGCCGAAGCACAAATTCAACGTGCAGGTCGACTGGACGCCCACAGCCAAGCTCGATCTCTACGCGACGGCGAACTACAGCGGCAGCGAATACTGGGCTGCGTTCCGCAACGGCGCGCAGGGCGTGCGCGAGCGGCCGTCGACGACGACCTTCGATCTCGGCGGGCGCTACCGGATCGACAAGCGTTTCTCGGTCAATTTCGCGGTGCTGAACCTGACCAACAAGATGGTGCCGATCGACGATCGCACGCGCACGACCGGGCTGAGCGGCAACTGGCTCGTCGACCAGGGGCGCCGCGTCGCAGTGAGCATGACCGCGGAAATGTGACGGCATGGCCGGCGCGCCGGCTCATTCAATCTGGAGGCAATATCATGAATGCGATTTCCCGACCTGATGAATTATTAGTACCCCATAGCGTGTGGGATGTGTATCGCGCGGATACCCCGCTGTTTCTCGCAACCCCCGCGCATACGCTGCTGGTCTGCGATGTCGCGGAGGCGATCCCGCATGCGGACGCACCGCTCGCGGCGCGCGTGAGCGACGCGTTGCACCGCGCGCGGGCCGACGGTCACGCGGGCGCGGCGGTAGTCGGCGCGGTGCCGTTCGACGTCGACGCGCCGGCCGTGCTGCGGGTCGCGCGCACGATGCTGCGCGCGCGGCCACTCGGCGCGCAGCGGGCAGCCGTGCCGGCCGGTACGCGCTACGCGACGCGCGAGGTGCCGTCCGCGAATGCCTATGCGGACGCGGTCGCGCAGGCGGTCGCCAGGATTCGCGCGGGCGAACTCGACAAGGTGGTGCTGGCGCGCACGCTGGAGGCGACCGGCGACGCACCGGTCGACGTTGCGGCGCTCGTCGCGCGCCTGGCGTCGTGTAATCCGCACGGCTATACGTTCTCCGTGGATCTCGGCGCGGGTCGCACGCTGCTGGGCGCGAGCCCGAAGCTGCTCGTGAACCGCTTCGGCAGCGTCGTGCGCGCGAATCCGCTCGCGGGCTCCGCGCCGCGCAGCCGTGATCCGGTCGAGGACCGGCGCCGCGCGCAGGCGCTGCTGGCGTCCGCGAAGGATCTCGACGAGCACCGGGTCGTCGTCGAAGCCGTGCGCGACAACCTCGCGCCGCTGTGTCGGCGGCTCGACGTGCCGGCGCGCCCGTCGCTCGTCCATACGGAAACGATGTGGCATCTGTCGACCGAGGTGTGCGGCGAAACCGATGCGGATGCGTTGACGCTCGCACTCGCGCTGCATCCGACGCCCGCCGTCTGCGGCGCGCCGCGCGCGGCGGCGCGCGACTGCATTCGCGATGCCGAGCCGTTCGATCGCGGCTTCTACGCGGGGATGCTCGGCTGGGTCGACGTACGGGGCGACGGCGAGTGGGTCGTCACGATCCGCTGTGCCGAGGCGTTCGACCGCACGCTGCGGCTCTATGCGGGCGCGGGCGTGGTCGGCGAATCGACGCCCGACGGCGAACGCGCGGAAACCGCCGCCAAGTTCCGGACGATGCTGGATGCGCTCGGTATCGATCGCGATGCCGCAACGGGCGCCGCGCGGGAGTTCGCATGAAGTCCGCGAAATGCACACCGTGGCCGGACGCGTTCGCCGCGGCGTATCGGCAGAAGGGGTACTGGCTCGGCCAGTCGTTCGCGCAATGGTTCGACGAACGCGTCGCGCGGCACGCCGAACGCGTCGCGCTCGTACAGGGCGACCTGCGCTGGTCGTACCGGACGTTCGCGGCGGAAGCCGAACGCACGGCCCGTGCGTTGACCGCGTGCGGGATCGTGCCGGGCGAGCGCGTCGTCGTGCAGTTGCCGAACTGCGTCGCTTTCTTCGCGGTGACGTTCGCGCTGTTCCGGATCGGCGCACTGCCGGTGTTTGCGCTGCCCGCGCATCGCCGGCGCGAGATCGGCTACTTTTGCCGGCACGCGGGCGCGGTCGCCTATGTCGCGGCGGAACGGCACGACGGGTTCGACTACCGGGCGCTCGCGAGCGAGATCCGCGCCGATGCGCCGACGCTGCGGCACATGCTGTTCACCGCGCCCGGCAATACGCGCGTCGCACTGCCGGAGCCGACGCCCGACGTCGCGCTGCCGCCGGGGCCCGGCGCGCACGAGATCGCGTTCCTGCAACTGTCGGGCGGCAGCACGGGTACGCCAAAGCTGATCCCGCGCACGCACGACGACTATCTGTACAGCGTGCGCGAGAGCGCGCGCATTTGCGGGCTGACCGAGCGCAGCGTCTATCTCGCGGCGCTGCCGGCCGCGCATAACTATGCGCTGAGTTCGCCGGGTTCGCTCGGCGTCTTCGATGCAGGCGGCACCGTCGTGCTGAGCGACGGCGCGAGCCCTGATGCCGCGTTCCCGCTGATCGAGCGCGAGCGCGTGACAGTGGCGGCACTGGTGCCGCCGCTCGTGCCCGTGTGGTTGGCAGCGGCCGGGCAGCGGCGCGGCGCGCTGGCGAGCCTCGAACTCGTGCAGGTCGGCGGCGCGCGCTTCGATCCGGCGCTGGCGGCCCGCGCGGCGGACGGCTTCGGCGCGCAATTGCAGCAGGTGTTCGGGATGGCCGAAGGGCTCGTCAACTACACGCGGCTCGACGATCCGCGCGACGTGGTGATCGCCACGCAGGGGCGCCCGATCTCGCCGGACGACGAGGTCCGCATCGTCGACGACGACGACCGCCCGGTCGAACCCGGTGAGGTCGGCCATCTGCTGACGCGCGGCCCGTACACGATCCGCGGCTACTACGACGCCGCCGCGCACAACGCGCGCGCGTTCACGGCGGACGGCTTCTATCGCACCGGCGATCGCGTCCGCCTGACGGCGGGCGGCCAGCTCGTCGTCGAGGGGCGCGCGAAAGACCAGATCAACCGCGGCGGCGAGAAGATCCCGGCCGAGGAGATCGAACACCTGCTGCTCGCGCATCCGGGTGTCGTCGACGCGGCGCTGGTCGCGATGCCCGACCCGTATCTCGGCGAACGCAGTTGTGCGTACGTGATTCGCGGCGTGCCGGCGCCGGCCGCGGCGGATCTCGTGCGCTTCGTGCGTGAGCAGGGCGTGGCGGCGTACAAGGTGCCCGACCGGATCGAATTCGTCGACGCATTCCCGAAAACGCCGGTCGGCAAGATCGACAAGCGCGCGCTTCGACAGCACATCGCGGATCGGCTCGCCGCCGCCGCTTGACGGGCGCGGCGACGTCCGGTCGATTCCTCCATTCCAATCCTGTCCATCATGGCCATTCCGAAAATCGCTTCCTATCCGATGCCGGCCGAGCTGCCGGCGAACCGCGTGAACTGGCGGTTCGACCCGCACCGCGCGGCGCTGCTCGTGCACGACATGCAGGATTACTTCCTCGACTTCTATGACCGTGCGGCCGCGCCCGTGCCGACGCTCGTCGCGCATGTACGCCGCCTGATCGATTTCGCGCGTGCGGCCGGGATGCCGGTCTACTACACCGCGCAGCCGGCGACTCAGGCGGCGGCCGACCGGGCGCTCCTGACCGACATGTGGGGGCCGGGCCTCACCGCGCAGCCGTCGCGCGCGGCGATCTGCGACGCGCTCGCACCGGCGTCCGGCGACACGGTGCTCGACAAGTGGCGCTACAGCGCGTTCCGGCGCTCGCCGCTCGAGACGTGCCTGCGCGAGCGGGCGCGTGACCAGCTTGCGATTTGCGGGATCTATGCGCACATCGGCTGTCTGATGACCGCTTGCGATGCGTTCATGCGCGACGTGCAGCCGTTCTTCGTCGCCGACGCGCTCGCGGATTTCTCCGAGCGCGAGCACCGAATGGCGCTCGACTACGTGGCGGGCCGCTGCGGGATGGCGGTGACCACGGACGCGCTCGCAGGCGTCGCGCCGGCGGATGATCCGGCACCCATGCTCGTCGCGATCGCGGAGCAGGTCGCCCGCAGCCTGCGGATACCGGCCGCCGACCTGCGCGAGCACGACAATCTGGTCGATTGCGGGCTCGATTCGATCCGGATGATGACGCTCGTCGAGCAGTGGCGCGCGCAAGGCTACGACGTCACGTTCGTCCAGCTCGCCGAGCAGCCGACGCTAGGCGCGTGGACGCAGGTGCTGCAGCGCGCGGCGCAGGTGAGCGCATGACGGCGCATCCGGCGATGCCCGATGCCCGTCCGGCGTCGTTCGTCAGCACGGCGCGGGTGTCGGTGCCGCAGGCCGACCGCGTGCTGTTCAAGCTGTGCAAGCACTACGCGATCAAGGTACCGGTCGTGTTCGACGAACATCGCGCAACCATCGATTTCCCGTACGGCGTCTGCCGGATGCTGCGCACCGACGACGTGCTGCAGCTTCGCTGCGAAGCCGATTCTTCGGAGCGGCTCGAGCAGATCCAGTACGTGATGGACGAGCACCTGGTGCTGATGTCGCGCAACCGTGCGCTGGTGGTCGCATGGGAGCGGGGCGCGTGACGCGGCCCGCCGCCGGCTCAACGAACTTCGGAGCAAGCCTGCCGATGAAAAACGAATCCTTGCCGATCCGCGCGACTTCCGCGCAATACGGAATCTGGGTCGCGCAACAGGTCGACTCCGACGATCCGGGCTATCTGACGGCTGAGACCGTCGAGCTCGACGGCGCGCTCGACGTCGCCGCGCTGACCGACAGCGTCGAGGCCGTGCTCGATCACGCCGACGCGCTGCACATGCGGTTCGTGTGGCAGGACGATGCGCTGTGGCAGGCGCGCCGGACGCCGCGCACGCGGTTGCCGCTCGTCGACCTGTCGGCGCAAGCCGATCCCGTGCAGGCGGCGCACGCGTGGATGAAGGCGTCGCTGTCGGTCTGCTGCGACGTGACGGCCGATCCGCTGTACCGTACCGCGCTGCTGCGGCTGTCGCCGACCCGGCACTGGTGGTATCTGCAGGTGCATCACATCGCGCTCGACGGCTTCGGCTACGGGCTGCTGCAGCAGGTCGTGGGCGCCCGCTACAACGCGCGCGTCGGCGGCGGGCCGCTGCCGGCGCTGCCCGACTGGCGGCTGGATCGCGTCGTGGAGGCCGAGGCGCGTTATCGCGCCGACGGCGGCTTCGATGCCGATCGCGCGTTCTGGCGTGCGCATCTGCGCGACGTGCCCACGCCGCTCGTACTCGCGCCGAAGCAGGACATCGCCGCCGATGCGCGGCGAGCGACGCACGTGCTCGACGCCGACCGCGTGCACGCGCTGCGCGCGGCCGCCGAGCGAGTCGACGTCGACTGGAATGCGTGGCTGCTGTGCGCGGTCGGCATCTGGCTCGCGAAGCAGGGCGGCCAGCGCGACCTGACGCTCGGGCTGCCGGTGATGAACCGGCTCGGCACGCCGGCGCTCGGCGTGCCGTGCATGGCGATGAACATCGTGCCGCTGCGCATGCACGTCGACGCCGAACGCTCGCCGCGCGCGCTCGCGCGCGAATGCGCGGAGCGCCTGCGCGCGATCCGGCCGCATCTGTATTACCGGTACGGCTGGATTCGCGGCGATCTGGGGCTGCTGGAGCGCAACGCGTTCCTGTTCAATCAGGCCGTCAACGTGATGCCGTTCGAACGGCGGGTCGCGTTCCACGGGCTCGTGAGCGATACGCGCGCGGTGAGCGGTGGCCCGGTGAAGGATCTGAACGTGACGCTCACCGTGCGTGGCGGCATGTGGCACCTGACGCTGGAAGCGAACCCGAACGCGTACGACGAGGCCATGCTCGCCGCGCACGCGCGTAACCTTGCCGAGTGGCTCGACGCATTTGCCGAACAGGCGCCGGACGCGCCTGTCGGCGCGTTGCTCGAGGGGATGCCCGCGCCGTCGATCGTGCGCGGCGCGCCGATCGCCGGGCCGTGCGACGACGTGCTCGCGCGGATCGAGCGCATCGCGCGCGATGCACCGTCGCACCCGGCGATCGAGGCCGGTGACCGGCGCATCGACTACCGGTCGTTGCTCGCCGACGCCGCTGCACTCGCGACGGAACTCGAACGACGGGGCGTGGGGTGCAATGCACGCGTCGTGATCGCCGCGCCGCGTGCGCCCGACGTGATCGCAGCGATGCTGGCCGTGCTGAAGGTCGGCGCGACGATCGTGCCGATCGATCCGGACGGACCGCCGCAGCGCGTCGCGGCGATGCTGGCCGATGCGGCGCCCGCACTGGTGATCACGCGCGATGCGTATCGCGAATGCGCGGGCGAGCGGTCGGTGCTCGATCTGGACGCGGCGCGTGTGCCGTTGCCGCACGACGTGGTGTGCGTGGCGCCCGATGCGGCCCGGCCCGCGTACCTGCTATACACGTCGGGATCGACCGGCCGGCCGAACGGCGTGCTGGTCGGGCGCGGCGCGCTCGCGCATTTCGTCGCGAGCACGCGGGACCTGTATCGGATCGGTCCGGGCGACCGCACGCTGCAGTTTGCGCCGCTGCATTTCGATGCGAGCTTCGAGGAGATATTCGCGACGCTCTGCAACGGCGCGACGCTCGTATTGCGCGACGACGCGATGCTCGACTCGGTCGACGCGTTTACGGCCGAGGTCGAACGCCGCCGCATCACGGTGCTCGATCTGCCGACCGCTTACTGGCACGTGCTCGCCCACGCACTGGACGCACGCCATGCGCAGCGCCTCGCCGGCGTGCGCCTGACGATCATCGGCGGGGAGGCCGCGTTGCCGGAGCGGATCCGGCGCTGGCATGCGCACCTGCCGCATCTGGCGCTGCTGAACACCTCTGGGCCGACCGAAACGACGATCATCGCGACCGCCGCCTGCGTGAGTGGCCCCGGCGCGATCTGGCGCGACGGCGAGCCGGTGCCGATCGGCACGCCGCGCGCGGGCGTCGACGCGTGTGTCGTCGACGAGCGGCTGTATCCGGTGGCCGAGGGCCGCACGGGCGAACTGGTGCTGTGCGGCGACGCGCTTGCGCTCGGCTATCCGGGCAATGCGGCGCTGACGTCCGGGCGCTTCGTCAGGCTGCCGGGGAGTGGCGTGCGCGCGTACCGGACCGGCGATCTCGCCACCGTGCGCGACGGCCGGCTGGTGTTCGACGGCCGGATCGACCACGAGGTGAAGATCAGCGGCGTGCGCATCGATCCGCGCGAGATCGAGGACTGGCTGCTGCGCACGCCGGATGTGCGCGAGGCGGCGGTCGTCGCCCTGCGCGGCGACGCCGACGTGACGACACTCGCGGCGTTCGTCGCCGGGGTCGACGACACGGCCGCGCTGCGGGCGCGGCTCGCCGACGCGCTGCCGGCCGCGGCGATTCCCGACGCATGGCACGTGCTCGAACGGCTGCCGCGCAACGTCAACGGCAAGACCGATCGCAACGCATTGCGGCAACTGGCGATAGCGGGCCGCATCGGCGTGGACGACGATCCGCGCGCCGACGCGCTCGAACGGCAGGTGATGCACGCGTGGCGCAGCGTGCTCGGCGGCGTCGCGCTGACGCCGGATTCGAATTTCTTCGACATCGGCGGCAAGTCGTTACAGGCGATCCAGATGAGCGCACGGCTGGCGACCGCGCTCGGTCGCGATGTGCCGGTGTCGATGCTGTTCCGCCATGCGACGGTCGCGGCATTGACGGCCGCGCTGCGCACGCCGCTGCCGTACCGGCCGCGCGCTGAGCGCGATGCGTTTGCACCGCATCTCGCGATCCAGACGGCCGGCGCGCCCGCGCAGCGGCTGATCTGCATCCATCCGGCCGACGGCCTCGCGTGGAGCTACCTGCGCCTCGCCGCGTACCTGCCCGACACGACGATCGACGGGCTGCAACTGTCGGTCGGCGACACGAACGGCGCGGCCGATTTCGACGCGCTCGTCGACACCTATGTGCGGCGCGTACGGGCGCTGCAGCCGGACGGTCCGTACCACCTGCTCGGCTGGTCGCTGGGCGGCGCGCTCGCGTACGCGGTCGCGGCGGCCCTCGAACGCGCCGGCGCGCCGGTCGGCGTGCTCGCGCTGATGGACAGTTATCCGTCGTCCGCGTGGACGGCACAGCCACAGCCGGAGACTGGCGACGCGCTGCGGATCCTGCTGACGGTGAACGGCGATTTCGACACGGCGGCGTTGTCCGACGTGCTGCTGCGGCAGCGCCTGCTGCGCGCGAACAGCCCGTTCGCCGCGCTCGGCGGCGCGGGGCTCGACGCGCTGGTCGGCGCGACGCTGCGGCAGATGCGCCTGTTCCGCGCGGCGCCGACCCCGCATTACGGCGGCGAGCTGCTGCTGTTCAACGCGACCCGCAAGCGGCCCGGCACGCCGACGCCCGACAGCTGGGCCGCGCTCCGGCCGGTGGCGTTGACGACTTGCGTGGCGCTCGACTGCTCGCACGACGGGATGTCCGATCCCGAGCCGATGGCGGCGATTGGCGCCGCACTGACCGAACGGCTCGCCGCATGGGCCGACATGGAAACCGTTATGAGGAACGCGAATCGATGAGCAGGGAAACCGAGATGACATTTCCGGCGGGCGTGGCCGTCGTGACCGGCGCGGCGCGCGGGATCGGCGCCGCGGTGGTTCGCGCGCTCGCCGCGTGCGGGGTCGACGTCGCCGCGTTCGACATCGACGCAGACGCGCTCTCGCGTGCGCACGAGGATCGCCCGCCGGCGCCGGGCCGCGTCCATTCGTTCGCGGTCGACGTGGCCGACGCGCGCGCCGTGCGCGCGGCGATCGAGCACGTGGAGGTGACGGTCGGCCCGATCGGCATGCTCGCGAACGTCGCCGGCGTGCTGCGGCTCGCGGCCGCGACGTCGCTGACCGACGACGACTGGGCGCATTGCTTCGCAGTGAACGCGCATGGCGTGTTCCACCTGTCGCGCGCGGTCGCACAGCACATGATCGAGCGGCGCGCGGGCAGCATCGTGACTGTCGGGTCGAATGCAGCGCTCGTGCCGCGCACGCAGATGGCCGCCTACGCCGCGTCGAAGGCCGCCGCGCATCAGTTCACGCGCTGCCTCGGCCTGGAACTGGCCGGCCACGGCATTCGCTGCAACATCGTCGCGCCGGGTTCGACCGACACGCCGATGCAGCGCCAACTGTGGCGCGGCCCGGAAGGCCCGGCGGGCGTCATCGCGGGTTCGCTCGAAACCTATCGCACGGGCATCCCGCTCGGCCGCATTGCGGCCCCTGACGACGTCGCCGGCACCGTGCTGTTCCTGCTGTCCGATGCCGCGCGCCACGTGACACTGCACACGCTGTGCGTCGACGGCGGCGCGACGCTCGGCGTGTGATCGCCCATCCACCTTCCGTTGCCCGACGTTTACCTTCTTTCATCGGAACACCTTATGTCGACGACTTCCGCTGACTCGCTGCCTACGCCGGCCGATGCCGGCAAGTCTTTCCTGCCGCTGCTGCTCGCCAATTTCGCGATGGTGGCCGGCACCTATGTATTCGTCACGATCGCCGGACCGATGGCGCGGCGCATGCATCTCGAGCCGCTGCACGTCGGCGCGATCATCGGCATCGTCGGGCTCGTGTGGATGATCGCCGCGCCGCGCTGGGGGCGCGTGGCGGACACCCGCGGGCGGCTGCCGGCGATGCGCGCGGCGATCGGCGGCTTCGTTGCGAGTTCGCTGCTGCTGACCGGCTACGTTGGCTGGGCGTTGCGCGACGGCGGCAGCGCCGTGCCGCCGGTATGGGCGGGCTTTGCCGCGCTGCTCGTCACGCGCGCGGCGATGGGCGGCTGTTATGCGGGGCTGCCCGTCGCGGCCATGGCGTGGATCGCGGACCGGACGCCGGCCACGGGGCGCGCGGCCGTGATCGCGCGATTCGGTGCAGCGGGTGCGATCGGGATGGTGCTCGCGCCGCCGCTTGCGGGCTGGTTGGCCGGGTTTGACATGACGCTCGCGCTCGCCGTTTTCGCGCTCCTGCCGCTCGCGGGACTGGCGGGGCTGCGACGGCTGCGCGACGACGGCGCGCATGCAGTGCGGCGGCCGTCGCCGCGGCTGAAGCCGGCTGATCCGCGCGTGCGCCTGCCGTGGTGCAGCGCGTTCGCGCTGTACAGCGCGGTGATGATCGCGAACAGCGTGCTCGGCTTTTACGTGATCGACCGGCTGCACGTGCGAACGGGCGACGCGTCGAGGGTGGCCGGCTACGTGCTTGGCAGCGCCGGCATCGGGCTGATCGCGGCGCAGTCGGTGGTCGGCCGCCTGCGTGCGGTCGCGCCGCTCCAATGGCTGCGTTGGGGCGCGCTGGCGGGTGGCATGGGGTTCGTGTCGACGCTGGCCGCACCGGCCGGGCATCCGATGCTGCTGTGCGCGAGCTACTTCGTGGCGGCGTGCGGGATGGGCGCAGCATTTCCCGCGGTCGCGGCGCTCGCGAGCACCCGCGTTGAAGCGCACGAGCAGGCCGCGTGTGCGGGTACGATGTCGATGGCGCAAGGGCTCAGCATGGTCGTCGCACCGCTGGCCGGCACGATGCTGTACGAACTGCATCCGGCGGCGCCGTTCGTGTCGATCGGCGTGGTGCTCGCGGCCGTATGCGTCGCGACATGCGGCGTTGGGGCGCGCTCGCCGGCGGCGTGACGGTTTTCGCGCATCGCGCGCGCCGGCTCAGCGGGCGGTGCGCGCGCACCATATCCGCCAGCGATTCCGGCTGCTGCGTCCGCATCGACGATAAAACCCGGGCGCATAGCGAGTGAGCCGCCTGCACGCCTGCGGCTCGAGATGCGGCTCAATCGGCCAGCCGCTTGTCCGCGAGCGCCTTGCAGCAGTCTTCGTACACCCATTGCACGAGTTTCGCCCGATAGTCGAGATCGTCGGTATCGACGATTTCCTCCACTGCGTCGCGCGCCCACGACGCGTCGACGAACCCCGCATGCCGCTTCGCGATGTCCTGTGCGAGCGCCGCGAGCCGGGCGACCGCGAGCCAGTCGGCCTGACGGTGATGGCGGTCGAGCCAGCGGTGCGCGGCCTGGACCTGGAACGTGGCGTCCGGCCACGATTCGTTGAGGTAAAACGCGCCGAGATTGCCGCAGGTGAGCCAGCAAAGCAGTTCCAGGCGGTCTTGCGAGCCGAGAGTGTGGGATGCGTCGGACATGGCAGCGCTCACGAAATGCGTCGATTCCGGGCGGCGCCGGCCGCAACGGGCCGATGCCGATAGTAAAAACATAGCACGATGCGAGCCCGCCCGCGCACCCGGGCGGATGCTGACGCGGCGGCGGCTGCGCGTCGGGCGCGCCGGTCTGGGTCGCCGGCGGCGCAGCAAGGGCGCGATAGCGCCGGGTCCTTTCGAATGGCTGTCAATCGTCACACCAGCGGACGGAAACGCTCGCTAGAATGTCGGCTTCCCTGGAGGCGGAAAACGATGAAAATCTACGACCAGTTCTACATCGACGGCGCATGGCGCAAACCGGCCGGCACGGGCACGATCGACGTGATCGACTCGGGTACCGAGGCCGTGATCGGCCGGATTCCCGAAGGCGTCGCGTCGGACGCGCAGGACGCGATCCGCGCGGCGCGCGCGGCATTCGACGCATGGGCCGCGACGCCGGCCGCGACGCGCGCGGGCTATCTGCGCAAGATCGTCGAGCGCCTGCAGGCGCGCAGCGAGGAACTCGCGCAGTCGATCACCGGCGAAGTCGGGATGCCGATCAAGCTGTCGCGCGCGATCCAGGTCGGCGGCCCAATCTACAACTGGAAGGCGTACGCGAAGCTCGCCGAATCGTTCGAATTCGAGGCGACGGTCGGCAACTCGCTGGTCGTGCGCGAGCCGGTCGGCGTCGTCGCGGCGATCACGCCGTGGAACTATCCGCTCAACCAGGTCACGCTGAAGGTCGCACCGGCACTCGCGGCCGGCTGCACGGTCGTCCTGAAGCCGTCCGAAGTCGCGCCGCTCAACGCGTTCATGCTCGCCGAAGCGATTCACGAAGCGGGCCTGCCGCCGGGCGTGTTCAATCTCGTATGCGGGTATGGCCCGGTCGTCGGCGAGGTGCTGGCGACCGATCCGGACGTCGACATGGTGTCGTTCACCGGTTCGACGCGTGCCGGCAAGCGCGTGGCCGAACTCGCGGCCGCGGGTGTGAAGCGCGTCGCGCTCGAACTCGGCGGCAAGTCGGCATCGGTGATCCTCGACGATGCCGATTTCGCGGCGGCGGTGAAGGGCACGGTCAACGCGTGCTACCTGAACGCGGGCCAGACCTGTTCGGCCCACACGCGGATGCTGGTGCCGGAGGCGCGCTACGACGAGGCGCGCGAGATCGCGAAGAAGGCGGCCGAAGCGTATGTCGCGGGCGATCCGCGTGACGAAACGACGCGCCTCGGCGCGCTCGCGTCGGCCGCGCAGCAGCAGCGCGTGCAGGCGTATATCCAGCGCGGAATCGACGACGGCGCGGAACTCGTGACCGGCGGCACGGGCCTGCCGGAAGGGCGCGCGAAGGGCTTCTTCGTGAAGCCGACGGTGTTCGGCCGCGTCGATCCGAAATCGACGATCGCGCAGGAAGAGATCTTCGGGCCGGTGCTGTCGATCATCACGTATCGCGACGAAGACGAAGCGGTGCGCATCGCGAACGATTCGCCGTACGGGCTCGGCGGCGCGGTGTGGGCGGGCAGCGACGAACGCGCGATGCGCGTCGCGCGGCGCATCCGCACGGGTCAGGTCGACATCAACGGCGGCATGTGGAACGGCGCCGCGCCGTTCGGCGGCTACAAGCAGTCGGGACACGGCCGCGAGAACGGCGTGTACGGGCTCGAAGAGTATCTCGAGTACAAGTCGATGCAGCTCAAGCCGGCGAATCCGGCCTGAGCGTTTTACCCCGCATGACCCGAAACGGCACGCTCGCGTGCCGTTTTTTATTGACGGCCGTCAAGGTGCGCACCGGTGGATCGTCGATCATCGCGTTTCCGATTTTCGATGTTTCGACGAGGTTCAGATGACCGCACGCACTTCCTTCCCGCCGCTCGAGATTCGCGGCCGCACGTTGCTGCCCGTGGTGCAGGGCGGCATGGGCGTCGGCATTTCCGCGCACCGCCTCGCCGGCAGCGTCGCGCGCGAAGGCGCGCTCGGCACGATCGCCAGCATCGACCTGCGTCACCACCATGCGGACCTGCTCGCGCGCTGCCGCGCGAATCCCGACCGCGCGACGCTCGAAGCCGCGAACCTCGACGCGCTCGCACGCGAGATTCGCCTCGCGAAAACCTACAGCGAAGGGCGCGGGATGATCGCGGTCAACGTGATGAAGGCGGTGAGCGCGCATGCGGACTACGTGCGCGTCGCGTGCGACGAAGGCGCGGATGCGATCGTGATGGGCGCCGGCCTGCCGCTCGATCTGCCCGACCTCACGCAGGGTCACGACATCGCGCTGATCCCGATCCTGTCGGACAGCCGTGGCATCGCGCTGGTGCTGAAGAAGTGGATGAAGAAGGGGCGGCTGCCCGATGCGATCGTGATCGAACATCCCGCGCATGCGGGCGGCCACCTAGGCGTCACGCAGATCGACGACATGCACGATGCGCGCTTCGATTTCGTACGCGTGCTCGACGAGACCGCCCAGGTGATGGCATCGCTCGGCCTCGCGCGCGACACGATCCCGCTGATCGTTGCGGGCGGGATCAACAGTCACGACACGGTGCGCGCGGCGCTGGCGGCCGGCGCGAACGGCGTGCAGGTGGGCACCCCGTTCGCGGTGACGGAGGAGGGCGACGCGCATCCGAACTTCAAGCGC
>Ga0182005_1000585_pt1 | contig 17936 bp, 15 predicted proteins | sample Sormic07211103_1_FD_123021 | JGI IMG/M metagenome (GOLD analysis project Ga0182005, IMG submission 123021) | Rhizosphere microbial communities from Sorghum bicolor, Mead, Nebraska, USA - 072115-103_1 MetaG | ecosystem: Host-associated > Plants > Roots > Rhizosphere | place: USA: Nebraska...
CAGCGAGGCGGCAAACTGTCGGCCATTGGCAAACTGACGGGCATCACCGAGAGCGACGACGAGCGCTGTGGCGATCATTGGACCGACACCGCGCAGCTGTTGAAGGCGAACGGCGGACGGCTCGTTTGTCGCGATCGCAGTGATCTCGCCGTCGAGCTGGCAAACACGCCCATCCAGCGCACGAAGGTCGTCCCACAAACCATCCAGCAGACGACGAAAGCGTGCCGTCAAACCGTTATCCGCATCCCCTAGCCAGCATGGTATTGTACGACGCAGCATCAGCAATTCCTTCGGTGCAACGAGGCCGTACTCGGCAACCAGCCCACGGATCTGATTGGCTTTGGCCGTCCGCTGTTCGATTAAGCCGGCCCGGATGCGATGCGTCGCCTGGATATCCTGTTGTTCGATGGTCTTGATGGCGACGAAGCGCATGCTGGGACGGCTCATCGCTTCGCAGATCGCCTCGGCATCGTTCGCGTCGTTCTTGTTGCTCTTGACGTACGGTTTGACGAACTGCGGCGCGACCAGCTTTACCCGAAATCCGTGGGCTTGTAGCTGCCGAGCCCAGTGATGCGCACCGCCACAACTCTCCATCCCGATCTCACAGCCAGGTTCGATCTTTTCCAACACCGTTTGCAGCCAGCGATCACGCGGTAGGCGCTGCCGCCAGACGGGTAGCTCATGACAATCCACGCCGTGGATCTGAAACACGTTCTTGGCCAGGTCGACCCCAATTCGCATAAGCTTCATGTGTGGACTCCTTCTCACCGTTGACTGTGGTTCGCACTTTCAGTCTGGCACTCAAGATGCCGAAGTGAGGAGGAGTCCATTCCATTGCTTTGGGCGGAAAAAGCGGACGTTCGTCGTCGCCCGCATACGGCCAACCGCAGTCTGTCCGAAGGACAGTAATCGGCCAAAAGCGGACGTTCGCATGCGACCGCTACCGGCCAGTGGACGCTCCTGTTAGTAATGACCGATACGACAAAACTTAGCTCTTCAAATAAAAAACGTATCGGCTCACATCAAACGGTTTTCCACCCACCGTCGATATTGACGAGTGCGAAATGCCATACCGAGCTGTTGCAGGATAAGCGCACGTAGCGGTGAAACTTTCGGATCGGGCTTTTTCGCGCGACTCAGCTTGCGTAACTGAAACTTCACTACTGCCATGTTTGCCAAGGATGCGATGGCTTTATTTTTCCAGGTAATCGGCGGCAATTGCGGAGCATTGTCTTTGCCCAGCAGCCAGTCCCGAGGCAAGTTGGGATCGATGGCTAACGCTGTTCCGATCCCAACCATATTAACGCCGCTCTGCACGACGTTTTCCGCCACCGCGCGGCGACGTATACCACCGGTGACCATCACCGGCATTCTGGCAACTGTTTGGATATCACGGGCGAACTCGACGAAGTAGGCTTCGCGAGCTAGCGTGCGACCATCGCGCGCCTCCCCCTGCATAGCGGGCGCTTCATAACTGCCTCCGGATAATTCCACCAAATCCACACCAAGGCCATTGAGCAGCTCAACGACCTTCTTCGCATCATCGGCGGTAAACCCTCCCCGCTGGAAATCGGCGGAGTTGAGCTTGACCGCCACTGCGAAATCCGCAGAAACCACAGCCCTGACCGCCTTGACGATTTCGAGTAACAGGCGCGCCCGATTTTCTAGGGAACCGCCCCATTCGTCCGTCCTTTGGTTGGTCAACGGCGAAAGGAACTGGCTCAACAAATAGCCATGGGCAGCGTGGATTTCCACGCCGGTGAATCCGGCTTGTTCGCCGAGGCGCGCGGTGTTCGCAAAGCGTTGGATAACTTCCTTAATCACGCCGGAGGTCATCGCGTGAGGCGTGGCGAAACGCTTGGACAGTTTGCCCAAATCCAGCGGCACGGCCGACGGTGCCCATGTTTTTTGCCCAAGATTAGACTGCATCTGCCGCCCTGGGTGGTTGATCTGCAACCAGAACTGCGCACCGCCGGATCGACCAATACGCGCCCAACGCTTGAACTTGGCCAGTTGCTGATCGTCCTGCAAAACTACGCCACCCGGTCCGGTCATTGCGCGGCCGTCGACCATCACGTTGCCGGTGATGATCAGGCCTGCACCACCATCGGCCCACGCTTGGTAGAGACGCATCAGTTCTTCGGAGGGTGCCTGATCGGCGTCCGCCATGTTCTCTTCCATGGCGGCTTTGGCGATTCGGTTCTTGATAGACGAACCGTTTGGAAGCATCAGGGTGTCGAACACATTCATGGGGCAGTCCTCAACTGGATATGAGGCTACCTTAAGATTGAAGTCAACTTTAAGGTCAACATCTTTTTTCCGAATCAGTCGATGTTGATCGCGCCAGATCCTGGCAATTGCGTCACCAGCTCAGCACCTAACAACAGTGCGGGTGTGTAAGCCCCGCCAGTCGGACGCATTTGCAACAGGTAATCAACCACCGCCAATGCAGCGTCGATCGTCAGGCTGTAGACGTTCGCGGTATGCAGGCGCGCGGTTCTGCACTCACCACGGGCGTTGCGAGCTTCGCCCCAAACATAGGTGCCTTGATCTGCGCGTTTTTCCTGATCTGGGCCGACCACGGTTTTTCCAATTCGTGCTTTGAGCAACCGTTGCACGAACGACAAACCCAGCAACGGACGAATCCAATTAGCAAACCGGGAGCCGCGGATCATGCCTGCGGAACCAGGGATGAAAACTTCGATGTTGGCAATGCCGGTGGTGTGCCAAGCAGTGGAGACGTCGCCCCATGGAATAGTCATTGCCAGCTTTTCTCCGGCACCAAAGTCGATGCGACGCACCCGGTAGGCCAGCGGCACCGAGGTGATTTTACCGTCACGGCGAACCTTGCCACCCTGCGCCATACCCTCAATTGAAGTCTTTGCAGTACCGGGCGAAAAACTTGAGCGCGAATCAAAACCCAATGCCAGATGCGTGGCATCCGGCATCGCATTTTTCAATGCAGCGGCAACACAGTCCGTAGGGACCACATCGAAACCGACGCCTGGGCAAATGACCACGCCCGCCGCCCGCGCACGTTCATTCAGGGATTGAGCGTGCTCGAATACGGCAATCTCGCCGGTGATATCCAAATAATGTGCATTGGCACGCAAGCATGCTTCCATCATCGGAACGGCGGTCGCTGAGAACGGCCCTGCACAATGCAGAACCAAGCCATGGCCTTTGATCTGAGCAAGTAAACGTACTTCGTCTTCGAGTCCAAACACCCGAGCTTCAAGACCCAACTCCCGAGCCAAGGCTTCAACTTTGTCTCGGCTACGTCCCGCCAGCACAGGTTTAAACCCACGTTTTACAGCATCACGAGCGATCAACTCGCCGGTGTAGCCGTTGGCTCCATAAATCATCCATTTCATCTGCGTATCAAGGTTGTCTTGCTGACTCATGCATGGCTCCCGAGTGGATTAGTGACGAGCGTTATTGCCTTGCTCATTCAGCATCAGACGCTAGCGTTAAAGTCAGGTTGAGGGTCAAGTTGAAGTGAGCAGCTACCAGTGGAAATTAATTGCAGCGGCGGGGTTGACCTTAAAGCGAGGTTTAAGGTGAGCATGCGCCGACCTGCTTGATTGATGGAACCCGGATGATGCTCAAGACCTTTGTTTCTTATGCGTTGGTACTGATAGGTAGCGCTTTCATGACATTTGCAAATGCTGACACCGCCCCTTCCACAATGACTGCCAAAAATCGCCAAATTCTGGTGATTCTGACCAACCACTCCAGCTATCCCTCACGAACCGATACGACGGGGTTGTGGCTGACTGAGCTGACGCATTTCACCGACGTAGTGGAGGCAGCTGGCTACAGCACAGTTTTTGCCAGTCCCAAAGGCGGTGCGGTGCCTCTAGATGAGCGCAGCCTCGGTTGGCTGTACATGGACAAGGCCGCCCGAGAGCATTTGCAGTCCCCTGCCTTTCGCGCTCGCCTGCAAAACACACTGCCGATCGCCGATGTCGATCCGTCCCAGTTCAGCGTCATCTACTTCACCGGGGGCCATGGGGTGATGTGGGACTTCCCCAATAATCCCGACCTGCGGCGTGTCGCCGAAACTATCTACAACCAGGGTGGCATCGTCTCGGCCGTCTGCCATGGCGTTGCGGGTCTGTTGGATCTGAAGGATGAACAAGGCCAGTTGATCATCAAAGGGAAGAACATCACCGGCTTCTCTGATCGCGAAGAGCTGTTCTCCGGCATGAAAAGCCAGGTGCCCTTCTTCCTTGAGGACAAGTTGGTGAGCCAAGGCGCGCGGTACCGCAAGGGCTGGCTGCCATTCACGTCATTCGCCATCACTGATGGAAGGCTTGTCACCGGCCAAAACCCTCAATCGCCCAAAGCCGTAGCTGAAGCCGTGATGGCGGTGCTCTCAGGCGACAACGTAGCTCGCTGAACCCTCAAGTAGTTCCCACCACCCGGAGAAAGACCGATTGAAACTCGCAAGCGCCGTATTAACAGGATTGCTGTTCAGCTCAATTGCCAACCATGCGTTGGCGGGGACGCCTGAAATGCTCAGCCCGACTGAAACCAACACAATCGATATCGCAGGCCACACAGTGCCGGTCGTCAAGGCCGGCTTGTACGACCGTTATCGCTCGAATCCTCCCTTGTCGGTGATTGCAGCAGAACTGCCGGGTGTTGATTTGAGCTGGTTCAAAGGACTGGAAAAGCACAAGGTAGACATTGGCTTCGAGTCATACTCTCCGAACTTTTATTACCAGAACAGTCGGGTAACGGCTGTCTACACGGCCGACCTGGACGCACTTCGGGCATTGATGCCGCCGGAAGTATTAGCAACCGTACACCCCCTGCAAATCTGGCCGGGTCGCGGCTTGATTGCGTTTACCGCGTACACCTATGAGCATTGTGATAACGACGCCTATAACGAAGTGGCCGTGTCGATCATTACCAACAAGCCAGGCAAAGCCAATCTGGGCCCGTTCACACTGATTGGCCAGTCGATGTCTGGCGACTTCTGGGGCTATGTGCTCAAGCTGCCGGTCAATACCGAGCTTGCACGGGTGCGTGGTGTCGTCGGTTACAACCTGCCTAAATGGCTGACCGGTATTGACCGCAAAGAAGATGCCCAATCTGTGGTCTATGACATCACCGACAGCCAGACCGGAAAAGTCGACGTGTCCTTCAAAGCGAAGAAACTCGACAACCTCTCTCGCGATGTCGATATCGTCACCAGCAGCTTCACCAATCTCGATCATCAGGGCCAACTGGCATACGGGTATGCGGTTTCCCGCCAGCTCAGTCACGGCTCCAGCCGCGACGCTGATTCGGTCACCCTCACGCTGGGCGACGGCAGTCTGTCGAATTACCTCCGTGCCCTGAAGCTGGGGAAAATGATGAAATACGAATACGTGCCAGAGTTCCAGAGTGCGCTTTATGCGCCCAAGCCACTCGCCAGCCTGATTGGCGAGCGCTGAGACCTTTTGCGCCTGTCAGGCTCCGGAAGCCTGACGGGTGTGTTTTTTTGTAGAAGACGTTACCGCGGGCCTATCTGAAGCTTTGCCAACCCCCTCTTCACGCAGACGATTTATCAGCATTTGAGCATTATCCCCACACGCCATGCCCTCGGGTTTATCTTCGATGCCCTTGATGACGACCAGAAGTTGAGCTTTGTTTTGCGCTAGCCGCTCCTGCAGAACGCTGATTTCTTCCACCTTTTGCTTGAGTCCAGTGAGCAACTCGTCGTGCCGCCAGCCACTGGCATTCATCGGCATCAGTTGCCGAATCTCCTCCAATGAGAAACCTGCCGCTTGTGCGCCGGTGATGAGTTCCAGTACCCATTCGGTATCGGGCGCGTAGTCCCGGTAGCCATTGGCCTTGCGCTCAACGGAGCTGATCAAGCCACTGGCCTCATAGAAACGGATGCGTGACGGTGCCAGTCCGCTGATTTTCGCCAGTTCGCCTATTCTCATACATCACCCTGAAAAATCTATTGACCTTAAAGTTGACTTTAAACCTAAAGTCATCGAGCGGCCAAGCGCAACGTGTGACTTGGTCGTCATGGCGTTCGTGAGTAAGCGCAGGCTAATCCAGCAACGCACTCTGAACTGCCTACCGGAAGGGCTGCATGCTGTTAACTCAAGGCCATGATCGGAACGCGATTCGATGAAGGCCTCCACTTCATTCAGGAGATACGAACATGGGGTATGTCACTACAAGAGATGGTGTTGAAATCTTCTACAAAGACTGGGGGCCACACGATGCCCAGGTCATCTTTTTTCACCACGGATGGCCACTGAGCGCGGATGATTGGGACGCGCAAATGCTCTTTTTCCTGGGTGCCGGTTACCGGGTTGTAGCACACGATCGGCGCGGTCACGGGCGATCCAGCCAGGTCTGGGATGGACACGACATGGACCACTACGCCGACGACGTCGCGGCCGTAGTTGATCACCTGGGTGTACAAGGCGCAGTTCACGTCGGGCACTCCACCGGCGGCGGCGAAGTCGTTCACTATATCGCTCGCCATGGCGAAGACCGAGTCTCGAAAGCAGCCATCATCAGTGCCGTGCCACCGCTGATGGTCCAGACACCGACCAATCCTGGCGGCCTGCCGAAGTCAGTGTTCGACGACTTGCAGGCACAACTGAAAGCCAACCGGGCACAGTTTTACCACGACGTTCCTGCAGGGCCTTTCTATGGCTACAACCGCCCGGGTGCAAAGACCTCCGAGGGCATTGTCTTGAACTGGTGGCGACAAGGCATGATGGGATGTGCACAGGCACACTATGACGGGATAGTGGCGTTTTCTCAGACCGACTTCACCGAAGACTTGAAGAGCATCAAGATCCCCGTCTTGGTAATGCATGGTGATGATGACCAGATCGTGCCTTATGAAAATGCAGGGGTTTTGTCGGCCAAACTTCTGCAAAACAGTACGTTGAAAATCTACCCGGGCTTCCCTCATGGAATGCCGACAACCAACGCCGAGACGATTAACGCAGATCTGCTGGCGTTCGTGCGGAGCTAAAAAATGGGGCGGGTTAATCCCGCCCTTCTTCCCCTTGCGACTCCCAAATCGGATTTTGAATTTCGCAAAGTGCATAAGAAATGCGTTAACTGACCGTCCGCTTTTGGCCGATTTTTGCCGTTCGCTCGTTCGACTCAGGTCGATTTCGGTGGGGGCATGACAGGCCGGAATCGAAGCGGCCATGCCATGTCAAACGCAATAGCCCGTTGGGATGAGTTGCTGGCCAGATTGCACGCGCTCTATAGCTTCGAGAAGCTGGCCGTCGAAATACTCGGTCCCATCTCGCTCCTGCGCTTCCATGCGAAGCTTTCAACAGAATCGACCCATAGCAGTCGCTGATAGATAGATTCTCGGCGACGGCTTTGCAGCGGGATGTAAAGCCAAGGTTTGCAAGCAAGGACGCCGAACAGGGCGTTCGTTCTGGGTGACTCCTCCGACCTGAGATAAGCTTACTGGCAGGTCCCGTCCTCTTCTCTAGCCGATTCCAAGCGCCAGAATCAGGGTGCAAACAATCATGATCAGGTTGAACAGAGAACCCTTGAGCAAGTACTTGGGCGAAGCCCTGAAGAACTGCCGAGCCCAGCGCGCATCCGATCATGAGCTGGCCGTAATGACTGAGTTCCACGGGCAGTGCCGTTTGCAAGTTGAAACTGGCCGTGAACAACGCGCATAGGGCCATCGGCCCGAACATCCAGGGGTTCGGTAGCTTGTAACGGTTCCAGATCATGGCCGTCAGTGCGCCACCGATCAGCAGCGGCAACAACCAATACCAATCACTGGGCAAACGGGCATGGACAACCGATGGAGAGATTTTCGCGGTAAAAAACATCGCAGGCGGAACGCAGAGAACAATCAACACCAAACGCACACTGTGCGCCGCAGCAATCTGGCTGACGTTGGCTTTGTGCCTGATGCCCGACTGGATCATTTCGGAAAAGTTGGCAGGCATGAACGCGAAGAACGCGGTCGTCAGGTCCATGCCGCGACGGCGCATGAACTCTACGCCGAGCAGTGCAAGGAACAGGGTCAAAAACGCCGCAAACAGCATCATCGCGAAATGTCTCAGGATCTGCTCCAGCACTACTGGCGTGAAGTGCAAACCGATGGACGTCGCGATCATCCACTGCCCGGTCAGACGGCCATTGGGAATTTCCCCCACTCGCCAGCCAAGGCAACGCACCAGGATCACTGCCAACATTGATCCAATGGTCCAGGGCAAAGGCCAGTTCAGGTAGCTGGCGAGCAGAGCCCCGGCAATTCCAATGAGCGGTGTTGCCCACCACAATCCCATTGAGGTGAAGAACGCCTTCATGTCCTTGGGCCACCGAAGACCATGCAAACAGGACTTCCCGTCTCGATTACTTCATCCGTAGGAGTTAAGGCTCCAGTCGTTGAGTCGACCCTGAAGACCACGATCGTATCGCTGTCCTCATTGGCGACGTACAGGGATTGCCCATCGGGCGACAACGCAAAAAGTCGTGGTGTGCGGCCTTTCGTCGGCGTCGACGATTCAAACGTCAGCCAGCCCGACTGCGGATCGACGCTGAAGACTGCGATGGTGTCGCTGCCTCTGTTTGAGGCGTACACAAATCGCCCGGATCTATCGACCTCGATCTCGGCGGCCATGCTGTCGCCAGTAAATGAATCAGGCAGTGCAGAGATCACCTGCTGCGGTTGAATAACGCCGCGAATTGATGCTGCGTCGGTTCCGCAAACATCAAGTTCTGAGCATTCATCAATTGCTGGAAATGGTCGACTGTTCGCACATGACCATCCGCCGCGACATCGCGCTGCTGGAGCAAGAAGGTCGTGCTTAATCAGTAACAGGCGGAGTGCGAATCGCCAGCCAGATCCACAGTGAGCCCAGCCATCAACTCAAGGCGGTGATCGGGTTGCCACTGAAGCAATCCATGGCCAAACTCGCCGCCCGGCTACTGCATGCCGATTTGGTGATTTACCTAGATGCGGGAACCAGCACGCTGGAAATTGTTCCTTACATCAAGGCGCTGTCCGGCATGGCCGTGGTGACCAGCGATTTCGGTATTGTGCAGGCACTGATCGAAGCGCCCAATGTCACGGTGACTCATACCGGCGGGCAACTGGATCACTCCAATCAATCGTGCGTGGGCGGCCTGGCGGCGGCCAACTTGCACCAGGTCGTCACCGACATCGCGTTCATATCAACTAGCTCATGGGATTTGCGTCGCGGACTGACCATGCCTTCGGCGCTGACGTGGTGGCCAGCAGTTCGAAGCACGGTACATTCAGCATGTACCGGATCGCCGGGCTTGAGCAGTTTGACATCGTCCTCAGCGACGATGTCTTGCCCCCTACCGCGGCCGATGGCATCCGCAAGCAGGGTGTCGAACTATTACTTCCATTGGACACCACCGTGGCCTGAAACGGGCACCCGCATTCGGCAGAGCACCCGACGGATTGCCATCAGATTGGCGTCGGTTGCAGCTGCATTGATGGCGATAATAATTTACCCCGAAAAATTCGTCCTTATTTCCCGGCCTGGTCATTTTCCAATAAGATGCGATCCCAATCTCGGGCGATCAATGTCTGGCAAGCCGACACAGAGCCACCGAAGCAGCGTCTAGAAGCCTTTTGCATATTGGCTTCCGTAACATAGCTAATGCCTTCACCCCGCTCATTGAGTAAAACACCTCCCGCTCCTCTCAGTAGCGCGTGACCCGCTGCGATATCATGGGCGGCAACCGGGTAGAGCGAAACGCCGCAAACTCCATCCCCTGCGGCGACTTTAGCCAGCCTGTATGCTATGGATGGCATCGCAATAAAGCGTCCCGGTTTGCAGAGTTCATCATTGATCTCAGGCTTATTAACCGCGGCGGAACTGACCATCACGTAAGTGTCAGGCGACAGTACCCTTGCATGGAGTTTGGTCGTTACCGGCTGCCCATTGCGTAAGACCTTCGGCAACCCTTCAGCCCAGGCTATGCAATCAGGCACGCCCTCAATAGTGATAGGTGCATATACCACACCTAAAACAGGCGTTTGCTTGTGCAGTAGACCCACCGAAAGCGCCGAACCTTTCAGCCCTTTAAGGAAATCACTGGTGCCATCATTCGGGTCGACAACCCAGCACCAAGGGTTTCCAGTCAGACAATGTCCGGTTTCCTCGCCCCAAAAATCGCAAGGAAAAAGCTCTAACAGTTGCTCCCGCAATAGAAGCTCAATTTCCACGTCGACGGCGGCCTTGTCTCCTTGGCCTCGCGGCCCCTCGATCCTCTCCCATTCAGTAATCAGTAGCTTACCAGCGGAGATTACAATCTCGAGGGCCTGATTGAGTAGCGCTGTAAGGTGAGTTTTCTGCTCCGGCCTTGCTGCCTCAAGGGCATTGGTCGAAGCATTGTAATCCTCCTTCAGAGCAGGATTTCGCAAGACACCCGACATTAGACCAATAGGCTCAAAATCTGCGCCAAATATCAAAGCCGCATCGAGAAATCTGTGTTCAGCTTTTTTTGATCTGCTCCTCAATTTCCGCTTGGCTTCGACCTCAAACCGAGTCTGCAATGACCATTTATAGCTAACAACCTTCCGTCTTCCTTTCATATTGACCTCGTACAGGATCTGCTCACGCGATAGCCCCGCCCTCAATGCTGCGCGCGACAGGCAGCTAGGTAGGTGGCAACTGCACCAAAAACATCAGATTGACGACGACCAAAATGAATGCGGCCTACCAAATATTGCTATAGCATATAGTTTTTTCCCCTTCAGCAATAACAGGCCCCTCAGGGCACTGCATCGGAGCGCTCAGTGATTTTCCTTTTCGACCCTAAGCATAAAGAGGTACGAACTTGGACTCATTGCGAAATAGAAGGACTTTGCTTCATCGCTACCATCACCTCGATGAAAACGGGGCAACGCAACCGCGCTGCGGTGGTCGAGTGTGCTTATGAGTTACGCCACTATCTTTTAACAGCTAAGGACGTAGTGGTTAGACACGTTCATATGATGTGTCCTCCGTCCATAAGCGGACGCAGCGCCTGGGCGATGGAAGAGCTTGAAAGCATCGTAGCTTTCAATGGAGTCGATGTTGATGAAAGCGCGGTTCTTTACCGCACATCGGTTGCGAGCTACAAGCTTGGCGAGCTGGACCTACGAAAGAAAAAACATTCGCGTGTCCTTTACTGCGCTCGGCATCTTGAGCGGTACCCTCCTTTAGCTTCTGACGCGCCGTATGAGGACATTTATCCAAAGATGCTGTCCCCCCTATGGGGACGCTGAGCTTGCCTCTGGCGTCCATAGATCATTTGTTCGTAAGAAAAATGCGAATATTGCTATAGCGTATAGCTCTTTGGTCCGCAGCAAGGCTTTATCGTGCCTTTTGTGGGTCAGCAAATGGATCTCAAAGAATCCTTCGGGGTTACCGTCAAGGCAATACGTCACAGCAAAGGGCTTCCGCAAAATGCTGTTGGCATTAATCAGGGTTACGTTAGCGAACTCGAGAACGGTCATAAAACGCCAACCCTTCCAAAAATGGCGTCCATCGCAAAAAATTTAGGTATTCATCCCTTGACCCTACTTACAGCGGTGTACAGCGAAATGGGTCCTGAAAACTCAGAGCAACTTTTAGTTAGGGTCGCCCGCGAACTCGCCAGCCTGAAATAGCACAACTATATAAGGAAGCATGCGAGAATAGCGTTAATGCGGGCCAACTTTTTAGGCAAGGAACTTACTTTTGAAAGTAACAATCAGTGTATCGTTAAAAAATACCGATCCAAAAGGGAAACCCATACAACCTTCTAACTATCAGCCAATATTCACCCATAAGAATCATAGTACTAAACAGTGCTAACAGAGAACCATTATGAACTATCTTTTTTATTTCGCCCATCGGTAATCAAAGAAACATTTCCCGCTGACAACTTTATTCGCAACGTCATGTTCTCAGATTCAAGTTCAGCAATTTGACGCTGTGCATCATCTAGTTTTGCTTGCATAGAGACAACCTGAATGGCGTACATTTCATTATACTTATGAGCAATCTCAGTATATCGATCCCGCCATTCGTCAGCCGATGCAGTTACACGCTTATGAACTTTCTTAGTGCCTTTTTCTAATAGCTTATCTAAATTTTCAATCCATTCCTTTATTACCAACTTAGTGGTCGTTCTATGGATTTTACCTTGAAGGGTAATCTTATGTATTGACGCACGACGACACACCTCTGCAAGCGATAATCGTCCATTATTGAACGGATACAACCCGCCGTTATCCTCAATATCCTTCTCAATTTCCTCCATAGCTTTTTTGAGCTTCGTAGCAACCTGATCGCTTCGAGATCTTGAGTAGGCTCTTAGCGGGCTTTCGGGCTTCATGAACAAAACTCATTAGTTACGTAAAGCATAACTAATGGATTATGACGCCATTTTTCAGCGATATCAGCCCATCGAAACAGCCAATTTCTGAGCTGACCGGACCACTGGGCAATTAGCATTGGTTCCTCCTCATCGACAGCTTTCTGAAGATTTTTCAAAATTTCTTTTACAGCATCTTCAGTTTTTACTTTATTGTAGGTCGTCAACAACTGAAATGGGCAACCACCTTGACAATAAGCAGGGTTAGTTCCACTTTGTCCTTTTGAACAGGGTCCGCCTTCACCGGTGGGTAGCGTACAGTAGATACCTGGTGCAACCATCATCCACGATCTCCCATCAAAGGTCTCACGCCGAGCAAACTCGTATGCATCTTGAGGTTCGAATTCAGACTTACCCAGCAATTGTAAATATTGCTTTTTCCTTTGACGGAGCTGTTCGCTGACCGCGCCACCTAACCCGTCTGAATCCTTTATAATTTCGACAGCCATCATGACTACAAGCTCTCTTTGAACGACTAGCACTTCGCGTGCAATGTTCTTATCGCTCAAAATGTAGCTATGAAGAGTCATTTCCGGGTCCTCATGCCCGAAGCAATCCATCAATATGGTAGGTGAATTTACAAGTGACAAAGCAACCACGCGAGCAAGCGTTTTTCGAAAGCGATGAAGATGGACACTAGGTGCTTCAGCACTCAGATAACTTTTTAAGTTAAGCTTTTTACAATAATTATCCATAAAGCTGGATAATGTTTTGTGCTTCGACCCCATGACCGACTCTCCATTGTCGGTCAAATGAACCCAAAGATGGCTACCCAAAACTCCTCCGCGGGCTTTCACAAGTTGAGAAAGCCTAACCTGCTGTTGAATTGCTTTGACAACTATCTCCGGGGCCGCAAAATCACGCTCTCGCCCCCCATAGTTATCAACAAGTTTAAAAGTTTTTCCAGATACCCTACCATATTCCTTACCAATTAACTCAACTAGACAGTCAACATTGAAACCGGCAACTTCTGAAGCGCGAGGACCACTAGCGAGACATACTGGAAACAAATGAGCGCCCTGCAAAATAGGGAGTAACCTCCAAGCATCAGCAAACGTATTTGGTGGCCATTCTAAAACAAAATTTTTATCAAAACTCAACTTTGAAGCGCTTTTTATTTCAAGCTCAAAACCTAAATCATGCAACGGAATATCGCCATGCGTAGTCCAGTTCCAATTTCGAATAACCTGATCTCGTATATAAGAACCCTTAACCTGCAACTCGCCATTTGGCGTCGCCTCCAAGCGAGCACAATTCTCTTCGTTGAGAGCGGATTCTAAAGCACTAAGAAGGGTTGGCCCAAGATCTTTTATTATTTTTAAAGAACGCCATCCGCACTCGCTTGTAAATTTATCAGGAAATGGTTGCCACTGCTTCCCGACCTTTATATGTTCGGGTTCATCTTCTTCGCCATAACGGTCCCGCTCCCTATTCGTACCTTCTACTGCCGGAGAAATCAGAGGAGCATCTGGAAGGAATCCGCGCTGATAATAATTGCGAAGCGTCTTTACCAAGGATTTCCCAACTACAGAAACTTTTCTAACATCATCCTCTACTAGTAAACTCCAAAAACGACCCTCAACAAACGGCATCGACAATATTTTACGCGCTAAGATTATTAGCAATCCCATTTCACTGCCTACCGTTGAAGGCTTAGCAACACACCTCAATCCACTCACCGCACTTCTTACGATTCCGTAACGTAAAATTTCAGCCCACGCGAGATCAACTCTTTCCCGACTAACTTCTATATTCGTACAAAGGCTTTTCATTTCAATAAAAAGCCTGCTCCTATGTTGCAACTGACCATCCGGCATAGAACTTGAAGGAAATTCCCAAACACCCCACTCCCTGCCCATACCAAGACGCTGCTGCATAGACATCAGTTCCGCGTTGCACATAGATCTAAAGTCATGCTTGGTTATTCCAATAGCCAACTGCTCACGAAACATAGCCAAATTATCGCTAGCCAACAACATGCTATTGTACTCCCGAGGAATAAATAAGTACCTGGTGCTCCCCTGAGTTTATTTTTTCCCTCCAAAACGCCACTTGGATTTCAACTCTTTCTACTGCCCACTGTTTTAATGTTTCTCTATATACTTCTAAATCTAAACAATCTGTCGATTGGTACCATCGAAGATCTCCAACATTTTCCCGCCTCCACTCAAGCTCGGCTGTATAACGAGCGATATGCTCTAGGCTGTCCTCAAATACTTTTCCTTTAGGGCAACTCGGACACCGATGCCCCTGCTGACAGATTTCAGAACCATCACGCGGATTTTTCGGGTCAATCCATTCAGGAGGATGAGACGGATCTGAACAATATAGACCGCTATAAGTTTTGTTTTTCCTATACGTCTCCAACCTATCAATATGTTCTTGCGTGATATTAACCCCATCCATTTTAGCCCTAAGAACGGTAATATCTATCTTTCGATGAATTTCAATTTGTTCGAACAAAGCCGTCACGAAGCTATTTAGTTGAAATTCAGACTCCTTACGCCAAGCTACGGATCGCAAATATCTCCGCGTAGAGGCTAAATTTTTGTGCCCGAGTGCAATTTGAGTCAAAAATATTGAATAATTCCCTCCCCTATGAACTGCTTCTGCGAATACATCTCTAAAATCGGAGGGTCGAAAAATTGGAAGCTTTAGAGCGTCCTCTTTTGCATTATTGTATTCTTGAACAACTCGCTCAAGATATCTTCGAAGAGTGGACAGAGAATGATTACCAAGCACGCCTACTTTATTACTGTTTAGAGCGCACACCCAAGGACTCCTCTGTGCCAAATCAGGATATCCGCATTTTTCTGGATCTTCTGTAACTGACTTACGCAAAATTTCATTCCGCTTTAAAAGTCGAGTTATTATTTGATAACTGTGCCCAGCATGGTTTTCTGGAGAGATTGTGTCTTGCCAGCTGCGAGCCCGATCCTTATAGCTATATATCCAAATTAGCCCATCTCCATATGGTCTATTCCAATTCTCTGAATTACTACAATCGAGCCCGACTGTAGTGGCTACATTCCACCCACTACGGGCCATGAGCAGGGTACTTAAACAGCTTAAATCAGCAAAGGTAGGGTACAAACCAGGCAGTAAGTCACTTTCCAAATTAACAAACCTGCCTCTAGTTCTACCTGCATCAGGACGCTCGGGCCACCACTTCGGCATCCAAGAATCAACTAATCCTATAAACTTAAAAAGGTCACTAAACGATGGAGTTGGGTTGCCGGTACAGCGTATTAGTTCTCGATATGTCGCATGAATGTCCGCTTCTACTACATCGAATTTTTTGTTGCTTTGAACAAATTTAGAATCTAATACCCTTCCAGACGCGGCTAAAGCATCTGCTCTCTCCCATCGCGCCCATATTTCATGAGCCTTTTTTGTCAACAGTCGAACTATCGTGATGCCTTCTTTAATCGATGGTGTATCCTTTCGACTTACAGTGGGAGGATGTGTTGCAGGTGGCCAGTATACGGGTGCAAGCCCGCGCGACAACAGCGAGATTTTGACAATAGTGTGCACCATGTTGTACTCACCTAGGTATGCAGGCGCGTAAACAGTGGTCATAGGGCGCAACCAACGCAAACCGATAATCGAGTCAATTTTACTCACGCTATCGATACTTATTCTTTCGGAGGAAGATAGGGAATCCTCATATGCATCGAGAAATCTCCAAAAATTTCTCAATATAGATAGCAAACATCGCATTGAGTTTGGAGACTTGTTTAAAGCGACGGCCTTGATTGCATCGAACAAATCATCAGCAAGTCCAGGACGAGCAGAAAAACCTCCCCCCCATCTTACACCGCTCCGCCTTTCAGTCGCGCCATTCCACAACTCACTGAAATCAATGACTCCACCTAAGGATATGTAATCCTTATGGGTGCACTTCACCTGATATGATGGGCTCGAAGTGGGCTTATTTTCGCCCGCATTGCTGTCAGTTTCTTTCACAGTCGTCGAGCCATAACAATGTTGGATGTTTAAACTCTTTGAGCAAACGCTCCCTTGCCGCTGTCAAGTATAAAAGAGTTGTCTCTTCGCTCATATGCCCCATTAGCGGAGTAAGAATTATTGCTATTTGACCAGCCATCAATCCGTGCAACCATCCGACATTTGGAAGGGCTGACGTCTTCAATACTGATATCGATTCGCGCACATAATTAACTAACGTTTCAACTGCAAATAAGTGTCGTGCCATATGGGGGCACCATTTCCAAGGCTTTGTGATATCGCTAGACCAAGCCTGCCGAATCCAAGAGTTAGAAAAAGGCTTTCCCCTTTTACCTATCCAAAAGCGATCCGTTTTTACAGAATTACGACGCCTTTGGCGTTCGTCCTTAGTTTTACCTGCTGATGCCCACCTTGCTATTAAAGTAGAACGGCCCTCCTTTCGGTAGTAGTCCATGCGATCAGCCAAATCGAGAGGAACATAGATTCTTCTCGGCTTAACACTCTGCTCCGATCCACGAGCTATTTTAGGTCCTTTTACCCCCATGCAGATGGTACAGGGTACTTCTCCCGCCTCGATCCAATCCTCACGCCAGTTATCACCGTCAGGGCCATATTTTTTCTCAGGTAAATCTGACGTTCGGAACTGCGTGCCTTCACTAATCCGCATCCCTGTACGTATGAGACATTCGGAGAAAAGTGCGATGACGTTCCCGTGTCGTATTTTTAAATTAGAATGCCATTGGGCTACGGCACTATCCGATGGAAGAGACAACGAACGTCGACGGGCAGCTAGTAAGCCAATCCTTGACTCCTTTTCAATGTTTCTTGTGCGAGACCAGCTTCTACCCGCATTTTGAATGACTTCCCTAGTCATAACTACAAAAGTAGCTCTATATCCTCGCTCTGCCGCCCATGAGAGAAAATAACACGCTTCTGAAACTCGGCTATTTATCGTTTCTATTGCGAGCTTTCTATGGCTTCTTGACGCACTACCGCAGAGCATTCCGGCCTGCCATTTATCCATCAAATCATCAAGATAACTGACTTCTTTCCAATTGATTCTGGGGGTCGAACCCTCGCACCAAAGTAAGAACTCCATGAGGCGACGAGCCATTGCATCAAGGCTTTTAACAGTCTGTCGTGTGTTAAAGCGATAGCAGCCTTCCTTTCCTGGTATCGAGGGTCGCCACTCAAGACATGCTCGCTCACGAATGTATCTATTCGCTTCTACCGGATATTCCCCATTAGCTCCGATTAAAAAAGGGACATAAGCGAGCTTGGCATATCCCTGATTTATCATCCGCTGGGCATCCGGGAATATCACTTTCATGGCCTTACCCTCGGGCAGTAGCACGTCTTAGAAACTTAGCTCATCGCAGAAGCTTGTCAACGTGGTTGAAGGTGTTCTTAAACCACATTCTTCTACTATTTCACTGTCGCATACTGTAAAGACGCACTGTCAGATATGTCTGTATTGCCATGACAACGAACACTCGCGGTACACCGACCAGCAGTATTTCGACGAAGGCTCGCTCAGCAGCCCGAAAATCGCCAAGGCGACGCACAACCCGTTTGCGGCGTTGGCGGGG
>Ga0182005_1000588_pt1 | contig 17824 bp, 13 predicted proteins | sample Sormic07211103_1_FD_123021 | JGI IMG/M metagenome (GOLD analysis project Ga0182005, IMG submission 123021) | Rhizosphere microbial communities from Sorghum bicolor, Mead, Nebraska, USA - 072115-103_1 MetaG | ecosystem: Host-associated > Plants > Roots > Rhizosphere | place: USA: Nebraska...
CACGCGTTACCGCGGCGAAACCACCGGCGGCGACCTGGTGTGGAAGCACAAGCCGGCCACCGCATTGTTCGGCCGCCGCGTGCTGCTGGTGGACGACATCCTGGACGAGGGCTACACCCTGCAGGGCGTGCGCACCTGGTGCCTGGAGCAGGGCGCGACCGACGTGCGCATCGCCGCGCTGACGGTCAAGCTGCACGACCGCGCGCTGCCGGACGTCAAGGCCGACTACGCCGGCATCGACCTGCCGGACCGCTATGTGTTCGGGTTCGGCATGGACGTCAACGAGACGCTGCGCTGCGTGCCGGCCATCTACGCGATGAAGGAATGATGGAACACATTTCCCTCGCCGTCATCGGCGGCACCGGCGTCTACAAGCTGGCCCAGCTCGACGATGTGAGCAGCCACCAGGTCGAGACCCGTTACGGCACGCCGTCCGGTCCGATCCGCGTCGGCACGCTGCTGGGCCAGCGCGTGGCCTTCCTCGCGCGCCATGGCGAAGGCCATTCGCTGCCGCCGCACAAGATCAACTATCGCGCCAATCTCGCGGCGCTCCAGCAGATCGGCGCGCAGCGCGTGCTGGCGCTCAACACGGTCGGCGGGATCACCGAGCAGTTCGGCCCGCGCGTGCTGGCCTGCCCGGACCAGCTGATCGACTACACCTGGGGGCGCATCTCGACCCTGTGCGAAGAACCGGGCACCGACGTGCTGCACGTCGACTTCGGCCATCCGTACACGCCGATGCTGCGCAGCAAGGTGCTGGCCGCGGCGAAAGTCACCGGCGTGCGCCTGCAGGACGGGGGCTGCTACGGCGCCACCCAGGGCCCGCGGCTGGAAACCAATGCGGAAATCGCGCGCATGCGCCGTGATGGCTGCGATCTGGTCGGCATGACCGGCATGCCCGAAGCCAGCCTGGCCCGCGAGCTTGGGCTGGACTACGCCTGCCTGGCGATCGTGGCCAACTGGGCCGCCGGCTGTGGCGATGGCGATGAGATCACCATGGCCGAAGTGCTGGCCAATGTGGACGCTGCCTCCTCCGGCCTGCCCGAATTGATCGGTGAATTGGCACGGGGGTGATTGTCATTCCGGTACAAGGTTTGCATACTCCGCCAGTGCGCTGGTTGAGCGTACACCACCCATTCATAGAAGAAGGTCTCGCATCACCATGCCGAACGGTACCGTCAAGTGGTTCAACGACGCCAAGGGATTTGGCTTTATCTCGCCGGAGGACGGCAGCGCCGACGTCTTCGCGCACTTCTCCGCGATCAACTCCAAGGGCTTCCGCAGTCTGCAGGAAGGCCAGAAGGTCACCTATGACGTGACCCAGGGCCCGAAGGGCGCCCAAGCCTCGAACATCGTGCCGGCTGAGTGATTTTTTCAGCTGCGCATTGAAAACCCCGCTTCGGCGGGGTTTTTTTTAGCAGTGAGTCCACGCATGACCCCTCGTCGCACCATCGCCATCGTCGGCTACGGCACGGCTGGCCAAGCCTTGTCGATCCTGCTTTCACGTGACCATCACGACGTGCACGTCTTCGAGCGTGCCACCACGCCCGGTCCGGTCGGGGCGGGGTTCCTGCTCCAGCCCAGCGGCCTGGACGTGCTGTGGCAGATGGAGCTGCTGCCGGCGGTGCTCCGTCATGGCGCCGCCGTGCGCCGGTTGTACGGCGAGACTCCCTGCGGACGCGCGGTGATGGACATGCGCTATGCCGACCTGGAGCCAGCGCTGCACGGGGTGGGCATGCAGCGCGGCGCGCTGTTCTCGCTGCTGGCCGATGCCTGGGAGCACCCCGGCAACCTGCAGGCCGACACCGCCATCGTCGCGGTGGACAGCGCACAGGGGCGCCTGCGCGACGCACGCGGGCACTGGCATGGCCCTTACGACCTGGTGATCGCCGCCGATGGCGCGTCCTCATCGCTGCGCGCGCAGGTGCAGGGCACCACGCTGGACCGCGAGTACCCGTGGGGCGCGCTGTGGTGCCTGCTGCCGCGCGGCGATTGGCCGCATATCGATGAACTGCGGCAGCGCTACGTGGCCGCGCGCAGGATGATCGGCCTGCTGCCGGTGGGGACGCGACCGGGCAACGATACGCCGCAGCTGAGTTTCTTCTGGAGCCTGCCCCGCGACCGGTTCGCACAGTGGGAGCGTGACGGCATGGCGCGCTGGCTCGATGAGGTTGCCGCGCTGTGGCCGCAGGCGCACGAGCGGCTCGCCGGCGTGACCGCGTCGACGCAACTGACCCGCGCCGGCTATCGCGATGCGGTGCTCTCGCGTTGGCATTGCGAGCGGCTGGTGCTGGTCGGCGATGCCGCCCACGCGATGAGTCCCCAGCTGGGGCAGGGTGTGAACATGGCCCTGATGGACGCGCTGGCGCTGCGCGATGCGCTGCGCACCCATGCCGATCGCGACACCGCGCTGCAGGCCTACCAGGCACAGCGCCGGGCCCACGTCGCGATCTACCAGTACTGGAGCCGCTGGCTGACGCCGTTGTTCCAGTCCGAGCGCGACGGCTGGGCGCGCGCACGCGATTTGCTGTTCCAGCCGATGGGCCGCGTGCCGGGTGGGCGCGGGCACATGCTCCGCGTGCTCAGCGGCACGCAGCTCGGCTGGCTCGGCACACTGCCGTTGTCGCCCGGTTTCGCGCAGGCGATGCGCGCGGCGCACGCGCCCGATGGCTCCGCTGATAATGCGGCGTAGCGGTGCCTGCGCGCCGATGTGAGGACGTGAATAACATTCATTGACGGCGGACTCACCGTCGGCATGGGACAACAGCGGGGCAAACGCAGCGTACGCGGCTGTTCATTCCGCGCGCCATGCTGCTCACGCCGAAGCGGTGTCCGATTCCTGATCGTTTGGAAGCCCGCGACTGGCGGGTGGCAGGGGAGTGCTGCGTTTGCGACCTACGGTCCGGTGGACCGATCGCAACCCAAGGAGATTGACATGCTGTTCTCGGCCGAAACTCTGGAAAGTGAAATCCGCAAACTGCGCGGACTCCTGCAGATGCTGCACGAGGATCAGCCGGACGTGATGGAAGACGTGTTCGAGTTCCATGTGACCAGCCTGATCACGCACGCCGCGCCGGAGCACCATCCGCGCATCCGTGTCGCCGCCCACGAGATGTTGGCCGCGATCCAGCGGCAACCGGTGCGGCCCAATCCGAACGCGCCGGACATCCGGCTGATGCCGGACCTGCTGGTCTCGGCGGCCTGATCCACACACGTTGACTGAGTGACCGCTGTCGCGCACTGCTCGATCTAGCGTGCCGGCAACGCGATGGCCTGGTCTTCGACGCAGGCCACCAGTGTTTCGCCCGTGCCCAGCACCGGCGCGATACCCGCGGTGAATCCTGAGAACGCGGGCAGGATCGTCATTCCCTCGCGCAGCCAGAACGATGGCCAGCGCCGCTGCATGCCCGGCAGGCGGGCCAGGGGATGCAGGTGGCCGCACAGCACGTGCAGGCCGGGCTGACGCTGCGGTGCGTGGCGCAGCAGGAACGGTCCCTCCTGGACACGTTCACCCAGCAGATCGATGCCCAGATCGGCCTTGGGCAGCACCCGGTCATGATTGCCCTCCAGCGCGCCGATCCAGAGCCCGGGATGTTGTTCGCGCCAGCCCTGCCATTGCCGGTACCACGCGGCGCGGTGTGCAGCGCCATGCAGTACATCGCCGAGTATCCACAGCTGGCGCACCGCGTGCTGCTGCACCATCGCGCCGAGACGCTGCAGATCATCGGAGGTGCCCCCGCTGGGAAGGCCGATGCCCGAGCGCCGGAACAGGTCCGCCTTGCCCAGGTGCAGATCGGCGATCATCAGGCCCTGCCGCGCGGGCCAATACAGCGCACGCCCGCCAAGCAGCTGGACGGTTTCGCCGGCGAGGGTGATCGGCAGTTCAGGCGCCATGGCGTTTCTCCAGTTGCTGCGCGGCGCGCAGGACGCGGGTCTTCCAGTCTTCGTTGCTGAGCTGGCCGCGCAGCCGTTCGGCCCACAGCGGGAAGGACAGCGGGCCGAGGCTGGTGGGGTGCTGCAGGCTCAACGTGCGTGCCTGGCAGGACGCCAGCGCACGCGCCAGGCTGTCGAGATCGAGTTGATCGTGCAGCACCTCGTGTTCGGCCAGCGTCAGCAGGATGTGATCCGGATCATGCTGGCGCAGCACGTCGTACAGCAGCCCGCTGGAGGCCTGCAGCTGACGCAGGCTGCGTGGCGTACGGCCGGGCAGTGCGGGCACCAGCATGCCGGACACGCGCGCGATGTCGCGGAACTGGCGTCGCGCCAGTTCGCCCAGATTGAGGCTCTCGTGCAGATCCGTGAGCAGTCCGTCCGGTTCCAGCAGGGTGCGCACGCGCGCGGCATCGATCTCGACGGCACGCGCCGGCGCCAGCACGAACCCGTAGTCGTTGGCCGCGTAGCCGAACGTATTGGTCTGCAGGCGCGTCCAGCGCATCGCCATCAATGCGGCCAGCCCTTCATTGACCTGGCGGCCGGCGAAGGGATACACGAACACGAACTGACCTTCGCGGCGGCGGACGTGTTCCACCAGCAGCAGCTCGGGCGCGGGCAACGCCGACAGGCGCGTCTGCAGCGACAACAGCGGCGCCAGCCACTGCATTTCCGGGCTTTCCGGTGGGCGGGCCAGCACCGCTTCCATTTCATGCCCGAGCGCCTCCGAGAGCGGCAGCCGCCCGCCCTGCCAACGGGGCACCACCCCGTCGCCGCCGCGTGCCAGCCGCACGTACGCGGTCAGATTCTCCAGGCGCACCAGTTCGAGCAGGCGCCCGGCGAACTGGAAGCGATCCCCCGGGCGCAGCCGGCTGAGGAACTGTTCCTCCACCGCGCCGAGCCGGCCGCCGCGCAGGAACTGGACCATGACGCTGCCATCGCTGGTGATGGTGCCGATCGACAAACGATGTCGCAGCGCGACGCGACGGTCATGCACGCGGTAGATGCCATCGTCATCGCGCACGACTTTGTGGAAATCCGGATACTGCGACAGCGCGCGACCGCCCTGCACGATGAACTCCAGCACGCCCGCCCAGTGCGCGGGGTCCAGTGCGGCGAAGGCATGCGTGCGTCGCACCTGCGCGAACAGCGCATCGGGATCGAAGCCGCCGCCGAGCGCGCAGCTCACCGCGTGCTGCGCCAGGACGTCCAACGACAGCCGCAGCGGCCGGCGGGCCTCGATATGTCCCTGGGCCAGCGCACGTCGCGCCGCGGCATACTCGACCAGCTCCAGCGCATGCGAGGGCACGCACACGATGTGCCCGGATTCGCCGGGGCGATGTCTGGCGCGCCCGGCACGTTGCAGCAGCCGGGCGATGCCCTTGGGGCTGCCGATCTGCAGGACCTGGTCGACACTGGGGAAATCGACGCCGAGATCGAGGCTGGACGTCGCGACCACGCAGCGCAGCCGGCCTTCGCGCAGGCCTTGTTCGGCGGCACGGCGCAGGGCCGGGTCCAGCGAGCCGTGATGCAGGGCGAGGGAATCCGGATCTTCCGGCCACACCGCCGACAGTGCCTGGTGCCACAGTTCGGCATGGGCGCGCGTGTTGGTGAACAGCAGGCTGGTGCGCACCGCCAGCAGTTTTTCCAGGACACGCTGCAGCTGCGACAGGCCCAGATGGCCGGCCCACGGGAAACGCTCGCCCTGGGCCGGCAGCAGCGTCTCCACGCTGACCGGGCGCGGCCGCGCGCCGGCCACCAGCGGCGCGTCGGGCACGTCCGGCAGCAGCACCTCGCGCGCCTCGTCCAGATTGCCGAGTGTCGCCGAGAGCCCCCATACCTGCAGGGTGGGCAGGGCATCGCGCAGCCGGCGCAGGTTCAACTGCAGCAGCACGCCGCGCTTGTTGCCCAGCAGTTCGTGCCACTCATCCACGACCACGCAGCGCAGGTGCTGCAGGCGCGCCATCGTGTCGGGATAGCTCAGCAACAACGCCAGCGACTCCGGCGTGGTCACCAGTACATCGAGCCGGCCCTCGCGCGCCAGGCGCTTGTCGCGCGCGCTGGCATCGCCGGTGCGCAGGCCCACCTGCCAGTCCAGCCCGAGTGCGTCCAGCGGCTCGCGCAGCGCGCGCGCGGTGTCGGCGGCCAGCGCACGCAGCGGCGTGATCCACAGGACCTGCAGGACCGGCACCGGTGTCTTCGCGCGGCCGCGGGTCGTCCGTGGCGGCGGATCGTGCAGCGCCTGCAGCAGCGGACCGCCGAACATCGCCAGGGTCTTGCCGCTGCCGGTCGGTGTGTGCAGCAGGCCGGACTCGCCGGCGAGATAGTGCCGCCACATCGCTTTCTGGAAGGGCAGCGGCGCCCAGCCCCGGCTGGCGAACCACGCCGTCAGGCGGGCCATGGCCTCCCGTCGCGTCACCGCGCCAGCGCCTGCAGCTGGGCCAGGCTGTCGGCCTCACTGGCCGGCTTGTCGTGCCGCCAGCGCAGGATGCGGGGGAAGCGCACCGCGATGCCGGACTTGTGGCGCTTGCTGCGGTTCACCGCTTCAAAGCCGAGTTCGAACACCTGTTCGCCACGGACACTGCGCACCGGCCCGAACCGTTCGATCGTGTTCGCGCGGATCCAGCGGTCCAGCGCGAGGATTTCCTTGTCGTCCAGGCCCGAGTACGCCTTGGCCACCGGCACCAGGGTGTCGCCATCCCACACCCCGAAGGTGTAATCGGTGTACAGCGTGCTGCGCCGGCCATGGCCGGACTGCGCATAGATCATCACCGCATCGATGGTCAGTGGATCGATTTTCCATTTCCACCAGTCGCCGCGCCGGCGTCCCGCCTGGTAGAGCGAATCGCGGCGCTTGAGCATCAACCCTTCCACACCACGCTCGCGCGCGAGATCGCGGTGCAGGGCGGCGGCGCTCCAGTCCGCGACGCTGACCTCCGGCGACAGCATCAGGCGCGGGTCGTCCAGCGTGGCGAGTACGTCGGCCAGGCGCGCACGCCGTTGCGAGAGCGGCAGCGCGCGCAGGTCTTCACCGCCCAGCTCGAGCAGATCGTAGGCGAGCACGCGTACCGGTGTATCGCGCAGTGTCTTCGGCCCGGGCTTGAGCCGCTGGATGCGGGTCTGCAGCGCGGTGAACGGCAGCGGCAGTGCGTCGCCGTCGGCCCAGGCCAGCAGCTCGCCATCGATCACGCAGCCATCGGGCAACGCCATCGCCGCCGCGTCGATTTCGGGGAAGCGGCCATCCAGCCGCTCTTCGCCGCGCGACCACAGCGCGACCTCGCCCTGGCGGCGCAGCACCTGCAGGCGGATGCCGTCCCACTTCCACTCCAGCAGCCAGTCCTCGATCGGACCGAGCGTGTCGACCTCCGCCTCCAGCGGCGAGGCCAGGAAGAACGGGTAGGGCTGCTGGCGATCTTCAGGGCGTTCTTCCGGTGACAGCAGGGCCGCCAGCAATCCGGGCGTCGGCACCCAGCTGCCGAGCATGCGCTGGGCGATGCGCGCGATATCGATCCCCGACCACTCCGCCAGTGCCTGCTGCACCAGCCGCTGCGACACGCCCACGCGCAGCGCACCCGTCAGCAGCTTGTTGAACACCAGGCGCTCGTCGAAGGCGAGCTGTTGCCATGCCCCGGTGACGGCTGCGTGGCGCACCGGTTCGGGTTGATTGGCGACCGGCAGCAGTTTCTGCTCGATCCAGTCGGCCAGCGCGATATCCGCGCCGACCTGCAGCGGATCTTCCATCAGCAGGGTCAGCGTCTCGGCCAGGTCGCCGACCTGGTCATAGCTGTCGTCCACCAGCCATGCCGGCGTGTCGGAGATCTCCGCGACCCACGCGCGCAGCTCGGCGTTGCCGGCGATCTTCCGGCGCGCGCTGGTGACCTTGCCGCCGGCCAGCAGGAACAGCGCCCACGCCGCGTCGTGCGCGGGCGCCTGCTGGAAGTAGCGCACCAGCGCGGCGCGCTTGTCGCCGGTGGCGGTGCTGCGGTCGAGTTCGCTGTAGAGCGCGGCGAAGCGTTTCATTCTTCGTCCCCGTAGCCGGTGGCGAAGGCCTCGGCGGCGACGCCGCGCTCGCGCAGGAACCGGATCAGCGCGTCGGTGTTGCCGTGGGTGGCGATGACGCGACGGGCACCGGTCTCGGCGATGGTGCGCAGCAGGTCGGGCCAGTCGGCATGATCGGAGACGACGAAGCCACGGTCGTAGTTGCGGCGGCGGCGGTTGCCACGCACCCGCATCCATCCGGACGCGAAACCAAGCTGCGCGCGCTTGAAGCGGCGCATCCACGCACTCCCCGCCGCCGAGGGCGGGGCCAGGATCAGCTTGCCGGCGAACTCCGCACCGCGGGCCTGCTCGCTGACCGGCTCGGTGGCAAGCATCGGAATCCCGGCCTCGCGGTAGACCGCCACGCCGGTGGCGATCGCGCCATGCAGCAGCGCCGGCTGCGTATCCAGCGGCAGCAGTTCGGCCAGGATCCGCTGTGCCTTGCCCAGCGCATAGCAGAGCAGCACGGCGGCCTCGCCGCGCGCTTCGCATTCGCGCCGCCACGCCACGATGTCCGCCGCGACCTGCGACGTGTCCGGCCAGCGGTACACCGGCAGGCCGAAGGTCGCTTCGGTGATGAAGGTATCGCAGGGCACCACCTCGAACGGGTCGCAGCTCGGATCGTGCTGCCGCTTGTAGTCGCCCGAGGCGACCCAGACCCGTCCCGCATGCGCGATCCGCACCTGGGCCGAGCCGAGCACGTGCCCGGCCGAATGCAGGGAGACCTCGGTGTCGCCGAGGGTGAAGCGTTCACCGTATGCATGCGCGCTGCAATCCACATCGCCCAGCCGCCAGCGCAGGATCGGCAGGGTCTGCGTGGTGCAGTGGTAGTGGCCCATGCCGTTGCGGGCGTGATCGCCATGGCCATGCGTGATCACCGCCCGCGGCACCGGCCGCCAGGGGTCGATGTGGAAATCACCGGCCGGGCAGTACAGCCCCTCGGGCCGGAGCACCACCAGGTCGTCGTTGTCGGCATCCGCGTTCATGCCTGCACTGTGCCGCCGCGCTCGTGCAGGAGGTGAGAATCCGCATGAACGGCGGCCTGCAGAGGGATGCGGCAGAATCGGTGCATCTGTCTGCAAGGAGCTCGCCGTGATGACGTCAGCATTGCCCGCGTTCGAAACGCACGAGGTGAGCAACCAGCCGCCACCGTTCGGGGGGCGCAATCTGTGGGCCGACGACGTCGCACTGGCTGAGGCGGTGCAGCGCGAAGGAGGCGCCGCGTTCGTGGGCCAGCTGGCGCGCTATGGCGGCCTCGCGGGCGACGAGCTGTACCGGATCGGCTTCGATGCCAACCGCGATCGTCCGCGCCTGCGCACCCACGATGCCCAGGGCCATCGCATCGATACGGTCGAGTTCCATCCGGCGTACCACCAGCTGATGACGGCGGCGAAGACGCATGGCGTGGCCGGGCTGTCCTGGCACGATGGTCGGCCCGGTGCGCATGTCGCGCGCGCGGCACTGAGTTACCTGCATCACCAGGCCGAGGCGGGGACCAGTTGTCCGCTGACGATGACCCACGCCGCCGTCGCCGTGCTGCGCCAGGATCCGTCGCTCGCCGTCTGGGCGGACAAGGCGGCGGCCCCGCATTACGACCCGCGTGACGTGCCGATCGCCGACAAGGCCGGGATCACCCTGGGCATGGGCATGACCGAGAAGCAGGGCGGCTCGGACGTGCGCAGCAACACCACGCGGGCCGAGCCCCAGGCCGATGGCGGCTATGCGCTGGTCGGCCACAAGTGGTTCTTCTCCGCGCCGATGTCCGATGGCTTCCTGGTGCTGGCGCAGGCGCCGGGTGGCCTGAGTTGCTTCCTGATGCCGCGCCGCCTGCCCGATGGCAACCGCAACGCGTTCCGGCTGATGCGCTTGAAAGACAAGCTGGGCGACTGGTCCAACGCCTCCAGCGAGGTGGAGCTGTGCGGTGCCTGGGCGCAGCGTGTCGGCGAGGAAGGGCGCGGGGTGGCCACCATCATCGGCATGGTCATGATGACGCGGCTGGACTGCATGCTCGGTGCCGCCGCCGAGATCCGCATGGCCCTGGCCCAGGCGCTGCACCACACACGGCACCGCAGCAGCTTCGGCACCCGGCTGAGCGAGCAGCCGCTGATGGCCAACGTCCTGGCCGATCTGGCGATCGAATCCGAAGCGGCCACGGTGTTCGCCATGCGTGTGGCGCGCGCGGTGGACCAGGCCGGGGCCGATCCGCAGCAGGCCGCGTTCGCGCGCATCGCCACGGCCGTGGGCAAGTACTGGGTGTGCAAGCGCGCGGCCGTGTTCGTCAATGAAGCGCAGGAGTGCCTCGGCGGCGCGGGCTATGTGGAGGAGTCGATGCTGCCGCGGCTGTACCGGCAGGCGCCGTTGAATTCGATCTGGGAAGGCAGCGGCAACATCCAGTGCCTGGACGTGCTGCGTGCCTTGTCACGCGAACCGCAGGTGCTGCACGCGCTGGATGCGGAATTGAATGCGGTGGCCGGTGCCGATGCGATCTACGACGCCGCGTTGCGGGCGTTGCGCGCCCAGCTTGCGGCCACGCCGGAGCAGGCACAGGCCCGCCGTATCACCGAACGCCTGGCGCTGCTGTTGCAGGCCGTGGTCCTGCTGCGGGCGCAGAGTCCGAACACATCCGCCTTCATCCGTTCACGGCTCGGCGCCGAGCACGGGATGGCGTTCGGCACGCTGCCGGCGGATATCGATGTCGCGACCGTGCTGGGCCGCGCACTGCCCTGAGACGCAGACGCCCCCTCCAAGGGAGGGGGCGTCATGAACCACGTGATGCGCTTGAAGGGGCGGCCGGACTCAGCGCTTGGCTTCGTTGGCGTTCTTGTTGGCATCGTCGGCGACGTCGCGTGCCTTGTCGGCGACCTTCTGCGCGGCATCGGCGGTGGACTCGCTGGCGTGGGCAGCCGCATCCTTGGCGGCGACCTTGGCTTCGCCGGCAGCTTCGGAGGTGGCCGCTGCCGCGCGGTCGAGCGCCTGCTGGGTATCGGCGGCAGCGCGCTCGGAGGCGGCAGCGGCATCATCGGCGGCATTGCGGGTGGCCGCAGCCGCCTTGTCGACGGCTTCGCGCGCGGCGGCATTGGTGCTGTCGGCGGCCTGTGCGGCGTCACGGCGGGCCTGTTCGGCCTCCGGGCCCTTGCACGCGGCCAGGCCGAGCAGCAGGGAAGCGGCCAGCAGGGAGGTGGTCAGCGGACGGATCTTCATGTGGCGCTCCAGAACGGCGATGGATGGGAGGCCAGCCTATTCATGCGCCTGTGAAGACGCGGTGCGCGCGGCAGCGCCGCAAACAACACACCCAAAGAAAAAGCCGCTGGCGAACCAGCGGCTTCTTCAGATCTGCTTGAAGAAAGAAGTGATTACTTCTTGGCTTCTTCAGCAGCGTCCTTGGCCTGCTCAGCGGTGTTTTCCGCAGTCTTGGCAGCGTCCTTCGCCTGCTCAGCAGCAGCGTCGGTGGCAGCGCCAGCAGCCTGGGCAGCGGCATCAGCCGAAGCGTCAGCAGCGGTGGTGGCGGTGTCAGCAGCAGCCTGGGCAGCGTCAGCAGCCGGGGCGCCAGCAGCAGCGGCCTGGTCAGCAGCGGCCTGGGCGTCAGCGGCGGCTTCGTTGGCCGAAGCGGCGGCGTCAGCAGCCTGCTCCTGCTTCGAGCAGGCGGTCAGAGCCAGGCCCAGGGCCATTGCGATCAGCAGCTTGTTGATGCTCATTGTTGTGAATCCTCGTCGTTAGATTAGGCAACGCGCTATTGCGCGCCCGGCAACATGATGACAAGCCACGATTGGCTGTCAAGCGATCGCGCATTCAGTTTTGAGAAATGCGCGTTAAATCAAATCAAATCAATTCGATAGCGATGGCGGTTGCTTCGCCGCCGCCGATGCACAGGGTAGCAATTCCGCGCTTGGCGTCACGCTTGCGCAATGCGTTCACCAGCGTGACCACCAAGCGTGCACCCGAGGCACCGATGGGATGGCCCAATGCGCAGGCACCGCCATTGACGTTGACCTTGTCATGCGGAATGCCCAGCTCGCGGATCGGCGCCATCGCGACCACGGCGAAGGCTTCGTTGATCTCGAACAGGTCCACCTGGTCCAGCGTCCAGCCAATCTTCTCCAGCACCTTGTGGATCGCACCGATCGGCGCGGTGGTGAACCACTCCGGCGCCTGCGAATGGGTGGCATGGCCGACGATCCGGGCCAGCGGCTGCAGGCCGCGGGCGGCGGCGTCTTCCTCGGTGAGCAGTACGACCGCGGCGGCGCCGTCGGAGATGCTCGAGGAGCTGGCGGCGGTGACCGTGCCGTCCTTCTTGAACGCCGGGCGCAGGGTCGGGATCTTGGCGACGTCCGAGCGGCCCGGCTGTTCGTCCTGTGCATACTCGACCTCACCCTTGCGGGTGCTGACCTTCACCGGCACGATTTCACCGTCGAAGGCGCCGTTGGCCTGCGCGGCCTGCGCGCGGCGGACCGATTCGATGGCGAAGGCATCCTGGTCCTCGCGGCTGACCTGGTACTTCTCCACCGTGCATTCGGCGAACTCGCCCATGGCCTTGCCGTCGTAGGCATTGACCAGGCCGTCGTGCGCCATGTGGTCGACCACCTGGAAGTTGCCGAAGCGGTTGCCGGTGCGCGAGTTCGGGATCATGTGCGGGGCGTTGGACATCGACTCCATGCCGCCGGCGACCACGATGCTGGCCGAGCCGGCCTTGATCAGGTCATGCCCCAGCATGATGGCCTTCATGCCCGAGCCGCACACCTTGTTGAGGGTGGTGGCGCCGGTGGAGACCGGAATCCCGGCGGCGATCGCGGCCTGGCGGGCCGGCGCCTGGCCGAGGTTGGCCGGCAGCACGCAGCCCATGATCACTTCGGAAACGTCCGCAGCCGGCACTCCGGACTGCTCCAGGGCCGCTGCGATCACGGTGGCCCCCAGGGTCGGGGACGGCACGCCGTTGAACTGGCCCAGGAAGGAGCCGATGGCGGTGCGCTTGGCGGCGGCGATGACGATGTTGGACATGTGCAATCTCTTTGGTGCGTGAGCGAAGAGCGGAATGGGAACGCGGGCGTTGGAAGCCGACGCATTTCCCGGCAGACTGCGTGGGGGTCGGTCCAGTATAGAGGGTCGGCATTGACTGCCGGTGTCTGCCCGGGAGGCAGGCAGGTGGGGAAGGTCCATTCACAAGGGGAGCAGGGATGAAGCAGGTTGTGATCGGCAGGTCGGCCTTGGCCGCGGCATTGGCGTTGGCACTGAGTGCCTGCGGAGGCGGAGGCAGCAATGTCCGCGGGGATCTGGAGCCTTCGCCGCCTCCGACCCAGCCCCCGTCGCCGCCCCCCACCACGCCACCTTCTCCACCGCCGACCACGGTGCCCACGCCGCAGCCGGCGATCGACGCGCACCTGGCCATCGTCCAGGCGGGGCCGGCGCAGTCCGCCGGCTGGACCGGTGCCGGCGTGCGCATCGGCATCGTCGATTCGGGCGTGAACCGTGAGCATCCCGCGCTCAATGGGCGGGTGCTGGCGAACTACACCTACGTCGACCCGCGCGTGAACAACGTCAATGTGGACGACGTGGTCGGCCACGGCACCGTCGTCGCCGAACTGGCCGCCGGTCGCAGGGTAGGCAGCTGGCCGGGCGGCGTGGCCAGCGAAGCGCAGATCGTCTCGGCGCGGATCATCGCCGACAAGCGCCCCGTCGATGACGGCTCGGGCAGTGGCAACGAAGTGACCGGTGCGATCGGCCTGGACGGCGTGCATCAGGACCTGATCGCGGCCGGCGTCAAGATCATGAACAACTCGTGGGGTGGCCTGTACTGGACCAACCCGTCGGCCACCGCGCCGATCGCCCAGGAATACCGGCCCTTCATCATCAGCAACGGCGGCCTGGTGGTGTTCGCCACCGGCAACGAGAGCAAGCCCAATCCCTCCAGCATGGCGGCGCTGCCCAGCCAGGTTGGGCCGGGCGGCAGCCTGCCCGCGGCGGATCTGGAGCGCGGCTGGCTGAGCGTGACCGCGGTCGATACTGCCGATCCGGGCAAGCTGGCGTCGTATGCCAACGCCTGCGGCGTCGCGGCGCAGTATTGCCTCGCCGCACCGGGCACGGTGGCCTATGTCGATCCGGCCAACAAGGGCGGCACGCTGGAGTACTACTATGGCTCGGGCACGTCCTATGCGGCGCCGCTGGTCTCCGGCGCGGCGGCCCTGGTGTGGCAGAAATATCCGTATTTCACCAACGACCTGGTGCGCCAGACGCTGCTGGGCACCGCGACCGATCTCGGCGCGGCCGGCGTGGACCGGACGTTCGGCTACGGCCTGCTCAACATCGCCAAGGCGATCAATGGTCCGGCCAGGCTGGACTGGGGCGATGTGACGGTCAATGTCGCCACGCTGGGGCTGGATTCGGTGTGGAGCAACGACATCAGCGGCAACGGCGGGCTGATCAAGCAGGGGGCGGGTGCGTTGACCCTGGCCGGCGCCAATACCTACACCGGTGACACGATCATCGAGCGCGGCACCCTCGCGCTGCGCGGCGGTGCATCGCTGCGCTCCAACGTGCTCATCGCGCCGCAGGCGGGCAATCCCAATGCCGCCGCGCTGCAGTTCATGAACGGCACCACGCGGGTGGGCGGCAACGTGGACAACGGCGCCAGCGTGATCCTGCGCAGCGACAACATCGATGCCGCGATCGAGGGCAACTACCTCCAGCGTGCCGGCGCGCAACTGGTGGTCGCACTGGGGGCCAACGCGCTCATGGTGACCGGCACCGCCACGCTGGCCGGCACGGTGCGTGTGGACAGCATCATCGCCGGTTACGTCCCCCGGGATGGACGCACGCAGCCGCTGCTGCACGCCGATGGCGGGGTGACCGGCAGCTTCGACAGCGTCACCAACGGGCTGGCGCCCGGCAGCCTGCTCCAGGCCAGCCTGCTGCACGCCAGCAACGACGTCACCATGGCCATCGACCGCGTCAGCGTGACCAGCGCGAGCCTGCAGGCCGGCCTCGGTGGAACCGCGCTGGCCTCGGCGGCGCGGGTCGAATCGGCGTTCGAGGTGCTCGATGGCAACGGGGCGGCGGTGGACGGGTTTGCCGATGCGGCGGGGCAGCTGCAGCAGGTCGACGGCGCCAACGCGCTGCAGGCCAGCCTGGACAGTCTCTCCGGCAAAGCCCATGCCTTGGCCACGGCGGCGACCTTCGACAGCATCGACATGAACCGTCGTGCGCTGTCGGCGCGGGTCGGTGACGTGCAGGCCGCACCACGCCTGCGCGGCGCCTGGCAGAGCGTGTTGGGCGAGGCAGGGCAGGGCAGCTTCGCCGGCAACGGGGTGGCAACCCGGGGTTGGATGATGGGCCAGGACATGGCGCTGGGCAGCCACGGCATGCTCGGTTTCGCGTTCGGCGAAACGCGCAGCTACGGCAGCCGGGAGTGGGGCAGTGACCGCGGCCGCGATCGTCAATCGCAGGCGCAGGTCTATGCGGGCTGGGGGACCGGCCGTGCGTATGCGATGGGCCAGATCGGTGCCGGTCAGTTCACCCGTGAGATCGATCGCCAGCTGCTGCTGGGGGCCGGCCAGTACGGCGTCAACGCGCGCTACGGCGGCAGTTTCAGCGCGGCCAGCGTGGAATCGGGCTACCGCTTCGGCAGCGCCACCGCCTCGCTGACGCCTTACCTGGGCGCCGAGTACGCCCGGGTGGACAGCGACGGTTTCAGCGAAGCGGGCGGCATGGGCTTTGGCCTGCGCGCCCATGATGCCGTGAGCACGCGCAGCCAGGCCCTGGCCGGTCTGCGCGCCGAGCGTCGCTGGGGCGGCTGGTCGCTGCGCGGCTACGCCGAGTGGCAACAGCATCTGTCCAGCGACGGCCTGGCCTTGGACGCCAGCTTCGTCGGGGTCGAGGCCTGGGCACCGGTGGCCGGGTTGCAGCCGGCCCGCTCGGGCGGGCTGTTCGGGCTCTCGGTGGAGTCGTGGCTGAGCCGCACCAGCCGCCTGGCGTTCGGCTACGACCAGCGCTTCGGCCCGCGGGGCGATCTGCGCCAGGTACAGCTGCGCTATTCGGCCGGGTTCTGACGGCCGGTCTCACCGCGACGTGTGTAAAAAAGAGGGCGCGATCGATGATCGCGCCCTCTTTCGTTGTATCGCCCAACGCCTCAGTTGCCGCGCAGGGTGCCCCGGCGCGGCGTGCTGGGACCCAGCGGCATCTTCAGTTTGCCGATCGACAGGATGCGCGATTCGGCGATCTGGTCGGCGGCGCGCTGCGGGGCGATGCCCTCGCTCTGCGACAGCGCGAAGATGCGGCCGAGGTTGTGGTAAATGCTGCGGATCAGGCGCATCGCACGCTCGCGGTTGTAGCCGTCGATTTCCAGCGAGACGTTCATGACACCGCCGGCGTTGACCGCGTAATCCGGTGCGTAGAGGATGCCGCGCGCATGCAGTTCGTCACCCACGTCCAGGCTCGAGAGCTGGTTGTTGGCGGTGCCGCAGACGATCTTGCACTTCAGCCGCGGCAGCGTGTCCGGATTGATCGCCCCTTCCAGCGCGCACGGCGCGAAGATGTCCGCGTTGACGTCGTAGATATCCTCCGGCTTGACCGCTTCGGCGCCGTATTCGGTGACCGCACGTTCAACGCGCGCGCTGTCCAGGTCGCTGACGTACAGCTTGGCGCCGCGGTCACGCAGCAGCTTCACCAGTTCCATGCCGATGTGGCCCAGGCCCTGCACCGCAATGCTGGCCTTGCCGACTTCCTCGTGGCCCAGCTTGTGCTGCATCGACGCCATCAGCGCCTGCAGGGCGCCATACGCGGTAAACGGTGCCGGATCGCCGGAGCCGCCATGCACCTGGTGTACGCCGGTCACGTACTCGCTCTCCAGGTAGATGTTCTCCATGTCGTTGACATCGGTGCCGACGTCCTCGGCGGTGATGTAGCGGCCACCCAGCGAATCCACGTAGCGGCCGAACGCGCGGAACAGCACCTCGGACTTGTCGCGCTTCGGGTCGCCGATGATCACCGCCTTGCCACCGCCCACGTTCAGACCGGCCAGCGCGTTCTTGTAGGTCATGGTGCGGCTCAGCCGCAGCGCGTCGGCGAGGGCCTCGTCGGTGCTGGCGTAGGGACGCATGCGCACACCGCCCAGGGCCGGGCCGAGCGTGGTGTTGTGGATGGCGATGATCGCCCTCAGACCGGCGTCGCGGTTGTGGCAGAACACCACTTGTTCGTGACCGGTGGTTTCGAGGGTTTCAAATAACATGGTGGCTCCGATGGTGCGAACGGTGGCGAACAGCGGCGAACGCGCCAGCAAAAGGTGGGTTGTAAAACAAAAAAAGCGACGTCGTCGGGTCTCGGACGGGTCGCGCGGCGCCATTCTAGTGCATTCCGGCGGAGGGTGTTGTCAGGGCTCTCCCGTCGCGTCGCCATTAAAGTTGCTGAAGCGCAGGCCGATGCCGTGGCAACGGTGTGGATGGCCGGTCATCGCAGGAAGAATCACGTGGGCGCAGTCGCAACAGGGCAAGTGCGGGATCCGGCGTGTCCAGGGCCATGGGCGTGATCGGCGTGATGCTGGTTGGCGGCGCCGTGCTGGCCTTGCTGGGGGGGATCGGCCTGGTCCGCCACCGGCGTGCCGTGGCGCAGCCATCGAGGGTGCGTGTCGCCGCCGGGCAGGCGGGGGCGACGGCAGTGCCTGCCGCCGCTCTGTCGCCGGGCACCGATCCGGTCGCGGTGCTGCAGGCCGGGCTGCACACGCTCGCGCTGGTGCCCCGCAGTGGCGATGCCGCCGATGCCGCGGCGCCGCACACGGTGGAGCTGCGCGATGCCGTCACGGCGTCGCTGCTGGCCCGTGACTGGTCGGCCAAGCACCTGCCACGCCGGCCGCAGCTGCTGCCGCAGCTGA
>Ga0182005_1000591_pt1 | contig 17776 bp, 15 predicted proteins | sample Sormic07211103_1_FD_123021 | JGI IMG/M metagenome (GOLD analysis project Ga0182005, IMG submission 123021) | Rhizosphere microbial communities from Sorghum bicolor, Mead, Nebraska, USA - 072115-103_1 MetaG | ecosystem: Host-associated > Plants > Roots > Rhizosphere | place: USA: Nebraska...
CAGGTAGTCGTCCGCGCCCAGTTCCAGGCCCTTGATGCGGTCGTCGACTTCGTCGCGCGCAGTGAGGAACAGCACCGGCGTCGAATGGGTCTTGCGCAGTTCGCTGATCACCAGCCAGCCGTCCATGCCGGGCAGCATGACGTCGAGCACGATCAGGTCGTAGTCTTCCGTGGTGGCGCAGTGCAGGCCGTCGGCGCCGGTGCGCACCCAGTCCACCACATAGCCGGATTCGCTCAATCCTTTGCGCAGGTATTCGCCTGCCTTGGGTTCATCTTCCACCAACAGGATGCGCATATGTCGCCCTTCCGCTTGCGTGTGTTGTTGCTGCCTACCGCCGATTATCTTACAGAAGCCGGCAGCGGTGGATTACAAAAGCGTAATCCAGCCGTCACCTTCCGGTTTCCGTCCCCTTCCTACACTTGGCTTTAACGATACGGCCCCGGCAAACGGTTCGATGCATCTCCGCAGGCGGGGACTGTGCCGTTGAACTCTTTCTTAATTTTCTGGAGATTGAAATGAACGCTAAACAAATATTCGCCGTACTGACTTTGATGGCCGCCAGCGGCGCCGCATTGGCGCAAGCGCCTGCCGCCGACAGGCAGGCGGCCCCGGCCAACGCCGAAACCGCACAGGAAGCGGGCAACGCGGCCGCCGGCAAGAACAAGTCCGGCTCGCATGACCACAAGCAAGACGACTCGAAAAAATCGATTTATTCCGGCGCCTGAACCTGGGCGTCAATCTAAACCGTAATTACCCATCGCTCCGACGCAGGCCGCGCCGATATCGCCGGCTGGCCGTTGGAGTGTTTCCAGACGAAATGGAGAAGCAGATGAAGATCAAAAAAATGTCCGTCGTAATTGTCCTGCTGGCTGCGGCCGGCAGCGTGATGGCCCAGCCTGCGGCGCCAGCCGCGGGAAAAACCCGCGCGGAAGTTGTGCGCGAACTGGAGCAGGCGCGCGCCGCCGGCCAGATGTCGGTGGCGGATGCCCAATATCCGAAAACGCCGGCGGGCGGCAGCAAAGGCGGCACGGCGGCGCCGTCGGAACCGGTGGCAGATGAATCGCACCAGAAGGTCGATCCGGTCTACGCCGGCAATTGAGCCATGCCGCGGGTTTCATGGCGCGGGCCTGGCGAGCCGTTTGCCCTGCAGGCCGGCACAGCTGTTTTTGGGGAGTAGGGTATGTATAAGCTTTTCTTGCCGCTCGGTCTGGCGGCATTGGCTTGCCAGCCGTCGTTGGCGCAGGAAGCAAAACCGGCGGCCGCACCGCCGGTCATCGATTACAGGCTGCCGCCGCTCAAGAGCAGCGATGCCGGTAGCCGGCTGACGCTGGAACAGGCGCTGGCGCAGGCATTCAAGAGCAATCCGGAACTGGCAGCGGCGGTGCTGGAAGTCGCCGCAGTAGATGCTTCCGTGCTGCAAGCCGGCGCCAGGCCCAATCCGGAGCTGTCGACCTTGCTGGAGGATACGCGCAAGGCGACCCGGACCACCACCATACAATTGAACCAGGCGCTGGAGCTGGGCGGCAAACGCGGTGCGCGGATTGCCGCCGCGGAGAAAGGCCGGGATGCCGCCAAGGCGGACCTGCTGGCCAAACGCGCCGACATACAGGCGGCAGTAGTCGCTGCCTACTTTGCCGTGCTGGAAGCGCAGGAGAACCTGCAGCTGCTGCAAAGCTCCCTGCAGCTGGCGCAACGAGCCACCGCCCTCACCGCGAAGCGGGTGAGCGCCGGCAAGGTGGCGCCGATCGAAGAGACCAAGGCGCGGGTTGCCGAAGCCGGCGTCCAGGTCGAACTGCAGCAGGCCGGCAGCGCCTTGAATATCGCGCGCCGGCGCCTGGCCGCTACCTGGGGCGACAGCAGCCCCGCTTTTGCCGCCGTCGACGGCGAAATCAACGATCTGCCGGCGCTTCCTGCCATCGAAACATTGCAGGCGCGCCTGCGGGATTCGCCTGCTTATGCGAGGGCGCGGCTGGAAGTGGAGCGCCGCCAGGCCATGGCCGAGCTGGAGCGCCGCCGCCGGATTCCCGATGTTACCGTCAGCATCGGCAGCAAGCGGGCCGAGGAGATCGGCCGCAACCAAATGATCATCGGCTTGTCGATGCCGATTCCCGTGTTTGACCGCAACCAAGGCAACCTGCTGGAAGCCTTGCGCCGCACCGACAAGGCCCGCGACGAACAGAAAAGCGCTGAACTGCGCCTCAACGGCGAACTGGCGGACGCCTATGAACGGCTGAAGCTGGGGCGGCAGCAAGTGGTGGCGCTGCAGGATGAAATCCTGCCGGCCGCGCAGAACACCTACGACATCGCCACCAAGGGTTTTGAACTCGGCAAATTCAGTTTCCTGGAAGTGCTGGACGCGCAGCGCGTGCTGTTCCAGGCCAAGTCACAGGCCCTGCGCGCACTTGCGGATATCCATCGCGCCGCCGCCGAAATCGAGCGCGTGCTGGGAACCTTTCCGTCAACCGGCCCCTTGTAGTCGGCAAATCAATCAGCCTATCAATCAGCTTATGAAGCAGCTTATGAAGCAGCCAATATGAACATCAATCTGAGCAAAAGCAAAGCTATCGCGGCCGGCGTCACGGCGATTATTGTGCTGGCAGCCGCGGGCATATACCTGGGTGGCGGCAGCAACGGCGGCGACAAGCCGGATGACAGCTCGCACAGGGAGGCGGCTGCGCACGCGGATACCGAACACCACGGAGAAAAGGCATCCGAGAAACATGGCCACGACAGCCAGCATGCGGACGGCGAACATCACCCGGCAGGCGCGGCCGCAAGCGCCGGCCCGCATGGCGGGAAACTGTATGCCGAGGACAAGCTGGCGCTGGAGGTAAGCATGACCGAGGCCGCGGGCGAAGCGCGGCTCCAGGTCTGGCTGTCCAATGACGGCAAGCCGTTGGCGCCGGATGCGGCGAAGCTGGAGCTGGTATTGACCAGGCCGGATGGCGAAGTCCAGCAAATCGGCTTCACGCCGGAAAAGGATTTCCTCAGGAGCGCCGTACCGATAGCCGAACCGCATGTGTTTGAGGCCAGGCTGCAGCTGCAATACGGCAAGCAGGCCATGCAAGCCAGGTTTGCCCAGGAAGAAGGCAAGGTCGAGCTGGACCAGGCCCAGGTTGCCGCGTCCGGCGTCAAGCTGGAGAGCGCCGGCGCCGCCAAGGTCAAGACGTCGATCACCTTGCCGGGAGAGATCCGCTTCAATGAAGACAAGACAGCCCACGTAGTGCCGCGCCTGGCGGGAGTAGTCGAGCAGGTGGCGGTGAGCCTTGGGCAGCAGGTCAAGAAGGGACAGCTGCTGGCGGTGGTGGCCAGCACCGGCCTGGCGGAACAGCGCAGCGAATTGCTGGCGGCGCAGAAGCGCTTCACGTTTGCGCGCACTACCTATGAGCGTGAAAAAAAGCTATGGGAAGAAAAGATCTCCGCCGAACAGGATTACCAGCAAGCACGGCAAGTCATGAACGAGGCTGAGATCGCCCTGCAGAACGCGCGCCAGAAACTCGATGTGCTGGGCACAGGGAGCGGCAGCCCAGGCGCCTTGAACCGCTATGAGATCCGGGCGCCGTTCAATGGCCTGGTGACCGAGAAGCACATCGCGCTGGGCGAGGCGGTAGCGGCAGACGCCAGCATTTTCACGATCTCCGACTTGTCCACCGTGTGGGCCGAGATCATCGTGCCGGCCAAGGACCTGAACCTGGTGCGGCTGGGCGAAAAGGCCAGGATCAGCGCCACCGCCTTCGAGTCGACGGCGAGCGGCAGCATTTCCTACGTCGGCGCGCTGCTGGGCGAACAGACCCGCACCGCCAAGGCGCGGGTCACCCTGGCCAATCCCGACATGGCCTGGCGGCCGGGGCTGTTTGTCAATGTCGAGGTGGTTTCCAGCGATGCCGAGGTAGCGGTGGCGGTGCAGCCGCAGGCGATCCAGAGCGTCGACGACAAGCAGGTGGTGTTTGTCCGCATCGCCGACGGTTTCATGGTGCAGCCGGTGACCGCCGGCCGCGCCGACAGCCAGCACGTGGAGATCGTCAAGGGACTGAAGCCGGGCGCACGCTATGCGGCCGAAGGCAGTTTCGTCCTCAAATCGGAACTCGGCAAGAGCAGCGCCGAGCACGCACATTGATGAAGCAAAGGATCCGATCCCATGTTTGAACGCATCATACGTTTCTCGATCGAGCAGCGCTGGCTGATCATGCTGGCCGTGTTTGCGATGGCGGCGCTCGGCATCTACAACTACCAGAAGCTGCCGATCGATGCGGTGCCTGACATTACCAACGTCCAGGTGCAGATCAATACCGCTGCGCCCGGCTATTCGCCGTTGGAAACCGAACAGCGCGTGACCTTTCCGATAGAAACGGTGATGTCGGGCTTGCCGCACCTGCAGCAGACGCGTTCGCTGTCGCGCTACGGCCTGTCGCAAGTGACCGTGATTTTCAAGGATGGCACCGATATCTATTTTGCGCGCCAGATGGTGAATGAGCGGATCCAGGAGGCGAAGGGCAAGCTGCCGGGGGGCGTGACGCCGGCGATGGGGCCGATTTCCAGCGGCCTGGGAGAAATTTACCTGTGGACGGTGGAAGCGAAGGACGGCGCCAAAAAAGCCGACGGCAGCGCCTACACCGCGACCGACCTGCGCGAAATCCAGGACTGGATCATCAAGCCGCAGCTGCGCAATGTCAGCGGCGTCACCGAGATCAATTCGATCGGCGGCTTCGCCAAGGAATACCAGGTGGCGCCGGTGCCGGAGAAGCTGGCGTCCTACGGCCTGGCCTTGCAGGATATCGTCACAGCGCTGGACCGCAACAACAGCAACGTCGGCGCCGGCTATATCGAAAAGCGCGGCGAACAACTGTTGATCAGGGCGCCCGGCCAGGTGCAGTCGATGGAGGACATGCGTAACATCATCCTCGGCAATGTGCAGGGCGTGCCGATCCGTATCCGCGATATCGGCGAGGTAGCCATCGGCCGCGAATTGCGCACCGGCGCCGCCACCGAAAACGGCCGCGAGGTCGTGCTGGGCACGGTATTCATGCTGATCGGCGAAAACAGCCGCGCGGTCTCGCAGGCGGTCGACCGCAAGATGGTGGAAATCAACCGCAGCCTGCCGGCCGGGGTCGAGGCGGTCACGGTCTACGACCGCACGGTGCTGGTCGACAAGGCGATCAATACGGTCAGGAAGAACCTGCTGGAAGGCGCGATCCTGGTGATCGCCATCCTGTTCATGTTCCTTGGGAACATGCGCGCCGCGATCATTACCGCGATGGTGATCCCGCTGTCGATGCTGTTTACCTTTACCGGCATGGTCCAGTACAAGGTGAGCGCCAACCTGCTCAGCCTGGGCGCGCTCGATTTCGGCATCATCATCGATGGCGCCGTGGTCATCGTCGAAAACTGCGTACGGCGCCTGGCCCATGCGCAAGCCCACCATGGCCGGCCGCTGACCCGCAGCGAGCGCTTCCATGAGGTGTTCGCCGCTTCCAGGGAAGCACGCCGTCCTTTGCTGTTCGGCCAGGTCATCATCATGGTGGTTTACCTGCCGATCTTTGCGCTGACCGGCGTCGAAGGCAAGATGTTCAATCCCATGGCCTTGACGGTGGTGATCGCCCTGGTCGGCGCAATGATCCTGTCGATTACCTTTATCCCGGCGGCGGTGGCGCTGTTCATCGGCAAGCGCGTGGCGGAAAGCGAAAATTTCCTGATGCGCGGCGCCAAGCGTATTTACGCACCGGTGCTGGAATGGGTGATGCAGCGCAAAGCCATGGTGCTGGGCGGCGCGCTGGCGGTGCTGCTGCTGTCCGGCCTGCTGGCGACCCGCCTTGGCAGCGAGTTCGTGCCTAGCTTGAATGAGGGCGACATGGCGATCCAGGCGCTGCGCATCCCCGGCACCAGCCTGACGCAATCGCTGGAAATGCAAAAGCAGATCGAGCGCACGCTGAAGCGGCAGTTTCCCGAGATAGAGCGGGTATTCGCCCGCACCGGGACCGCGGAAATCGCTTCCGATCCGATGCCGCCGAACATATCGGACGGCTACATCATGCTCAAGCCGGAAGCTGATTGGCCCAAGCCGAAGAAAACGCGGCCCGAATTGCTGGCGGCCATCCAGGAATCCGCCGGCAAGATTCCCGGCAATAACTATGAGTTTTCGCAACCGATACAGCTGCGTTTCAACGAACTGATTTCCGGCGTGCGCAGCGATGTCGCCGTCAAGATATTCGGCGACGACATGGCCGTCCTGAACGATACCGCCGACAAGGTTTCGACCGTGCTGGGCAAGATCGCCGGTGCTGCGGAAGTGAAGATTGAGCAGACGTCAGGGCTGCCCATGCTGACGGTGAATATCGACCGCGACAAGACCGCCCGCTACGGCCTGAACGTCGCCGACGTGCAGGATGTGGTGGCCACCGCAATCGGCGGCAAGGAAGCTGGCACCCTGTTCCAGGGCGACCGCCGTTTCGATATCGTGGTGCGGTTGCCGGAGGAGCTGCGCAGCGACCTGGAAGCCTTCAAGCGCCTGCCGATATCCCTGCCGCGCAGCGCCGGCGGAGAAGGCCGCACCAGCTATATCCCGCTGGGCGAAGTGGCCAGCCTGGAGCTGGCTCCCGGGCCGAACCAGATCAGCCGGGAAAACGGCAAGCGGCGGATCGTGGTGAGCGCCAATGTGCGCGGCCGCGACATCGGCTCGTTCGTGGCCGAGGCCGAAGGCAAACTGCAGCAGCAAGTGAAGATTCCGCCCGGTTACTGGACCAGCTGGGGCGGCCAGTTCGAGCAGCTGCAATCGGCCAGCCAGCGCCTGCGGATCGTGATCCCGGTCGCCTTGCTGCTGGTATTCACGCTGCTGTTCGCCATGTTCGGCAATATCAAGGATGGCTTGCTGGTATTCAGCGGCATTCCGTTTGCCCTGACCGGCGGCATTGTCGCCTTGTGGCTGCGCGGGATTCCCTTGTCGATTTCGGCGGCGGTCGGTTTCATTGCGCTGTGCGGGGTGGCGGTGCTGAACGGCCTGGTGATGATTGCTTTCATCCGCGGCTTGCGGGAAGAAGGCCGCAACCTGGAGACGGCGATCCGCGAAGGTGCGCTGACCCGCTTGCGGCCGGTGCTGATGACGGCGCTGGTGGCGTCCCTGGGTTTTGTGCCGATGGCGATTGCGACCGGTACCGGGGCGGAAGTGCAGCGGCCGCTGGCAACGGTGGTGATCGGAGGAATCCTGTCGTCGACCATCCTGACCTTGCTGGTGCTGCCGATCCTGTACCAGCTGTTCCATCGCCGCGACGAAGGCGAAGACGGCAAAACCGCCGAAGGGACCGCCGTCCCGCATTGAATTCGCCAAGCCTCGGTTCCCTGCCCAAATCTCCTTGGGTTTGCGCCTGGAAAACATCCAGGCGTTTTTTTTTGCAGGATGGAACCGCGTTAAACGCGTTTCCTGACGCAGTCGATATAGGCAGCGCCATCCGGCGGCAAGCCGCTGCGTTGCGAATTCCAGATCATCTCGCCCAGGCATTCCATGATGTGATGGTGGGCTTCGTGTTCCGATTGCAGGCGTTGCGTCAAGGCAGTGGCGGCGGCGCGTATGCCTGGCGGCTGGTCGATCGAGATCTGTTCGGCGATAGACAAATGCATGGACAGGTGCAGGAAGGGATTGGTCTGGCCGTTCTCGACCGAGTAGTCGGCGCCCAGCGCGGCGTCGACGTCCTTCAGGTCGTCGTCATACTCGGGATGCTGTTTCAGCCAGTCGCTGGCGATGGCTTCCAGCGGCGTCAGGATTTCATTGGCGCGGTGCTTGCGGTAGGTTTCGCAAAAAAAGCGCCGCACGTCGTCTTGGGATGGATTGAACATGGTGGTTAGCTGATCAGTCTGGCGATGCCGAAAGCGACGGCCGCGGCCAGGCCGCCGACCATCAGGGTTTGCAATGCCGATTTGACGGCGCCGGTGCCGGTGACGCTGCCTTTCAGGTAGCCGAAGATAAACAGCGCCAGCAGCGTGACCGCGGTAGAGGCGGCGAGCGCGCGCGGGATGGATGTCATCAGCATGTAGGGCGCGAGCGGGATCAGGCCGCCGACCAGGTAAGACAGGGCGATGGTGACCGCGCTCTTCCTGGCTGCGGCCGGCCGCGGTTCTTCCAGGCCGAGTTCAAAGCGCATCATGAAATCGCGCCAGGCGACCGGGTTGCGTTCCAGCCCGGCCAGCATCGGTTCGCATTCCTGTTTGGTCACGCCATACTGGGCCATGATGTCGATCACTTCCTTGCGCTCGCGATGCGGCACGTTCAGGATTTCCTGCTCTTCGCGTTCGCGCTCGGCGTAGTACTGCTGGCGCTGGGTGCGTCCCGCCAGGTAGCCGCCCAGGCCCATGGCAATCGAACCGGCGGCGATTTCGGCGACGCCCGCGGTGACCACGATATCGATGCCGACAGCGGCGCCGCTGATGCCGGCAGCCAGCGCAAACGGCACCGTCAGGCCGTCGGCCATGCCGATGACGATGTCGCGCACGGTGTCGCTGGATTCGAAGTGGTGTTCGGTATGCGGATGAGAATGCTGCATGGCTTTATATCCCTTTTTCCGGCAACGGCGTTTTCGCCTTGAAATCGCACAGGTCGGCAATGCTGCAGTTCCAGCATAGCGGTTTGCGGGCAATGCAGGTGTAGCGTCCATGCAGGATCAGCCAGTGATGGGCGTCCAGCAGGAACTCGGCGGGCACCAGTTTCATCAGCTTGTGTTCGACCGCATCCACATCCTTGCCCGGCGCGATGCCGGTGCGGTTGGAGACTCGGAAGATATGGGTGTCGACGGCAATCGTCGGCACCCCGAAAGCGGTATTGAGCACCACGTTGGCGGTCTTGCGTCCGACCCCGGGCAGCGCCTCCAGCTGTTCTCGGGTGCGCGGCACCTGGCCGTCATGCAGGGCCACCAGCATGCGGCAGGTTTCGATCACGTTCTTGGCCTTGGTGCGGTACAGGCCGATGGTCTGGATGTATGGAATCAGGCCGTCGACGCCGAGTGCGTAGATTTGCGCCGGCGTATTGGCGACCGGGTACAGCTTGCGCGTCGCCTTGTTGACCGAGACGTCGGTGGCCTGCGCCGACAGGATCACCGAGATCAGCAATTCAAACGGCGTGGTGTATTCCAGTTCGGTGGTCGGGTGCGGCAGGGCGGCGCGCAGGCGGGTGAATATTTCCCGGCGTTTTTCGGCATTCATTGCGAGTCCTTGGCAGCCTGTTCTGCTTGTTGTTCTTTCTTCAGCCGGGCACGTTCGATGGCGGCCTGGATGATGGCTTTCTTGCGTTGCTGTTCGGCTTGCTGCTCGGGCGTTGCGGCGGATTCTGCGGCAACCGCCTTGAGTTTTTCCGCAGCCTTGGCCGCCAGGCGCTCATCGTTTTCCCGCTTCTCGCGCGCCAGCCTGAACAGATGGAAATCGTGGCGGGCGCGGGCGCCGTCGGCTTGCTGCTGGGTCCATGCATCCCAGCCGGTAGCCGGGCCGCTCGTTTCGACCATGGTGATGCAATCGACCGGGCAAGGGGCCACGCACAGGTCGCAGCCGGTGCACAGATCGTTGATGACCGTGTGCATCTGCTTGGCGGCGCCGGCGATGGCGTCGACTGGACAGGCCTGGATACAGAGCGTGCAGCCGATGCAGGCGGCTTCGTCGATGACCGCCAGCGGCCGCGGCCGTTCGGCGCCGTTGGCCGGGTTGAGCGGGATGACGGGCTGGTGCAGCAACTGCGCCAGCCGGGCCACGCCTTGCTGGCCGCCAGGCGGGCACCGGTTATAGCCGGCGCTGCCGTCGGCGACGGCTTCGGCGTAGGGACGGCAAGCCGGATAGCCGCACTTGGTGCATTGCGTCTGCGGCAGCAGCGCTTCGATACGGTCGGCGAGGGAAGGCGAGGACACGGGCGGCAGGGAGCTGGGTGATGACAACATGAGGCATATTATACCGGCGCCGCGCCGAATAAAAAAAACCGCTCCCGGCGAAGAAGCGGTTTTTGCAGCGGATTTACCGGATCGGCAGAGGACAGGGCTGGCTTAAGCGTTGTCCTTGATAAAGGCGGTGATTTTCGGGCAAATCAGTTCGCGCCAGCGGCGGCCCGAGAAAATCCCGTAGTGGCCGCACTTTTCGGCGGTGTAGTGCTGTTTTTTCGATTTCGGGATGGAACTGCACAGGTCGTGCGCGGCCTGGGTTTGCCCGGGGCCGGAAATGTCGTCCAGCTCGCCTTCGATGGTAAACAGCGCCACGCTCTTGATATCCTGCGGCCGCACCAGCTTGCCTCCGACCTCCCAGGTGCCGTGCGGCAGGGCGAAATCCTGGAACACGGTCTTGATGGTTTCCAGGTAGTACTCGGCCGGCATGTCCAGCACCGCGTTGTACTCGTTATAGAACTTGCGGTGGCTGTCGGCCGATTCGTTGTCGCCTTCGCGCAGGTGCATGTAGAAATCCCAATGGCTCTGGGCATGGCGGCTTGGATTCATCGCGACGAATCCGGCATGCTGCAGGAAGCCCGGGTAGACCATGCGGCCGAAACCAGGGTAATTCGACGGCACACTGTAGATCACGGTGTTCTCGAACCAGCTGAACGGCTTCTCGGTGGCCAGGTTGTTGACATCGGTCGGCGATTTGCGCGGATCGATGGGGCCGCCCATCATGGTCATGCTTTTTGGCAAGTGGCTGTCCTTGGCGCTTGCCATCAGCGAGATTGCGGCAAGTACCGGGACGGTCGGCTGGCAGACCGATACCACATGCAGGTCCGGCCCCAGCTGGCGGATGAAATCCTGTATGTAATATATATAGTCGTGCAAATGAAAAGGGCCGTCGCTGGCCGGCACCATGCGGGCGTCGGTCCAGTCGGTGATATAGACGTCGTGTTCCGGCAGCAGGCCGCGCACGGTGTCGCGCAGCAGGGTCGAATGATGGCCGGACAACGGGGCGACCAGCAATATGGTCGGCTGCTTGAGGGCGGCCAGTTCCTTGTTGGCCAGGTCTTTCTTGAAATGCAGCAGGCGGCAGAACGGCCGGGTGGTGGTTACTTCCTCGATGATCCTGACAGGCTTGTCGTTGACCAGCGTGCTGTCGATTTCGAATTCAGGCTTTTCATACTGCTTGCCGAGGCGGTACATCAATTCGTAGCCGGCGGCGATGCGCTGCGCGAACGGCGTGTGGGAAAGCGGCGAGATCGGGTCGGTGAAGAGCCTGCTGCCGGCATCGGCCCATTGCACAAGCGGATGGAGCAAAGAGCGGTTGAATTCGTGAAATTGGTAGAGCATGCATTACCTCTCGGGTGGTCCACTACAACATGGTTGCTTATAGCGCAACTTGCCTGTCATTTTATCTTATGCAAGAAAATACCGCAGAAATCCTGTAGTTTAACAACAACGACAGAAAAACAGGATAAACGATTTGGGCGCAAATATACCACTTACGGCTTCCCGCCACTTTGGTTTTCAGCGTGTTTTTTACTTGGCGATCAAGTCCGGCGACATGACCGCTTTCAGGTAGTTGGTGGTGATGTCGCCCCGTTCGCGCTGGGCAATCCACCAGACATTGCCTTTCCTGATCGACCATTCCTGCATCTGGCCCGCCACCAGCAAGGCGGCGGCCTGGCCCAGCGTCGGCTGGTGGCCGATGATCAGCACCGGTTCGCGGCTGTTGGGCCAGTTGGCTGCCGCCAGCAGCTGCTCGGCGCTGCAGTCGGGAGCGAGATCGGGATGGGTCTTGAATTTGCGGCCCAGCGCTTCCGCCGTCTGCACCGTGCGGGTGGCAGGACTGCTGATGATCTTGCAACTGTGCGGCAGGTTGCGGTCGAGCCAGTCTGCCATCTTCCAGGCTTGCTTGTGGCCCTTGCCGGTGAGGGCGCGGCCCTCGTCCGGCTCGCCGATTTCTGCCTCCGCGTGCCGCCATAGGATCAGTTCCATGATGTGCCCTTGCTCACATGTTTGTGTAATGCGTAGGGGAAAGCGCGCCTAAAGCCAGCATCAAATGCCGTTGCGCACTATATTGTTTCTGTCTCCGATGAGGCTTGTTCTTGTGCCAGTTGCCGTCGGACCCGAGGCTCCAGGCATTGGCGTTGTCTTTAAGGTAAGGGGTCAGGCCTTCGTTGATGACGCGTCTCTTGAGCGTTTTGTCCAGCACCGGGAAGGCCACCTCGACCCGCCGGAACAGGTTGCGGTTCATCCAGTCGGCGCTGGCCAGGTAGACATCGTGCTGCAGGTTGTTGCGGAAATAATAAATGCGGCTATGTTCCAGGAAGCGGCCGATGATGGAGCGCACGTGGATATTCTCGGACAGCCCGGGCACGCCTGGCCTGAGCGCGCAGGCGCCGCGCACGATCAGTTCGATCTTGACGCCGTCGGCAGAAGCTTCGTAGAGGGCGCGGATCACGGATTCGTCCAGCAGCGCATTCATCTTGGCGACGATGCGCGCCGGCCGGCCCTTGCGGGCGATCTCGGCTTCGTTGTGGATGGCCCGGATGATTTCTTTTTGCAGCAGGAACGGCGCCAGCCACAGGTACTCCATTTTCTTGGGTTTGGTCAGGCTGGTCAGGTGCAGGAAGACTTCATTGACTTCGGTGGCCAGCTTCTGGTTCGACGTCAGCAAGCCGAAGTCGGTGTAAAGCTTGGTGGTGGTCGGATGGTAGTTGCCGGTGCCGAGGTGGGCGTAATAGCGCAGTTCGCCGTTGCCGTCCTTGCCGGTTTCGCGCCGGATCACCAGCGACAGCTTGGCGTGGGTCTTGAGGCCGACCACGCCGTAGACCACCTGGGCGCCGGCGCGTTCCAGCTTGTCGGCCCAGTTGATGTTGGCTTCCTCGTCAAAGCGCGCCATCAGCTCGACGATCACCATGACCTCTTTGCCGCGCTGGGCCGCGACAATCAGCGCTTCCATCAGGTCGGAGTTCATGCCGGTGCGGTAAATGGTTTGCTTGATTGCCACCACATTGCTGTCAAATGCCGCGGAACGGACAAAATCGACCACCGGCTGGAACGACTGGAACGGATGGTGCAACAGCACGTCTTTCTGTTGCAGCTGCTCGAAAATGTCGTTGCCGTTGTCCAGGTGCAGCGGCAGACCTGGCGCAAACGGCGGGAAACGCAGGCTGGCGTCGCTGATCTGGTCGATCATTTCCGACAAGCGCACCATGTTCACCGGGCCATCGACCGCGTACAGGCGGTTGGCGGCGATGCCGAACTGGTCGAGCAGGAACTGGGACAGGTGCGGCGGACAGCTGCGGGCCACCTCCAGCCGCACCGCAACCCCGAACTGGCGGCTCTGCAGCTCGCTCTGCAGTGCCTGGCGCAGGTTCTTGACTTCTTCTTCGTCGACCCACAGGTCGCTGTTGCGGGTTACCCGGAATTGCGAATAAGCCAATATCTGGCGGCCGACGAAAAGATCGCCTATGTGGGCGTGGATGATGGACGACAACAGGCAAAACGAGGCGCCGCCGGGCGACAGCACGTCCGGCAGCTTGATCACGCGCGGCAAAACGCGCGGCGCCTTGATGATGGCGATCGAGGTGCTGCGTCCGAACGCATCTTTACCCGCCATTTCGACAATGAAATTCAGGCTCTTGTTCAATACCTGGGGAAAGGGGTGGGCCGGATCCAGCCCTATGGGAGTCAGCAGGGGGCGGATTTCCTGTTCGAAGAAGGATTTCACCCATGCCCGCTGCTCTTCGTTGCGGTCGCTGTGCCGCAGCAGGTGGATATGGCTGGCCGACAGCTGCGGCAAAATGGTCTGGTTCAGGAGGGCGTACTGGCGGTCAACGATCTGATGACACTCTACGCTGGTGCGCTCAAGCGCCGCGGCCAATGCCGGCGACTCGGCGCTGACGCCTTCAACCTGGCTGTTCGCCAGCAGGCTGGCGATCCGTACTTCAAAGAATTCGTCGAGATTGTTGCTTACTATGCATAAATATCGCAATCGCTCCAGCAGCGGCACATGCCGGTCCTCGGCTTGGGCCATGACGCGCCGGTTGAAGGCCAGTTGCGACAGTTCGCGATTCAGATAGCTTGGGTTGGCGCCTAATCTGGCGCTGGGGTGCTTTGAGTCATCGTCCGGCTTGGTTTTCTTATTCATGAATCAGGCAACAGGTCTGATGGTTACGGCGCAGTGTATGCATTGAATATGACAGCTTCATGAAGAAAAAGGAAGCGTCGCAGGGTGGCCTGGCATTCCGAGGCGGTGCCGGGATAAAGAAAATATTACGACGTAACAGGCTTTTCTGCCTGTTTTTCATGATTTTTCTGACAATTTAATGACATTCACATTCATTTTCCACTCGTCATAAAGCTGTCATAAATCTTGGTTAGAGTTCGCCCTGTCTCAGGGGCTGTTGTGAAATCGGATTCCTTGCAAGGAGATGGATTTCACAACAGTCTCGACTTGGGCACACCACATCTATAGTCAACAAGGGAGTAACAAATGCGATTGAATCACTTCGTTAAAGCCGCCATCCTGGCAATGGGTTCGACACTGGCGGTTTCTTCGGTCATGGCAGCGGAAATCACCGGCGCCGGCGCTTCTTTTCCTTACCCGATCTACTCCAAATGGGCTGAAGCCTACAAAACCGCAACCGGCAACAGCCTGAACTATCAATCGATCGGCTCCGGCGGCGGCATCAAGCAGATCAAGGCGAAAACCGTGGATTTCGGTGCATCCGACATGCCCCTGAAGGTAGAAGACCTGAACGCCGACAACCTGGCGCAGTTCCCGGCGATCATGGGCGGCGTGGTGCCGGTCGTCAACCTGGATGGCGTTACTCCTGGCCAAGTCAAGCTGACCGGCCCTGTGCTGGCTGACATCTACCTGGGCAAGATCACCAAATGGAATGCGCCTGAAATCACGGCGATCAATCCAGGCGTGAAACTGCCGGCCGACGACATCACCGTGGTGTACCGCGCTGACGGCTCGGGCACTTCGTTCGTGTTCACCAGCTACCTGTCGAAGACCAGCCCTGCGTTCAAGACCGGCGTTGGCGCCGGCACTGCGGTCAAATGGCCGGTCGGCGTGGGCGGCAAGGGTAACGAAGGCGTCGCTGCCAACGTGCAAAAGATCAAGGGTTCGATCGGTTATGTTGAATACGCTTATGCCAAGAAAAACAAGCTGCAGCATACCCAGCTGAAAAATCGCGACGGCGGCTTCGTGCAACCGGACGACGAGACTTTCAAGGCTGCCGCGGCCGGCGCCGACTGGGCCAAGACGCCAGGTTTCGCGGTGGATTTCACCGACGCAGCCGGCAAGACCAGCTGGCCTATCACCAGTGCTTCGTTCATCCTGATCCACAAAACCCAGGCCGACGCTGCCAAGGGCAAGGAAGTCCTGAAGTTCTTTGAGTGGGCCTACAAGAACGGCGGCGCTTCTGCTACCGAACTGGACTACGTCGCGATTCCTGCATCGGTGGTGAAACTGGTGGAAGAGTCCTGGAAAGCCCAGATCAAGGATAACGCCGGTAAGGCCGTCTGGTAATTGTCCTGCCTTGCTTGGTGCATGCTTGAGCTGGCTCAAGCATGCGCTGCAAGTATTGTTCGTGTCGCAAGTGTTGAAAATGCTGGTTGTTGAAGATACGCGTGGCGGATAGTCGTTCGGGGAATGTCGAAGAACTGTCCGCATCGTTGAATGTTATTGGATCACCTAGTCTCCACGCGAAATATCTCCAGGTCGAGCGCGGTCTGGCAGTTGAAATTTCCGCCGCTGCTCCTTATTCTTCATTGGATATCGCTACTCATGAGTGCAAATATTCCCGTCATGGCACAATCGATCTCACCCCAGGCAATCAGCGCTGAAGAAGCGGGTTTATCGCATCAGAGCCTGCTTGCCGCGATGCGCAAGCAGCGCATCCAGGATTTTCTTTTCCACAAGGTCACGCTGCTGTTTTCGCTGATCGTGCTGCTGGTCTTGCTCGGCATCATCGTCTGCCTGGCGATCGGCGCCTGGCCGGTGTTCCGCGAGTTCGGGCCATCGTTCATCACCACCGTCGAGTGGGATCCGGTCAACGACCACTATGGCGCCATGATCGCCATCGTCGGCACCCTGGTGACCTCGTTCATCGCGCTGGCGATCGCGTTTCCGGTAAGTTTCGGGATCGCCTTGTTCCTCACCGAAATCTGCCCGGCGAAACTGCGCCGCCCGCTGGGCACCGCCGTCGAGCTGCTGGCCGGCGTGCCGAGCATCATCTACGGCATGTGGGGGCTGTTTGTATTCGCCCCGCTGTTTGCCAAATACGGGCAGCCTTTCCTGTCCTCCACGCTTGGCCAGCTGCCGTTGATCGGCGCCTTGTTCAACGGCCCGAAAATGGGCATTGGCTTGCTGACCGCCGGCCTGATCCTGGCGGTGATGATCATCCCATTCATTTCCTCCGTCATGCGGGACGTCTTTGAAGTGGTTCCTGCGGTGCTGAAAGAATCCGCCTACGGCCTCGGCTGCACGCGCTGGGAAGTGGTGCGCAAGGTGGTGCTGCCATACGCCAAGACCGGCGTCGTCGGCGGCGTCATGCTCGGCCTCGGACGCGCTTTGGGCGAGACCATGGCGGTGACGTTCGTGATCGGCAATGCGCAGCGGCTGTCCTGGTCGCTGTTCGCCTCCGGCAACAGTATTGCCTCGACGCTGGCCAATGAAATCGCCGAGGCTTCCACCACGCTGCACGTATCGGCCTTGTTTGCGCTAGGCCTGATCCTGTTCGTGATTACCTTCATTGTCTTGTCGATCGCCAAAATCATGTTGATGGGCATGTCCCGTAAAGAAGGTGCCAAATGAAGAATTCCCTGCAAGCGGATGCCGATATCCAGGCTAACCCGCTGGTCAACCCGGTCTACCGCAAGCGCCTGCTGATGCATCGTTTCGGCATGGTGCTGTCATTCCTGGCGATGGCCTTGGGCATAGCCGTGCTGGCCTGGATCCTGGCGACGCTGGTGATCAAAGGTTTCGGCGCGCTGAACCTCGGCATCCTGACGCAAAACACGCCGGCCCCGGGTTCCGGCGCCGGCGGCTTGTTGAACCCGATCATCGGCAGCCTGATGCTGGTGGGGCTGGCGACCGTGATCAGCACCCCGGTCGGCATCCTGGCCGGCATCTACCTGGCCGAATACGGCGAAGAGAGCAAGCTGGCGCAGGTGACGCGTTTTGTGACCGACATCATGCTGTCGGCGCCGTCGATCGTGATCGGCTTGTTTGTCTACGCCATCTACGTTGCCAAGGTCGGCCATTTCTCGGGCTGGGCAGGCACGTTCGCCTTGTCCCTGATTGCGGTGCCGGTGGTGGTGCGCACCACCGACAACATGCTCAAGCTGGTGCCAGGCAACCTGCGCGAAGCAGCATTCGCACTGGGCGCGCCGCGCTGGAAAGTCGCCTTGCTGGTGCGCCTGCGTGCGGTCAAGGCTGGCGTGGTCACCGGCGTCCTGCTGGCGGTGGCGCGGATTGCCGGCGAAACGGCGCCGTTGCTGTTCACGGCGCTGAACAACCAATTCTTCAGCACCAACATGAACAAGCCGATTGCCAACCTGCCGGTGGTGATCAGCCAGTTTGCGATGAGCCCGTTCGACAACTGGGTGCCGCTGGCGTGGGGCGGCGCATTGCTGATCACCTTCAGCGTGCTGGCCTTGAACATCGTGTCGCGTTCGCTTTTCAGCCAGAAAATTCCAGGTTAACGAATTCACTTAGATTGCCATCCTTACTGGTCAATATCATGCAAACCTCAATCAAACCGAATACTCTCGACAAGCAGCCGACCATAGAAATCTCGCAGCTGAATTTTTTCTATGGCGCGTTCCAGGGCCTGAAGAATATCAACCTGAATGTCAATGAA
>Ga0182005_1000594_pt1 | contig 17768 bp, 15 predicted proteins | sample Sormic07211103_1_FD_123021 | JGI IMG/M metagenome (GOLD analysis project Ga0182005, IMG submission 123021) | Rhizosphere microbial communities from Sorghum bicolor, Mead, Nebraska, USA - 072115-103_1 MetaG | ecosystem: Host-associated > Plants > Roots > Rhizosphere | place: USA: Nebraska...
ATAGCAGCCCTTGTGTTATGGACGCAGTGGGCGATGGCTGCTACGGATAGCACGACCATATTCGTATCACAGATTTTGCATGATACAGAAAAAACCTACGCGATACAACAATTGGCAGCAGCACAGAATCCACAGGTGTTTCCTTTGCTGAATGCGATCAATCAAAAAAAACTGTATTTATTAAATAATCAGGCCGTGACCACCGGAGAAAAAATCGAATCTGCTGATGGCACCACGACTTACGAGATATATTCATTATATCCGAAGAACGAATTGTTGGTCAACAGGAATGGTCAACCGCTTCACACCTCCATTGATGCGTTAACGGTAGTAGAGATCAATCGTGCCGACAGGCTGTTGCTCAACGGTATACTACCCATACTGGATCTTTTCAGTTCTGAGCCGGCGAAAAGAATGCTCGCGTATGGCCAGCTGAAAGACAGTTATGCCCCTCACCGTATCGAAATGTTGCAGCTGGCGCTTGCCCGGGAAACCAATCCCGATGCACTCCGTGCGGGCAGAGACAGGCTGTTTGCTATTCAATTGAATACTACTACTGATGCACAGACTGCCAAAATGTATATTGACAGTCTGGCCGAAAACTGGGGCGACAATGCCCCGGTTTTCCTTTCCGGATATGCTAAGTCGAAAAAGGTAATGGCAGCTTATGCAGGACAGAAAGCTGCAGAGCTGGAACATCGGTACGATTCTCTGCAAAAGGTGCAAAACTTATTCAGCGGACTGAGTCTTGGTAGTATTTTAATTCTCATTGCGCTGGGCCTATCGATTGTCTATGGTCTTGCAGGTATCATCAACATGGCCCATGGAGAGTTTCTCATGATTGGCGCTTATACTACTTACTGTATTCAAACTTTATTTACAGAGGTACTGAAAGTACCTTACACTGACCTGCTCTTTATCATCTCTCTCCCACTATCCTTCCTGGTAGCGGGTCTGTTAGGTCTCCTGCTGGAAAGACTGGTAGTTAGACACCTTTATGCAAAACCGCTGGAAAGTCTGCTGGCTACATGGGGTGTGAGTCTGATTTTAATTCAGACAGCACGTTCTCTTTTTGGTGACCTGACTGCTGTAAAAACACCTGCTTTTCTTTCCGGTGGCTTAGCAGTATCTCCTCATCTTGTATTGCCTTATAACCGCATTTTCATTATCGGATTGACATGTCTGATTGTCGTGATAACTTATTTCATGCTTTACAAAACAAGACTGGGCTTACAGATCAGGGCAGTTACACAGAACAGGGATATGAGTGCATGTCTGGGTATAGATACAAAAAGAGTAGCGGCACTAACCTTCTTCTTTGGCTCCGGACTTGCTGGTATAGCGGGTTGTGCCATGACACTGATTGGGAATGTGGTACCTGATATGGGGCAAACGTACATCGTGGATTCCTTCCTGGTGGTCGTGACGGGTGGCGTTGGAAAGATAGTCGGCACGATCGTATCGGGATTGGGGATCGGCTTCTTTACGAAGGTATTGGAAGCTTTCTTTCAGGCAGTGTATGGAAAGGTGTGTATCCTTTTGTTCATCATGTTGTTTATGCAGTACAAACCTAAAGGTCTCTTTCCTTATAAAGGACGTTTAGCAGAAGATTAATTCTATGGAAAAGGAAAAGAAAATTTATTACCTGCTCTTCATCGCCTTTTTCGCCTTGCTTTTGCCGGCAGGGCATTTGATGGGATGGGTATCTATCAATACTATATCATTGTGGGGCCGGTATTTTTGCTTTGCTATTGCTGCATTGGGCATTGACCTGATCTGGGGCTATACAGGTATCCTCTCTATGTGTCAGGCGTTTTTCTTTTGTTTGGGGAGTTATGGCATTGCCATGCATATGCTGCTCAAGACCAGTGGAACTGCCTTACCGGAATTTATGGTATGGAATAAGGTACAGTCGTTACCGTTTTTCTGGGTGCCGTTTCAATCATTCGGATTGTCCCTGCTCTTATGCCTGATCATTCCATCGCTCTTTGCATTTATCATTGGGTATGTGTTGTTCAGGAGCAGGATCAAAGGGGTGTATATGGCGATCATTACACAGGCACTGGCGCTGGCGATGTGGTTATTGTTCCTGCGGAACGAAACAGGATTGGGAGGTACGAATGGATTGACAGATTTCAGGACGTTGCTGGGATTGCCGTTGTCAAATACGTATGTAAAGCTGGGATTGTATTTAGTGTCATTACTACTTTTATGTGTGGCTTATTTTGCTTGTTACAAAATGACGCATTCCAAGTTTGGAAAAGTGTTGCAGGCCATCAGGGATAGTGAACCGAGGGTAAGTTTTACGGCGTATAAGGTAATGGATTACAAACTGGCAGTATTCGTAGTGGCTGCGTTGCTGGCAGCCGTGGGCGGTATGCTGTATGCACCACAAACGGGTATCATTACCCCGGGACGTATGGATGTAAAAGCATCTGTGGAGATGGTGATGTGGGTAGCACTGGGAGGGCGTGGTAAACTGAAAGGTGCAGTAGCCGGTGCATTGCTGGTGAATTTCCTGTATAGTATCTCCACCAGTTTATTCCCAGATTCCTGGTTATATATCCTGGGTTTCCTGTTTGTCATTACGGTATTATTTTTTGACAAGGGCTTTGTAGGATTGATCGATACCCTATTTAAAAGAAAAGAAGCAACATGTTATTAAGCGTAAATAATCTGGCGGTATCCTTTGGTGGTGTACATGCATTATCATTGAGTCATTTCAATCTGCGTGATAAGGAATTGCGGGTGATAATCGGCCCCAATGGCGCGGGTAAGAGCACCTTTCTGGATATTTTATGTGGCAGAACAAAACCGGATACGGGGCAGGTATTGTTCAATGACAAGGCGATCTTAGGGATGACGGAGGTGAGCATTGCAAGACAGGGTATAGGTCGCAAATTCCAGCAGCCATCGGTATTTCCGGGGCTCACGGTGTATGACAATTTATTGCTGGCGGCGAAGATGAAGAAGGATATATTGTCTTCTTTGTTTTTCAGGCCATCGCAGCTATTGAAAGCGCGGATACATGAAGTAGCGGAGAAGATCGGGCTGACTTCCGTGCTATCCCGTATAGCAGGTGCGTTATCGCACGGGCAGAAGCAATGGCTGGAGATAGGGATAGTGGTATTGCAGGATCCAAAGTTGTTACTGATAGACGAACCTGCTGCGGGCATGAGTGATGAGGAGACGTATAAGACAGGAGAATTACTGCTGGAGTTATCAAACAATCACGGCATTATTGTGATTGAGCATGATATGAAATTCGTTCAACAGATTGCCCGGGAAAGGGTAACCGTATTAGAAAGAGGGAAGTTGCTGGTAGAAGGGAGTTTTGACGAAATCAGAAATGATCAGCGTGTGATCGACTGCTACCTGGGGCGTAACAATACTCAACTCGAAAATTTATGAGCAAGATTTTACAGGTACAAAATGTGGTGGCTGCCTATGGGCAGAGTACCATTCTGTGGGGCACCAGTCTGGAGGTAACTGCTGGTGCGGTAACGACTGTAATGGGGCGTAATGGAGTGGGTAAGACGACTCTTTTAAAAACAATTATGGGCGTGCTTAGTGCGCGGGAAGGAGCTGTGGTGTTTAAAGACAGGGATATTACTGCGATGGGGCCTGCCGGCAAGGCGAAAGCAGGGATTGCTTACGTACCGCAGGGCAGGGAGATCATTCCCAAACTGACGGTATATGAGAACCTGTTATTAGGATTAGAGGCGGCGACTGATAGAAAAGCGGGTATCCCGGAGGAAGAGATCTTTCATCTTTTCCCGGTATTGAAGGATTTCCGCAAAAGGGCGGGTGGTAACCTGAGTGGTGGTCAGCAGCAACAGCTGGCGATTGCGCGGGCGCTGGTAAGCCGTCCTTCCCTCCTGCTGCTGGATGAACCCACGGAGGGCATACAGCCCAGCATTGCACAGGAGATCGGGCATATTTTGCAACGGCTGGTGCAGGAGAAAAACCTTTCTGTGCTGCTGGTAGAGCAGAAGATTGACTTCGCCAGACAGGTGAGTGACTATTATTATTTTATGGACAGGGGCAAAATGATCAATCATGGGAGTGCGGAGGAAATGGACTTTGCTTCACTGGAAAGGCACATCGCGGTTTAATAAAAGACTACCTGGCGGGAAGGAATTTTATTATCTTCATAGCTATATGCATCGTATCTCAGAAGATCGCCGGGTTTTCAAATTTTTCACTGCTATGTATGCGGTGGCGCTTACTACGCTGGCAGTGCTCTCGATTGTGAGCCAGATTGGTATTCAGCAGGCATTGAGTCACCAGATGCACGATTCTCACGTCATCAACTTTGCTGCGCGACTACGTACGTACAGTCAGACGCTCAGTAAACTGGCCTTATTGATTGAATCGGGGCAGGATATTGAGACCAATCGCAAGGAGTTTACCAATACCCTCATGCAGTGGCAGAAGTCGCACGAAGGGCTGCAATCGGGCAGTAACTTCCTGAACCTGCCTGCGAATGACCAGGATGAGCTGAAGCAGATGTTCGACATTATACGAACACCGCACCAGGAGATATGGAAGGCGGCATCTCAGATGAGTGTGATTTTGAATGGTGAAAAGCCAATTGATACGGCAGCGATCCATCCTTATGTACAGACGATATTGGCCTATGAGAAGTCGTATCTGCTGGGGATGGAACTCATTGTATTTGACTATGATCGTTTTTCGAAAGAGCGGGTACGTAAGTTGAAACAGGTGGAGTTCCTGATGCTGGGATTGGTATTGTTGACGCTGTTGATTGAAGCGGCGGTGATCTTTTACCCGCTTTCCATGCGGATCAGGAAGGTGATCAAGGGATTGATAGCTTCAGAAGAGACTTCCAAGCAACTGGCGGATCAGCTACAGGAGGCGAATAAGCTGATGGAGCAATCGCATAGCGAGTTGAGGGAGGTGACCTATGCGCTGGACAGGGCGACCTACCTGGTCAAAACAGATCATGAAGGGCATATCATTTATGCCAATGATAAATATTGCCATGTAACACGGTATAGCTTATCGGAGTTGCGTGGCAAACCGCTTTTTCATCATTACTTCGATCACCTGAATGACCCGGCGAGGAGAATGGAGGTATGGCAGGGGGAGATCTTTGACCATGCGGCAGATGGCACGGGTTTCTGGCTGGATGTAACGATGATTCCTGTATTTGATAATACAGGCAGATTATACCAATATATGGTGATTTGTAGTGACATTACGAAACGTAAAAATACGGAGAGAGAGATCCGGCAACTCACAGAGGAAAAGCTGCGGAGGCAGGATATGGAGCAGAAGATCCGGAGTTATGCCATCATCAGCGGACAGGAGAAAGAGCGCAAACGGGTGGCAGCAGAGATCCATGATGGTATCGGGCAGATGCTGACCAGCTTGCGGATGAAGCTGGAGCAGGTAGAAGATAAATTACCGGAGCCGAATGCGGAGATCAGCAAGGTAAATGGGTTGCTGTTTAACATTATTACGGAAACGAAGCGGATCTGTTCTGATCTGTTGCCTAGTGTACTGGAGGATTTTGGATTGCGGGCGGCGATAGAAGAGCTGATCAAAACATGTAGGGAAACGGCGAGGAATGTGGTGTTCAGTTTAGAAGAGTGTAATCTTTCACAACCATTGCCCCGGGAGGTGGAGATTGGCATTTACCGCATTTTGCAGGAAGCGCTGAACAATGCGATAAAGCATGCGCAGGCTACGCAGGTAGATGTACATATAGATAGGGAAGAAGGTTTTCTGAACCTGATGATCCATGACAATGGAAAGGGTTTCTATTTTGACAGTCAGCATTTCTTTTCGCGTGAGCAGGTAAAGAAGATCAATGGACTGCGGAACATGAAGGAACGTGCGGAACTGTTAGGAGGCACATTAAGTATCAATTCTCAACCCGGTAAAGGCACAATTATACAATTAGAAATCTCATTTTAAAACCCATGGATAAAATCTCGGTATTTTTAGTCGATGATCACGAAATATTCAGGAATGGCTTGAAACAGTTGATCAACAGTGAACCGGATATGGAGGTATCAGGAGAGGCGAGTACTGGCGAAGATGCGTTGCATGCCCTGAGTAATATTCAGCCGGATGTAGTGATTATGGATATCCGGATGCCGGGTATCAACGGTCTGGAGACGAGTACGGCTTTGTTGAAGGCGAGTCCGCGTACGCATATATTGTTCTTTAGTTTATTTGACGAACCGGATTATGTGGCGGCGGCGCTGGAGATGGGGGCGAGTGGGTATATATTGAAGGATACGAGTAATAAGATCTTTTTGAATGCCATCAGGACGATTCATAATGGAAAGTATTATTTTATCGGGGAGGTGAGTGATATACTGGTGAAGAAGTACCAGGCTGCGAGGCAGAGTGCGGCGCATCCTACGATGCAGGCGGCGGATATTTCATTGAGCAGAAGGGAGGAGCAGATTATCAGGATGGTGAATAATGGGCTCAACAATAAGGAAATAGCAGAAAGTTTGGGATTGAGTATCAGGACGATTGAGGCGCATAGGATGAATATACTGAGGAAGTTCCAGGTGAATAGTATAGAGGAGGTGATTGAGTATTGCAGGAGTGCGAATTTGCTGAAGGAGGAGTAAAGAAATTTGTGCTGAATATTGCTTTTAGTAAAATTCAGGGCGGGGGACCGGGCTATTTCTTCGCCTTAAGGGAAGAAATAGCCCGGTTTTTTTGTTATAGGATCAATTTGTACAATTTTTTCCGTGTTTTGTGCATTGTTCCCCTTCCCCATCCTTCCTACTTTTGTCCTACTAATTTGATCATCATCATATTAAAAATATACAGTTACAAAACAGTGTAACAGTTGTAGGTTTAAGAAATGGCCGGAATACTCATATTCCGGCTTTTGTCATTTGGTCAGGTCTTGTCTGCCGGGCCCGACTTTCCGTCACACTCTTCCATTCCGGACTGACTTTTGTAATACAAACGCAAGAGAATAACTATTACATATGGCTTTTATAGATTATTATAAAGTACTGGGACTGGAAAAAACAGCTTCAGCCGATGATATCAAGAAAGCGTACCGAAAGTTGGCGAGGAAGCACCATCCCGACATGAACCCGAATGACAAAGAGGCTAACCTTAAATTTCAACAGATCAATGAGGCGAACGAGGTGTTAAGCGACCCTGACAAGCGTAAGAAATACGACGAGTACGGCGAGAACTGGCGTCATGCGGAGCAGTTTGAACATGCTAAGCAGCAACAGCAGCAGCAGGGTTACACTTATGGTGGCCGGACGGGATTTGAGGGTTTTGGCGGAGGCGGAGAATTCTCTGAGGAGCATTTCTCTGACTTCTTTGAATCCTTATTTGGCCGTGGTGGCGGTGGTGGCGGTAGCAGGGCCCGTGGTAAGTACCGTGGGCAGGACTATCAGGCAGAACTGCACCTGGGGTTGCGGGAGGCAGCCACGACCCATCAGCATACGCTGAAAGTGAATGATCAGAATGTACGTATTACGATTCCGGCGGGTATTGCCAATGGCCAGGTGATCAAACTGAAAGGTCATGGGGCTCCTGGTGGTAATGGCGGGCCTGCGGGCGATCTGTACATCACTTTTATAGTAGAGGATGATGAACACTTTAAACGGGTTGGCAATGACCTCTACGCGAATGTAGATGTAGATCTGTATGCTGCATTGCTGGGTGGAGAGATCACCTTTGATACGCTACATGGAAAAGTAAAACTGAAGGTTAAACCAGAAACACAGAATGGGACGAAGGTCAGACTGAAAGGTAAAGGTTTCCCGATATATAAGAAAGAAGGTGAGGCGGGAGATCTGATTATCACGTACAATGTGATACTGCCTACTGGACTGAGTGAGAAAGAAAAGCAACTGATCCGCGAGTTAGCAAGTGTTTCATCCAAAAACCAGTATCATGATTAGTATTACGCATTATTGCACGATTCATAATATCGAAACATCTTTTGTACATGCATTAGCAGATGAGGGGCTCATTGTGCTGACCATTGCATCTGACGAGCCTTTTATTGAGGAGGAGCAGTTGCCTGATCTGGAAAGTTATACGCGCTGGCATTATGAGATGGGCGTGAATACGGAAGGGATTGATGTGATCAGGCATTTGTTGGGGAGGATACGTGACATGCAGCAGGAGATGCATAATCTAAGGATGCGGTTACGGTTGTATGAGGATGGGGATTGATGTGATCAGGGTTTTGTTGTGGAGAGTGTGGGAGATGCATCATTTCGGGATGGGGATTGATGTGATAGGTATTTGATGGGAGAATTCGGTAGATGCATAATCTCGGGATGCTATTAGGATTGTGTGGGGATGGGATTGATGTGATCAGAGTTTTGGTGGGAGAATATGGGACATTCGTAATCTAAGAATGCGGTTATGATTGCATTAGGATGAGAATTGATTTTATTAAATGACCGGGCTTGAAACCCGGTCATTTTTTTTATTTTTCCATTAGCCAGTCTGTTTTCTTCGTGGCTGTTTCGTAGGTGAGGATACCATTTCGCATGCCTATGTAGATTTTGCCTTTATAGACGACCAGGGATCGGGGGAATAAGTAGCCATTCCAGAAGCCTTTCTCTATCAGTGTGTGGGATGTACCGTTTTTATCTACTGACAGGAGGGATTTTTCTGTGATGACAATGATATTACCTTCTTCATCTATGTCTGCGGCCAGTGGTGTTGATTTCAGCTTTTTAAAAGGGATAGCGCCTTTCTTTTTATCTATTTTGACAATGCTGTGGATCGTGTCGGCATTGATTCCATAGATTACGTTTTCACCTTCCAGCAATTTTATGAGTGGTTGTTCTGCTATTTTAGTTTTGTTTTTCCCGCTGGGGTCAAACAAATACAGGCTACCTCCTGCTGCGGCTCTGTAAAAGGCGACGAGGTAGCCTTCGTTGGTTCTTATGATAGAACGATTGCCTGTCAGTTTGCCGGAATCTGCCGGTGTAGCGGTGATTAGAAAAGGTAGTGGCTGATTAGCTGCCATTAGACCTTTGGTCGCGTACACATCGCCATATTTCATGTAGACAAGGTAGTCGGTGGTGCTTTCTTTATACTTTGATAAAGTAGGTGTGTCTTTGGGGAGGGGGTGTGATTTGTAGTTGGTGAGGGGGAGATCTCCGTCCTGAAAGGGAGGTGACTGGATGGATAGGCTTTCGTACTGAAAGGAAGCCGGAGAGATAGGTTGTGACAGCCTGTGAGGTAGAGTTATGCCTTCGTCCTGAATGGAAGCCGGAGAAATAGAATATGACTGCCAATCAGGAAGGGACACATCACGGTCCTGAATGGAAACCGCAAAGGTAAGCTGTGACTGCCAGTCAGGAAAGGACATACCTTCATCCTGAAAGGGAGCCGGAGAAATAGAATATGACTGCCAATCAGGAAGGGACACATCACGGTCCTGAAAGGAAGCCGAAAAAGCAGGCTGTGCCTGCTTGTCAGGAAGAGATATCTCTCTACCCTGAAAGGCAGGCACGCATAGGGATAGTAATAACAATAAGCGCATGGTTGCTATTTTTTCAAATCATTATCTGCCGGTGTTGCATCCATAAAGATGCCACCGTCCAGTTTTATACCGGTCAGCTTTTTAGCTGCAGGTACGGTGAGTGCGAGGTTTTTGGAACCAGACTTCCACACGGCAGGCGTTTTATGTATTGTATCGGTGGTACCGTCTTCATAGGTCAGCACGATATCAAAAGGGATGGCAAAACCACCGACGTTATTGATGCCCAAATTTACTTTATTTCCCTGTTGATCGAAACGATAGAGTTTCAGGTCGATATAGTTATTGGAAAAGAACCAGTTATTGAAAAACCAGTTTAGATTTTGCCCGCTACCGGCATTGATGGAATTGAAATAATCCCATGGAATAGGATGTTTCCCATTCCAGTTGTTCATGTAGGTATGAAGGGCTTTTTTAAAGACCTCATCTCCCAGTAAATCTTTCAGAGCGAGGTAGGACAAGGAAGCTTTGCCATAAGAGTTGTTGCCATAACCATGACCGCTCACCTGATTGGATTGGGTGATGATGGGCTGATCTTCTTCGGAGGAAGGATCACCGATATACCCTCTTACGCGGAAGTTCCTGTAAAACTGATCTGCTTTTTCTTTACCTCTTTCTGCGATACCGATCAGGTATTCAAAAGTAGTGGCCCAGCCTTCGTCCATGTAGGCGTAACGGCTTTCGTTGATACCCATGTAGAAAGGGAAATAAGTATGTGCAATTTCGTGATCCTGTACCAATTGGGCGAATTCGAGGTTATCTCCGGTTGTTTCATCATTCACCATCATCGGATATTCCATATCTGCATAGCCCTGGAAAGCCGTCATGGTGGGGAAAGGATAAGATATGCCCGGCCAATGGGTGGAGAAGAAATTCAATGCGTATTGTGAGAATTCAACGGAGTGATGGAAGTCGGTCGCGTCGTCGCTGTAAGCTGCCTGTACGCTGGTTCTGCGTTTAGCAGCACTGTCAACAACTACACTGGCAGCGTCCCATGCGTAGTGATTACTGAGGCCGAGGGTGGCATCGGCGATGTTTCCGGAAGTGAAGACCCAGGTATTCCATGGCTGCTGGCGGGTTACCTGGTGGCTATCCATATCTGCTTTTGTGGCGATGTGCAGGACATTGTCAGATGTATAGCTATTTTTCAGTTTTTTGGCAATAGCGGGTTGCAATACTTCGTCGGGATTCTGCAAGGTGCCGGTACCCCATACAACGTAGTTAGCAGGGACTTTCACGGCTACTTTATAGTCGTTGAAGTCGCTGTAGAATTCTACCCTATCCATATGCTCTATCCTGTCCCAGCCATTGTAATCATCATATACAGAGATCCGTGGGTGGAAGTAAGCGAGGAAGAAGGTAGTGCTGTCGATAGCGCCTTCGCGGCCACTCTGCACGGACATGTCGTAATGCCAGCTGATGTGGAACTGCACGCTATCTTTGGCATTGAGTGGTTGGGGTAAATTGACATCGGCAACGGTACCTACGTTGTTATCGAATTGAACGGGCGTGCCATTGATGATAAGGGTGTCGATGAAGACACCGTCGGTCAGGAAGTCTTTGCTGACGTAACCGGAGCGGGGTGCCTGATTTTTGTGAATATTGCAGATCAGTCTGAGCACTATTTTATGTAGTGTATCAGGACTGTTGTTGATGTAACGGATGGATTCGGTGCCGTAGATGGTACGGGATGGAGGATTGGCAGTAACCTGAATGTCGTATTTGCCGGTATTTTGCCAATACTTAGCCCCAGGTTTACCGTTTAGGTTTCTGGTTTGATTGGTATAGGCTTTCTTAATGTTGCGTGGCTGGTAGAGTTCCTGCCCCTATGTGATGGTAACGATGCCCAGTAAAGCTACCAGGCTGCTAAAAGATTTGATCATGTAAACCTGCTTTCAATATTTGAATAAAAATATATAGAAAATTCAGGGGATGACCAAATATTCCAGCAGCGGTAGGCTTGTTATTTAAGCGTTCTGACGGATTATCTGTTCGATATTATGGCCAGGGACAACGCCAGACTGGCGCCAGCGTACTTTCCCATTTTTGAAAAGGATGAGGGTGGGTACACCTTGTATCTGGTAAGCAGCGGCTGCCTGCGGGTTTTTGTCTACGTCTACTTTGATAATGCTGGCGGACTCTCCCACTTTCTTCTTCACATCTTCCAGAATGGGGGCCATCGTTTTACAGGGTCCGCACCAGGTAGCAAAGAAGTCTACCAATACCGGTTTATCGCTATTAATCATTTCTGCAAATGTTGCCATGGTAGTTGTTTTGGGAAAGAGAGCAATTATTATTCCAGCGGTTGTACAAGGTGCCAGAGTGGCAGGGGTTATTGAGAAAGGAATGGATACTTATCTAATAGTTTCCAGGGACCTTTCAGGTATTTCCAGGTGCTGAAGCTGGTGGTTGTAATGGTGAATGGTGTAAAATGTTGGGAGAGTTCTTCGTGTAACTGCTGTGCTTTGAAAGCAGTCACTTTATTCTGTACGGTAATGTGTGGCCGTAAGGGCTGCTGATCCTGCTTAATTAACCAGGGAGCCAATGCCTGTTGCATTTGTTCGTGTAAATTTTTCAATTCCTCAGAAACAAGTGTGTAAGCGACACAGGTACCCATAAGGTGTACTTTATTTACCTCTATAGGAAGTACGGACCGTGTAGAAAATTTCTTGAGTACTTCCGGGATACGCTCCTCATTAGCGGGCAATTTGTGAAACAAGGTAATATGTGCATCCAGGTAATTTGCATGCGCAGGAAAATGCTTTTCCCTCAATGCATTGAAGAATGCCTGATCTTCCTGAACCATATCCAGTGTAATGATCAACGTACCCGTTTGTAATATTTGTGCCATGTAAGGCAGCAAAAATACGTAAATTAGAAAACGATCAAATTCCAACGTTTCATGAGACACACATTTCTATTGGCGGTGGTCAGTTTATTATCCCTCCCTGCCCTATCCCAGACCCACCCGGTCGAATATTACCTCAACAAGGCGCCTTTTCCGATGCAGGCCATCCGTGAGCCTGTCATCCCTGCAACCCGGTTTATTTTGAGTGATTATGGTGGTGTGGAAGGTGGCACGGTATTAAACACCGATGCTTTTGAACGGGTGATAGATGCCTGTGCGGCAGCGGGGGGCGGACATGTGATTGTACCTGCGGGAACCTGGCTGACAGGACCGATTGTATTAAAAAGTAATGTGGACCTGCATGTAGAAAAAGGTGCGTTAGTGTTGTTTACACCCGATCGTACTTTATACCCGTTATTACAGAATGGTCATAAGTTTGACGTAGCGCCGCCGGTTAGCGGGCGGGATCTGGAGAATGTATCTATCACTGGCGAAGGAGTGTTTGATGGAAATGGGCAGAGCTGGCGGCCATTGAAAAAAATGAAGGTTACAGCGGCGTACTGGGATAAGGTGGTAGCTTCCGGTGGTGTATTGAGTGAAGATGGAAAGATCTGGTGGCCGAGCGCGGAGGCGATGAATGGAGAGAAATATCTGAAGACGTTGAGACCTGATGCTACTATGGCTGATTATCTGCCTGCAAGGGACTTTTTACGACCTAAGATGGTGGTGATCAGCAATAGTAAAAGGGTGTTGATTGATGGCCCCACATTTCGGAACTCACCTAATTTTGTGATCAATCCGCAGAAGGTGAATGACCTGGTCATCCGAAACACAAATGTGTTCAATGAGGCATGGGCACAGAATGGAGATGGGATCGATATCAGTGCCTGTAAAGGCGTGATCATTTATCATACTACCGTGAATGCGGGAGATGATGGCATCTGTATGAAATCAAGCGGAGATGGATCAACTGTTGCATTGTCCGATATACTGATAGCAGAGTGTATTGTGTATCGGGCGCACGGAGGTTTTGTGATAGGAAGTAATACGGATGGAGGGATGCGGAATATTTATGTAACACATTGTTTATTTGAGGGGAGTGATGTGGGGATCCGGGTAAAGAGTAACAAAGGCAGGGGTGGATTAGTGAGGGATATTTACATTGACAGTATCCGGATGGTATCTATTGTGAATGAGGCGGTGTCATTTGACACTTATTATGAGGCAGGGACTTTATCCGGGGCGGCCCTGAAGATTCCCGAATTTACCAATTTCTATATCAGCAATATTATTTGCAATGGAGCGAAGACAGCGATGTTGTTTCGCGGATTGCCAGAGATGCCGGTGCATGATCTGAAATTTGAGAACGTATATATACAGGCAGATAAAGGCGTAGAAGCAGAAGCTATCAAGGATATTCAATTTAAAAATGTCAACTTTAAAACAACCCGGCAGCCAGCGATTCCACCAGATGCTGCACCTTTTATTAAAATTTCCTTATGAAACCTTATTACTTATTGTTGTTTGTAACTTTTGCTGCGTGTAACTTTTATGATAAAGACCTGATGCATGCGGTAATAAATAAAGACGAAGCGAGTATCCGTTATGACCTGAAGCATAATGCTGATACAGAGGTCAGAGATGCGGAAGGCTTTACGCCATTAATCAGAGCAGCGGCGGATGATGAGCCGAATATTGTAGCGATGTTGTTAGGTGCACATGCAAATATTGAGGCAAAGAATCATTTCGGAGAGACGGCGTTATCATTGGCAGCCTTTAAAGGTTTTAAAACTACCGTCAATGTGTTATTGTCTCATCGTGCGAATGTGAATGCATTGAACAGGGATAGTGTATCACCACTGATGTATGCTGCCAGCAGAGGACATTTGGATATTACAGAGATGTTGTTACAGCAGGGTGCGCAATTGGAATTGGTATCCAGGGAGGGATTGACGCCGCTGGCGTATGCAGTATCTAATGAGCATGAAGATATAGCGAAGTTATTTTTAGATCATGGGGCGAAGGTAAACTTCACCACGCATGATCATGAAACGATGCTGATGTTGCTGGCTAACAGGCATAATGTGCCGTTAACGAAGTTATTGCTGGATAGAGGAGCAGATGTAAATGCGGCTGATGATAATGGGAATACAGCGTTGATGAATGCGTGCAGGAACAGGGATACGGGTATGGTGAAATTGTTGTTGCGTTATCATGCACGGTTGGATGTGAAGGATGGGAATGGGGATTCTCCGTTGGCGCATGCGAAGCGTGCGGGGGATAGTGGGGTGATAGCGTTGGTAGAGAAATGATAATCTTAAATAAAAAAGGACTCGCGATTACTCATTCAGTAACTGCGAGTCCTTTATATTTTGAGGTGAGAGCAATTTTCTTTTTAAAGTAAATTACTTTCCTTGTGTTTACAGATCAATTAAACCTGCAGCATTACCAGTACCACTTAAACCGCTGTATTTAATTACTCCTTTTGCATTACCGTTTCTTGTAAAGCCCCATCCTGGAGAGTTATAATTTGCTACGCAGTTAGTAATTGTATGTGCAATGCTCTGGCCGGAGCTACCTAATTTAAACCCGTTACCGTCACCGTTAGATCCTTTACCGTTATGCTCAGCAGTGCAGCCGGAGATCTTTACAGGGTATGGGTTTCCATACAGGTCCCATCCGTCATCTGAATTGTAGGAAGCGTAGCAGCCGGTGAAAGAATTACCGGCACCGCTGGAGAGTTTGCAGGCAAAGCCATCGGCATCTTCACCGCCGGCAGAAACATCGTAGTTCTGATTAGAATAACTGTTGTTGACACTTACATTGTAGGCGCCATTGTAGACCTGGATACCGGTATTACCATTGTAATCAGCAGTGATATTGTTTACATAGTTGTTACCACCAGACTGGAATACGATGCCTGAACTTGGTCCGCCGGTAATGCGCATGTTCTGGATATTCCAGTAGCTACCGTTTACTTTTACAGCCCAGCTACCCGCGTTGGCAGCATTGAGTGTGCCACCATAGATGTTGATTTTGGAACTGGCGGTACCGCTATTGAGTAATTGCAGGGTACTGGTGAGATTGATAGTACCGCTGATGGCGATGACATCACCTGCTTTTGCATTGGCTACGGCTGTTTTCAAAGCAGCTTCGGTGGTGACAGTAGTGGTGGCGGCAGCGGTTACTTCGCCTAAGGCGGCGGTGGTAGCAGGAGGTGGCAGCTTTACCTGATCTTCGTTTTTGCTACAGCTGGTACATGCTAATACCAATAGGGCAATCATCAGATTGTTCTTCATAACTGTGAAATAAGAGGGTTAAGAAATGAGGGTAATTTAGCTGCGCAACCATGTCAAGTTTACAATTAAATGGACGATATGTGAATGAGAGAGAAGGGATTTATTTACGCAATCGTTCCCGGCAACGATGGCGGATGAAATTTCATTTTGAAGAGAGGAGAAATGGGTTCTCCACTCTCAGGAAATTATGTTCTTGTAAATAATTTCATTTTCAGGGGTACCTCAATTCTCCATTTTCCTGCATGTGCAGGATCTTCAATAATACGCCATTTGTCCAACCAAAACCATCCTGATTGGGGTACTCTCCTCCCCCACCAGCGAGGGTTGTATCGACTACATTATACTTCTCCAATAACTTTCCGGTGGCCCTGAAAGTTTTTATATTTAAATGCGACCAACGGGCAGCAATTTCTCCTGCCAATGAATCTTTGTGGTATTTCAGCAAGCCTGCTATGGACATCCATTGTAAAGGAGCCCAGCCATTTGGTGCATCCCATTGCTGGCCGGTTACAATAGGTGTAGCGACAAGTCCACCGGGATGGAGAAATGCGGTCTGTAATTCTCTCATCATCGTATCGGCCTGTACCTGTGTAGCAATTCCGAAAAACAGCGGGTACATGCCAGCAAGGCTAGGGATACCTGTACGGCTATTCTTTTTGAAATCATAATCCATGAACCATCCTTTGCTGTCATCCCAGCAATATCTGATAATATCAGCGGCTCTTTGTTTCGCTGCAGATTCAAATTCGGAGGATTTGCCATTGTCTCCTTTTTGACGGTAAGCGGCAGCCAATGTCATTTCAAGGTGGAACATGAGACAGTTGAGATCCACGGGAATGATATCGGTGACGTGAATGGTTTTCAATGTTTGACCGTCTTCAAACCAGCGGCTGCTGAAATCCCAGCCTGTTTCGGCTGCGGAGCGTAGTTCGCGGAACACGGCTTCCTTGGGTTTATTATTTTGTTGAGCGGTTTGCATGTCTTCAGTGAAAGCTTCTTCTCTAGGCCATGTTCCTTTGTCGAAATAACGGTTCATGCGATGTCCGTCTGGCAGGTAAACGACGTGTTCATCTGTTTCTTTTTTGTTTGTGTGCATCCAGAAGTCGTATTCCTTTTGTAATGCATTTAGGTAATTGGCAACAGGACGGTTGTCGAGGTCCAGCATCAGGGAGAAGAAGGGAGGTTGTGAGCGGGTCAGGTAGTAGGTGCGATTGCCATTGGGGATGTTGCCGTGGTTTTCAATCAGCCAAACAAAGTTGGAGATGATACTGTGAATCAGCGCGGTGTCTCCGTCTTCTTTCAGGCCGAGCATGGTGAAGTAACTATCCCAGTAGTATACTTCTCTGAACCGGCCACCGGGTACGATGTAGGGATGGGGTAATGGGATGAGGGAACCGCCGGATTCCTGTTTATCCGGGGTGCGTTGCAATACTTCCCAGAGGGAATGGATGTGGGCAGATATGTCCTGGGTGGTATCGGTGATGTAGTTAGCTGCGGCGGGCGCAGGAATGGTGAAGTGGTCGTTTACGAAGGTGGATAGTTGAAAAGAAGGTTGTTCTTTTTGTTTTTTGTAATCGGCCATGATCTCGGTGGGAGATTGTTTTGGAATTGCGTCTGCAAAGGTTTTGCTGTCGGGGAAGATGTGTGAGGATTGTACTGCTTCAAAAAGTCCGGGATAGAGTTGGACTGGTGAGCCTTCTTTGGTGGAAGGTTTACAGGCGGTGAAGAGTACGATCAGGGAAATGATGTGTATTGTTCTCATGCTGTTCTATGTGATTAAGAATTTTTGCTTATTGCATATCATTTATAGTGGTTATTGAATTTGCAGCAATTCTCCTGCCACTTCTGGTTTGAGAGGGGGATTTATTGTTATTAGGAGATGGTTGGTAATGGTGGAGGCAGGGCTTTTTGTTGGTGGAGGTTTTGTGGTGTTTGGGGAGTAGGTTAGTAGGGGGCTTTCTGTGGGTGGAGGTTTGTGATGTTTGGGGAGTAGGGTTGTTAGGGGGGATTTCTGTTGGTGGGGTTTGTGGTGTAGGGGAGTAAGTTGGTGGGGACTTTCTGTTGGGGGAGGTTTTGTGGTGTAGGGGGGGTAGGTTGGTGG
>Ga0182005_1000595_pt1 | contig 17686 bp, 1 predicted proteins | sample Sormic07211103_1_FD_123021 | JGI IMG/M metagenome (GOLD analysis project Ga0182005, IMG submission 123021) | Rhizosphere microbial communities from Sorghum bicolor, Mead, Nebraska, USA - 072115-103_1 MetaG | ecosystem: Host-associated > Plants > Roots > Rhizosphere | place: USA: Nebraska...
CCTCGCCATCGCACCGAACGGCGACATCTACGTCTCGTCCGGTGGCGGTATCGAAGTGTTCCATCCGAACGAAGCCGATGCGTCGAAGGCCTGGCAGCACTTCAGCAACACCCGCGTCGGCGATCTCGCCTTTGGTCCGGACGGCCGCCTGTGGGGCGTGCGCTGGAGTGGCAGCACGATCACGGCGGCGGATCCGAACGGCAGTACGGAAATCGTCAGCTTCCCGATGAGTGGGAAGACCGTCGGCCGCGCCGAGCTCGAGTACCGCTTGACCGGTGTGGTCAGCTCCATTGCGTTTGGCCAGGCGGGGACACCGTTGGCCGGGTTGCTGTTTGCGTCGGGTTCGTTGGCGCAGCACGTCACCGTCGCGGGTGTTACCGATACGACGCATGGCTCGACCACGTGGATGATCGAGCTGGATTCGCGGCGTGTGCTGCAGCTGGCTGGGGGTGGTACGCAGGCCGAGGCGATCGTTGCGACGAGCGATGGTCGGATTCTGGTCGCGCAGACCAACCATGTGGATGAGATTGCGCCGGCGCATGCGCCGAAGGTGGTAGCGACGAGCGTGCCGGATGGGGCGTTGGTGCCGTTGCCGCTTTCTGAGATTGCGGTGGTGTTTGATCAGGATATGTGGACGGGCAATCCGTACGCTGGAACGACAAGTGATGCAACGAGCGTGCTGGACGCAGGGAACTTCACCTTGCTCTCCGGCGAGCCTGGCGCTGCGGGGCTGCACCCGGCGCACGTGCGCTGGGACGCGCTGACGCACACGGCGTACCTCGATGTATCCGGTCTCGTGGCCGGGCATTACCAGCTCACCGTCGCGGGGTCCCTGCGTAGCTCCACGCAGCTGGCCCTCGGCGACGCGTTCGTCACCGGCTTCACCGCATTGCTCGACATGACCACGCAGGTGTCGATCTCCTTCGACAACGTGCGCTCCGATCACACGACAGGCGCGGTCAGCTACGACGTCACCCTGACGAATATCTCGGGCGAAGACCTGCGCGGGCCCCTGGTGCTGCTGCTGGATCCGGGCGCGTACTTCGGCCAGGACATCCTCGGCGCCCTGCCCGGTAGCGGAAACCAGGCCGACCTGTGGACGCTCGATCTCACCGCCGCACTGGCTGCGACGGGCGGCCGCCTTCTGGCGGGCGCCACCCTGGGCGCACAGACGATCACGGTCGTACCGGCGAGCCACTTTGGTGGCGCCGGCACGCTGGCCGATCTGGCGAAGTTCAACCTCGGCCATGGCATCTACGCCGTGCCGCTGGCCAACCTGCCTCCCACGATCAGTTCGGTCAACGCCGACTCGACGCGTCCGGACATCTTCCCTGCGCCTGCTACGGCGGGTACCGCATGGTCGGCCACGGTCGATGCCATCGATGCCGATGGCACGCGGTTCTATTGGGAAGTGGTCCAGGCACCGGCAGGGCTGACCCTGTCGACGATCGCCGATACGGTGCCTACGGCGGACGGACGTTATCTCTCGCGCGCCACGCTGACCTGGACGCCCGGTGCGAATGCACCGGCGGATGCCATCGTCGTGATCCGCGTGCAGGATGGGCGTGGTGGCGTTGCCCTGCGTACGTTGCATGTGCCGGTGACAGGCGGGAACCATCCGCCGGCGTTGTCTGCGTTGAGCGACACGACGATCGCCGAGGGCTCGCTGTGGACCTTGCCACTGGGCTATTCGGATACCGACGGCGACAAGCTCACGGTCTCGGTGAGCAACCTTCCCCCTGGTGCCGTGTTCGATGCATCGTCCGGCAGCATCGCCTGGATTCCTGGCTACGACCAGGCGGGTATTTACCGTGACATCACGATCCGGGTAAGCGATGGCAAGACCGAGGTCAGCGGCAAATTCACGCTGACGGTGACGCAGACGCTGGCGGCACCGGTGATGGCTCCGTTGCCTTCGCAGACACTACGCGAAGGTGATGCTTTCGCCATGCAGCTCAACGCTACCGTGCCCGGTGGTCTGGGCATGGCCGACGGCACCAAGGTAGTGCTCACCTACGGTGCGCCCGTGCTGCCCGTGGGCATGACACTCAACACGCAGACAGGCTGGCTGAGCTGGACGCCTGGATTCGCACAGCATGGCGACGTGACCGTGAACATCGTGGTCACCGCCACGTACACGCGGCCCGACGGCAGCGTGGCGACGCGCAACACCATACAGCCCCTGGTGCTGAAGGTGCTCAATGCGAACGGCGCGCCCGCGTTCGACGCCAGTGTCGGCAGCGAATGGAACCTGCTGGAGGGTCAGCCGCTGCGCATTAGCGTGTTCGCGTTCGATCCCGACAACCCGGGCTTCGCACCGAAGATCCGCCTGGGCACGAATGGTGCCACCGACCTGTACGGCTCCGCCGCGGCCAGCGTGACCTACACCGTGACCGGCCTGCCGGATGGCGCCACGTTCGATCCGGACACACTCGAGATCCTGTGGACTCCGACCTATGCCCAGGCCGGCTCGTACTGCGTCACCGTCGTGGCAACGGATGACGGCGATGGCACGGGTGTGCCTGCCGTCTCACGCGTCGTCATTCCGATCGTCGTGGCCAACGCCAACCGCGCACCCGTGGTCGCGCCGATCGCTAACGCATTCGTTGACAAGGGTGCGACGCTGGACATCCCGTTCAGCGTGACCGACGCCGACGGCAACCCCATCGATGTCACCGTGGCGGGGCTGCCGGCCTTCGCAACCTACACGCAGACCGTCATCAACGGTCGGGTGACCGGGACCATTCACTTCGCACCGGGCGACAACTCCCGCGGCGACTACACGATAAGCGTTACCGCGAAGGATGACGGCGACGGCGATCCGGCTCGCGTCCTGAGCCAGACCATCAGCTTCGTGCTGACCGTGCGCAGCCCGTCTGAGCCGCCGGTCTTCGTGCTGCCCGCGCAGGTCGTGGTCGTGGCAGGCCAGACCATCACCTTCCCGGTATCGGTCAGCGACCTCGACCAGGATGCGCTCACCTTCGCGGCGGAAGGCCTTCCCGCCGGTGCAACCCTGACGCCGACGGGTGTCTATGGTCAGGCCGTGTTCTCCTGGACGCCGAGCGAGGCCGACCTCGGCGCACATGACGTGGTTTTCGTGGTGTCGGACAGCGGTCTTGCGCCGGAGGACGCGGGCCACACCCAGCCGTCGAACCCGGTGCCAAACGTGGTGCGGCATACCGTCCGCGTCGTCGTGCGCGATGCCAACCAGGCCCCGGCGCTGCTCGGTGTGCAGGTCAACGGCCATGCCGCGACCGACCCGGGCGACGCTGCCGTTCCGCTGGCCATCACGGCGAACGAAGGCGTTCCGCTTTCCCTCGACCTGTTCGCTCACGACGCCGATGCGGACATCGTGAACTGGACGGTGACGGGCGTGCCCGCGGGTATGCGCCTGTCCACCGATGCCGATGGAGGTCACGCGCAGCTTCTCTGGACGCCGGGCCTGTTCGCTGCGGGAACGTATCGCTTCAGCGTGACCGGGAGCGACGGCGCGGCGCAGTTCACGCGATCGTTCGAAGTCCATGTGGCCAATGTCGACCAGGCGCCGACGATTCTCCCGTTGCCGCTCCAACTTGTCGATGAGGGCAGCACGATCGGCTTCAGCCTGCGCACGGTCGACGCCGATGGCGACGCCATCATCATGTCCATGATCTACGACGAGAACACCCCGGCTGGTGTCAGCTTCAATCCGGCCACCGGTTATTTCGAATGGTCGCCTGGATACGGTGTCGTCGACAATGCCAGCGCTGGCAGCCGTGACTTCACCTTCAGCTTCCGCGCCACGGATGGTGTGCTGACCAGCACCCAGACCGTCCACGTCCGCGTCTTCGACGTGAATCGCGTGCCGGTCATGAGTGTGTCCAGTCACGCCGTGGTCGTCGGACAGTCGCTTGTGCTGCCGGTGGTCCTCGGTACACAGGTCGACGGCAAGGGCATCGTCGTGAGCGACCCGGACGGCGCTGCGCAGACCGCCGCCCTGCTTGTCTCGTTCGTCGGCCTACCCGATGGCGCCACGTACGACGTGGCCAACGGCCGCCTGACGTGGACGCCTGGCCCGGGCCAGATCGGCGACTTTGTCGTGACCGCCAGGGTCAGCGACGGCAAGGCGGTGATCGAGAAGACATTCACCCTGAGGGTGGTGACCGATGCCACACAGAACGCACCGGCCGTGCTGGTCGATGCGGTGCCCGGTACGCCCACGGTACCCGGTCAGTCAGTGCTGGTTACCGTGCGTAGTAGCGCATACAGCCCTGTGGTCAGCAGCACGGTCGAGGTGCGGGGCGCAGGCCTGGGCCAGACCGACTGGACCGCGCTCACCCTCGATTCGAGCGGCCGCGCCCGTCTCACGTCCCTCGCGCCCGGCCTTATCGAGGTGCGCGTCACTGTAACGGACGCCGATGGTTTCAGTACCACCACGGTCCGCCAGCTACTGGTCAAGGATCCGAGCGACACCCAGGCACCGGTGCTCGCGTGGGACGATGTCCTAGAGGGGGCGACTGCCCAGGGCAAGCCGGTCACGGTGGTTTCTGCCCTGGACCTTTCCGCTTACCTCGCAGACGCCCAGTTGATGGGCTACCGACTCGAGCTCGCACCGGCCGGCACGGACCGCTGGCAGACGATCACTTCTCGCGACATCGCCGCCGACGCTATCGACGGGACACTGTCACTGGCGAGCTTCGATCCCGCGCTGTGGAATAACGGCGTGTACCAGCTGCGTCTTACCGCGTGGGATCTCGCCGGTCGCACCAGCGAGATCGACGCCCGCCTGATCGTCGATACCGACACCAAGACGATCGACGCCGCCACGTCCACCGACGGCGCATACGTTCTGGGCGGACACACGTTCAACATCGACCGCAGCCTTACCGATGGCAGCATGGGCAACTGGACGCTCGACGGGATGGACACCTCACTGTCGTCCGACCAGGAAGGTGCGAGCGGCTCCGTGGCCTGGCGCGAGGGTGCCAGGCTGTGGCTCGATATTCCGGCGTCGCCGGAAGTGGCAGGAGCGCCGACGCGCCATCTGTCGTTCACCTTGTCGACCGTCGCCACGGCCATGCATGGCTCCGCTAACGCACCGGTGGTCTATGGCGCCACCTTCGGCAGCGACCAGGGTTGGACTCTCGCTGCCGAAGGTGGCACGACGCTTCAACGCCAGGGCGGACGCCTGTACGACCAGGTGACCGGCCTTCCGTGGTCGCCCAGCGGCTACGTACTGACCTCGCCGGAGGGCACGCGGTACCACCTCGATGCGGCGGGCAAGATCACCTCGATCACGTTCGCCGATAACGTGCGCTGGCTCGTTTCCGACACGGGCATCGCGCTCGACGGTGGCGACGCGAACGCGCGGATGACCTTCCTGAAGGATTCGCTCGGGAGGATCGTCCAGATCGCCGGTCCGTCACAGTCCGGCGGGGAGCTGCGCTCGGTTGTCTACCGTTATGACGCGCAGGGCCGCCTGCTCGTCGTCCGCCCGCTCGACGCCGACAACCTCGGCACGCCGTACGGTTACGACGCGCAAGGCAAGCCGTATACCGACACGATCACGGCCAACCTTGGTACGGCGGCGAACTGGTTGGGTAATGCGAGTGCCAATACGTGGTCGGGTGAGCTAGGGGCCGAAGGTGCGGCGATTGGATTCACGGTGCGCGACAGCGAGGTCGCATCGGCTGCTCACGTGGCCGGTGCCACCGGGTCGCTCATCATCGCCATCGCCTTGACCTCGGACAGCGCGGTTGACGCGTCGGTTGCCGGCGGCGAGATCCTCGGCTCCACGGTGCACAACGGCGTGCGTACGATCCTCGTACGAGTTACCGAAAGCGGCCTCAAGCTCTTGCGCCTCTCCGGCACGGGCCATGTAAGCGTTACTGTCACGATCGCGGCCGACTTCGATCACAATGGCGCGGTGGACGGCAGCGATGCCGCCGCCTTCGCAGCGGCACTCGTGTCCGGTAGCACCGTGGCCGATATCAATGGCGATGGCGTCGTGGACGCAACCGATCGGCAGATCCTCTACGCCAACTACGGTTGGCGCGCGAACAGCGCACCGCGCATCGGGCCTGTCGGCGAGGCCAAGACGCACACGGACCTGCCTGCGCGGATCGCACTGGACGATCTGGCGGCAGATGTCGAGGGCGATGCGGTGTTCTGGCGGATCACGGGTGTCACGGGTGGAACAGCCCGTCTTGCTGCAGATGGCAAGACGCTCATCTTCACCCCCACGCCAGGCTTCTCCGGCAAGGCTTCCGTTACATTGATGGCAGACGACGGCTTCAGCAGCTCTGCGCCCATCACCCTGACCATCAACGTCAGCGACGCGAAGCTGACCTTGATCGACTCGTCTACGCTGGGATACATGGCGGTAGGCACCTCGTTCCAGCTCGGCCTGCACGGCGAGTTCGCAGACGAATCCGGGGTACTCCTGACGCCGGGGTACCTTTCCTACACGAGCAGCGATCCATCCATCGTTGTGGTCGACGCGAACGGTGTCATCCGTATCGTTGGCTCCGGCCATGCCGTGATTTATGCATCGGGGCACGGACTCTCGGCCGCGCTCGCCGTTGTCACCGGCACCTCGGACGAGGATGAATACGCCTATGAGGTGACGCTCGACGAAGGCTTCGACGTCTACCCCGGCAGCGTGAGCCTCGTCGAGGACCTTGGCACGCGTCAGGTGCGCATCAATGCGGGTTCCACCGCCGGCGACCAGTCGGCGGCCGGCAGTGGCGTGATCTACCGCGTGCAGGATCCTTCGGTCGCCACGGTGACCGCCGATGGCCTCATCGTGGCCAAGGGTCCCGGCTTCACGATCGTCAGTGTGATACGGAACGGCTTGCAGCGTGACATCGAGGTGCGCGTCGCTGCGCTTCCCGCCATCGGTACGCAGGATGTGGCACCTGCGGTCGGAGCGATCGTGAACGGAGGCGACGGACTTGTCGTTCAGATCCCGCCTGACTCGCTTCCCGCCCAGACGAAGGTCAGCCTCTCCAGCGTCGCGAGCTCGTCGCTGCCCATGGCACCTCCGGCCTTCCCCGATGGGTTCCTGCAGGCCGGCGCCTTCGATCTGGAAATGGGATCGGCGCAGATCGCCGTACCGGTCCAGCTTTCCATGCCCGCTCCCGCTGGCGCCTCGATCGGCGATACCGTTTATTTCTACAAGTACACGATCTTCCTCAACGACCAGGGCGTGTCGCAGGGAATGTGGCTGGCGGTCGAATCGGGCACGGTAGGCGCTGACGGTATGGTTCACACCGCGTCGCCCCCTTACGCGGGCATCGCGAACAGCGGCTTCTACGTCGCCGCCGTAAAGAAGAACCCCGACGACGGTAGCCGACAGGTAGTGCTGGGAATCCAGCCGCAACTCCTGTTCAATCCTGCGACGAACATCGCGATGATGGCCGGCGGCCTCGTCGGTGCGGTGATCTCGCTGGATGCGATCGCCATGGGTGCCAGTAACGTGATCGCCGCCTACGCGATGCGCTCGGGCATTACCTACCAATCCGTGATCACCATTCCTGTCCATGCGGCGGGTACGCCAACCGTCAACCTGGATGCCTTGCTTCCACCTGTACAGCCGAGCCTCTCGTTCGCTCAGCCGGTGATCGACGGGGTTTCCTTCGATGACGACGGTAACGGCGACGTGTTGTTGAAGATCACCGGGTCACATTTCGGTGCAGACGCCCAGCCGAATGTTCTGCTTGGGCCGATGAAGATTCGCATCACCTCGCCTGACGGCAGCTCCATCGACATGTTGGTCCCCCCGGGCTCGATATCAGGCGGCACGGTGACTTTCCGCCTACCGTCCAACCTGCCACTTGCCGGCATGACGGTGTCGCTCGTGCGCGTCGTGCAACAGGGCAGCATTTCCAACAGCGGGGCGAGCAGCACGCTGGATACCGAACTGGTCAGCGGCACGGCAAAGATCCAGCCGCGACGAAACCTCACGATCATCGCGCAGAACGACAAGATCCTCGTGCTTCAGGACGGCGTCACGATCCGGACGATCACGCACGACCAGACAGGCCAGGCGAACCTGAACATGGTCGGGTGGCGTGTCGATTCGGTCGTCTTCTCAGCGGACAACGCACGGGCGTACGTCGCTGGCCAGGGCGGCCGGATCTACGCCATCGATACGGCAACATTGAGCGTCTTCGACACGTTCAGCATTCCCGGAGCGTCGGCGGCGATGAACATCACATCGCTGGCTCTCGCGGGGAACGGACTGTTCGTCGCCCTCGGCGATCGCTACGGCACCGGATCCGAAGGCCTCTACCGCTTCGATGTGGACCCCTTCTCGGCGACGTACAACCGTCCGGAAGGCGTCGTGCAGATCAAGCTGGGCGACAACATCCCCTACGGTGTCTACGGGATGGCTGTTGGCGGCGGCGGTGGACGCTACCTGATCGTGACTGCGCCACAGCGGGAGTTCGACCTCTTCCCCAAGGGCGCTGACAAGGAAGCGGGTAACGTTCTCGTCATCGACCTGCAGACGCTCGATGGCAAGGGGAACGTCAGCTTCAGCAAGGTCGAGGGCTTCACCGGTGTCTCGCCGCTCTATATCCAGGAGACGACCGATCGCAATCGTTTCATCGTTTCGAACTCACAGAGTTTCAATGACGGTATCGCCACGATCACGTTGGAAAACGATCCCGTCACCGGGAACCTGAAGAGCGCCAAGGCGTCCACGCTCATCGAAATGGCGCCCCAGGGTTACACGCAGGACACCTACTGGCAGAACATCAACCAGGCCTCGGGCGTCGTCGTGACGAGTGACCTCCAGTACGCCTTCGTCGCCGACTACAATCTGAGCAAGCAGAAGCTCGAACTAGGCGGCGACAGCGACATCATCAATCAGCTCATGCTTGATTTCATTGGCGGAAAGATCGGTGTCATCAAGGACCCGTTCGGCCTTCTCGGCGCGCCGGTATACCTGGGCGCCACCACGCCGATCGACGAAGGCCTGCTGAGCGGCCTGGCGATCACACCCGACGGTAAGTATCTGTACGCGCAGCTGCTGAATGCGGACGGTCCTTCGGGAGTCATGCGATACACGGTAGATACACTGATCCGTCAGGCACTGGATGCCGACCGGACCGGCCACAAGGATCGCCCGATCGATTACGTGGCTCCCGGTGCACCGGCACCTGCCGACATCGCAACGCTGTACCCGATCGGATTCACCTATGGCGTGGCCGCCCAGGCACAGGACGCCACCCTGGCCAACCACAGCGTATCCAACATCGACAGCTATACCGATCCCAACACATTGCTGCAGCCCACGTTTACCTGGTCGGTGACTGACCCTGACTATCACCAGGGCGACGACGCGGAAGCGATGCTGTATGTCAGCGTGTTCGGGCCGACCAATGGTCTGTTTCCGAACGGCGAGGACCCCTGGGGCCGACCCGATGGCAAGATTCCGTCCAACATCTTCGACTATCTGCCGGGAATCGAAGACAGCTGGGAAGACGGAACTCGCGACGCAAACGCCGGCCGTACGCTCACCGTGAAGGTGAAAGGCCAATACATCGACGGCAAGCTCGTGTTCACCTTCGACACACGGAGCATCCCCGGCTTCGGTCTTACCGCATCCCAGCAATATTTCTGGGGGGTGCAGTACGACTCCGCGCGTTCAGGCGAGAGGGTCCTCAGCGACTCCTGGTCATTCACTACGCCATCGCTACGCACACCAGGCCAGTTCGCGGCGGTGACGGTGGTCACCCATGGCTATCAGCCCGCCACGGAGAACGGATTCGCTGAATTGGCCACCGGCTACACCATCGCGCGCGAGCTGGCCGTGCGGACCGGGGGAGGCTTGTTCGTCTACGAGCCGGTGACCGGTCAGTGGATGGAATACGATGCTTCCGACGAGAATGCTTACCTTGCCGGACCAAAGAGCAGGGACCCGAAGGTCAATGCAGCGGCGTTGGAGAACTATCGCAGAATCGGAGCACCGGTCTTCCTCGTGTCCGATTGGTACGCCCAGTCCGGCATGACCACCACCGGCTTCTCCGAGGCCGCCGCCGACGCTATCTTCGCCAGCCTTCTCCAGCTCGGCAAAGAAAACCTGAACAACACGTCCATCCAGCTTATCGGCCACAGCCGCGGCACGGTCGTCAATTCCGAGATCGCGCAGCGCATCCTGCAGTGGGGCCTGAAGCCCAAGGACCTGCAGATGACGGACATGGACATCCACGATTTCAGCCAGAAATCGCTGAACATATTCAAGCTGGTCAATGATGACTTCGACGACGCCAACGTACTGAACTGGGCGGGCATCCAGTTCGAAGATAACTACTACGAGCGGCAGGCCAACGAAGGGACGTTCGGGCTTACGCTCAACCCGAATGGACGCTCGATGTACGACGCAGGCAAACAGCCGCAGATTCGTAACGACATCGATCCGACGAACTACATCGCCAAGCTCAGTGGCGGCAACAAACAGATGCTGAGCAATGCCAACATCGACTTCGACATGACCTTGTTGCCGGGGTTCACTGGCTTCGATGGCGGCTTCATGTCCGGCGTCAATGCCCGTACCGCGCAGCCGCACAGCATCACGCAGACGTGGTATCTGGGTACCGCCGCCCTCAACATTCCCGGTGCCGTGGCCAGTTATCCAAACGGCACCGTGGACTACGACAATGTCGTTTGGCGCCGCTTTGCGGACAGCGACTCGCTGGTGTCGCTGGCTAGCGGAAACGCGGCTGCGTCCAACAACTTCCTCCCCTGGTACATTTCGGGCCGCCAGTCGGTGGCCCTGCGCGGGACGTCCGGAAACACCGTCTGGACACAAAGCTACCAGGCGCTGATCGCCAACAGCCTCGAGCTCGCGTCCTCAATCTCGTTCGAGGGTGGCGGAGAAGGCTGGTTCTACTCCGTGCTCGGCGGCGGCTACAAGAATCGTCCGCCGTTGATCCTCCAGGGCGGCCCATCGAACTCGACGTATCAGACTGATACGAATCAGACGAAGACGGACTACAACAACTCCGAGCGGCCTATCGTCGATGTCCTGCATGGTCAGGGATCGAACCTGCAGGAGTTCGAGAACGGCAAGCAGGACAAGGACGACGGGCTTCAGGTCTTCAACGGTACCTTCGAACAGAGCCGTAACGGGTTCGACGGCCGATTCCTGGAGAGTTATGACATCCCGGGCTGGTCGATCGACAACGGCACGCCCTACACGGACGGAAACTACGCAAACGGACACGACCACCGGTCCACGCGCGCCCAGTTTCTCGACCTTCACAACAATTGGTCCCTGGACGACTTCCAGTACAAGTTCAAGACCGCGTTCCCTGCCCTCGACAACGCCTATGGTCTTAACCTGATCAAGCAACTGTGGACGGTTGTCGCCACGAAGATCCAGCCCTCGCTCGACAAGGCAGTCGCCTCGGCGTACAGCAGCATCGTCAATGAGATCAACGCGGCCGACCTGACACGAGGCAAGCTCGATTCACTGGCGTTTGGCGTCGCCGGCACGACACTCTACAAGAGTGTGTATGCCGCTATCCAGCAGACGGTCCGCGAGATGCTGGCTTCCGGACTCGGGACCGAACTGAACCTGATCATCGCGCAGCTCGTCGCCGTCACGCAGACGGTCGACGGATTCAAGGACCTGCTCGGCTTCGACCTCAGCACCAACAGCGACCTGGCCGTGAAGGATCCCCTCGCGCTCGCCAACGACCCGCTCACTGCCGCGACGATGTACAACGTCGTCTATTCGGTGTTCAAGGCGAACTCCAATGGAGACTATGACCTTGCGCTCGCGCTTTCGCGCAACAGTACGGTCCTGACCCACGACCGCATGGCCGTGCCCAATGGGGCGCAATCGATCACGTTCCAGTTCTCCTCCACCGCGGTCAAACCGGGATCGAAGCTCCTGGTGTATTGGCTTCCGATGAACGCGGATACCGAAGCGAATCCAAAGGCTGTCCTTCTGGGTTCGTTCGACATGAATCAATACTTCGGCGCGGGCTACGTGAACGGTAGCGTCAACCTGAACGATCCTGGCATCGCGGGCAGTATTCGTTTCGAGCTGCAACTGGCAGACGGCGATAGCGACGCCACGGTCCTTCTGGACAACCTCAAGTTCTCACGCTCGGCAGCGCTGCCGGAGCCGTTCGTGCCGTTCGTGAGTGGTGCGGCGTCGACACCTGCGACATCGACGGGAGCAGCCTCGGCATCTGTCGCCATTCCGTCCGATCAAAGTGTCATTACAGTGGGATCGCCTTCGGTCAGCATCGTCGATAGTCGACAGGAAACATCGCCGGCGAATGAACTTCTCGTGCGAAATGCCTCCATCGAAGGCCCGACGGCCCCCATGCTCGCTACGGGCTGGGTGAGCCATGGTGATGTGACGATCAACGATGGCACGTTGCTGCTCAGTGAAGACGCCTCGGCACAAACTCGTGTGCACGAGGTGCTCGTCGTGGGCGAGAACGATCAGCTCCTCACCTTCACCGTCGACGGCCTCAGCCTTGGAAGCTCTGCGACCGGCCCGTCAGACACCTTCGAAGTGGCGTTGCTCGACGCTCTATCGGGTGTTTCGCTGGCGGGCGATATCGGTCTATCCCAGACCGATGCCGCCCTGAACGTGCAGGCGAGCGGCAAGACATTCATCGGCCAAGGGCTGACCGTGCTCGTCAATGCCGATGGTTCCCGAACCTACACCCTCGACCTCCGCGGAATTGCGGTTGGCACGGCTATCGCCCTTGAGTTCGACATCCTCGGCTTCGGAGAAGCGAACAGCCACGTGACCGTACGCGATGTCGCGATGGCCAGGCTACCTGTTGCCCATGACGACACGATAGCCGCCAACGAGGACGCCCCGGCGTCGATCGACCTGCGGGCGAACGACGGCAACACCGCCGGGTTCGTACCGGTCGTTATCGGGCCGCCCTCGCACGGGCATGTGGACATCAATCCGGACGGCAGCATTACCTATGTACCGGAGACGGGATACGTTGGCAGCGATACGTTCACGTATCTGTTGCGCAACGGTAGCCTGGACTCGAACGTGGCGAGCGTTCTTATCCAGGTCGCGCACGTCAACCACGTGCCGGTTGCCGAAGGTGGCTCCGTTTCCGTGCAGGAGGGCGGTTCGGCCATCGTCGATCTGATCGGCACCGTGAGCGATGCGGACGGTGATGCCCTCTCCGTCCACATTGTCAGCCAGCCGACTCACGGCAGCCTGTCTCACAACGCAGACGGCACATGGACCTATACGCCGACGGCAGGCTTCTATGGCGGCGATAGCTTCACCTATGTTGCCAACGACGGCGAAAGCGATTCCGCGACAGCGACCATCCTCATCGACGTGGTGCGCGTCAACCATGCGCCGACGGTCGGGAACGCCTCACTGACGACGATGGACAACGCGCCTCTCAGCGGCAATGTCCTTGGATACGCCTCGGATACCGATGGCGACAGCCTGGTGGCCGAGCTGGTCGGCGGGCCTGCCAACGGAACGCTCACGTTCAACGCCGATGGTTCGTTCGTCTACACCCCATCGGGAACCTTCCACGGTAACGACAGCTTCACGTATCGCGTAAGTGACGGCGTGGCGTTCTCCATGGTCGGAACCATCACCATCGCGGTTACTTCCGCCAACCATGCACCCGTGGCAAAGGACATTGTCGTCACGATCGCGGAAGGTGGCTCAACGATCTTCCTCCCCGCACAGATGGGCAGCGATGCAGATGGGAATACCCTGAAGTTCTGGACGGTCGATAAACCCGCGCACGGTAGCTTCATACAGCGAGTCGACGGTGGTCTTGCCTACCATCCTGACGCCTACTACAACGGCTCGGACACCTTTACCTTCGTTCTGTATGACGGCAAGGGCGGCTTCTCCAATACCGGTCACGTGACGCTCACCGTAACACCGGTGAATAACGCGCCGGTTGCCGTAAATGATTCGGTAACGATGACGCAGGGTCAGCTGGTAGTAATTCCTGTCCTGGCCAACGACAGCGATATCGACAACAGCACCGGGCAGAATGCCGGCGCGCCAAAGCCGGCCAACGCTGGGCTGACGGCTCGGATTATCGGGCTACCCGTCAACGGCACTGTCAGGCTCAACAGCGACGGGACGATCAGATACGTGCCGCGACCAGGGTTCTACGGAACGGACAGTTTCACTTATGTCGCCAACGATGGTGCGCTTGATTCCGCCGTCGCCACCGTCACCATCACGGTGCAGCGAGTGACCAACCCACCCGTTGCCGTCGACGATACCTATACGGCAACCGAAGGAACGGCGCTGGTCTTGAACCCCGTCGCCAACGACACCGGAGATGGCGATGACCTTCCGGTGACAGCCGTCGTCGTCACGCCACCCCAGCACGGCAGGTTGATTCGCAATGCCGATGGCTCGCTGACCTATCTTCCCGACGCGGGCTTCGTCGGCACCGATACACTTACCTACCAGGCTGAAAGTGGCGACAAGCTGTCTAATGTTGCGACCGTGCGCCTGATCGTGTCCTCCGCCAATCACGTACCTGTCGCGGGCAATGACACTGCGCGGATTCACAACAATCAGACGGCAATCATCGACGTTCTTGCCAACGATCGAGACGCGGACGGCGACGCGCTCAAGGCCACCCTCATCAATGGCCCGAAGCACGGGACGCTGGCAAGGAATGCGGACGGCAGCTTCAGCTACACCGCCGACTGCCTCTTCACCGGCACCGACACGTTCACGTACATCGCTAACGACGGCAAGGCTGACTCGATCACCGCGACAGTCACGATCTCGGTACTCGGGCCAAACCTGCCGCCGCTCGCCTTCGACGACGTGGTGGACCTCAAGGAGAACGGAGCGATCCGGATTGACCCCACCGGCAACGATTGGGACATCAATGGCGACGACCTGAAGGCCTTGCTGGTCTGCGGTCCGAGCCACGGTAGCCTGTCGCTCAACACGGACGGCACGTACACCTACACCCCGGATGCCAACTGGTATGGTCTCGATGGCTTTACCTATCAGGCATACGACGGTCAGTTCCGCTCAAATCCGGCCATGGTCTGGATCCGCGTGGCTCACGTGAACCAGGCGCCGGTCGCTTCGGCCGATGCCTTCACGGTCCGCGCCGGCCAGGCCACGCGTCTGGACGTGCTCGCCAATGACAACGACATCGATGGCGACGACATCACGTCGAAGCTCACCAGCTCGCCCAGGAACGGCACGCTCACGCGCAACCGGGACGGTAGCTTCAGTTACACGGCGAAGTCTGGCTTCGTGGGTATCGACACGTTCACCTACGACGCTGCCGATGGTGCACTGGAGTCGAAACCCGTCACGGTGACCATCACGGTCCTGGCTCCCAACCACGCACCGATCGCCAGGGACGACAAGGCGACGACCAACGCAGGTGCGGCCGTCAGGATCGATGCACTCGCCAACGACACCGACCCCGATGGCGATCGCCTCTCTGCACTGATCGTCTGCGCCCCGAGCCACGGAAAGCTGACGATCAACCCTGACGGCAGCTATTCGTACACGCCCGACAAGGGCTGGTACGGCACGGACAGCTTCAGCTACCGGGCGACCGATGGCGAAGCCCAGTCCGGTGTGGCCATGGTCTGCGTCACGGTGCAGAAGGTGAACCGCGCCCCGACCGCCCAGAACGCTTCGTTCCAGGTTCAGAAGGACGGCAGTGTGCGGATCGACTTCGATGGCCTGGTCGACGATCCGGACGGCGATGCCCTGACGCTGAGCCTGACGAATCCGTCGAAGGGCACCCTGACGAGAAATCGCGACGGAAGCTATACCTACAAGCCGAAGGCTGGCTTTACGGGGACAGATGGCTTCGCCTATTCCGTCTCCGATGGAAAACTCAGCGCCAGCGCGACGATCACATTGGCGGTATCGAAGAACCCTCCGTGTGGTAACGCGATGACGATTCTGTTCGGAGCTTCGGGTTCGTCGGCAAGCGCGCAGAGCGGCGGCTACATTGTCGTCAACCTGGGCGCGGCGAGCCAGCCGGTGATCGACTGGTCAGGTTCCGGCAGTCCGGCTGACGCCTCCAGTGCATGGTGGAGCAGTCTCGGCGGCGAGATCTCGAATACGGAACTGCTATCGATTCAGACCGGCCTTGTACTCAGGCGCGACTGAGTAAAAAAGGCCCGCCCTCTCGGGCGGGCCTTTTTATCGGCGAACGCCACGTTACCGGAGACCTTATCTGCGACCTCGAGACTGCCGGGCGTCACCGACGAACGTCATGAAAGTGAGGTAAGCCAGATTAATGAAGATGGCCACGATATAGACCGGTGAACTATCTCCGGCGGACGCGGTATGCGGCGGTCCGGGCTGTGTCGCAGCAAGCGAAAGCGGAAGGCCTGCGATGGCTTTCGCCACATCGAAGAGCAGCCCGCCATACGGCCGTTGGGCCGTTGCCACGTGGGACGGCTCAACCACTCGGATCACAAGGACCAGCAGCAGGAAGGCCAGGTAGCCGAAGAAAACGACAGGTGGCCACCCGGTGGCGCGACCACTCGCCAACGAGCGCAGGCGAAGCAACACACTGACGATCATGGCGCCTAGTACGGCGATGAAAGTGATGCCCGCCTTGCTGACCATCCAGTCGACGGGCGTAGCTTCACATGTATTTGTATCGTTGCACGATGCGCCTTGAAGTATGGCCGCAGTGGCGTTGCGAAGAGCAAGGGCCGCCGCCGGTGTCGGTTCGACGTCCGCGGTATCGATCGCCACTGTTCTTACGGGAGTCCCACCCACAACGGCCACGCTCTCCGCCGAGCGCATGTCGCCGCCGCGTTTGTACTTCAACAGGGCGTCGACTGCCATGGCAGAGTCGACCACCATGACACTCTTGCACAGGACAGGCATACGTGAGCGAGCCGCGAGCCGAAGCGTCCCGCACACAAAGGAACTACCAGCCACAACGATGCGAAGGCTCGCCTCGAGAGGGATATCGAGACGGTTGGCTACAGTCGCGGCGAGCCATAAATTCCGGTAAGGCCCATCGCCCCCGGTGCCCGCGGATTCGCCCCACAGCCCGGGAGCGATCAGGACATGCGGAGCCGATTCGCTCGTGGCCTCCCACGCCGTTGCAGGTGCATCGATGGCCGTTGCGTCAACGACCAGGCCCTCGGCAAGGAATCGCTCTTTCGCATAGAACCACGTGTCTTCGTGGGACCATGGGCCACGGGCTGCCTCCATGACCGTAGCCGATGGAACTTCATGACCGAGCAAAAGTTCGAGATTGCGGAATCTCAGGTAGTTACGCAGTCCAGCAGCTGCCTGGCGCTGCTGAAGTTTATCAAGCGCCTCCGCCACCGCAGTCGCCTGAATCTGATCCGTCGGAACCGGCGCCTGTAGCAAGCGGGTTGTCAGGGGCGCAGCGTCAGGACCATCGGATGCATCCGCGTGGAAGACGGCGGCGAACGCCATGAGAAGGGCGAACGCTGCACGCCTCATCAGCGCAATCCCTGATCAATCACCACCGAATGCAACCCATCCCTCCGCACCTGCCCCGGCCCGAACTGACTCACCTTCCCGTCCTTGAGCACCACCGCATAATCGGTGTGCACCATCGACACACGCGTGCGATGCCGATCGAGGTAGTTGAGCACTTCGAAGTCGCCCACGGCGCGGACCGAGTCCGGCCTGCCGAGCGTAGCGATGACCTGGTCGCGGCTGGCGCCGACGTCGATCTTCGTGATC
>Ga0182005_1000596_pt1 | contig 17680 bp, 12 predicted proteins | sample Sormic07211103_1_FD_123021 | JGI IMG/M metagenome (GOLD analysis project Ga0182005, IMG submission 123021) | Rhizosphere microbial communities from Sorghum bicolor, Mead, Nebraska, USA - 072115-103_1 MetaG | ecosystem: Host-associated > Plants > Roots > Rhizosphere | place: USA: Nebraska...
AAAGTGATGCTTACGCTGCACCATTTCGTCTGGTGTATGCACCATGTTATCACGGAGGTAGTCGAAACCAAATTCATTGTTAGTACCATAGGTAATGTCAGCCAGGTAAGCTGCACGACGCTCAGCGGTGTTAGGCTTATGCTTGTCGATACAATCTACGGTGATACCCAGGAATTCGAAGAGAGGGCCATTCCACTCAGAGTCACGACGAGCGAGGTAATCGTTCACCGTTACAATGTGAACACCTTCGCCAGCCAGTGCATTCAGGTAAGCAGGCAGGGTAGATACAAGGGTTTTACCTTCACCCGTAGCCATTTCGGAGATCTTACCTTCATGGAGCACGATACCACCTATGAGCTGTACATCATAATGTATCATGTTCCAGGTTACCTGGCTACCAGCAGCAGTCCAGGTATTTTTCCACGTCACTTTGTCACCTTCGATGGTCAGGTAATCTTTTCTTACTGCCAGGTCTCTGTCCAGTTGAGTGGCAGTGGCAGTGATGGTAGGATTGTTTGTGAGGCGACGGGCAGTTTCTTTTACTACCGCGAATGCTTCAGGCAAAATTTCCTTCAGTATTTCTTCAATTTGTTTATCTCTGTCTTTCTTCAGCTTATCTACTTCCTGATAGATAGTATCTTTTACAGTTACCTCTTCAGTCTGTTCAGCCTCAGCCTGTTTATCAGCAATTACTCCGTCAATCTTCGACAAATGGGCTTGGATCCGTTGGCGAAAATCCTGCGTTTTGTTACGCAGCTGGTCTACAGGCAGGGATTGCAGTTTTTCATACTCCTCGTTGATCTTTTTCACCACAGGCATGATCGTATTGATGTCTCTCTCCGATTTATGCCCGCCAAAAAGCTTTGTTAAAAAACCTAACATGTCTAGTTTATTACGAATGATTGTTAAAATAGTTGTAGGGCCATAGGATGCCTATGCTCCATTCTGTTTCCTTACCCAAATATTATGCTTGGAAAGCGACCGATGACAAGGTGTCAGCCATCGGGGATTCCGGCAAGGCCTGTAAAATTAGGAATAATTTGCACATAGTAAAGCCGTAATGCCGTAGGATGACAGTTTATAAAGAAAAAATAAATTTTAGTCCCACCAGAGGTACAAAGTCTTCGTCTCTTTCAGCTCCTGGACCAGGTCTTCTACGTTTCCAACTCCTTCTTCGGCTATATCAGGACAAAAAGCATGGATCTCCCTGGCAAATGCATCGAGGTCCGCAGGGGGAATTTGTCCGATCCTGGCCTCAAACCAATCACTACCTGCTCCCAGGATTTCCAGGGAATAACGGGTATGCCAATCGTGCAGTCTGATCAGTAAACTATCATTGGAGATGTCGTAATTAGGGGCACTGGTGCATTTTAGCCTAATAATATCAAACTGATCCTGGGATTTGATCAGGGCGTACTGGTCCGGCAGGTTGCCATAATTTTCTACAGATTTAAAGAGAAGATAACCTGCTGACTTTAGTTTTTTGCGGATCCGTTCATATTTCTCAGGCTTCGGTTTATATTCAAACTCCACCCCCGCATCTTCCCCGAGCGTGTGTAATGGTGCCGTGGTGAGTGTTCGGATCGCGGCTATTGCGCTCCGGTCAATATGCAGGGAATCGGCCAAAATACGATCCTGTTCACTGATAGGTACCTCTTTCCCAAAGTAAGAACAGGAAAAAAGAAGGGTGACAGCCGCAAAGGATAACAGAACTTTGCTCATAGGTATATGTATATATTTCTCAATGTACAAAAATGAGTATAACCGGCCAACCCCCACAGGAAATCGGGTAATGATTGAACTGAAAATCAAATTGATGAATCAGGAATTGACTTCACCTGCACTACTCACAGTAACGGGAGTACTAAAGTTAGTAACAGCATGATGACTCAGGGGAGCTTGTCTGCTTCTCTTGTGCTAATCGCCTATAAAACAGGTAGTTACCATCTGGTAGCCCCATCGCAAAACAACCAGTAGAATAGCCTGAAAATGTCCATATAGTCAATTCCTTAATTTGTATGATGATGATTGTAATAGAATGAGAGGTAAAATATACACGTTAAAAAAAAGATATTATTAACGACCGTTTAACACCTTCATTTGTTACAACAGTCTACCTTTACAGTATTAGGGTTTTCATAGGATAGTAAAACAAGAGCCGGATAGTCTTATCAGGCTCTTTCTTTTTGTATAAACTATTGTTTTTTAATCTGCTACGTTATTTCTGTTTACATTTTTCTCACACACCCACTATAACATTTTTATAATACAAACGATATCCAGAATCAATAAAAATCTTCCTATTTGAAGCAAATGAGAAATTTCATGAGGGAATTTCCCCGGAGTTTTCTACATTTAAAAGCTGTGGAGTAATGACGTTATGAGATAAAAACACGCGCACAAACATCCCGTTTCATGCTGTGGGATGCGAAAAACAACTCAAACCTATCATAAAGAACAAAAAGTTATTGCAAATGAACCGTAAGTTAAGAATGGGTATGATTGGGGGCGGAAAGAATGCCTTCATCGGTGCTATTCATAGAATTGCAGCGAACATGGATGGGCTGATTGAATTAAAAGCTGGTGCCTTCAGTTCTGATCCGGAGATTTCCAAAGCCTCCGGCGAAATGTTATTCCTCAACCCGGAAAGGACCTATCCTGACTACAAAACAATGCTCGAAGCAGAGGCGAAGAAACCAGCCGATGAGAAACTGGATTTTATTGCCATTGTTACGCCCAACCATGTGCACTTTGAACCAGCCATGCTCGCGCTGGAAAAGGGTTTCCATGTAGCCATTGATAAGCCCATCACTTTTACCCTTGAAGAAGCTAAACAACTGGAGGCAAAGGTAGCGGCCACTGGTCTCTCGCTGTTACTCACCCACACTTACACCGGTTACCCAATGGTAAAGCAGGCGAAGCAAATGGTGAAAAACGGGGTGTTTGGCAAAATCAGAAAGGTATATGTTGAATATCCACAGGGTTGGCTCAGCACTTTCTCTGAAAAAGATAGTAAAGGAGCTGCATGGCGTACAGACCCGAGCCGTTCAGGAAAAGCAGGCTGTATGGGCGATATCGGTACGCACGCTGCCAATCTGGCTGAGTATATCAGCGGACTGAAAATCGACAAACTTTGTGCAGATCTCAATATTGTGGTACCGGGTCGTGCACTGGATGATGACGGTGGTGTGTTACTGAAATTCGATAACGGTGCTTCCGGGGTACTCATTGCCTCTCAGGTAGCTGCTGGTGAAGAAAACGATCTGACCATCAGAGTCTATGGTGAAAAAGGTGGCATTGAATGGTCACAGATGGAACCTAATACCCTGATTGTAAAATGGCTGGATAAACCTGCAGAAATTTATCGCGCGGGTAATAACTACGGGGCATTACAAAGCAGTTACGCTATTCACAATACCCGCACTCCCGGCGGACATCCGGAAGGTTACCTGGAAGCCTTTGGGAACCTGTATCGCAACTTTGCACTGACGTTGCTGGCTAAACTGAAAGGTGAAACGCCTGCTCCGGAAGCACTTGATTTTCCAGGTGTGGAAGAGGGTGTAAGAGGTATGGCCTTCATTGAGAATGTTGTAAAATCCGGACAGAGTAACGAAAAATGGACAAAATTTGAAATCTAATCTAATATGAAAACTATCAAAGGACCCGGCATATTTCTGGCGCAGTTCCTCGGTGACACTGCCCCTTTCAATTCACTGGAAAGCATTTGTAAATGGGCAGCAGGCTTAGGTTTTAAAGGCGTGCAGATCCCTACTTCTGATCCAAAGATATTTGACCTGCAAAAGGCTGCTGAAAGCAAAACGTATGCAGATGAGATAAAAGGGCTGGTACAATCTACTGGTCTGGAGATCACTGAACTCTCCACTCACTTACAAGGACAGCTGGTAGCCGTACATCCTGCATTCAGCGATCTGTTCGACGCTTTTGCACCTGCTGATAAAAGAGGTAAACCTGCTGCACGCACAGAATGGGCGGTGCAGCAATTAAAATATGCAGCTAAGGCGAGCCGTAACCTGGGCCTCGATGCACATGCTACTTTCAGTGGTGCATTGCTGTGGCATACAGTATATCCATGGCCACAACGCCCTGCTGGTCTGGTAGAAACCGGTTTTAAAGAACTGGCAAACCGCTGGCTGCCGATCCTCAATGAATTTGAAGAAAATGGCGTAGACCTCTGTTATGAAATTCACCCTGGTGAAGACCTGCATGATGGTGCCACGTATGAGCGTTTCCTGGAGGCAACCGGCAATCACAAACGTGCTTGTCTGCTATATGATCCAAGCCATTTTGTATTGCAATGTCTCGATTACCTGGAGTACATTGACATCTATCACGAGAAGATCAAAATGTTCCACGTAAAAGATGCGGAATTCAATCCAACCGGCCGTTCCGGTGTATATGGCGGTTATCAGGGTTGGGTAGATCGTCCGGGGAGATTCCGTTCACTGGGAGACGGTCAGGTAGATTTCAAAGCGGTGTTTAGCAAACTGACACAGTATGATTTTTCTGGTTGGGCTGTTATGGAATGGGAATGCTGCCTGAAGCATCCGGAAGATGGTGCGAGAGAAGGAGCACCGTTCATCAAAGATCACATCATCCGCGTGACAGAAAAGGCGTTTGACGATTTTGCCAGTGCAGGAGCGGACGAAAGCCTGAACAGAAAAGTACTCGGCCTGGAGTAAGGGTCAATTCATCATAATTATCGAATTAAAATAATAAGGTTGCTTATCTTACGGAATATGTAACCTACACATATTTGTCATAATCTGAAATAGGACTTATAAAATGGAATCTAAAATGAGAATGCGTTATCTGGCACCATTCGTATTAAGTGCATTTTTTTTAGCCTCTTGTGGTGGCAGCGATAACAGCAGCGAAAAGAAAGACACATCAGCAAGCAGCAACGAAGCGCCTGTTGATAATTCAATGGTAAAAGCTGGTGCAGCAGAAGCAGCGGCTTCAAAAGGTGCAGAACTGATCTCGAAATCGGACTGTCTCACCTGCCACAAAGTAGATATGAAAGTGGTTGGTCCTTCTTATAAAGAAGTAGCGGCTAAGTATGAAGCCACTGATGCTAATATCGAAATGCTGGCTTCGAAAGTTATCGCTGGTGGCAGCGGTCATTGGGGCGAAGTTCCAATGCAGGCACACCCAAATGTATCTAAAGAAGACGCCACTGAAATGGTGAAGTACATTCTGTCTTTAAAGTAGTCAAATAATTATCCGTAGCGGATTACGGATGCAATAAATTTACGGGTCTCAACTATGTCATTCTGTGGGTGATCTGCGGAACCATTGTATAACACGTTAATTGATTCTTTCGTAATCCGCTTTGCTAAAATTCCAAAACCCAAACAAATCCATTAATCATATGAAATTGCTCATTCCCGTTTTGGCGCTCAGTCTCTCGTCGGCCACTGTTTTCGCGCAACAACCCAACACATTAACTGCAAAGGAACAAAAGGACGGCTGGAAATTATTATTTGACGGCAAAACGACTACCGGCTGGCACTCTTACCTGCAATCTACTGCTACTGACAGATGGAAAGTAAAGGACGGTGCTTTTGTACTCGATACTGCTGTTAAAAAAGGTGGTGGCGACCTTGTTACCAACGATGAATTTGAAAATTATGACTTTACCTACGAATGGAAGATCTCCGAAGGTGGTAACAGTGGCCTGATCTTTAGTGTACATGAAGATCCAAAATACGGCGCTACTTACCTGACAGGTGCTGAAATGCAGGTGCTGGACGACGCCAAACATCCGGATGGTAAATACCCTAAACATAATTCAGGCGATCTGTATGACCTGAAGAAGGCTACTAGTAGTGCTGCAAAACCAGTAGGAGAGTGGAACAAAGCGCGCATTCTGAAAAAAGATGGTCATCTTACTTTCTGGCTTAATGGTACCAAAACCATCGAAACCACTATCGGCAGCGATGAATGGAAAGCGCTGTTAGCAAATAGTAAATTCAAAACCTGGGAAGGGTTTATGAAGTTTGCTAAGGGACACATTGCCCTGCAGGATCATGGCAACGTAGTAAGCTACCGCAGTATCAAGATCAAAACCCTGTAATAAAATATGAAAAAACTGTTTGTTGGTATTGTATGTACCACCGCGTTATTGATTCTGTATCCTATGACCCGGCTCATGGCCGCGGCGCGTCCCCGTTTACTGGTGTTTTCCAAAACAATGGGCTTTCGTCATGATTGTATTCCCGTTGCCAAAGTGGCGATTATGCAGCTAGGGCAGGAGAATGGATTTGATGTGGATACCACAGAAGATGCCAATGCCTTTGAATACAAGAATCTGAAAAAGTATGCGGCTGTATTATTTTTAAACACGACCGGCAACGTACTGGATGACAAGGAACAGGCCGCTATGGAAAAGTATATTCACAAAGGCGGTGGATTCATGGGCATTCATGCTGCCACTGATACAGAGTATGACTGGCCATGGTACAATAAACTGGTAGGTGCGTGGTTCACCAGCCATCCCAAACAACAAACAGCTACGCTTGTAGTAGTAGATAAGAATAACGATGCTACCCGCCACCTGGGCGATAAATGGTCCAGATGGGATGAGTGGTATAATTTCAAAGACCTGAACCCCGATGTACATGTGCTCATCAAAATTGATGAGAGTAGTTATGAAGGCGGCAAGAATGGCGACAACCACCCAATGGCATGGTATCATGACTTTGACGGAGGCAGAGCTTTTTATACCGAGATGGGGCATACCAAAGAATCGTATAGCGATAAGACGTACATGCGGCATGTGCTGGGTGGACTCAGATATGTGATGGGCTTGAAAGCTACCGATGCTGATGCCGGCAAGACAGGGATCTATTACTAATCATACAGAAAAGGTTGTCTCGACAGTAATTCTATCCGACTTCATTCGGGTATCTGACGGAGAGGAGAGTCGTTATTGTCATTCTCTTAGCCGTCAGATTACGGTGTGAGACAACCTCTTTTAACGAAAACAACTATCATGCGATTGAGGTATGCTTTTTACCTGGCTGCGCTATGCGGAATTATACTTTCCGGCTGCCAGCCCAAGACCAGACCCGGTAATCCCAGGGTGCTGGTATTCTCGAAAACTGCCGGATTCCACCACGCCTCAATTCCTGCCGGTATTGCGGCGATTGAAAAACTAGGAAAGGAAAATGGATTCGATGTAGACACGACCACCAATGCCGACATGTTCGTAGAAGATACCCTGCAGAAATATGCTGCTGTGATCTTCCTGAACACTACAGGTGATGTACTGAACAACTACCAGGAAGCTGATTTTGAAAGATATATACAGGCCGGTGGCGGTTATGTAGGTGTACATGCTGCGACTGATACAGAGTATGAGTGGGGCTGGTATGGGGGCCTTGCAGGCGCTTATTTTGACAACCATCCTCCTGGTACACACAAGGCAACACTGATAGTAAAGGATAAGTCATTTGGTCAGTTGCCCGATAAATGGGAACATGAAGACGAATGGTATAATTTCAAAAAGATCAGTCCCCAGATCAAGGTCATTATGACCGTGGATGAGAAGACGTATGAAGGGGGAAAGAATGGGGACAATCATCCGATCAGCTGGTACCACGACTACGACGGTGGCCGTGCGTTCTATACTGAGCTGGGGCATACCGACGCCAGTTATAAAGAAGAGAATTATCTGAAACTGCTCCTGAGCGGTATTAAATATGCCATTGGCAAAAATCAAGTCCTGGATTACAACCTGGCGACTACCCTGAGAGTGCCGGAGGAAGATCGTTTCACAAAGAATACACTGATTTCAGGTGAGTTCTTTGAGCCTACAGAAATGACCATTCTGCCTGATCTCAATATCCTCATTGCACAACGCAGGGGTGAGATCATGTACTTTAATCAGCAGGCCCATAAGCTTACGCAGGCTGGATTTTTAAGGGTGTATTATAAAACAGAAGTACCTAATGTGAACGCGGAAGAAGGTGTACTGGGTATCAGTGCAGATCCTGATTTTGCTACTAACCATTACGTATATATATATTATTCTCCGGTAGATACTTCTGTAAACAGATTGAGCCGTTTTACATTCGAGAATGGTAAGATTGACAGTGCTTCTGAGAAGGTTGTATTGCAACTGTATTCACAACGTAATATCTGTTGTCATACAGGTGGTTCTATTGCTTTTGGTGCAGATCATTTGCTGTATCTCTCTACAGGTGATAACTCTACTCCATTCGACGAACCGGGCCAGCAGTATGTATCCAAAGGGTATGGTCCATTAGATGACCGTCCGGGTCACCTGAATTATGATGGTCGCCGTACATCAGCGAATTCCAATGACCTGAGAGGAAAGATCCTGCGTATTAAAATCAATCCGGATGGTACTTACACCATTCCTGATGGTAACCTCTTTAAGAAAGGAACAGATAAGACCCGTCCTGAAATTTATGCAATGGGTACCCGCAATCCATATCGTATTTCTGTCGATCGTAAGACGGGGTATGTATATTGGGGTGAAGTAGGTCCGGATGCGAACAATGATGATCCGGAACGTGGTCCGAGAGGTTATGATGAAATCAACCAGGCGAAGAAGCCGGGTAACTTTGGTTATCCTATGTTCGTGGGTAATAACTATGCTTACCATCGGTACGATTATGAAACAGGTAAAGCAGGTGCTGCATTTGATCCTGCAAAACCTGTGAATGACTCACGTAACAATACAGGTATCAGAGAGCTGCCGCCGGCTACGCCGCCGATGATCTGGTATCCTTATGATAAGTCGCCTGACTTCCCATCTATGGGTAGTGGTGGGCGTAATGCGATGGCGGGGCCTGTTTATTATAATGAGTTTTATCCTGCAGCCACCCGTTTCCCTGATTACTACAATGGTAAGTTCTTTATTTACGATTGGGTGAGAGGCTGGATCAAAGCGGTAACTTTTGATAAAGATGGTAATCTCTCCAAGACAGAACCATTCATGCCACATACGAAATTCAATGCGGTCATCGATATGGAAATGGGACCTGACGGCAGGATCTATGTACTGGAATATGGTAATGGCTGGTTTAGTAAAAACAAAGATGCCGGTCTGGCAAGGATCGATTTCAATGGCGGCAACCGTGCCCCTATTGCGAAGATCGAGGCCAGCAAACTTTCTGGTGGCTTACCCTTCAAAGTAAAACTGAGTGCGAAAAAATCTTCTGATCCTGACCATGACCAACTCACTTACATCTGGTACCTCGGTAATGGAAATAAGAAAGAAACCAAGGAGCCGGAAACAGAAGTGACTTATTCAGTAGCGGGTGAATATGCGGTATCCGTAGAAGTAGTGGATGATAAGGGCACCAGTACCCGCAGCGAAGGCATCGCCTTGTATGCAGGTAATGAAACGCCGGAGGTGAAGATCAATATCACGGGTAATAAGACCTTCTATTTCCCTGGCAGGCAGGTGGCTTATGATGTGCAGGTGAATGACAAAGAAGATGCAGGTAATATCAAACCTGAGAACATGTACATCCATGCAGAATATATAGAAGGTAGTGACCAGGCCGCGATTCCTCAGCAGGGGCATCAGATCATCACCGGGGTAATAGCAGGGAAGAACCTGTTTGAATCAGGTGACTGTAAAACGTGTCATAAACTGGATGAAAAATCTATTGGCCCTGCTTTCAAACTGGTAGCAGAGAAATATAAAGATGATCCGAATGCAAAGGATTATCTGGCTAATAAGATCATCAAAGGTGGTGGCGGTGTATGGGGAGAAACAGCGATGTCTGCGCATCCAACGCTTACCTCAGGAGAAGCACATCAACTGGCAGAATATGTCATGTCTCAGGGTGCTGACAACAAAGTAGCGGCTTCCCTGCCACAGAAAGGTACGGTGTCGCCTACAGCAGGTAAACCTGAAAAAGACAATGGTGTATTGTACCTGATAGCCAGTTATACAGATCAGGGAGGTCCCAATATTCGTCCGCTTACAGGTACGGCTACAGCGACACTGAGAAGTCCTAAGCTGGTAGCAGCGAATTATGATCAGTCTTTCGGTGTGACTACGTTTGAAGCGGATGGTATCAAGTTCCTGATTCCGACTGCCAACAGCTGGGTTACCTATAATAGCCTGGATCTGACTGGTGTGACAGGTATTGGTATCTCTTATTATTCACAGGAATCATTGCAGTATGGGTATACCGTGCAGGTATTCCTGGATAAGGAAACGGGTAATAAACTAGGTGAGGTGGTGATAGGTCCGGGCGCTAAAGTGAAGGTGCCGAATACGGCGTCGATCAGTTTTGCACCCATAGCAGATGGCAAGCTGCATAATCTGTATATAAAGATTACAGCGGCTGATGCGGCGGAAAAAACTTCACTGGGTATCAGCAGATTTGAATTGCAATCAAAATAGTTTCTTTACACTTCAAGTGAAAAGCTTTTGTCAGAAATGGCAAAAGCTTTTCTGTTTTTGATAGCTATTAACGAGCTCTCTCAAAGAATTTATTAAAAAGGATTACTACGATACTATCAGCCTGGGTACTTAGATAGAGACCGTCGTTGGGCTGTTGGGTGACATGGAAAGATAAGGAGCCAGACGGCTCCTTTATTATTGCGTATATATACTAATAATCTCAATCGTAAAGAACTCGCCAATGATCAGGACGATGCCTGAAATATCCAACTCTTCCTTCATTCCCACCGCCAGGTACTCACCTTCCTTTTCATTGCTGAATTGGTAAGGTCCATACACAGCAGCTCCCAGGTTAAACTGAATTGAAACAGGGACCTGATGCTGATCGAGGATGCAATATTCGATCATGCCCAATGTACTTTCACAGGTGCCCATGATAGGCCAGACAATAGCCTCCGCAGCGGCTACGATTTTTGAATAACGAACAGGCAAAATGGAAGAACCGGGCATATTTATTATTTATCTCACTGCTTTTTTTCGTCCGGCATAAAAATAATTGATCATCAACACGGCGATCAGAATGAACAGGCCAAAGAACTCCCTGGTTTCTTCAATCCATGGCTGGGATGCCTTCATTGTCTCTGCAATGTTTTCGGCGTGATGCCTGGTCGCCCAATCCAATACACCATTCTGGTCGAAGAATTTATATACTGCATAGCACAAATACCCGGCTATACCTACGAGATAAGCCTTTCTGTAGTATTTACCCATGGCAGCCAATGCACAGCAGGTAGCCCCATACAGATAAATAGGCATCCATACATATGGATCCGGATCGTTGTATTGCAATCCCGCGAAAATGATAAAAAGGATGCACCAGATGATGTTGAACAATTTCATTTCACCAATATATAAAAAAAATATACCTTTGTGCCGAATTCCTTATTTCATAACCTTTTTAAAACACAAGGAATCATGCTGAACTGTACCCACATATCACCCATCGATCTTGCCGCTTAGTCCGGCAGGACACACCGTTTCCCAATTAATTTTTCCTTATTAAAATTTAGTTGCGGCATTGCTATGCCCGCACGAAGCATTCTTATGAGCAGTTTAAAAGCTAAAGAGCTCAGCAAGATCGGCTATACAGACGATCGTGCCCGGAGCCTTGTGATTAATATATTCTCCAAACATTTTAAATATCATACAAAAGAAGAGGCAATCACACTTTTGAATGATATAAAAAATAACCCCGCTACTTACAGAAACGATGAAGTATTGGGAAAAATAGCAGCTACTTTTCTGCATGAGGTAACTGTAAAGCCCTTTCGTGCACATGATCTTATGGAAGCATCGGGTGATGTGAAAGTCTATGGTGCTAAAGAAATAGAAGCAGGTGCCAGAAGACAAATGGAAACAGCCATGACTTTGCCTGTGTCCGTGCAGGGAGCTTTAATGCCTGATGCACATACAGGGTATGGACTGCCTATTGGTGGTGTACTCGCTACACACAATGCCGTGATACCTTATGCAGTAGGTGTGGATATCGGGTGCAGAATGGCACTCTCTATCTTAGATGCCGGTGAAAGTTTCCTGAAGCGATATTCTTTCCAGATAAAAATGGCGTTGAAAGAATTCACACACTTCGGTTTGGAAGGTGGATTAAATATGACACAGGAACATGAAGTATTGGATCATCCTACCTTTCAGGCCACGGACTTACTAAGGAAATTGCAAAGTAAAGCAGAGAGGCAGCTGGGTACATCCGGTACAGGCAATCACTTTGTGGAATTTGGTCTGATTACGCTGAATGAAGACAATGCCCTGGGCATACATGCAGGTGAGTATCTCGCTTTGTTATCTCACTCAGGTAGCCGGGGCTTAGGTGCCAGCGTTGCACAATATTATACCAGGATCGCCATGGATACCTGTAAGTTGCCAAGAGAAGCGCAACAACTGGCGTGGTTAGATCTGGACACAGCAGCAGGGCAGGAGTACTGGTTGAGTATGCAGCTGGCAGGTGATTATGCCAAAGCATGTCATGACCGCATTCACGCCAACCTGCTGAAAGCAATTGGTTTACAGGCACTGGCTACTATTGAGAACCACCACAACTTTGCCTGGGAAGATACCCTGGCAGATGGTCGCAAGGCGATTATTCACCGCAAAGGTGCTACCCCTGCACATGCAGGAGAATTAGGAATTATTCCTGGTAGTATGACGACACCTGCTTACCTGGTAACAGGCAAAGGTGTACCTGCTTCCTTATACTCTGCCTCCCATGGTGCAGGCAGGGCTATGAGTCGTAAGCGTGCAAAAGAAAGCGTTACCATGTCTGCTTTGAAGAAGATGCTGGCTGATGCCAATGTCACGCTCATCGGTGGTAGCGTAGAAGAAAATCCGCTGGCATACAAAGACATTGAACGTGTGATAGATGCACAGCAGGAACTGGTAAACATTGAGGGAAGATTTGTTCCCCGTATTGTAAGAATGTATAAAGAGTAAGTAATGGACAAAGCTATTATACAAATCACCTCCGGCAGAGGTCCTGTGGAATGTAGCAGGGTTGTGGCTAAAGTAACTGAGAAGTTATTTGCACAATGCCGTAGAGAGGGGGTTGAAGTTAATTTACTGGATAGTACGCCTGGTGACCTGAAGGGCACCTTTCTATCCACCTTGTTGTCAGTAAGTGGCAACGTAGACAAGTTATCAAAAGAATGGGAGGGCACTGTACAATGGATTGCCCGCAGCCCATATAGAAAGTTTCATAAACGAAAGAACTGGTTTGTGGGTGTCGCCTTCTTTGACGTTGCTAAACAAATGCAGTTCAACCTGAACGATGTAAAGCTGGATACCTGCAGAGCATCAGGTCCGGGTGGACAGCATGTGAATAAGGTTGAAACAGCGGTACGTGGTACACATATTCCTTCAGGTATACAGGTGCTGGCTATGGATAGCCGTTCTCAATGGGAGAACAAACAGCTTTGCCTGAAAAGATTGGAAGCAAAGGTACAGGCGTGGCAAGGCGAGAAGCTAATTGCGCAGCAACAGGAGCAATGGCAGGAACACAATGAACTGGAGCGTGGCCGTGCAGTGAAAACGATCGAAGAGGCATTATAGTAATGGTGGGATGAAGATGGTAAATTGATCATCCCACACTGAGTATTTGTCCAAAATATGTATAATGGATGCTCGCTTTCACCGCATGGTAAAAGCGAGCATTTTATTTATTAAAAAAAATTCCTTGCATAAAACAAATGAATGTGTTAATTTGGTAGATGTAACCAAAGTCTAATATCCACGAATTTTATAAACGTTATGATATGACAACAAGCTGTAGTATGTAGTTTGAAAGCCTGTGCATTTGTGTTTCCCAGAATTGTGCTGTAGTAAAATACCCATTTAAAATAAACCTTGACCGGAATTGTAACACACGTCCACTGCGTTCGCGGGCAGTGCGATGAGCATTAGTATCTCAAAGACTGGCATTATGCAAAACCCTTTTTAATTACCCGGATTATGTTGTAACCGGCTTTTATCGTTGTGTCTTTTTCTCAACAAAAGGACCCCGATCAGGCCATTCATTCACACAAAAAAACAACGTTTCACGTTATGAAGAAACATGTATGCCGCACCATTATATGGTGCTGGGCCTTGTTGCTGCTTGCCGGTAACGTCTTCGCCCAAACCCGTATAACTGGTAAAGTTACTGACAAAGCCACCGGTAATCCCTTGCCCGGTGTTACTGTAGCAGTAAAAGGTTCAAACAGAGGTGGAGCCACCGATCCCAATGGACATTATGCATTGCAGGCAAAAAAAGGTGATGTCCTCGTCTTCTCTTTCGTCGGCTACAATTCACAGGAAGTAGCTGTAGGTGATGGTCCTGCTGTAGATGTTACACTCGAAGAAAAAATCGGTTCTCTCGATGAAGTAGTTGTAACAGGTTATGCTGTGCAACGTAAGAAGGACCTGACAGGTGCTGTATCTGTTGTAAATGTTGACCAGATCACACGCCAACCCACTGCACAGGTAAGCAACCAGTTGCAGGGACAGGTATCTGGTATCATGGTACTTGGCTCCGGTCAGCCGGGCGAAGAGCCACAGGTACGTATCCGTGGTGTGAATACCTTTGGTAACAACACCCCGCTCTATGTAATTGACGGAGTGCCAACTCAAAACATTGTAGACATCAACCCCAATGACGTAGAGTCTATGCAGGTACTGAAAGATGCAGGTTCTGCCTCCATCTACGGTGCCAGAGCGGCAAATGGTGTGATCATCATTACTACTAAAAAAGGTAAGCCGGGCAAAGTAAGAGTGACTTATGATGCCTACTACGGTCGTCAGGTGCCTAAAGGCGGTAACGTATGGCACTTGCTGAACTCACAGGAACAGGCTAACCTGAAATGGATGGCGCTGAAAAATACAGATCCAAATGTTGTGTACAACGATGGTCTGTATGGTTCCGGTGCTACGCCTGTATTACCTGATTACATCGCTCCCGGCGGTTTAAAAGAAGGTGATCCTGGTACGGATCCATCTCTTTACAATGTAGATCCTAATTATAAAAACCCTTCAGACCTGGATAATTTCTACCGCATTACCAAAGCTAACAAGCAGGGTACTGACTGGTTCCATGAAATATTCAAGCCTGCGCCTACTACCAGTCACAACATCTCTGTAAGTGGTGCCAGCGATCAGGGTAGTTATTTCCTCTCTTTCTATTATTCTAATCAACAGGGTACACTCAAGAATACTTACCTGAAACGTTACTCTATCCGTTCTAACAGCAGCTTCAATATTGGAGAGCATGTGAGAATAGGTGAGAACCTCGAATACTCTGTGATCGACAATCCGCAGATCGATGCACTCACTGAAGGTAGTGGTATTGGTATGGCTTTCCGCGAGCAGCCTATCATTCCGGTATATGACATCAAGGGTAACTATGGTGGTTCATTCAGTACCAACAGTGCACAGTTAGGTAATGCACGTAACCCTGTTGCTATTCAGGATCGTATCCGTAACAACAAAGGTATCGGTAACCGCCTGCTGGGTAACGTATTCCTGGAAGCAGATGTGCTGAAAGTATTCACCCTCCGTACCTCATTCGGTGGTGAAGTATTCTCTGCCAGCACACATACATTCACCTTCCCTGAATATGAAAATGCGGAAAACAACAAGGTGAACTCATTTACAGAAGGCGCCAGCAGTGGTTATAACTGGACCTGGACCAATACCCTGACCTTCCATCAGAAATATGGCAGACACAATATAACCGCGCTGATCGGTTCTGAAGCTTATGACAACCATGGTCGTTCGCTCACAGGTACTACCCAGAGCTACTTCATCTTCGATCCTAATTTCACCAATCTTTCTACAGGTACAGGTACTGTTACCAATGGTAGTGGTGTTTATTCAGATGGTTTGTTCTCTCTGTTTGGTCGTGTGGATTATAGCTATCACGATCGTTACCTGTTAGGAGCTGTCATTCGTCGTGATGGTTCCAGTAAGTTCGGTGACAACTTCCGCTATGGCTGGTTCCCGGCTGTGAGCGCTGGTTGGCGTATTTCTCAGGAGAATTTCCTGAAGGATGTATCATGGCTGTCTGACTTAAAGATCAGAGGGGGTTATGGTATCATGGGTAACCAGTTGAATGTGGAAAGTGCGAATGCCTTCACACAATATGGTCTGAACAAAGGTTCTTCTTTCTATGACCTGAATGGTACATCTAACACACTGATCTCTGGTTTTACCAAGACACATATCGGTAACCCGAATGCGAAATGGGAAAGTAACACCAACTCCAACATCGGTATTGATGCGAGCTTCCTGAAAGGTAAACTGGAAATGAGTGTAGACTACTATAGCAAGAAAGTAAAAGACCTGCTGTACAAACCTGAAATCTCTGCTACTGCGGGTCGTACCGATCCTCCTACTGTGAACATTGCACAGATGGAAAACCATGGTATTGACCTCTCCTTAACAGCTACTGGTGTTCACCTGACAAAAGATCTGACGCTGAAAGCAAATGCAACATTTACTACTTTCAAAAATAAGATCGTAGCCATTTCATATGATGCACCTTACTTCGATCAGGAGTCTCGTCGTTTCAATGGTAGTTATATCATTCGTAACGCGGTAGGTCAGCCGGTTTCCAGCTTCTTTGGTTACAAAGTGATTGGTTTCTGGAATGAGCAAAGTGAAATCACTGCTGCCAATAAGCAAGCTGAGACTTCAACAGGTGTAACGGGTGCAGAATATCAGTCACAGGCAGCTCTGGGTCGTTTCCGTTATGCTGATATCAATGGTGATGGTCACATTACTGAGGCGGACAGAACTTTCCTTGGTAATCCAAACCCGGATTTCAGCTATGGTCTGAACCTGGAGCTCGATTATAAAAACTTTGATTTTACCATTTTCATGTATGGTGTACAGGGCAATGAGATCTGGAACCAGGTTCGTTGGTGGACTGACTTCTATGCAAACTTTGCCGGTGCAAAAAGCCAGACAGCATTGTACGATTCCTGGAGACCTGATCACCACAATGCGACTGCACCTATTCAGGAAAATGGCAACTCTTTCAGTACGAACAACGTACCTAACTCTTACCTCGTAGAAAACGGTTCTTACCTCAGGGCTAAGAATATTGGATTAGGTTATACACTTCCTGCTTCTACACTGAAGAGGGTGGGTATAGATCGCTTCCGCATCTATGTACAGGCAGCGAACCTGTTCACGATCACGAAGTACAAAGGTATCGATCCTGAGATCTCTGGTGGTACTACCAACTTTGGTCTGGATGAAGGTGCTTATCCAAATCAGCGTCAGTACCTGGTAGGTGTAAATGTTGGATTCTGAAACTGTTAAAAATCGCTAACAATGATAAAGTCAAAATATATAGTCATAGCGGCAGTGATGTCTACTGCCATACTGGTAGATGCGTGTAGCAAGAGTTTCCTGGAGCGTAGTCCCCAGGGAGCGTTGCAGGGTACTGACCTGCAGAATAAAGATGGTATTCAGGCTTTGCTCGTAGGTGTGTATGCTGCACTGGATGGACAAAGTAGTGGTACTACAGCACTCAATGGAGGTAACCCATGGGAGGCTGCGCCGAGTAACTGGATTTATGGTAGTGTAGCTGCCGGTGATGCACACAAAGGAAGTGATGCTACTGACCAGCCGCCTGTAAGCCAGATCGCGATTGGTAACTTTGATCCGAGCAATGGTTTCTTCAATACCAAATGGCAGGTATTGTTCGAAGGTATTGCCAGAGCC
>Ga0182005_1000597_pt1 | contig 17661 bp, 18 predicted proteins | sample Sormic07211103_1_FD_123021 | JGI IMG/M metagenome (GOLD analysis project Ga0182005, IMG submission 123021) | Rhizosphere microbial communities from Sorghum bicolor, Mead, Nebraska, USA - 072115-103_1 MetaG | ecosystem: Host-associated > Plants > Roots > Rhizosphere | place: USA: Nebraska...
CGCAGCTGGCCGAGGTCTGCCGGCAGCTCGGCAATCAGCTGTTCCACCGTTTCATCCAGCGCCTTGGCTTTCAGGCCAAGCACGTAGCGCAGGGGTTCCGGCAACGACGGGAAAGCGTGGATGGGCGGAATCCCGGAAATCACGATCAGGCGCGGGTCCAGGTGCGCCTGCAAGTCGCGCATCAGCTGCAGCAGCTCGGCCCGGTAGCGGGTGCAGGAGCGGAATGCGGTGGTGTCGTTGACGCCAAACGCAATCAGCACGATATCCACCTTTTGCGAGGCCACCTGGGGCAGCATGGTCTTGACGGCGTCGCTCAGGGTGGCGCCGTTTTCGCCGACCGCCTGCCAGGTCACGGTACGCTGCAAGCGCATCGCCAGCGCAGCGGCAAACTGGCCGGTGATCGCTTCGTAATGGGTGGCGACGCCGACCCCCGCCACCGGCGACTCGCCGATCGTCAGCAAAGCCAGCGGCCGTTGCGGCGGCTCCGTGCTGCCGGCGATCTGGGCCTGGCCGATGGTCGGTCCCATCGCTTCCGGCAGGCGTGGCGTGATGCGGCGCGTGCGACGGCCTTGTATGAGCAGCCATGGCAAGAGCGGTAATGCGATCAGTTCCGGCAACCAGCGGCGCACGTCATGTCTCCTTCATTTTTGCTAACGTCACGGATTAAACTGTTTATATGATTTTTCTTAACAGCAAACAATTATAGTGGTTGCCGCCGTTAAATTCATTCTATCTTCAAGCCTTTTAACTCAGGTTTGGCAGGCGGCGGCTTCAGTTTCAGGTCCGTCAGGGTTTCCAGCAGGATGCTGGCGATCGCCAGGTTGCGGTGTGTCTTGGAATTGGCCGGGATCACATACCAGGGCGCGTGGTCGGCATCGGTCGCATCGATCGCCTTGCCGAACAATACCTGGTATTTGTCCCAGCTTTTACGCTCTTCCAGGTCCTGCATGTCGAATTTCCAGTGCTTGGCCGGATCGTCGATGCGTTCCTGCAGGCGGTTGCGCTGCTCGTCTTTCGAAATGTGCAACAGGCACTTGATGATGATGGTGCCGGTTTCCGCCAGCATTCTCTCGAAATCGCGGATCTGGGCGTAGCGGCGTTCGCATTCAGCCTCGTCGATCCAGCCGTGCACGCGGGTGATCAGCACGTCTTCATAATGGCTGCGGTTGAAGACCACGATCTCGCCCCGCTGCGGCACCTGCTGATGCACCCGCCACAGATAGTCGTGGGCGCGCTCGATGGTGCTGGGGGCCTTGAAGTTGGCAATCTGGATGCCTTGCGGATTGATCAGGTTGAACACCCCTTTTACGGTGCCGTCCTTGCCGCTGGTGTCGGTGCCCTGCAGTACCACCAGCACCTTGTGCTCTTGCGCCGCGTACAGCATTTCCTGCAGCACGGCGATTTCCGCCGCCAGCGCCGCTACCTGGTCGCGGTCCTTGAGCTTGTCGCCGCTGGAGAGCGGTTTCAGCTCGGCGTCGGCATCCTTGATGTTGGTCTGCTTGCCGGCGCGGAATTGCTTGCATGCTTTCATTGTTTTCTCCGATATCCCTGGCCGTGACGATATGGCGGTTGCTGCTTACAGGATGCCATGCAGGTTTCCCAGCGCATGTTCGATCTTGATGCAGCTATCCATTTCCACCTGCATGCCGTTGGCGCGCGCCTTGGCGGCTGCCGCTTCGTTGACGATGCCGAGTTGCATCCAGACACAGCGGGCGTCGATCATGATCGCTTCGCCGACGATAGGCGGAATATCTTCCGCCTTGCGGAAACAGTCGACGATGTCGATCTTCAGCTGGTCCGCGGCCAGTGCTTTCGCCGCGTCGTACAGGTTAGCGTAGCAAGGTTCGCCGAGGATGTGCGCGCCGGCATGCGTGGGATTGACCGGGATGATCCGGTAACCGCGCTCCTGCATGTAGCGGGCTACGCCATAGCTTGGCCGGTCCGGTTTGGAAGAAAGGCCGACGATGGCGATGATCGGGTTGGCAGGGTTGGACACAGGAGCGGATGTAGTTGGCATGGGTTCGGATATCTACTTGTCGGCGTAAGGGAAATCCTCGTAAGCTTGAGAATCTTTCTGTGATATTACCGCGAGAACCCGCTGTTCTGCCAGCGAGCGCAAGGCGGGCTGCACACCCGCCCTGCCCCAGGCTACTTGGAGAAATAGCTGGCGTAGATCTTGTCGTAGCTGCCGTTGCTGTGCAGGGCTTTCAGCGCGCTGTTGATCTTGGCCATCAGCGCGGTATCGGCCGGCCTTACCGCGATGCCATAGTATTCTTTTTCAAACTTGTCGCTTTCGATCAGCTTGAAGCCCTTGTCCTTGTTGAATTTCAGGTGGTTCTCTACCGCGCCGTTGTCGCCCACCGCGGCATCGACCCCGCCGTTATCCACTTCGTTCAGCAGCAGCGGCAGGCTTTCGAAGCGCACCAGGGTATTGTTGTTCTTGCCGAGCATTTTCTGCATGATGGTGTCGGCGCTGGTGCCGGCGGTGACGCCGACCCGGTTTGCCTGCTTCAGGTCGTCCGGGCTGCCGATCTGTTTGCCGGGCGCCACCAGGATTACCTGCTTGGCCTCGAAATACGGATCGGAAAACAGCATGCTTTGCTTGCGCTCGTCGGTAATCGTGACGCCGGAAGCGATGATGTCGATGTCGGCGTTGGCCAGGGTAGAGAAAATTCCTTCCCACGGCGTATTCACCCAGACGATCTTGATGCCCGCCTGGTCCGCTACCGCCTGCATGATGTCGGCGTCGAAACCGACGATCTTGCCGCTGGTATCTATGGAGCCGAACGGGGCGAACGCGGCGTTCATGCCGACCCGGTAAACCTTGGGAGTGGGAGCCGTGTTGGCCGGCTTCTCGCAGGCGCACAGGCCGATTGCCAGCAGAGCGGCGGTCAGGAAATGCAGCAGCCGGATTTTCATTTGTCGTCTCCATTTATGCGCGCGACGGGGACCTGCGCTTTTCATCCATCTTAGTGGAAGATCAGCGGCGGCGTCATTAAAAACGCGATGACAAATGATAAAGATTGTTGCTGCAGGCAACAAAAAAGCAGCCGAAGCTGCTTTTTCTGGTTGCCATCCGAATTAACGGCGTTTTACCGGATCAACGTCCTTTTTGACGCAATTTCGCAATCGCTGCCAGTTGCGCAATCGCTGCCGACAACTCGGACTGTGCTTTTGCGTAATCGATCAGGGATTCTTTATTGGTCAACGCTTCTTCGGCACGGCGCTTGGCTTCGCTAGCCTTCGCTTCGTCCAGGTCGGCGCCGCGGATAGCCGTGTCAGCCAGAACGGTAACGTGATTCGGCTGCACTTCCAGCAAACCGCCGGCAACGAACACGAACTCGTCCTGCGCCTGGCCTGCCACCTTGATCCGTACCGCGCCCGGCTTGATGCGCGTGATCAGCGGGGTGTGACGAGGATAAATCCCCAGCTCGCCCGACTCGCCCGGCAACGCGACGAATTCAGCTTCGCCGGAGAAGATCATCTCTTCCGCGGAAACAACGTCTACGTGAATAGTGTTTGCCATCTTAAACCCTTTGTTGTCCATGAAGTCACTAACGGGAAGCGCCGCAGCCGCTCAGCTGCGGCAGCTCCGGCGCTTGCCGGTTAGCCGATCTTCTTGGCCTTTTCGATTGCTTCTTCGATCGTGCCGACCATGTAGAACGCTTGTTCCGGCAGGTGATCGAGTTCGCCGCTGGCGATCATCTTGAAGCCCTTGATCGTGTCCTTCAGCGAAACGTATTTACCTGGCGAACCGGTAAACACTTCAGCAACGTGGAAAGGCTGCGACAGGAAACGCTGCATCTTGCGTGCACGCGCCACCAGCAGCTTGTCTTCCGGAGCCAGTTCGTCCATGCCCAGGATCGCGATAATGTCGCGCAATTCCTTGTAGCGTTGCAAGATGCCTTGCACAGCGCGGGCAGTTTCGTAGTGCTCCTGGCCGACCACTTGCGGATCCAGCTGGCGCGAAGTCGAGTCGAGCGGATCAACCGCAGGATAGATACCCAGCGAAGCGATGTCACGCGACAACACAACGGTGGAATCCAAGTGAGCAAACGTGGTTGCAGGCGACGGGTCGGTCAAGTCATCCGCAGGAACGTAGACGGCCTGGATCGATGTGATCGAACCGGTTTTTGTCGATGTGATACGTTCTTGCAGCTGGCCCATTTCCGAAGCCAGCGTAGGCTGGTAACCCACGGCGGAAGGCATACGGCCCAACAGCGCGGAAACTTCGGTACCGGCCAGTGTGTAGCGGTAGATGTTATCGACGAAGAACAGCACGTCCTTGCCTTCATCGCGGAAACCTTCAGCGATGGTCAGGCCGGTCAGCGCAACGCGCAGACGGTTGCCTGGCGGTTCATTCATCTGGCCGTACACCATGGCGACCTTGGATTTTTCCGGATGTTCCAGATCAACCACTTTAGCGTCAGCCATTTCGTGATAGAAGTCGTTACCCTCGCGAGTACGCTCACCGACACCGGCAAACACGGACAAGCCGCTGTGCGCCTTGGCGATGTTGTTGATCAGTTCCATCATGTTCACGGTCTTGCCCACGCCCGCGCCGCCGAACAGGCCGACTTTACCGCCCTTGGCGAACGGGCAAACCAGGTCGATGACCTTGATGCCGGTTTCCAGCAGTTCTTGCGACGGCGACAGTTCGTCGTACGCAGGAGCCTTGCGGTGGATAGAGGCCGTGGTTTCGTGGCTTACCGGACCGCATTCGTCGATCGGGTTGCCCAGCACGTCCATGATGCGGCCCAGTGTTGCTTTACCGGTCGGCACCATGATTGGCTGGCCTGTGTTCTTGATTGTCATGCCGCGGCGCAAACCGTCGGATGTACCCAGCGCAATTGTGCGGACTACGCCGTCACCCAGCTGTTGTTGTACTTCCAGCGTCAGTTCCGAGCCATCCATCTTCAAGGCGTCGTAAATCTTAGGCATCGCGTCACGTGGGAATTCAACGTCCACCACAGCGCCGATACACTGAACGATTTTGCCATCAGCCATTTTCGTTCCTTCAATATATAAAATAAATTTCTGTTAAACGCAGTTTGCGTTACACCGCAGCAGCACCGGCGACGATCTCAGACAATTCCTTCGTGATCGCAGCTTGACGCGTCTTGTTGTATACCAATTTCAGTTCGCCAATCACGTTACCCGCGTTGTCGCTTGCCGACTTCATCGCCACCATCCGCGCCGACTGCTCGGACGCCATGTTTTCTGCGACAGCCTGATAAATCAGCGCTTCCACGTAACGCACCAGCAATTCATCGATGACGCTTTGCACATCCGGCTCGTAAATGTAGTCCCAGGAGTGCGAACCTTTTTTATCAGCCTCAAGACGATCGCTCGACAGCGGCAGCAGTTGCTGCAGCATCGGCTCTTGCTTCATCGTGTTGATGAACTTGGTGTACACCAGATAAACCGCGTCCAGGCGACCTTCCTGGTAAGCATCGAGCAGTACCTTGACCGGCCCGATCAGCTTGTCCAGATGCGGCGTATCGCCCAGCTGCACGGCATGCGCAACGACCTTGGCGCCGATCCGGTTGAGGAAACCCAGACCCTTGTTGCCGATCGCTACCGCCTGAACCTTGTTGCCTTGTCCTTCCAGCTCACGCAGTTTCGAGGTCAGCAAACGCAAGGAGTTGGTGTTCATGCCGCCGCACAAACCTTTGTCTGTGGTGACGACGATGAAACCAACGTTCTTGGAGTTGTCCTGCTTCACCATGAACGGGTGCGTGTACTCTGGATTGGCTTGCGACAAGTTAGAAGCGATATTACGAATCTTGTCACTGTAGGGACGTGCCGCACGCATCCGGTCCTGCGCCTTGCGCATTTTGGATGCGGCGACCATTTCCATCGCCTTGGTGATCTTCTTCGTATTTTCTACGCTCTTGATCTTGCTGCGTATCTCTTTACCTGTAGCCATTCCGTGCTCCAGTTAAATTAAGCCACGAACGATTTTTTGAAATCAGCAACGGCGGTAGACAATGCAGCTTCACCATCTTTGTCGAGTTGCTTGGTTTCTTCGATCTTTTGCAGCAAAGGCGCGTGGCTGGTCTTCATGAAGTTGTGCAGGCCGCTTTCGAACGGCAGTACCTGCTTGACTTCGATGCTGTCCAGGAAACCCTTGTTGACCGCGAACAGGGTCACAGCCATCAGCGAGATCGACAACGGCGAGTATTGCGCTTGCTTCAACAGCTCGGTAACGCGTGCACCGCGGTCCAGCTGCTTGCGGGTCGCTTCGTCGAGGTCGGAGGCAAACTGCGCAAACGCAGCCAGTTCACGATACTGCGCCAAGTCGGTACGGATACCGCCGGACAGGTTCTTGATTACCTTGGTCTGGGCAGCGCCACCAACGCGCGACACCGAAATACCGGCGTTGATCGCAGGACGGATACCGGCGTTGAACAACGAAGTTTCCAGGAAGATCTGGCCGTCGGTAATCGAAATCACGTTGGTCGGAACGAAGGCGGAAACGTCGCCAGCCTGGGTTTCGATGATCGGCAAGGCAGTCAGCGAACCAGTCTTGCCCTTGACTTCACCCTTGGTGAAATCTTCGACGTACTTTTCGTTCACGCGTGCTGCGCGTTCCAGCAAACGGCTGTGGAGGTAGAACACGTCGCCAGGATAAGCTTCGCGGCCTGGTGGACGGCGCAGCAGCAGCGATACCTGACGGTATGCAACAGCTTGCTTGGACAGGTCGTCATACACGATCAGCGCGTCTTCGCCGCGGTCACGGAAATATTCGCCCATTGCGCAGCCGGAGTAGGCCGACAGGTATTGCATCGCAGCCGACTCGGAAGCCGATGCAGTAACAACGATGGTGTATTCCATGGCGCCGTGTGCTTCCAGCGAGCGCACGATGTTCTTGATCGACGATGCCTTTTGACCGATAGCGACATAGATACATGTCACGTCCTGGCCCTTTTGATTGATGATCGCATCGATCGCAACAGCGGTCTTGCCGGTCTGGCGGTCACCGATGATCAGTTCGCGCTGGCCGCGGCCGATCGGCACCATCGAGTCGATCGACTTGATGCCGGTTTGCATTGGCTGCGAAACCGATTGACGGGCAATAACGCCAGGCGCGATTTTTTCAATCGGCGCTGTCAGCTTGGTGTTGACCGGACCCTTGCCGTCGATAGGCTGGCCCAGTGCATTCACTACACGGCCGCGCAGTTCCGGACCGATAGGCACTTCCAGGATACGGCCGGTACATTTGACTGTATCGCCTTCGGAAATGTGTTCGAAGTCGCCCAGGATAACGGCGCCGACGGAGTCGCGCTCGAGATTCAGCGCGAGGCCAAACGTGTTGCCTGGGAATTCCAGCATCTCACCTTGCATCACGTCAGACAGACCATGGATACGGCAGATACCGTCGGACACGGAAATAACCGTGCCTTGATTGCGAATTTCAGCAGTATCGCCAAGGCCTTGAATCCGGCTCTTGATCAGTTCGCTGATTTCAGACGCGTTGAGTTGCATGTTAACTCCTAAAATTTTTCTCGTTGCTCAGTTACGCAAATACGCAGGGGTCTCAGGCAGCCAAGGCAGCGTGCAGTTCCTGCAGCTTGGCGCGTACCGAGGTGTCGAACACTTCGTCGCCGACTACTACGCGTACGCCGCCGATCAGCGAGTTATCCACAGTGACAGATGGGTTCAGCTTGCGGCCGAATTTCTTTTCCAGCGTCGCGATCAGATCCTTCACTTGCGCTTCGGTCATTTCAAAAGCACTGGTGATCTCGGCATCGGCGGCGCCTTCTTGTGCATTCTTCAGCACTTGAAATTGCTCGGCGATTTCCGGCAAAGCGACCAGGCGGCCGTTGTCAACCAGCGTCGCGACGAAGTTCTTGGCTTCGGCGTTGGCCGCCTGCGGCGATTTCAGCAGCGCCAGGAACGTATCCGCGATTTGCTGATGCGAGACGGCCGGATTGTGCGCCAGCGCCTTGACATCGGAATGGACCGCTACCTGGCCCATTTCGGCAACCAGATTCGCCCACGCAGCCAGGTCTTGCGACTTGGCTACACGGAACAGCGCTTCTGCATAAGGACGAGCAATCGTTGCAAGTTCAGCCATGATTACAGCTCTGTTTTCAGTTGGTTCAGCAAGTCGGCATGCGCCGCGCTGTCGACTTCGCGCTTGAGGATCTGTTCGGCGCCTTTGACCGCGAGGGTCGCAACTTCGCCGCGCAGAGCTTCGCGTGCCTTGGTCATTTGCTGTTCCGCTTCGGCTTTAGCGTTAGCGATGATGCGGGCAGCTTCTTCCGAAGCCGTTTTCTTGGCTTCGTCGACGATCAGCTGGCCGCGCTTTTCAGCTTCGCCAATGCGCTTTTGACCTTCGTCGCGCGCAGTCGCCAGTTCTGCCGAAGCGCGCTTTTCAGCGGCTGCCAGATCTGCCTTGCCGCGATCAGCGGCTGCCAGGCCGTCCGCAATCTTCTTGGCGCGCTCATCGAGCGCCTTGGTCAGTGGCGGCCACACGAATTTCATCGTGAACAGCGCCAGGACAAAGAAGACCACGAACTGAGCAAACAATGTTGCGTTTAAGTTCACGGTAATTTCCTTCTCAGAATAACGTGTGCTGAAGTGACTCAGCAGATTCGGTTACGCTTGATTAAATTACTTAGCGATGAACGGATTTGCGAATGCGAACAACATGGCGATACCAACACCGATCAGGAACGCAGCGTCGATCAGACCAGCCAGCAGGAACATCTTGGTTTGCAGGGTGTTCATCAGTTCTGGTTGACGTGCCGATGCTTCGAGGTACTTACCGCCCATGATTGCGATACCGATACAAGCACCGATAGCGCCCAAACCGATGATCAAACCACAAGCCAAAGCAACAAAAGACAGATCAGTCATGACAATTCCTTCAAAGTTAAGTGAATACAAAAATTAATACAAAAAAACAAAATCAAAACAAGAACAACTACCGATTCAAATCCGGCGCAGGTTAGTGCGCCTCATGCGCCTGGCCGATGTACACCAGCGTCAGCATCATGAAAATGAACGCTTGCAGCAACACGATCAGGATGTGGAAGATCGCCCAGATCGAGCCGGCCACGACATGTCCGACAAAACCAAACGCGGTGGCGGTCGAACCGAGCAGCGCGATCAGCAGGAACAACAGTTCGCCGGCATACATGTTGCCGAACAGCCGCATCGCCAGCGACACAGTCTTTGCAGCAAATTCGATCAGGTTCAGCAGCAGGTTGGCAGGAGCCAGCCAGATGCCGAAAGGAGCCGCTACCAGTTCATGCAGGAAACCGCCTAAACCCTTGATCTTGAAGCTGTAATACAGCATCAGCACCAGCACGCCGAGGGCGATGCCCATGGTGCCGTTGAGGTCGGCGGTCGGCACTACGCGGTGGTGGGAAATCAGGCCGTCCAGGCCGACCACCTTGAAGAAGCTGGAGAACAGGTCGACCGGCAGGAAATCGAGCGAATTCATCAGGGCGACCCAGATGAACACGGTCAGCGCCAGCGGCGCGATGAAGCTGCGGTCGCCGTGGACGATGCCCTTGGCCTGGTCGTCGACCATCTCGACCACCATTTCGACGAAAGCCTGGAAGCGGCCCGGTACGCCTGCAGTCGCTTTACGCGCGGCAAGGTACATCAACAGGCAGCCGACCACGCCGGCGAACACCGACCAGAAGATCGTGTCGATATTGATGATCGAAAAATCGACTATCTTGGATTGATGGCCAGTTGAAAAATGTCCAAGGTGATGGACAATATACTCTGAGGGGGTTAGTGCGTCGCTTGAAGCTACAGTCATGATCGATGTCTAAAAAGTAAGATTATGTAACTTTTGAGTACCACGATGAAGCTGACGATGAATGCCGGCCAATTCAAATCGTGGTACAACCATACGACCGCGCCAATCAGCGCAATCGTTGTAGCAATTTTGACAAACTCTCCGATGAAAAAAGACATCGGGTTGGCGCCACCTGGTTTGCGCGCGCTGATGTAAAGACGGAGAGCGAACAGTCCGTTGGGAACCGCGCAGCACACACCACCTAAAAGCGCGGAACAGAATCCGGATACGCCGGCCAGTAAACCTGCCACACTTGCCAGCACGACCGTAGTAACAAATTGCATAAGCACGATGCGCAGCATACTGACCCAATATTGTGCGAAGCCGCTCTTGCAACGCAGTTGACGAATGCGGCTGATACATCGCAGTAATGCGCGCAGTTAAACACGTAACTAAGGCAAGTCCACGGCTGATTTAGAAGCCCGAGGATTATAAAGGCTGGGCGCGGCTTTCGTCAAACTTTTGCTGCCGAATCATAAGCTTATGCAACAGATCCGCTTGCCTGCGGAAGCCCGTTTTAGGGGCCGTGCAACCGTATCAACAATCATCCTGATGGTGATCCGTGCACCAATAATGTGAAGTGTCCCGATTTTTCTATTCAGCGCCTTTGAGCCGCGCGATCAAACCGTCCAGCGTGTCGAGGTCGGAAAAATCGATGATCAGCTGGCCGCGATTCTTGGCGGCGGTCTTGATCGTCACCTGGGTTGCCAGCAAATCCGACAATTCTTCTTCCAGGCGTGCGATATCGCGCGACTTTTCCTTGTTCTTGGCCGGCCGGCTGGCGCCGTCGGCTTCGGTAGTGGCGCGCACCACCAGTTTTTCGGTATCGCGCACCGACATCCGCTTGGCGACCACCTGGTTAGCCAGCGTGATCTGGGTTGCGGCATCGACCGCCAGCAGCGCCCGCGCATGCCCCATGTCGATATCGCCCGCCATCAGCATGGTCTGCACCGGCTTGGCCAGGTTCAGCAGGCGCAGCAGGTTCGAGACCGCGCTGCGCGAGCGCCCTACCGATACCGCCGCCTGTTCATGGGTGAAGCTGAAATCGGTGATCAGGCGATGGATGCCCTGCGCTTCTTCCAGCGGATTCAGGTCCTCGCGCTGCATGTTTTCGATCAGCGCCATCGCCGCCGTGGTCTGGTCGTCGACATCCTTGACCAGCACCGGCACTTCGATCAGGCCGGCCAGCTGGGCTGCCCGGAAGCGCCGCTCGCCGGCGATGATTTCATAATGCTGGGCGCCGTTGTGCAACGCGATCGGCCGCACCAGGATAGGCTGCAGCAAGCCCTGCTCCTTGATCGACGCCGCCAGTTCGGCCAGCGCGCCTTCGTCCATGCGGGTACGCGGCTGGTATTTGCCGGCCTGCATGACCGTCACGGCCAACACCGACGGCGCGCCGGCGATGGTCGGCACCGCCTCGGCGATATCGGTCGATCCGCCCAGCAGCGCTTCAAGGCCGCGGCCCAGTCCTTTTGATTTCTTGGTGACCATCTTATTCCTACCGTAGATTGCTGATTTACTGATAACGTTGTGACAAGCTGTGGATAACCCTGTGAATAAACCTATGGATAAGCCTGTGATTAAAGCTGTATAAGGCTGTACATAAGCTGTGCATTACATGGTCTTGATGCGCTCCACCATCTCTGCGCCAAAAGCGATATAAGCCTGCGCGCCCTTGGATGCGGCGTCAAAACTGACGCCCGGCATGCCGTAGGAAGGCGCTTCGGCCAGCCGCACGTTGCGCGGGATCACGGTCTTGAACACCTTGTCGCCGAAATGCTTTTCCAGTTCGACCGACACCTGTTGCGACAAAGTCATGCGCGGATCGAACATCACCCGCAGCAGGCCGATGATCTTCAAGTCCGGGTTCAGGTTAGCGTGCACCTTCTTGATGGTGTTGACCAGGTCAGACAAGCCTTCCAGCGCATAATATTCGCACTGCATCGGTATGATCACGCCATGTGCCGCACACAAGCCGTTCAGGGTCAGCATCGACAGCGCCGGCGGGCAATCGATCAGGATGAAATCGTATTCGTCGGCAACGGCGATGAACGCATCTTTCAAACGCTTTTCGCGATTCTCCAGCTCGACCATTTCCACTTCGGCGCCGGCCAGTTCGCGATTCGCCGGCAGCACATCGAAACCGCCGGTCTCGGAGGTCTTGCGCACCGACTTGATATCGGAGATGCCCAGCAATACTTCATAAATCGTGGCAGACAACGTGCCCTTGTTGATCCCCGCTCCCATGGTGGCATTGCCTTGCGGATCGAGGTCCGCCAGCAGCACGCGCTGGTTCAGTTGCGCAAGGCCGGCGGCCAGGTTCACGGCGGTAGTGGTTTTGCCGACCCCGCCCTTTTGATTGGCGACACAAAATATTTTTGCCATGTATTGGTGTAAAGGTCGTGATTAGTTAGTCGTTAATTTGATGCCAAAGCCGATCAGGAAAATGCCTGCGGCCTTGGAAGCGAATGCGGCGACACGGCGATTGTGTCCCAGGCGCTTGGCCGCGGTATTCCCGAGCAGTACCAGCAGACTACCGTAAAACAGCGCGCAACTGGAGATGATTGCAGCCATGGTGAGGAAGGTCAGGCTGCCGCGCTGCGTCGCCGGATCAATGAACAAAGGGAAGAACGCCATGTAGAACACGATCGCCTTGGGGTTGATCAGCGTCACCAGGAAACCGCGGGTGAAATTGCTGACGCCGGCGAAACCCACGGCGGCGCTGGCGCCCTCGCTCTTCCTGGCGAACAGCAGTTTGCAGCCGAGGTAAGCCAGGTAGGCCGCACCCAGGTACTGCACGCCCTTGAACACCAGCGGATTGGCGGTCAGCAGCGCAGCGACGCCTATCGCCGCCAGGAACATCAGCACCGCATCGCCCAGCATGATGCCGAACAGCGAGGCGTAACCGCCGCGCACGCCTTCCCTGCCGGCGCTGGTCAGGATGCAAAACGTACCGGCGCCCGGCAGCGCCAGGAACACCATGGTTGCAACGATCAGTTGCCAGACATCGGTAATGCCAAGGGCGTGGAAAAAAGCGGTCATGATGGATTTGCTCCTGCTGTTACTTGCGTTTGATAAAAATCAGGTGGCGTTCCGCATCCAGTCCCGGCACCGCCAGGGACCTGGTTTCGGTGACTTCCCAGCCGGCCGGCAAGCGCGCGATCTCCTGATCCGGCCGCACGCCTTTGAGCGCGATGAACTGGCCGTCATCGGTCAGCAAATGCGCCGACCAGTTGATAAAATCGGCCAACTCCGCAAATGCCCGCGAAGTGATCACATCAAATTTCTGCGCTACCTGCAACTGCTCTACCCGGGCGGTGTGAACACTTACGTTGCCCAGGCCCAGCTCGGCTTTTACCTGGGTCAGGAATGCTGTTTTCTTGTGCACCGTGTCGATCATCGACACCCGCATCTGCGGCCTGGCCTTGCCGGCCCAGATCGCCAGGATCATCCCTGGCAGGCCGCCGCCGGCACCTACGTCGAGCACATTCTTTGCCTCGGAAAAAGCCGGCACTGCCGCCAGCGAATCCAGCAAATGGTGGGTCATCATCTGCGCCGGTTCGCGGATCGAAGTCAGGTTATAAACCTTGTTCCACTTTGCCAGCAGGTCCAGGTAAGCCAGCAGTTGCTGCTGCTGCTCCTGGTCCAGCGTGATTCCCAGTGCTGACACACCTTGCCGCAGGCTCGCTTCCAGCGCTTGTTTTGCCGCCGGCGCGGTCTGCGTTGAACTCATGTTGCCACTCCTCGATTATCCCGGCAATTACCTTGATGGTAGTTGATTAGGCAGTTGATAATTAAGCAATCAGGCAGCCTGATCGTCTGCATTCAGCCGCTTCATGCCGCCCTTTTTCAGGTGCACCAGCAACAGCGACAAGGCAGCCGGCGTAACGCCGGAAATGCGCGAAGCCTGGCCGAAGGTTTCCGGCCGGTGCAGGTTCAGCTTCTGGCGCACCTCGATAGACAGCGCCTGCACATCCATGTAGTCCAGGTCGGCGGGCAGCTTCAGGTTTTCATTGTGCTCATGGCGCTCGACCTCCTTCGCCTGGCGGTCGATGTAACCAGCGTACTTGACCTGGATCTCGACCTGTTCCTTGACCGTGTCGTCCTGCACGCCCGGACCGCCCAGGTCCTGGCCATCGAGCCCCTTGAGCGTCATCAATTGATCGTAAGAAACATTTGGACGGCGCAGCAGGTCGACCAGGGAATATTCGCGTTCGATGGCCTTGCCTAGCAAGCGTTCTGCCTCGGCTTCGGCCACGATGCGCGGGTTGACCCAGGTTGAGCGCAGGCGCTCCATCTCGACCGCCACCGCTTCACGCTTTTTCTCGAATTGCGCCCATTGGGCATCGCCGACGCAACCCAGCTGGCGGCCGATTTCCGTCAGGCGCAAGTCGGCGTTATCTTCACGCAGGCTGAGGCGGTATTCGGCACGGCTGGTGAACATGCGGTAAGGCTCCTGCACACCTTGGGTAATCAGGTCGTCCACCAGCACGCCGAGATAAGCTTCGTCGCGGCGCGGTGTCCAGGCATCGCGCTCCTGCGTCTGCAGCGCAGCGTTCAAGCCGGCCAGCATGCCTTGGGCGGCTGCCTCTTCATAACCGGTAGTGCCATTGATCTGGCCAGCAAAGTACAAGCCCTGGATCGACTTGGTTTCCAGCGAAGCCTTCAAGGCGCGCGGATCGAAATAATCGTATTCGATCGCATAGCCTGGACGCAGGATGTGGGCATTTTCCAACCCGCGCATCGAATGCACCAAGGCCAGCTGCACATCGAACGGCAGGCTTGTCGAAATGCCATTGGGGTAGAACTCGTTGGTAGTCAGCCCTTCCGGCTCCAGGAATATCTGGTGCGAATCCTTGCCGGCAAAACGATGGATCTTGTCCTCTATCGATGGGCAGTAGCGCGGCCCCACTCCTTCGATCACGCCGGTGTACATCGGGCTGCGGTCGAGGCCGGCGCGGATGATGTCGTGCGTTTGCTGGTTGGTATGGGTAATCCAGCAAGGCAGTTGGGCCGGATGCATGGCGGTATTGCCCATTACCGAGAATACCGGCACCGGATCGAGATCGCCCGGCTGTTCCTGCATCACGGAAAAATCGATGGTACGGCCGTCGATGCGCGGCGGCGTGCCAGTCTTCAGGCGGCCTTGCGGCAGTTTCAATTCTTTCAGGCGCGCCGACAGGGAGATTGCAGGCGGATCGCCGGCACGGCCGGCGGAGTAGTTGTTGAGGCCGACATGGATCTTCCCGTCCAGGAAAGTACCGGCGGTCAGCACCACTGCCCTGCTACGGAACTGGATACCGACTTGCGTAACGGCGCCGACCACCCGATCGCCCTCTACCAGCAGATCATCCACCGCTTGCTGGAACAGCCAGAGATTTTCCTGGTTTTCCAGGCGCGAACGGATAGCTTGCTTGTACAGGATACGGTCAGCTTGCGCGCGGGTTGCCCGTACTGCCGGCCCCTTCGAGGAATTCAGGATACGAAACTGGATGCCCGCTTCATCGGTAGCGATAGCCATTGCACCGCCCATCGCATCAACCTCTTTTACCAGGTGGCCCTTGCCTATCCCGCCAATTGAAGGGTTGCACGACATCTGGCCCAAGGTCTCGATATTGTGTGTCAACAATAGAGTCTTCTGGCCCATGCGGGCAGACGCCAGCGCGGCTTCGGTGCCGGCATGACCGCCGCCGACGACGATTACATCAAAATGTGTAGGAAAAAGCATAGTGCGCCTCTTGGAGACGATGAAAAACAGTGGGCTGAGGCGTGATTATAAAGCATGCAGCTATCGCTTACACCCTCCCGCGCACAGTGTCGTGATTGTTTCACGTGAAACATTGAACAAACCGGCGTTATCGCGCCCCAAAACAACAACGGCGATTGTTTCACGTGAAACAATCGCCGTTAGCGGTAAAGTCTGTGGAATTACTTAAAGAAGGCGTCGTAACCCGTTTTCAAGATCAATACCGACACCACCAGCAAAAACAGCTTCCGTACAAAACCGCTCCCATGCTTGATCGCCAACTTGGTGCCGACCAGGGAACCGCCAACATTACAGATAGCCATTATCAATCCAAGCTGCCAGATGATATGCCCGCTATATCCAAACCACAGCAAGGCAGCCAGGTTGGTCGCCACATTGATAACCTTGGATACGGCGGAAGCAGCCAGGAAATCGAAGCCGAAAAACCGCACAAACAGGAAAATCAGGAAGCTACCTGTACCAGGGCCAAAAACACCGTCGTAAAACCCGATCCCGCCGCCGATCAACACCGCAAACAGCTTCTCCTTCGAACCGGTATGCAGAGGAGCATGGATACTGCCGAAATCTTTCTTCTTCACCGTGTATATTGCGACCGCCAGCAAAATGAACGGCAGCGATTTACGAATCGCCTCAGTCGGTATATGGGTTACAGTATATGCGCCAAGGAAGGCAAACAGGAATGCCGCTCCTGCCGCGGGCAATGCAGCACTCCATGCCAGCTTGACACGTTTGGCGAAATTGACCGCAGCGGCGCCGGTGCCAAATATCCCGGCCAGCTTGTTGGTGCCGAAAACGGTAGCCGGCGCGGCATTGGGCAGCATCGAGAACAAGGCCGGTATCTGGATCAAGCCCCCTCCTCCAACCACGGCGTCGATCAGGCCGGCGACAAAACTGGCAAGGGCAAGGATAAGGAAGTCGGGAAATAACTCAGGCATGATGAACCAGGCAATATTAAAGACATGCAATTTTACGTGCCTGCGCCCGGGCGAGCATGCCAGGCAGCTATGTTATTTAGTCATAGCCATCCAAGTATTTCGATTAGCTGAACAGGATGGGAAAGTTCAAGCAAGCAACTTGATTAACACCGGAGAATCTGCCTATTATTTAGGCAGTGCGGATATCCTTAGCCCCAAACAAAAAACCCGTACCAGCCAAGCTGGGTACGGGCTTTTAGAGATACGGCCGGGACTACGTCATCTGGCGCCGGAGCGCTTGAGCAAGGCCGAGATTTCACCGACAATCCCGCGCCGGAACGCCAGCACGCAGACAATGAAGATGAAGCCGGTGACGATAGTGACCGACTCGCCCAGCCCATTGAACCATTCGATATGCGTCACCGAGGCCAGCCAGTTGCCGATATCGCCCAGCTTGTTTTCCAGCACGATGATGATCAGCGCACCGACGATTGGTCCAATGATCGTGCCCAAACCACCCACCAAGGTCATCAGCACCACCAGCCCCGACATGGTCCAGTGCACGTCGGTCAGCGTTTCAAAACCCAGCACCAGGGTCTTGGTAGAACCGGCCAGGCCTGACAGCGCGGCCGACAGGACAAAGGCCAGCAGCTTGTAGCGGCTGACGTCGTAGCCGAGCGAAATGGCGCGCGGCTCGTTTTCCTTGATCGCTTTCAGCACCTGGCCAAACGGCGAGTTCACGGTGCGCATGATCAGTGCGAAGCCGGCCACTGCAATCGCCAGCACCACATAGTACAAAGTCAGGTCGTTGCCGAGATCGATAAAGCCGAACAAATGCCCGCGCGGCACACCCTGCAGGCCATCCTCGCCGCCGGTGAACGGCATCTGCAGGCAAACGAAATACAGCATTTGCGCCAGCGCCAAGGTGATCATCGTGAAGTAAATACCCTGGCGGCGGATCGCCAGGCTGCCCATTACCAGGCCGATCAGGGCGCCCGCCGCAGTCCCTGCCAGCAAGCCCACTTCGGTCGGCAAGCCGAGCTTGGTCAAGACATAACCTGAGATATAGCCGGCGCCGCCGAAGAATGCAGCATGTCCAAATGACAACAATCCGGTAAAGCCGATCAGCAGGTTGAACGCGCAGGCAAACAGCGCGAAGC
>Ga0182005_1000598_pt1 | contig 17629 bp, 14 predicted proteins | sample Sormic07211103_1_FD_123021 | JGI IMG/M metagenome (GOLD analysis project Ga0182005, IMG submission 123021) | Rhizosphere microbial communities from Sorghum bicolor, Mead, Nebraska, USA - 072115-103_1 MetaG | ecosystem: Host-associated > Plants > Roots > Rhizosphere | place: USA: Nebraska...
AATTGTTTGGGATCTACGGTCATGGTGACTCCCTTGTTGGCGTTATAGATCGCCGGCGCTGCCGCCAGGCCGCCGGCCTCATCAAGTTGGGCAGAGTGCGTAAAGGCAAGGTTGGCATGTCCGCTTCCAGCCGAGCAGGGCGGCACTGGCGCCCACGCGGAAAGGGGTTGCTACCGCGTGAGGGGGGACCTGCCCCCGCGATGTCGATCATGCGCATGGCAGCGCGGCATTCTGCTAGAGCCCGAAAGAATAATCCTTTGCCACGTGCAGCGCAGCTTCGCGCAGGTCGTGGGCGAGTTCCGAGCGGATGCCGCCGCTCGGGTAGGCGAGCACGTATTTGTAGTTGATGTCGGCCTTGAACGGCCGCGTGACGACGCCATGGGGGAGCCAGATCTTCGCTGCGAACGGCTCCACGACGGCCACGCCGAAGCCGTTGGCGACCATGGCGTAGCGGGTGTGCGAGGTATGCGTCTGGATGGTGTAATTGGGGCGGATCGCGGCCGATTTCAGCGTCGACAATTCACGGTCGTAGGATTGCGCGCTGTTGGGCATCCAGCCGATCACGTTTTCGCCGTCCAGGTCTTCCGGCAGGATGACTTCCTTTTGCGCCAGGGGGTGGTTGGCCAGCATCGCACACAGCACGCTGGCTTCCATGAGCGGTTCGACCTCGATGCCGGCAAACGGCGGAAACGCCAGGCTCAGCGCCATGTCGACCTTGAGGTCCTGGAGGCCGACCAGGATCTCGGGCACGGTGCAGCTGTCGATCTTGACCGAGACATCGGGATGCTGCTTGAAGAAACGCTGCAGCACTTCCGGCAGCAGGGTGGTGGACAGCACCGGCAGGCAGGCGATGGTCAGGCCTTCCGGCGCTTCATGGCGGATATTGCCCGCCACCTGCATCAGCCGCTCCAGTCCCAGGAAATTTTCTTCCACTGCTTTGTAAAAGCGCACGCCGGCATTGGTTGGCTCCAGGCGACCCTTGGCCCGGTTGAACAGGCGAAAACCGAGGTCGGCCTCTAGATCGGCAATCAGGCGGCTGATCGCCGGCTGGGTGACGTGCAGGCGGCGTGCAGCAGAGACGCTGGTGCCGGAAATCATCAGTGAGCGGAAAGCCTCGATTTGTCTGAAACGGATCATGATCTTATGCCAATGCAGGGTGTGATTGTAACGCTCTATAACAAACTGCTATGGCGCATACAAATTTGTGAGTGGACATGATATTCCATTCTTGTGACACTGTCTGCATTGGAGATGTTGTTATTGGCATGGCCGGCAATAAGCAATAATCCACACCGGATTCTACATTGAGCGACATTCAATGGACGCGCGGGCAGACCTGTTCTGCCGGTTGCCTGAAACGATTTCTGGTTATGTTCCAGATCTGCCCACAAGGCGCCCTGTTTTAAGAGATTTCGAGGCCCTCACGAGGTGGCTTTCGGATCCTGGGGCCAAGCGAGTCCGCCAAGACCGCGGTTCTGCCGATCAGCTTCCTGCTTCCTTTCGTTCCCATCCTTGCACTGTCTTTCCCTTGCTGCCGTCAGCGGATGAAATAGCCCGAGACTTTCCAGCTGCCGTCTTTTTCGCGCATGGGCGTAACGGTTTCGGCCGCCGATTTTTTGTTTTCGAACTGCGTCTCGTACTGGATCACGACATATTCGCCGTCGGGTGCGCCGGGCAGGGTGGTCGCATATTCCGTGCTTTTCAGCTCGCGCGTTTTTACCGGGCCGAGCGGCGCCCGCAATGAGCGGACTCCGGTTTCCCAGGTGTTTTTTGCGATGCCGGTCTTGAAGAATGTGCCTGCGCGCTCCCAGCTTTCACCGTACTTGCCGGCATCGGTCAGCGCCATCCAGGCTTTGGCCGCGGTTTCGGCTTGCTGGATGAGTTCGGCTTGCGGGTCTGCAGCAAAGGAGGGCGTAGCAGCGCTCAGCAGCGCAACGGTGACCAGCGTCAGTATGGTTTTCATTTTCCTAGTCTCAAGATGAACTGCTGCCATATCGGAAAGTACGTTCAAATCATAGGGGTTGGAGCAGGCATGCGCAATGCCCGTGACACTATAGAATTGGGGCAACACCATCAGGATGCCTCCATGTATCGTTTGCCGACCACCGCCACCGCCCCATTTTGTCCTTCCGAAGTTGCCGGCACCGTTGCCGTCCCGAGCAGCGGCCCGTTCTGGAAAAAAATCCTCAGGTTCGTCGGGCCCGGCTTGCTGGTCTCGGTCGGCTACATGGATCCCGGCAACTGGGCCACTTCGATCCAGGCCGGATCGCAGTTCGGCTACCAGCTGCTGTTCGTGGTGCTGCTGTCCAGCCTGGCGGCAATTGTCCTGCAATGCCTCAGCATGCGCCTCGGCATCGCTACCGGCAAGGACCTGGCAGTGCATTCGCGCGAGAACTACAGTCCGCGCGTCAGCAAGGGCATGTGGTTTTTCGCGGAGATTTCCATCGTTGCCTGCGACCTGGCGGAGGTGCTGGGATGTGCGCTGGCGTTCAAGCTGCTGCTCGGCGTCTCGCTGCCGGTCGGCGTGTTGCTGACCGCGTTCGATACGCTGCTGGTGCTGGGATTGAAAGGCAAAGGGTTCCGCCAGATCGAGGCGATCATCCTCGGCCTGGTGTTGACCATCGCGGCCTGCCTGTTTGTCGAACTGGTGTTCTTGAAGCCGGACTGGCATGCGGTAGCCGCCGGCATGCTGCCATCCTTGAGCGCGCTGTCGAGCCGGGAGCCGCTGTACCTGGCGATCGGCATCCTCGGCGCTACCGTGATGCCGCACAACCTCTACCTGCATTCATCGATAGTGCAAACGCGGGTGGTGGAAAAGAACGACCGCAGCCGCGGGCAGGCGATACAGCTGTCGCGGCTCGATACCATCGTCTCGCTGCTGCTGGCGCTGCTGGTCAACGGCGCCATCCTGGTGCTGGCGGCGAGCGCATTCCATGCCACCGGAAATACCGCGGTGATCGATATCGACCAAGCCTACCGCCTGCTTGACCCGATCACCGGCAGCGCCGCGGCCGGCATCCTGTTCGGCCTGGCGCTGCTGGCCTCGGGACAAAGTTCGACATTTACCGGGACGATCGCCGGCCAGGTCATCATGGAGGGTTTCCTCAACCTCAAGATCCCGTGCTGGCAGCGGCGCCTGCTGACGCGCGGCCTGGCGCTGGCGCCGGCCCTGGCCGGCGTGCTGGCCTGGGGCGAGCACTCGGTGGGGCGCTTGCTGGTGCTCAGCCAGGTGGTGCTGAGCCTGCAGCTGCCGTTCGCCATGTATCCGCTGATCCGCCTCACCAGCCGGCGCGACGTGATGGGCGTGTTCGCCAACTCGTGGCTGACGGCCAGCGTGTCGTGGCTGCTGTTCGTGCTGATTTCAGGCGCGAATATCTGGCTGGTGCTGCAGGTATTCGGCCTCGGCTAGTTGGCGAATGCCGGGATGCCGGTTTGCGCCCGTCCCAGGATCAGCGCGTGCACGTCATGCGTTCCTTCGTAGGTATTCACCACTTCCAGGTTGACCAGGTGGCGGATCACGCCGAACTCGTCGGAAATGCCGTTGCCGCCCAACATGTCGCGCGCAACGCGAGCGATGTCCAGCGCCTTGCCGCAGGAGTTGCGCTTCATGATGGAGGTGATTTCCACCGAGGCGCTGCCTTCGTCTTTCATGCGGCCCAGCCGCAGGCAACCCTGCAGCGCCATGGTGATCTCGGTTTGCATGTTCACCAGCTTCACCTGCACCAGCTGGTTGGCGGCCAGCGGCCGGCCGAACTGTTTGCGGTCCATGGTGTACTGGCGCGCCGCATGCCAGCAGAATTCGGCGGCGCCGAGCGCGCCCCAGGCGATGCCGAAGCGAGCCGAGTTGAGGCAGGTAAACGGGCCTTTCAAGCCGCGCACTTCGGGGAAGGCATTTTCTTCGGGGCAGAATACCTGGTCCATCACGATTTCGCCGGTGACCGAGGTGCGCAAGCCGACCTTGCCATGGATCACCGGCGTCGATAATCCCTTCCAGCCTTTTTCAAGGACGAAACCGCGGATCGCGCCTTCGTCGTCCTTGGCCCAGACCACAAATACGTCGGCGATCGGGCTGTTGGTGATCCACATCTTGTTGCCGGTAAGCTGGTAGCCGCCGTCGACCTTGCGTGCGCGCGTGGCCATGCTGCCGGGATCGGAGCCGTGGTCCGGTTCGGTCAGGCCGAAGCAGCCGATCAGTTCGCCGCTGGCTAGCCGCGGCAGGTATTTTTGCCTGGTGGCTTCGCTGCCGAATTCGAAAATCGGCAGCATGACGAGCGAGCTTTGCACGCTCATCATGGAGCGGTAGCCGGAGTCGATGCGTTCGATTTCGCGGGCGACCAGGCCGTAGCTGACGTAGTTCAGGCCGGCGCCGCCGTATTCTTCGGGAATGGTTGCGCCGAGCAGGCCGAGCGCGCCCATTTCGCGGAAAATGCCGGCGTCGGTCTGCTCGTTGCGGAACGACATCAGCACACGCGGCGCCAGCTTGTCGCGGGCGTAGGCGGCTGCGCTGTCGCGCACCAGGCGTTCTTCGCCGCTGAGCTGCTGCTCTAGCAGGAGCGGGTCGTCCCAATGGAAGCTGGCGTGTGGTGTAGGCATGGGTTTTCTCCGAGATTCTGTTGTGTGCTGGCGGCTTATCTCGCGACAGGCACAGGCGTCGCTATCGTACTTAAGTTCCTGTCATATTACTTGATACCCCCGCTCGCAATGGTTCAAGTCCCTACTGCGCAGTTAAATGGGGTCAGAGTTTTTTTTCGCGTCTTTTGCGAAAATTACTCTGACCCCATTTAGCGGACCACGGAGTACATGCGCTGGCATTCGTTTGTAGTTACCAAAAACGTTTACTGCCCAGCGGCCGCAAGCCGAATAATTCGACTCTGACCCTAATTAATTGGTGTGATTTCAGGACAAAAAAAATCCCGCTCGCCAGAATTTTCCAGTGCGCAAGCGGGATTGGAGAAGACGTTGCTTTGCTTATGCTTCGGTCAGCGCCGGGTAGTCGGTGTAGCCGTGTTCGCCTACGCCGCCGTACAGCGGTGCGTCTTCGAACGGTACGTTCAGCGGCAGGTTGTGCTGCAGGCGATGCACCAGGTCTGGGTTGGTGATGAAGGCGCGGCCGAAGGCGACCAGGTCGGCGTGGCCGCTGGCGATGGCTTGGCGCGCCATCATGCGGTCGTAGCCGTTGTTCACCAGCCAGGCGCCGTCGAAGCGCCGGTGCAGTGCTTCGTAGTCGAATGGTGCGTTGTCGCGCGGACCGCCGGTGTGGCCTTCGACTACGTGCAGGTAGGCCAGGCCGAACTGGTTGAGCTGTTCGACCAGGTAATTGAACAGCGGCTGCGGCTGGCTTTCGCTGGAATCGTTGACCGGCGATACCGGCGAGAGGCGCACGCCGACCCGGCCGCCGCCGATTTCGGCAGTGGTTGCTGCCACCACTTCCAGCAGCAGGCGGCTGCGGTTTTCAATGCTGCCGCCGTAGATGTCGGTGCGGTGGTTGGAGCCGTCGCGCAGGAAGCTGTCGAGCAGGTAGCCGTGCGCGCCGTGGATTTCAATGCCGTCGAAACCGGCATCCATCGCGCGCCTTGCGGTCTGGCGGAAGTCGTCCACCACGCCTGGGATCTCTTCCAGCGTCAGTTCGCGCGGCACCGAAGTATCGACAAAACCTTCGCCGACCACAAAGGTCTTGGCCTCGGCGCGGATCGCCGACGGCGCTACCGGCGCCTTGCGGCCGGGCTGGAAGGAGACATGCGACATGCGGCCGGTATGCCAGATCTGCACCACGATGCGGCCGCCTTTTTCATGCACGGCGTCGGTGATTTTTTTCCAGGCGACGACCTGTTCCGGCGTATGCAAGCCAGGCGTGTTGGCGTAACCCTGGGCCTGGGCCGACACCTGGGTCGCTTCGGTGACGATCAGGCCGGCGCCTGCGCGCTGGGCGTAGTATTTCAGGTTCAGCTCGTTCGGCACATTGCCTTCGCCGGCGCGGTTGCGGGTCAGCGGCGCCATCACGATGCGGTTGGATACTTCGATGTCGCCGATGCGGGCTGGCTGGAACAGGCTGTCTTCGGTACGGGTTTCCGGGGTGCGGCTCATGTACATTCCTTCGTGAATAAATCGCCGTCAGGCGATTGGTGGTTTGACTTGCTACTGAAAAAACAAGCTGCAATACAGGTTGATAAGTGACCGGTCGTCTTGGATTCGCTTAAAAAAATCGCTGCAATTTCTTCTGTGGCGTTACGGCAGGAAAAAATGATCGAACATCAGGTTCACGCAGGCGCGCACCGGCGCCGTCGAACGTTCGATTTTCATGCGCAGCATGGCGCCTTCCCAGGCGTTCCAGAAAAAATCGGTGAGTTGTTCCGCGCTCAGGTCGGTGCGCACCGAACCATCGGCCTGGGCCTTGCGCAGATAGCCGGCGAAGCGCTTGCGCCAGCCGGCCACCACTTCCTGCAGGGTAAGGCGGCAGAGCTCGCTGGATTCCGACATTTCGGCGGCAAAATTACCCAGCAGGCAGCCGGCTTTCACGGCGCACTGTTCGTGGTAGCCGATGATGCGTTCGTAGGTATAGCGCAGCGCCGCCAGCGGCTGTTCCGGCCCCTCGGCAAAATAGCCGGACCATTTGTCGGCGAAGCCGTCGGCGTAGAAAGAGATGACCTCGGCGCCGAAGTCTTCCTTGCTCTTGAAATAGTTGTAGAACGAACCCTTGGGTACGCCGGCGGCATCGACGATTTCCTTGATGCCGGTGCCGTTGTAGCCTTGTTCCGCGAACAGGCCGAGCCCGGTTTCGAGCAGGGTGGCGCGGGTGTCGTTGAGGGCGTGGACTTTATTCATTCCGCTATTATATGACCAGTCGTCTTAAATTGCTTGGCTTTGAAAATAAATGCATTATTGATAATTTTTGACATGGCCGAAAGCAGCGGTAAAAAGACAGGGAAATAATCCCGCACAGTATCCGTTTCGCCTATGAACGGATGGCATATTTAATTTCCGCATAAGGATAAAAGCGGACGGCATTACTGCTATCATTTGTTCAATGTTCCCATCAGGAACAATATGCACCGCGCTTACTTACCCAGTGTTGCCGCCTTCAAAGAGTTGCCATCATTTTTACTGCATTCCGTCTATTTTTCATGCGCAAGCTGTCGGCCGACCCGATGCTGCGCCACCACGACTTCCGCCGCTTCTGGCTGACCACGGTCCTGGCCAGCTTCGGCGAACAGATCAGCAGCTTGGCGATTCCGCTCACCGCAGTGCTGCTGCTGCAAGCCACCCCAGCCCAGATGGGCACGCTGATCGCATTGCAGACCTTGCCGTTCGCGCTGTTCTCGCTGCCGGTCGGGGTCTGGCTGGACCGGCGCAGCAAATATCCGGTGCTGCTGTGGTCGGAATTCCTGTTCGGCGTCGTGCTGGCGGTGATTCCGCTGAGCTACTGGCTCGGTTTGCTGAACATGCATGTGCTGTACGCGGTAGGTTTCCTGATGGGGATCGGCTTTGTCATCGGCGGCAGCGCTTCCCAGGTGTTTCTGGCCCAGCTGGTGGGGCGCGAGCAGCTGCTGGATGCGCAAAGCAAATTCGCTGCAACCGATTCGATGGCGCGGCTGGTCGGTCCCGGCATCGCCGGCATGCTGGTGCAGTTGCTGACGGCGCCGGTGGCGGTGCTGGTCGATGCCCTCGGTTTTGTTGGTTCCTGGTGGAACCTGCGTTACCTGCGCAAGCGCGACAGCTATCCGGCGCCGTCCGATCGCCATCCTTTCCGCGAGATGGTGGACGGCATCAAGATGGTCTGGAACCACGAGGTGCTGTGGGCGCTGGCCTGGGGCACCGCCTTGTGGCAAGTGCTGTTCAATGGCTACCTGGCCTTGCAGATCCTGTTCGCCACCCATCAGCTCGGCATGTCGCCAGGCGTGCTGGGCGCGGCGCAAACCTTGGGCGGGCTGGGAGTGCTGGTCAGCTCCATGCTGCTCAAGCCCTTGTCGCGCAGGTTCGGCAGCGGCCGCACCATCCTGGTCGGCCTTGGCGGCACCGGCGCGGCATGGCTGCTGCTGGCGATGATTCCGGCCAACCTGTTCGGTTCGCCGCTGCTGAGTGCGCTGGCGTATGGCGTGGTGGTGTTCATCTTCGATTGCAGCGCCATGCTGTATTTCATGCCTTACCTGGCGTTGCGGCTGAAGCTGACGCCGGATGCCTACCACGGCCGCATGGTGTCGACCATGCGTTTCATGACGGTGGCGGCGGCGCCGCTGGGCGCCTTGTCGGCCGGCTGGATTGCCGAACACCTGGGCGTGCGCAGCGGACTGATTGCCATCGCCGCGGGGGGCAGCTTGCTGACTTTCGGCTTGCTGAAGACTTCGCCCTTGCGCGATATCCGCGACTGACGCCGGATCCCCTCCTGAACGGCGAGGCCCCCTCCAAAAAAAAACCTGCCTCAGCGCATCGATTTCGACTTTGGCTGAGGCAGGCTGGAGAGAAGCGTCATGTGCCTGCATGGCGGGCAGCCAGGCAAACAGTATCTTTGGAGATGGCGGTGCGGCCCGGGCAGCACCGCCATTTTTCTTGGCTACCTGGCCGACGCCAAGGCGCTGTTGCCGGCCGCGGCCGGTTCCCAGCCGCCGCCCAGCGCCCGGATCAGGCCGACCGAAGCGACTGCCCGCTGGCCGACGCTCTGGCTTTTCGCACGCTGTGCGGAGAGGCTCGAACGTTGCGCATCGATCACTTCAAAGTAGCTGGTAGAACCGTTCCGATAGCGTGAATCTGCGAGGCGGGCGGCGAGCTGCGCCGACTTCACCGCATCTTCCTGGAAGCGGATCTGGTTATCCAGGGTGCGCAGGGCGCTCAGGTTGTCTTCCACATCCTGGAAGCCGACCAGCACCTGCTGCCGGTAGTTGGCCACCACCGATTCGTAGCTGGCGTCGGCGCGCGCCAGGTTGGCCTTGTTGCGGCCGCCGTCCAGCAAAGGCAGGTTGAGCATGGTGCCGACCAGCGGCCCCAGCAGCCAGCTGCGGCTCGACCACTGGAACAGGTTGTGCAGCGCATCCGAACCGTAGCCGCCGGATGCGGTCAGCACCAGGCTCGGAAAGAACGCCGCCTTGGCGACGCCGATGCGGGCGCTGGCGGCAGCCAGCTGGCGCTGCGCCTGGGCGATGTCGGGCCGGCGCTGCAGCAGGTCGGAAGGCAGGCCCGGCGGTACCGCGACCGTCACCGGTTGCAGCGGTTCAGGCGCCAGCGTGAACTGCGCCGGCGCCTTGCCGAGCAGGATCGCCAGCGCATGGTCGCGCTGGGCGCGGCTGCGGCTGACGCCTTCCTGTTCGGCCTGGGTCACCGACAGTTCGGTATTGGCTTGCGCTACATCGAGCTCGCTGGTGTCGCCGGCATCGTAGCGATGCTGCACCAGGCGCAGGTTTTCCTGGCGCAGCTTGACGGTTTGCTGCAGCACGTCGAGTTCCGAATCGAGCGAACGGATCGCAAAATACTGCTGGGCGACGTCGGCCTGCAAAGCCAGCAACACCGAGCGATAGGCCGCTTCCTGTCCTTCCGCATCGAGGCGGGCGGCGCGGCTGCTGTCCGACAGGCGGCCGAACAGGTCGACTTCATAAGATGCATTCAGCTGCGCGCGCCACTGCGTCGAAGCGCCGGTGGCATCGCCCTGGCGGGTCGGGCCGAAACCGGCGCCGAGCTGGAATGCGCGATCGGCGTCGGCCAGGCCGGCGGTGGCGCGTGCATCCTTGACGCGCGCCATGGCCATCACCAGGGTCGGGCTGGATGCGGTGGCGTCGGTAATCAGCTTGCTCAGTTCGGCATCGCCGAACACCGACCACCAGGCGCCGCGGTCGGCGCCGTCAGCCGGCTGGGCGACTTGCCATTTGCCGTCCAGCGTCGCCGCTTCGCGGTACTGGCCGGGCAGGTCGACCGCGACCTGTTCCGGCGGCTTGGTGGTGGAGCAGCCTGCCAGCACCAGTGCGGCCGCCAGCGTGCTGAGTTTGAGATTGAAATTTTTCATGTTCAGATTCCTTCGATGTGCGCCACAGTGGCAAGCGCCGGCGCTGCCGGGCCTGTTGGCGCGGGGCCTGCATGCTGTTCTGCTTCCGGCTTGGCGCTGGTAAAGCGCGATGCCAGGGTGCGCAGCAGTACATAAAAGATCGGCGTCAGGAACAGTCCGAATGCGGTCACGCCGATCATGCCGGAGAACACCGCCACCCCCATTGCATGGCGCATTTCAGCGCCCGCGCCGGTCGACAGGATCAGCGGGATGACACCGGCGATGAAGGCGATCGAGGTCATCAGGATAGGGCGCAGGCGCAGGTGGGCGGCTTCGATCGCAGCGGCGTAGATGGAACGCCCCTGCAATTCCAGCTCATGCGCAAACTCCACGATCAGGATCGCGTTCTTGCACGCCAGCCCCACCAGCACGATCAGGCTGATCTGGGTAAAGATGTTGTCGTCGCCGCGGGTCAGCCAGACGCCGAAGATCGCCGACAGGATGCCCATGGGCACGATCAGCAGCACCGCCAGCGGCAAGGTCAGGCTCTCGTATTGCGCCGCCAGCACGAAGAACACCAGCAGGATCGACAGCGGCAGGATGATGAACAGCGTATCGCCGGCGATCTTGTCCTGGTAAGTGATTTCGGTCCATTCGTAGCTGATGCCGCGCGGCAGGGTTTCGGCTGCGATGCGTTCGACCGCGGCCTGGGCCTGGCCGGTGCTATAGCCGGGCGCCGGCCCGCCGTTGACGTCGGCCGACGGGAAGGCGTTATAGCGTATCGCCTGGTCGGGGCCGTAGCTTTGCGTCATCTTCAGCAGGGACGACAGCGGCACCATCTCGCCGCGGTCGTTGCGCGCTTTCAGCATGCCGATGTCTTCAGCATGGGCGCGGAACGGCGCATCGGCCTGGACCCGTACCTGGAAGGTGCGGCCGAACTTGTTGAAATCGTTCACGTAGAGCGAGCCGAGGTAGATCTGCAAGGTGTCGAACACCGCCGGGATCGATACGCCCAGCTGCTGGGCGCGGACGCGGTCGACGTCGGCGTACAGCTGCGGCACGTTGATCTGGAAGCTGGAGAACATGCCAGCCAGTTCCGGCGCCTTCTGCGCTTTCGCCATGAAAGCTTGCAAGCCGTCGTTCAAAGCCTGGTTGCCCAGCGCGGCACGGTCTTCGATCTGCAGCTTGAAGCCGCCGATGGTGCCCAGCCCTTGCACAGGCGGCGGCGGGAACACGGCGATGAACGCGCCCTGGATCGCGGCGAATTTCTGGTTCAGCTGCTGCGCGATCGCGATGCCGCTCTGGTCGGCGCCGCGCCGCTCGCTAAACGGCTTGAGCGTGGTGAACACGATGCCGGAGTTAGGGCTGTTGACGAAGCCGTTGATCGACAGGCCAGGGAAAGCCACGGCCGATTCCACGCCAGGCTGTTTCAGCGCGATTTCCGACATCTTGCGCATCACGTCCTCGGTGCGGTCCAGCGACGAAGCGTCAGGCAGCTGCGCAAAACCTACCAGGTATTGCTTGTCCTGGGCCGGGATAAAGCCGTTCGGCACGGTATGGAACAGCAGCACGGTGATGCCGATCAGCACCGCATACACGGCCAGCGCCGCGCTCTTGCGTTTCAGGATGCCGGTCACGCCGCCGCTGTAGGAATCGGAGGCGCGGTGGAAGACGCGGTTGAACACAGTAAAAAAGCCGCCGAAGAAACGGTCGATCAGGCGCTGGAAAGCGTCCTTCTTGGCGCCGTGGCCCTTCAGCAGCAAAGCTGCCAGCGCTGGCGACAAGGTCAGCGAATTGAATGCCGAGATCACGGTAGAAATCGCGATGGTCAGGGCGAACTGCTTGAAGAACTGGCCGGTCAGGCCGCTGACGAACGCCAGCGGGATGAACACTGCGCACAGGGTCAGGGCGATCGCAATGATTGGCCCGGACACTTCGCGCATGGCCTTGTAGGTGGCTTCCTTGGCCGACAAGCCGTTCTCGATGTTGCGTTCGACGTTCTCCACCACCACGATGGCGTCATCGACCACGATCCCGATCGCCAGCACCAGCCCGAACAGGCTCAAGGCGTTGATCGAAAAGCCGAGGCCGTTCATCACCGCAAAGGTGCCGATCACCGATACCGGCACCGCCAGCAAGGGAATGATCGAAGCGCGCCAGGTTTGCAGGAAGATGATCACCACGATCACCACCAGCAGGATCGCTTCGAGCAGGGTATGGACCACGGCTTCGATGGAGGAGCGGACGAACTGGGTCGGGTCATAGACGATCTTGTAGTCGACGCCTTCCGGCATGTCTTGCTTCAGTTCGGCCATGGTGCGGCGGACGTTGTCGGAAATTTCCAGCGCGTTGGAGCCGGGCGCCTGGAAGATCGGAATCGCTACCGCCTGTTTGTTGTCGAGCAGCGAGCGCAGCGCGTATTCGCTGGCGCCGAGTTCGATCCGGGCCACGTCTTTCAGGTAAGTGACGACGCCATCGGGCGAGGTGCGGATCACGATGTTGCCGAATTCTTCTTCATTGGCCAGGCGGCCGCGGGCATTCACCGAGATCTGGTAGTTGACGCCTGGGACCGACGGCGACGCGCCGATCACGCCGGCGGCGACGTTGACGTTTTGCTGGCGGATGGCGTTGACCACATCGGAAGCAGCCAGGCCGCGTTCGGCCACCTTGCGCGGATCGAGCCAGACCCGCATCGAATAGTCGCCGGAACCGAACAGCTGCACCGAACCGATGCCAGGCAGGCGCGCCAGGCGGTCCTTGACGTTCAGCACGGCGTAGTTGCGCAGGTAGGCCATGTCGTAGCGGTCGTTAGGCGACAGCAAGTGCACCACCATGGTCAGGTTGGGCGAACTCTTGACCGTGGTCACGCCCAGCCGCTGGACTACGTCCGGCAAGCGCGGCAAGGCCTGGTTGACGCGGTTCTGCACCAGCTGCTGGGCCTGGTCCGGCGATGTGCCCAGCTTGAAGGTGATGGTCAGGGTCATCAAGCCGTCCGAAGTGGCTTGCGATGACATGTACAGCATGTCTTCGACGCCGTTGATCTGTTCCTCGATCGGCGTCGCCACGGTTTCGGCGATGGTTTGCGGATTGGCGCCCGGATACTGCGCCTTGACGATGACCGACGGCGGAATCACTTCCGGATATTCGGAAATCGGCAGGCTGAGCATGGAAATCAGGCCGCCGATCAGGATGATCGCAGATAACACGCCCGCAAAGATCGGGCGGTCGATAAAGAATTTTGAAATATTCATGGTGTTGGGCTCTGCTGGGTATTTGGCGTTGATGCTGGTGTTGATGCAACCGTGAGGATCGTCATCGCCTTTGTTATTTAGCGCTGGCCACCGTCACCGCAGCCTTGGCGGGAGAACTGTTTTCTCCGTCCATGGTTACCGTGACCGGCGTGACCAGGTCATTCGGGCGTATCCGTTGCAAGCCGTTGACGACGATCCGTTCACCTTTCTTGAGGCCGGAACGGACCACGCGCAAGCCATCGACGATAGGGCCGAGCTTGACCGCGCGATAGGTGACCTTGTTGTCGGCGCCCAGCACCATGACGAATTTCTTGTCCTGGTCGTTGCCGACAGCCCTGTCGTCGATCAGCACCGCGGTTTCCGCCGCCGAGCCGCCGGTGCGCACCCTGGCGTACATGCCGGGGGTGAGGGCGCCGTTCTGGTTGTCGAACACGGCGCGCACGCGCATGGTGCCGGAGGCGGTGTCAAGCCGGTTGTCGAAAGCCTTGATCTGGCCCTGGTGCGGATAACCTTCTTCGCTCGCCAGGCCGATGGAAACCGGCAAGCGGCTTACGCCCGAATTGCCGACAGCGCCGTTGGCGGCGTAGCGGATATAGGTTTGCTCATCCACCTCGAAGCTGACGTACACCGGCGACACCGATACCACGGTAGTCAATGCCGGCGAAGCAACGCCGGCGCCGACCAGGTTGCCCACCGTGATCTCGGCGCGCGACACGCGGCCGCTGACCGGCGCTGCAATCGATGTGTATTGCAGGTTCAGGCGCGCGGTCTGCACCGCTGCGTCCGCCGCCTTGAGGCTGGCGTCGGCTTCCAGCAAGGCATTGTTGCGCTGGTCCAGCTCGCGCTGGGCCACGGCATGTTCTTCGATCAGGCGGCTGGTGCGCGCCAGCTCGGTTTTTGCCAGCGCCAGCCCGGCCTGGGCGCCGGCCTGGGTTGCCACTGCGCGCGCCAGTTCAGCTTGATAAGGGCGGGGATCGATGGTGAACAGCAGGTCGCCTTTCTTGACCAGCTGGCCTTCCTGGAAATGCACGGCATCGATGGTGCCCGATACGCGCGGGCGGATTTCAACCCGTTCGATGGCTTCCACGCGGCCCGAAAAATCATCCCATTCGGTAACCGATTTTTCCAGGGCGGCGGCGACCGAGACCGATGCTGCAGGAGGCGGTGCGGCGACCGCCTTGGCCTGGCGGCTGGTCAGGGTGAAGGCGCCGGCGGCGGCGAGGACGAGGATGCCAACCGCAATCGCAATGGCTTTGCGAGAAAATAATGGTGTCGAAGCTTGCATGTGAGACCCCTGGATATATGTGTGGAAACGGAAATGGATAACTGCGTAATCGGAAACAATCGCTTGAGCGCAAGGCCGTCCGGATGAGATTTCAGCTTGGTCTGGCGACCGACAACGGCGTTCTTGATTGGCTCGGATTGCTTCAAATCATGATTAGCAATATATGACTGACTGCCTGCCAGCCGATAGCCGCTTACTGGACGCTTCTTGTCTGATCCTCCAGATGTGCTGGTTTTTCCCTTATCTGAAAGCAAAAAAACACGCTCGGAAAACATCAAATTTAATTCTGTGAGACACTGAAGTTTCCATTTGGCTACATCCGGCGTCTTCAGGATTTCTATTTAATAGCGATCACTACGATTTAGGGTTCGACTCTAGCGGGGTTGTTTTACGCTGTCAAGTAGTTTAATATCGATCACTATGGAAATGACACAAGACAAGCCGCGCAAGAAAGCCGGCCGTCCTTTATCGTTCGATAGGGAACTTGCGCTGGAGCGCGCGATGCTGGTTTTCTGGCGTTACGGGTATGAGGCGACTTCGCTCAATGACCTGACCAGCGCCATGGGAATCACGCCGCCTAGCCTGTACACGGCATTCGGCGACAAGGAACGCCTGTTCCTGGAAGCGGTGGAATATTACCTGGCGAAAAAACCATGTTTTTTCGAGTCGATCGTGGCCGAGCCGCTGACGGCGAAAGAAAGCATCCGCAGTTATCTCGAGGTCATCGCCATCTCGCAGACCGATCCCAACCAGCCGCCCGGCTGCATGGTCGTCACTTCAGCCACCAATTGCACCGCCGCCTCGTCGCATGTGCAGGAAGTGCTGGCGGACTACCGCGGACAGATGGAGGCCGGCATCAAGGACCGCCTGGACCGCGGCGTGCGCGAGGGTGAACTGGCCGCCGATACCGATACGGCGGCGATGGCGAGTTTTTTCGTGACCGTCATCCACGGCATGTCAACCCAGGCGCGCGACAACGCCGGCCGCGAGAAACTGCTGGCGATAGGCGCACAAGCGATGCGCGCCTGGCCGGATCCGCTTTAAGGCGGCTTGAGGGCCGGACATGGCCTTTCAATTTCAGACATTTCTTATATTTTCTGACGAACCCCGTGGCTAGAATGTCAAGCCAGTACCTCGGTTCATTGCCATGAGCAACTGAAGCGGGTAGTGCAACGACATTCTTTCTGGAGGCCGTCACGATGAGTCAAGTGCAGAAGCAGGAAATGAAGCTTCGGGATGAACAATGGCAAAAACTGGAGCCGCTCCTGACCGGCAAGCAGAGCGATCCCGGCGCCAATGCAAAAAACAACCGCCTGTTCATTGAGGGCGTGCTGTGGATAGTCCTGAACAACAGCTTGTGGCGCCACCTGCCCCAGCGGTTCGGCAGTTCAAGCACGGCGTACATGCGTTTCCGGCGCTGGACCGAATGCGATTTCTGGCGCCAGCTGGCGCAAAGCCAGGCCGCGGACGCTGAATTGGCGCAGATGCTGGAACGCATAGTCGAGCACGCCGACGTGTATACCAGGCGCATCGAGCAGCGCCTGCTGAGAAAAGCCCAGAAGGCCGTTTACCTGTCGGCCAAGGGCGCAGTCAAGGCCGCGCCGCTGTCCAGGCAGCCCGCGGTTGCGGCGGACGAATCAACCTTGCATTGGGTCGGCCTGGTCACGGCGTGACGATCCGCTTGCACCTGCGGGAGGGCAGAAACAACGGCCCATATGCAAACTGATAGAAAATCTTACGAAGAACTAGCAAAAATAATAAACAGCCGCTATAATTCGTCCCCTGTTGGGGCGTTAGCTCAGCTGGTAGAGCAGCGGACTCTTAATCCGTAGGTCGTGTGTTCGAATCACACACGCCCCACCAACAGATTCAAAGCCTCCCGAGCAATCGGGAGGCTTTTTTATTTCCGCCAAATATTTCCGCCAAATAGGCGCTTTATTCGACACGTCTGATATCCAGTGCGCCGGCAGCAAGCCGACTTGGTACGCAAACGCACAGACCCCATGCCTTTTCCTGAATATTCTGGGTTGCAATCGCAGCGCACCGACAGCATGCAGGTTTTTGAACCATGCCTTCAATTCGGCCGGTGCTGCGATCTTGCAGTAGCGATGGCCTGATCTGCCGGCGCTCATCATTGTCGCCAGAGATTGATCAAATCTGGGTGGCTGCTCGCAATCTTGTGGGCAGTTCTGGTTAGTCAAACAAAGGAAATCATCATGAAGTACTTGATACAGTTTGCCGCAGCGTTGGCGACGCTCACACTGGCTGGTTGTTTTACATTGCCTACGGGTCCTGCCGGGCCGCAAGGCGCGACCGGGTACACCGGCGCGACCGGCAGCACCGGCTACACAGGTGCGCCTGGCCGTGCCGGAGCCACTGGCGGCACCGGTGCAACCGGGGATACCGGCGCAACTGGAGGCACCGGAGCGACAGGGGATACCGGAGCAACCGGCTATACCGGTGCAACCGGCAGCACAGGTGCGCGAGGAAGTACCGGCGCCAAGGGAAGCACCGAGGCTGGAACTGTTGTTGTTATCCCGGCCCGTTAAAACGGCTGGCGGCGGACCCTTGCTGATGCTTGGGGGTTCGCCAAAAAATGCATGGATGTGTCTGCGGGCAAAAAGAATTCATACGTCCGCGATGTACATGACGAGGCTGTGCGGAAGATGCGGGATCAAGAGATCCTGATGCGCTTGCCGTTGCAACTGGCCCTGATCGCCTTGCTGCACCAGTACAGCGATCTTTCCTGCTGCGGCTCGCAGCCGGTCAGCAAGCACATGGCCGTGACGCCCAGGATGTAGAACCTGAACCACCAGGCCATCTTGAATTCGATCATGCCGGCGGACATGGCGGTTTCCCGATAGTGATGGCGACAGGATCGCTGGCAGGAAAACTTTCGTCCAGTGCTTCATCGAGCGCACTTTCAACGCTGCTTTCCTTGTTTTCGATAGCGTCGCCTTCTTTGTGCGGCGGACCGGCGTCAGGATGGATATCTTGTCTGGGTTGCATTTTGTTCCTCTCGGCGTCTACGTGAATTTCCTGACGCTGATGCGGTTGATTACCTTGCCGACCCCGGCTACCCGCTTTACCACGGCTATGCTGCGGTCGATCTGGACTTGATCGTCG